>JAABUP010005189.1_pt1 | contig 20217 bp, 32 predicted proteins | sample 5559201 | NCBI WGS metagenome assembly JAABUP01 (sample SAMN10711887, study PRJNA513373) | rock metagenome | isolation source: Antarctica rocks | place: Antarctica
AGACGCTTTCAAAGTGGTTTGTCGCACTGTGAGAACCTAAATGTAACATTGATTGAGTACTTTAGATACATGTGTTTAGGTCGTTGCGCTACATGGGGGCGGTATCACACCAGTCAGCTGCCTCAGGTCATTTGTGAAACCGTCTCCTCAATGTTTGCAGAGCACTGCAAAACCACCTGATTTGTTTGTATGACATGCATTTGTGACAGAGTCTGATTTGGCTAAGCTATTTGTATGCTGCTGCAGTCATGTGTTGTGGACAAGGACTTTGGATCTGACAGCACTCAGGTGCTGTATGTGTTCGATGACTCTCAGTCCTTGGACATTCTAAACATCACTTCCACACTGGAGCAGCACATTGCCGACCTAATGGACACCAGCTCATGGATGCCATCGTCTGACAGCATTCAGGATGCTATCACTTCCCTGTTGCCTGGTGCAGCATCTAGCAGTGCTGCTTCCAGCACATAGACACAACATGTCACATGGTCATGCTTGTGCAAAACATCTGCTTTACTTAGAGGTGCTGTAAGGCATCAAAAGTGCAGAGTAACTGCTGAAGGTGCACACAGTGTGTATACAGTCTGGATACACGTGATGACATGACTGCAGAGCTTGTTGGTGTCGGCCTGTGTTCCACAATAATTTACAGCTAACATTGCAGTGCATTGGTTTTTTGGAAGCAAAAGACATACCGTTACTTTGTAAATATTAAGCAAATGGTCAATGTCACCAAGGGTTCATTCGAATGGTACAAGAGCAGCGTGGTTACCAGCGCTCATACTGCCCCTTATACTACACTGTGTGACTAACTGCGCTGCTGGAAGTTCCTTTCAAAGTCAACACACTTGCCCTTGGCGTGCATGCCACGTCAACTTATGAAACTCTCCAGCAGCAACATTCCTCCTGCTGGTATTGTTGATGGCATGGCAAACCAGTGCAATGAGATGTTGTGCTTCTGCAGCCTTGTGGAAATCTTCCAGTGCTGCAAAACCTGCTGCTGCTGCTTGAAGTGGCTGCAGAACTCTGCAATACACAGCACCATGTGACACAAGCAAAACACCACCATTGGACCTGCCAGGTGTAGCAACATGCATTTCCATGTTTTGCAAGATGGTACAGAACATCATTTGCTATACTTGTGGAAGCAGTCACCTATAAGCTTGTTCCTGCATTGCCACAACAGTGTGTTGACAAGTCACACTGTCAGGCCAGTCAGCTAGTAATGTACCACGGTCTCAACATCAAATGCCCACACATGATTTTGCACGAATGCACTTAATACAGAGCAGTACAGCAGTGAAGCAGCCCTGTGTTACCTGTCTTTCTGTTCTAGTTTGGAAAACTGGAACAGAAAGGGCTGCTTCACTGCTGTGCGCATGTGTTGCCATGTATGCAAATAAGCAACAGCAGATATATGCAGCGGCAACTCAAATCAGCTGCACTGACAGACTGAAAGCAAGGACCTTACTCTTCAGCGTCTGCTTTAAGATGGGCAGGTGTTGCATCAGCCATCAAGGCTTGCGCCAACACTAGCTGCACTCTAGCCTGCAGGTCTGTGTCTGCATTGCCCAAGACAGTGGGTAGTACGGAGCGTAACTGCTGTACTGCCTGTGGGCCATGTGCTGGCCCCATTGTTAGCCAGATTCTTGAAAGGGAGCATGTGGCATCTGCAGCCTGCAGATAGCATTTGTGTGAAAAGAAGAAGAAGAAAATTACGCTTCTCAGCGATCATAACGGGAGCCTCCTAAGGCAGCAGCCTGCAGATGAGCATTTGTGTGAGTGGGTTGTAACATCACTCTTTCACAAACATCAGAGACTGTAGATGCAGGCCAAACTCATCAAGCAAACTGGCAGGAAGGACGGGTTAGTGTTTCGGGGAGTGTGGTGTCTGATTGTCAGGTAGCGCTTGATTGATCATGGTGTGCGTGCAAGTCTCTGAAGCAATCAAGGCTCTCATCAATCAATAAGTTTTACACTTGCGACGAAGTGATGATGGCATGGATGCTAAACAGGAGCATGCTGCAAAAGCAGTCGCATAGAAAAGTCACAAGCCATATGAGCTGCATGCAAACAGGAAAAACAAACCGACTTAGGCCAGGCAGTGCAGCCTGTGCATATCACCATGTCCACCGATTTGTGAGCCCTGTTTTGGCACATATTTGCAGTCTGTAAGCTGTTGTTCAATGTAAATTTACAGATGTCAGGCTTCACAATGAGTCAGGGCAGACATCATTGGCAAGGCCATGTGCTTTGAGTAGGCTGCATTGACCAGCAGCAGGATGTCTGTCATCAAGCTGGATGCATGTCTGTCACATATTGCATGATACTGGAACATGGTGAACACAGCAAAGAGAGGTGAGAGACAAACCAACAGGTCCATGTGCAGAACTGTGCTGTGCAGCAGGCAGCTGAGCACATAGGGCAGGGCTGTCAGAGGCGCCCCTGCAGCCTCATGGATCTGTCCCAGCAGCAGTAGCAGCTCCACCGCTTGCACCTGAAACGGCAATGCACAGTGCTCACCACCCATACACAAAGCAATAGAGGCCTGTGTGCAATGCAATAATCGCATATCAGACTCAGGCAAGAAGCAAATTCATGCCTTCTTTGTGATGGCATGCAGCTGTAGAGCAGCGCATCAATCTAAGTCTCTTTGCATTGTCCAATTCAACGGGCTTGCTGCTGTTCAGTGCTTGCTGCAGCAATTTATCCGTGGCTGGAATGTGAGGTTGCAACAGGCACTTTTCATTCTGATGTCCACGCAGAGACAAGACCGCTATGCAGAGACCCACCTGCAAGCCTGCTTCTGTGCAGCTCTCAAACAGCTCCCTGGCTGCCTCAGCAGCTTCTTCATACCTCCCAGCCACCAGCAAGGTGCGCACATGTGCTTGCTGAGCATCTGTTCTGCAGGATATCAACAAAACTAGTAAATGTGGCTGCAGAGCAAAGAAGTGTACTAACAGGCATTGACCGACAGGGGTTGTGTATGTTGCATTAGACGCACCTGATGAACCACAAGCAAGTCACAGCATCATAACTTTACTTCCAAACTCACTTTTGCCAATACTGCCTGCAGAGTTACTGCAGTCATGCTTGAATACAAACCAGTAGGCATCTGGCATCTGGCACACAGCGTTGAGATATGCAGAGCCTGCTCACCTAACAGTTCTGCTGACAGAGTCAGTGGGATCTGCCAAGCCCACAAGCTGGCTTGCAAAGAGGGCTGCATGCCGCACATCTCCCCGGTGCAGGGCCCTTGAATGCGCCAGCCCTAGTCTGGCAGCCTGTAGGGCTGGGCTATTGCTGTAGGGCAGCTGCTTATCTGCCAAAGCCAACACCTCTGCAGCTGCCCTGCAGTTGCCAGGACACCTTGTATGCGAGTTGTTGTCTTGCTTTGGTCAGATTTCATGCATCAGGTCTGATGAATGTAGCATGCACAACTTGATCTGTAACCAAACTGATTGTAAACATATGAATCTTCTGAGCTCGTTGGCACTGTGATACATTGGCGCTGCTGGTGCCGCGAAGATGGAGGGCGCAGGAACACAAGTTGGTATCAGACTCGAGTTTGATGCACATACTTACTCCATGATGTGACACGCTACCCAGTTGCCTTCTGTCTGTTGAAACCAACAGCTGCTATTTCTAACTGTGCCTTTTTAACTTATGGAACAGGCCGCAGCAAGAACAGGTGTGACACCATTGATGTCATTGTCCGACAGTCAACGTGATGCTTGAGGGCAACTCAGGGCATTATGCAGCCTGCAGAAGCCCTACTTGTAGCCCTTCTTGGACATGGCAACCTGTGCCAGCTGCGCATAGGCCAGCGCTCGGTCTTCGGCACTGGCTGAGTCAGCAAAGCAAGCAAGATGAGTGAGGCTGCTGGCTTGCGACAGCGAGCGGTTGCCTGCCAGCTTCCAGGCACCTGCTTGCAGCAGGTGTGAGCTTCCTGCCAGCTTCTCCACAGCGTCTGCTGATGATGCTGAGCCTACAAGGCACAGATGATTTTCAGCTGCTTTCATGGCTTCTCAGCACGCAGTAATAGTAACAATAAATAAAGCGTGTACTTAGCCAGCAGGCACCAGGTACGTGCAACGCAAGTCAGTTCCCTCCAGACAGGCTTGTTCAGAGCATGACGGGTGTAACGGTTGAACTTCAACTTATGAATGTCAGACAAAACAACATCGTTCCAGACAGTCCTAGGTCTGCCACAACAAATTTGGCCTACTAGCTGTCCATGCATGAGTACTTTGAGCAATCTGCTGTCAGACATCCTGCAGATGTTACCAAACCACCTAAGCCTCTTGCTTCTAAGCTGAGAGTCAACAGAGAAAGTTTCACACCGCTTTGAGATGACATGGTTCAGTATGTGATGCACTGAGAGGCTCCAGGACATCAAGATGAAAGGATAGATGATTGGATGGATGCATGGATGGATAGATGGACGGATGGATGGATGGATGAATGGATGGATGGATGGATGGATGAATGAACTGATTGACAGATGAACTGATTGATGGATGAATGAGCAGTGCATCAGTTACCAGCAGAGGCAGGACCAAAGACTGGTGGCGTGGCAGTGAAGAGGTCAGCAACAGTGGCTCGTCCCACATTTCCCACCATATTAGGGGCACTGGCAGCCGGTGGGGGAGGCAGAGCAACAGCAGCTGCTAGCTTGGCTGCTTGATGCAGCCTGGCACTGTCTTGGACCGCTTGACTCACCCCAAGTACAGCACTGCTCCGTCCTGCACAGCCAAATAGGTTTATGCGATCTATGGACCTGTCTTTTAAGCTGGTCATATGGTTTGGACTCAGTTTCCGCTCAGTTTTGGCAGTATGGCAAATACAATCAGAAGCTATTGGCTTGGTTTGTGACAAAGCGTGGGAGCAGTCGCGCACAAACTGACCTATGTAACAAATTGAAGTGGTTTACAATCAGGTTGAGTAGCAATTCCAGCAGGGTTAGATCCAAGCCATGATCTGTATCAGCTATGCTCGGGACTTGCAGGACGACCAGTCTCATCATATTTCACAGAAGTCAAACACTGTATGCAGAAGGGCATCAAGTGGAGATTGTCTATCAACAGCTGATGGTGCACCTGCTTGTGAACAGATAGACCAGGCAGCCATTCAGTTGAAGAGGAAGGGACAGAAATATCAGCAGTGATGAAGAGGAAGACACAGAAGCGTCAGCAGTGATGATAAAGAAGATACAGAAATGTTAGCAGTGCTAAAAAACATACTGACTGAGCAGAAGGCTGACCTTGACTGGCAGCTGCCTGGCTGCCCTTCGCTAGCTGGTGATTTGAAGGGCCGGTCTGGTGCTCCAAGGCAAACTGTGCCAATGCCAGGCGGGCAAAGACAAACAGATGGGGCAGATGCAGGTCCTGTGCCCGCTTCTCACACCTGCACATACAGACATGCACAGTCAGCAGTGGAGGGCATGAACAATCAATACCTGATCCAGAAACAAGACACTCACTGCAGAGCCATGTGTTATGCTCTCAAGACTGATCACAGCAAGTATGAAAGCCTGCCAAGCTTGCAGCTCATTATGCACAGAGCCTGAAGCTGTGCAGCGTCAATGCATGTTTGCAGAGACGCAAACATGCATTGACGAAGTCACAGCAGAAGTTTGACGCATCTGATGCATGTCTTGAAGGTTGAAGAGGTTTTTTATTCTTATATTTATACATCCAACATGCCAAATACTCTCAAAATATATACACCAAAAAACAGTCTTTTGTCTTTATGTCGTGTTGGACAGCGAAGGAGTACCGTTTGAGGATCTTGAGCAGCTGGGACAGATGTGCTGTGGGGTCAGTCAGGGCCGCTCCAGGTTCTGTCAGCTGAGTCACAGCAGCAGGGGATGCTGTGGCCAGGATGTGGCACAGCGCGCTCAGTGCGTGTGCCAGGGCCACATTGTCATTGTGCTGCTGCGCAATGCGCACGGCCTCATTCAGCGCTAGGAGAGCTTCCTGGCAGCATTGCAGGCAGGTTTGCTGTAGGCACTGAATGATTGTTTTTGTTCAGGGAGAATTTTTCTTACCTGTTTACTACTTAAGTAATAAACTTTTTGTGCCCAAGTTTTTCAATGAAGAAGTTTTGACTAATACTGCAGAAAGTGTGTTTTGGGCACTAAGTTGCTGGTGGATCTGAGACTGGTCAAGCAGTAATGCAGGACAGTCAGGTGTGACTAACATGGCATGCAAATGAGAGGTGGCGACTGGGCAGACAATGTGAAGTATCTAAAGTGATGGCTGAATAGCATCCACAGCATAGACAGACCAGTAAGATATTGTGCACTGCAATGTTGCATGTCACAAGGCTGTGCACAACAGCAAGCAGGGAAATCAGCCCAGAGGTTTGGCTTACCTGGACGTGACCAAAGTGAGCGTGTGCTGAGCCGAGAGTGAGCAGCGCATCCTGGAGATGCCCTTTGCTGGGCTCAGCCCCTGCTGCAACACCTGTTGGCCTTGCTGTCTGTCCTGTGACATCATACAGTGAAGATTTGTGATCGAATACTCACACCAGTCTTGCTGATCATACCAACTGCTTGAGCTCAGCAATCTTTTGTTCATGCTGAAATCCAAGCTGATCATGCTAAAACAAGAGTTCATGCTGAACTCTTCAACACCTCTTCAGCAAACCTCTTCAGCAAAAAGGCCACTAGTTTGACTGAGCAGAGCTGCCATCCCCAGCAGAGACCCTCAATGCACACCCCAGATGCAGCCTAACAAAAGAATGGATGCAACCTGTGCAGCACATGTGCAGCAGGTTCTCTGTGATGGCAGAATGACTCACCTGTGCTGTAGTCAAAGTACTTGTACAGTGAGTCCACAGCTGCCAAGAAGTCGTCCTGACAGACAGCATGTGAATGCCTGAGCAAATCTACTTTAGTCACATGTGGAGCCAAATCCGATAGCTCATCAGCTGCTGCAATGAGTTCTGCTGCAGATTGACTTCCAGATTTAGTTTCCTGCTGTGCCATCTGCTGGTTGAGTAAAGTGTCTAGGGCTGCCTGGTTCCTAAGGGCTGTTTTGTGCAGCCCTGGTGGCGGCTGAAAGCCCTGCTGCTCATACATGCATACTTCTTTGTAGGCTTGAAGGTCGTCAAACAACCCACAGGCGGCCTGTACACAACAACAGCATTTAGTCTTCTCTTGGTTTTGCCCAATCTGGCTCCATGTGGCATTGTGCTTTTTCACTGATCAAAGAGTCAGGCATATGTGGTGAATCACTTGTGGTTTAGAGATGTTCCTGGTTTGGAATGCTGACTGTGCGCTACGTGCTTATGCTGCAGCCTGTGTGCTGTTCAGTAGTGATGCAGTGCCATTTCACTTCCTATATACATGGAAAGGCAGAGTGACGACCAGTTCACAAAGACGCCCAGTCCTCAGATATTCATCATGCATGTCACGGGCTGAGACCTAAGCAACATGGAGTTGCTGCCTTGTGACCTGGTTGATAAGACACACCTCAAATGCTAGCATGTGGAAGGAGACACAGCAGTGCCTGATGTAAAACCCCATAGCACTGCTGATGTCTGCTCCGCCTTTCATAGCATCCTCATCAAGAGCCTGGGCATGACTGTGCATCAGCTGACTCATGTCAGAGAAGAATGTGACCAAGTCATCTGGGTACTGCACACCTCCCAGCTGTTCCATCAGCAAAGATGAAATCTGATCTCCCACGTCCTTGCTTGGCAGAGCATCCTGCACGTGAAAACCACATATGGCTATGATCTTGATCAGTGTATTGAGCGTCCGACCTTAAACGTGGTGCACTGTTGGGGATCTGGCATGGAGCACAGAAGTGGATGTTGACAAAGCTTTGAATGCAACTTACCTGGAGCTTAGTGAGTAGTTCACTGAGCGAGGGGTATTTGATACTGCTCTTCGCTCTGATCTCTTGCAGCAGAAAGTCGCCAAGCTTTTGGTAGTTTTCGTCGCTTGTGACCAGGCCCTACAAGGTTTAAGGTGCACGAGATGACGTTTACGTGATACGCTTGGTGAGCCAAGCAAGGTTTCCTCACCTGCAGCACCTCAGAATCCAGGAACGCCCGCAGAAGAACGCAAAGCGAGACGTGATGAGGCTTGATCACGTCTAGCATATCGAACGGTCGACGCAGGTGCCCGAGCTAGCATGTGCTCAGGGAGCTAAATGACGTTCTGTGGTGATGGTGTACCTTCCGCGGCATCATCAGGGATCATGGCATAGGTACTTCTACTTGTACGAAGCAGGGCTCCGGCACCACTTGACTTCAATCACCGCCGTATATATACGTGTCACGCGTGTTTCACGGCTGCCGTGGCGTCGAAGTTAGCAAAGCATTAGGTTGAGTGTTACCAATGCTATGCGCAGCATCACCTTTCACAGCGGCGCCATCTGGGAGTTTGTGGAAGCTTTGCATCTCAACATGGCTGTCTTGACCGTACCGCCGCAGTATGGCTACGTGCTGATCACCTTGATTCTATCAATCTTGACGTAAGTAGGTCACCAGAGCGCTGGTACGTGCAAGTACGTTCGAGCTGCTGAAAGCTGACAGGTTGTTGAATGTATCCTTGCAGGATTCACATTTTCATGCCCATCACGGTTGGTAAGGCTCGCAAGAAGTGAGTTTCCACCCCGCTCCACACAACACATCATCTAGCTGATCACCTGACCGAACGGGTGTTGTCAGGTATGGCGTGGGATACCCTAACCTGTACGCAGAACCCAGCAACAAGAACGCGAACGCATTCAACTGCGTTCAGCGTGGGCATCAGAACAGTCTAGAAGGCTATGCCATGTTTCTTTCACTCCTACTGTCAAGTGGACTGAAGGTGGGATTGCGTGACCTCTCTCATGTGCTTGTTGATCAAACGTGGTCAATATGTAAGCCGGGTGCATCTCTGTGACATGCAGTATCCAGTGGCAGCTTCAATTTTCGGACTAATCTGGATCGCTGGACGGATAATATACTTCCAGGTAAACGATGTCATGCAAGTTTCTCGCCATTTGGGCATTATTGCTCCACAGCTTTGGCATAGTTGCTCTGTTGTCTGTCTGATTCAGCATGCCTTCACTGCCTTTGAGATTGTCCTCTGCAGGGCTACTCTTCTGGAGACCCCAAGGCTCGCCTGAGGGGCAACTGGGGTCACATTGGAGAGTTGGGACTGCTGATCCTTGTGGGCATGACGGCATACTCTCTGCTCACCTCATCGCCCTCAATCGCAGAGAAAATTGGCATTCATGCAAACTGAACACACAAACCATTGATTGGCAATGCGATCATGTTGGGTCACTGCACTTGCATCAGCTGATGTTTAATAAGCACTATGCCTCCCATCAGCAAGTGCGCTCATCTAGATGCGGAGAGATTGTTATGCATTACTCAGCGCACAACTACGGTTGGCAGTCAACAATCAAATAGTTTTCACAATTGATCCTTTGACGCTGCGCATGTGTTTGCATGTCATTGAGTGACACTTTCGTATGTTTTGGCGAGCTTTGTACTGTATTGAGTGAGTCAGCGCTGTCTGATAGCTTGATTGAAAGTCGGCAACCCTTATCAACCCTCGTCAATGCACGGAACGAAGTGCATTCAGCATTCCACAGAGTGGAATACACACTGGGATTAAGTCTGTGTGTACGCGGCAATAAACACTTATTACACGCAGTCATAAGTATGAGCACAGGTGCATGCAAGTGTGGAACCAAGCTAGATTGTGATGGCTTGACCCGTATGGATGAGATCGCCAAATCAGCCATTAAGGAGTGGAGTATTGAAGCAGCACAACGTAAGATATCACAGACTGAAAAGGGCTTGGAAAACATGTCAGCTTCTTGTGCTTGTATGCTGGCTGACAAATACTCTCGAACTAAATACTGCGACTTATGTTGGGCTAAACACTCGGAATACCTACACCACTACCACTGCTGTCATCTGTAGGCGCAGCAACATCATTCTGTAACTCAGCACACACTCAGAGTGGACATTGTCAGTTCAACATCCTACCTCTGCAAATCAGTCACACACGCACACAGCTACCTGATCACACAAAAGCTGCATGTTGTGTGTTGTGCGTATGAGTTGAAAAGATACTGTCTCTTGTGCCAGCAGCAGCATTTTCAGCACTGCGCTGAGCCTAAGCATATAGCAGTGCCTCCTTGGGTTTGCCAAGGAGAGACATGGCTGTAGCAGCTACATGGTAAGACGACAACCCAGCCTCTGCTAACTGGTCATTCTGTGATCCATGCTCAATGAACTTGTCCGGCAGAGTCATTGGTCGGATCTTGAGACCCTTATCCAACAGCCCATCAAGGGCCAGGAATGTTGACACATGGGAGAAGAATCCGCCCACTGAGCCCTCCTCAACTGTGATGAGTACTGAGTGCTCCTTGGCGAGCTGTCTGATGAGACCAGTGTCCAGGGGTTTGCAGAAACGCATGTCAGCAACTGTAGCGCTGACTCCCGCCTTCTGCAACATGGTGGCTGCTTCTAGACATTGCACCAGGGTGGCTCCGTAGCCTAGAAAGGCAACGTCCTTTCCTCCTCGCCGGACCACACCCTTCCCAATCTGCAGGAGCACACCTTGCTTAGCAATGCTGTGAGCACAAAACAACAAGTGTAGCAAAACAGACAGGCACCAAAAATGTGTGTCGGCTGTGGTTGAGTGCAATTGCACTGTGCGCATAAACATTGGATGGAATGTGCACTGGATGAACAGAATGTGCAAGCTATTGATTTGCCAAAGACAAATGACTATTTCCTGAAAGGGAATCATTGATTTGCCAAAGCTAGGAAGCTATGACAGTTTAGGGTAGGTACAAGTAGTTCACCTCCATGGGTGTACCCTTCAGGTCACTGCTAATGCCCTCTGCTGCCAAGTCTAGCCCAATGCCATTGCCTCTTGGGAACCTGCATGCAACAGGAACTCTGCATTTTTTAGTGTGGAAAACATTGAATCATTGGATGGTCAAAGCAGCGAAGGACTGCGTTACACAAGCAGCTGAAACTTCACATGCTCAATGCATTAAAATTGCGTACTATCAAAGGTATGCCAGCTTATAAAGAGGGCATGGCAAAATTGCTGCGCCTGGTGCAGGGTACTGCATCCAGGACGAAAGCATGACAATCTACTTTATGCTGTACTTAAGGGTTGTTCTGCTGCTAGCCTGCTCAGATTCTACAACTAATGTAAGTTTCAGTCATGAAAATCTGGAACCATATTTGGCGTGTGAAATTGCTGGAACATGTACCTGAAACCATGATTGGCATGTCAAACTGCTGGAACATGTAGCTGAAAGCATGTTTGGCATGTCAAATTGCTGGAACGTGTACCTGAAACCATATTTGGCATGTCAAATTGCTGGAACATGTACCTGAAGCAGGATGGGCGGTCATCAATGGCAGCTGAGGTGGCGACCATGTGGATGAGCTCTGCCTCATTGCTAGGGGCCATGACCACCATGTTGGGCAGGCAAGCCATGTAGGTGATGTCAAAAGCCCCTCCATGAGTGGCGCCGTCAGCTCCCACTAGACCGCCTCTGTCCATTGCAAAGCGTACTGCAAGTCACCAGAACTTGTTTCCTTGGTTGCTTAAGTATATCTGCCTCAACCAGTGTGTTACAAACTGTGTACTGCAAATCACCAGATGATGTTGACTTGGTTGCTTTAGTACATCTGCCTCGACAAGTGTGGTGCAAACTGTACTGCAAGTCACCAGAACTTGTTCCTTTGGTTGCTCGAGTACATCTGCCTCAGCACATGTGGTAAACAGCAAACACTCAAGTGAAGCGCAGTTTTATAAGGCAGATGCCTGCATGAATGCTGCTTGTACAAATTGAGACGTCATTGACAGCAGCGTTGATGGTGAGGGCTGAATGATCAGTGAAGACCCATCTGCTTTGCCGATCTTGATCAGGCACGGAAAGGCAGAGCAGATCAAGGCAGCTGAGCACAAGGAGCTGATGAACAAGCTAGTCACTCGCACTGCAACACAGCAGCAGTGCGAGTGACCAGCCTGTTCATCAGCTCCCTGTGCTCAGCTGCCCTAGTTTGCTCTTCTTTTTTGTGCCTGATAAGTCAGCACATGTCCAGGGACAGGAGGAAATTTGCGTAGACCGACAGTCCTAATCTGACATTAAAATTTTCTTGGAAAGATACAACCGCCTGTAGTGGTATGACGCTTTGAACAGACACACGAGGAGAAACTTGGGAAAGGCTTGCGAGATATGAGGAGATCTGCCCAACCCCAATGTGACTTACGCCTGGGCCAGAGTGACCAAGCAGGCACATGGGGAATACAAAGGCAGCATGTGCATGCGGATTGTGACCAGTAAAACCAAAAGTGATGCTGTCAATGTCGAGGTCATCCCTTGATCAGTGAGATATGTACCTGGCAGCTTCTGTAAGCAGACATCATGGACAATCTGGTCATAGCCTCTCTGTAGGAAGGTCGAGTAGATGGCCACAAAGGGCGCCATGCCTTCACAGGCCAGACCGGCTGCAAAGGTGACTGCATGCTGCTCGGCAATGCCCACATCAAAGGTGCGGCTGTTGAAGCGCTTCTGGAAGCGGTTCATGCCGGTGCCTCCGCCCATGGCTGCATGAATGCCGATTATGCGGCTGTCTCTCTCGGCTTCTGCTATCAAGGCGTCAGCAAAGAAGTTGGTGTAGGACGCAGTCTGCATACCAAGAATCACTTGCTTGGTGCAGTTCAAAAGGTGAAGGTAGTGTGGGTGTATGGCTACTGGAGTTGTGTCATCTCTTGCAGCTTATGCCAAGCAAACTGGCGCATTAGGTCACATGCACGATGACACACACTTGCTCTGGGTAATTAGAAAGCTTCAAAGACTGTAGCTGTGTCGATAGTGACTATGTGGCTGTCCTTGTCAGCTTTGGGTGCTGTGGCTTCAAGCCAGCAGCTTATGTCTCAAAGAACACGATAGTTATGGAACTCAGCACAGACATCAGGCAGTCAGACGTACACAGATGCCAAATCAGCAGATGAGTTTTGACATGCACGCTGGGCTTTTTGTCCCTTGCACAACATATGCGTGCAGCACACTCATAACTCTCTATCAGCCTGAGCCCTCCATCTTGCTTCAAGAGACATATTCAAGCAAGTCACAAGCACACACGCTACATTCCTTTCTGATGAAGTTGGCACACACACACACACACACACACACACACACACAGCATGTCTCAAAGCATGGGGGTGGGGGGTGGGGGGGGGGGGAGCAGAGCAGCACCTTGGGCTTGGTGCTGGGCTTGGAGATGCTCTTGCCATCCTTGGGGTTGTAGGGCCCCACGCCGTGCATCTTGTCTGAAGCTGTCTCAGCCGGCAGGTAGCCCTTGCCCTTCTGAGTGATGATGTGGATCAGAACAGGGCCCACAGTCTCTGTCGTCTTCACCTCTGCAGATCAGCAACATTTTAACAAATAACAAGAAATGACAGGATCTAGTTGGAAAGGACCTGTTTCACAATTTTACATTAAGAAAAAGCAAATAGTCCGCAAAAGATATGCATGAAGATCAGCGAGGTGGCCCTTGTCTAGATTCCTTAACTGCTGCCAAAGCAAAAGCTTGGTATGATGGCAGGCATTCCAGCAATGCTCCTGATGATGGTACAAACAAGGGCATAGCAGAGTTGCTGCAGCACAAAAGGAACAGACAGCAAAAACGTGCATGCAACTTCCAAAAATAGATAGCAGACCTATGCACGCCAGTCAAAACATTTTGGTGAGGCAACTACTTTCCAGAGTTTCACATCACATTTAAAAGAGCCTGCAGTGCGTGTGTATATGCAGGGCAGCAGCTTGCACATGTACACATCAAAATTCTGCAAGGATTTCAACCACATGGTGGCCACAACAGGTATCAGTACATAATGACCACCAGCTTTGTAGTCCCTCAGACGCTTTGTGAGATACCCAGCAGCAAAAGCCAGCGATGAGACCTGTCTGAAGGGTACTTTTGCAGTACCAGAGACGCTTTGTGACTTACCCAGCAGCAAAAGAAAATGATGAGAACTGTCTGGAGGATACTTTTGCACTACCACAGGCGCTTTGTGAGCTACCCACCAGCAGAAAGCAGTGATGAGAACTGTCTGGAAGATAGGGGTATACCTTGCAGGACAGCAATGAGATCGTCCAGGTTGTGACCATCAATGGGGCCAATGTAGTACAGGCCCAGCTCCTCAAAGAGAGTAGATCCAGAGCCAGAGATCATGCCACGAGCGTACTCATCAATCTTGGCTGTGGCTTCCTGCAACATGCCAGCATGATGTCATTGCAGCAACGTCCAGAATCTGCACTATTTACAGAACAAGAACAGCAGCCAGAACGACAGCAAAACACCTTTCCAGTACAACAGTTTGGCGATGCAAAAGCCCACGATTGTTCCACAGGCCACAGGATTGCCTGACAGCACCAAATGTAAGGTGTGGCTGCAGACCGTGGCTAATGCTCGGTACAAGAGATACCAAAGAAAAGGTCATGAAGACACACCGTGCAAGGTGTCTACTAGCAGCATAGCAGGTGTCTGACACTAGTAGAGCATCAATTGGTTGTACTAAAGCATGCGTCTCATAGTAGTAGTATAGCAGGTGAGTGCTGGTAGTAAAGTATCCAGAGAGGCACCAGATCAGATCAAAGCTGTATGCATGCCATACAAATGGGCAGGCCCAAGCAGAAGGACAACATGACATGCAAGACAGACCTGGAAAGCCTCAGGCAGCTGCTTTGTGACACCCTTGGCAATTTCACGCAGCTCACGCAGGGGCCTGTTGGCTTGAATGCGCCCTAGGGCTCCTGACAGAGCCCCCACTGGAGCCTGCTGCTGGTCATTGTACTGGGTTGGCAGTGATACCTATGGGCATGGAAACATAACAGACTAGTTTCATGACTGATCTGCAGGGTGAAATTGTGCTTGTAGAAGTGCCGTCAGTCTCGTGCTGTTGTCTGCGTGCTACAGGCTGGCATGGGTTGTTCAGCATGCTTGACACAAGAGTCTACGCTGAACCCTGGTACATACATGACACATAACATTGTGATTCTGAAGTGTGTCTAGAAGCAGTCATGGCAAGTACAGCCAAGGAGGAATGAGCATCTGGAATGGCTGTGCATCTGCGTCGTGTGGAAACAAAGTCTGACTCAGAGACAGAGATCATGCAGCTGAGCAGAAGCTGCTGCACACCTGCTGATTGTCGTTCAGGATGACGATCATGTTCTTGTCCAGGAAGCCTGCATGGTTCATGGCTTCATACGCCATACCACCTGTGATGGCTCCATCTCCAATGATTGCTACACAGTGGTTCTTGCGTCCCTACAGACAATAGGCAACCAATAGGCAACCAATAGGCAACCAATAGGCAACCAGTAGGCAACCCATAGGCAACCAATAGGCAACCAATAGGCAACCTCCTTCTGACAGGCCAACACTGTCAACTGCAAAAGGTGATGCTAGGACAGGCTATCATGTCCATCACACGTGTCCATGCTACTGGTAAGGCAGGTTACCATATTCATCACACGTGTCCATGCTACTGGTACTGGTGCACAACTTGGTTCCATGTGACCATGCCAGCATGCCAACTGCCATGTAAGTATGGCACTTGCTGCACAAAGAGCAAGTGGGCAGTATCTTCAGACCGCCTGCATTGTTTTGCATACCTTGAAGTCCCTCGCCACTGCCATACCCAGTGCAGCTGAGATGGAAGTTGAGCTGTGGCCAGCACCAAATGGATCGTACTCGCTCTCGGAGCGGTTTGTGAAGCCTGACATGCCGCCTGTCTGTCTGATGGTGGGCATCCTGGATCTTCTGCCAGTCAAGATTTTGTGTGGGTAAGCCTGCAGCACAATCACCCACCTCAGACAGCAACTAGTAAAAAGACTTGTACAGTGCATGTGCGAATAGGCCACCATGCAAGGAGGAGGATCACATGCGTGTGATGATGTGGCTGTTGCATGGAATGCTTGCAAAGACAGCTTGTTGCAAGGCCTACCTTCTGCAAGCACGTAGCATATAGACAGTGCAGTGTATGGACAAAAGCCTTGGCAGGATGCTGTGCAGATGCACATGTGCTCTTGCTACTTCTGTCAACCCACCTGATGGCCAACATCAAAGATGAATTTGTCCTCAGGGGCATTGAAGACATAATGCAGGGCTACTGTGATGTCAGTGACCCCCAGACTGGCCCCCAGGTGCCCCCCAGTGCTGCTGACGTTGTAGATGACATCCTCTCGCAGCTCTTTGCACAGCTGCTTCAGCTGCCGCCTGTTGAAGTTCTTGATGTGCACTGGGAAGTTGACTGTGTCTAGCAGTGGAGTCAGCGGTCGGTTGCTGGTAGCAGGGTCAAACTCATCGAGTTCATCAACTGAGACCTTGTCGAAAGAATTGTTGCCATTGCTGCTGCTGTTGCCAACAGCGCCGTTGACAGGAGTCTTGACTGCTTGGACTGTGACTGCCCTTCGAGACTGTCTCTGTGCTGCTGCTGATGCTGCAGTTGTTCTTTTGCTGAGGAGCCTCAAGGCTGGCCTTGAATGTAGCCTGCTGTATGCCATGAGGCTGTTGCTGCCTGCAAGTGCCAGACTAGCTGAAGGCAGGCCTTCAGTCTCTTGCGGTAGGATCCAGCCAGTTATTGATGCTATGCTAAGCTCAGGTTGTTGAGCTTACCTGAGCTGTGTGTGTGAAACATCTTGCCTACTGTTGCCTGCAACACAGCCACCACTGTGTGTCACAGCTTGATCGTGGATCAGCACAGAACAGCAAACATCGACCGAACGTTGCTGTACCTGCGAAGTCGAGCAGACAGGCTCCATTCCCGTCTGACTGCAAGACCCGCGAAGCATGTTTGGTGCCAAGGACGACAGAGGAGCAGTGAGCAGTGCGGGGTGCACTGCAGAAGGGATGTCACATATACTTGGCAAGCCTCGAGAGGGTGGACGACGCTGTCAGATTGATGCTGTTGCGCTCTGTTGGCCTTCCACTGCAGGTTCTATGCCAGCTGGACTGACGCGCTGCTAGTGCTGACGAAAGAGAAGATACAGCGGCTAGATGATTGGTCGTCAGGTTTATTTCCGAAGATATTGCCCTACCGGATATGGATATTGCACACTGATGCTGCATGAGTTTGCAGATCCAACGTCCAACTGGACTGGCAGGCCTTACCAGGAGACAGACAGCGAGTCACCAAAAGCGCCAGATTGTGAATTTGTCACTGCTGCGAAGAGACATACATTAGGTATGAGTCACTTTAGTACTGGCCAGCAATAATTGCTGTCTCATCATGATCTGATCGGATCACTATGTGAAAACCTTGTGTCAAAGCAGTTACCAACATACGAGGAACGAGGAGTAGTTCCAATCAAGATCTAGAGCTGCAAGGTTTGGCCATTGCCCATGTGCAAACTGGCCAGCAAAACGCAGTTTGCCAGCATAATCGAACCTATGTAGGTAATGCCCCATAACTGCATCGCTAGCTACTCCAAATGTTGACCACCTCAAGGTTTCAAAATGATTCTCCGAAATGTCTAAAATGTATAGCATTGGCCACTCGCCCAATATCAGTTGGCGTATGACATCTGAACTGACAAAGCCATTGTCTGAAATGTCAAGAGCTGTGAGACACGGCATATTGCCCTGAACCAAATGACCTACTGCTTCAATGTCAAGACCACATTTGGACATGCGCAAACTCTCCAGCAGCGGCCACTTTGCCTGCAGCAATGTTTTTAGCCCCTTTGGCCCAATGGCATTGCAGGAAATGTCTATACGCAGCAAAGCTGGCCAGTTGGCCTCAAGTAAAGTGGGCATGGCACTACATACAAGACTGCAGTCACTCAAATTCACCTCCTGCAGCTGTGCCCACTTGCATGCCACAAGGCCTGTCAATCCTGAGGCAGCAGTAATCATACTGGCAGCAAAACCTCCAAAATATGACTGCCTCAAGCAAAGACTTTTCAGCTGCCATCCACCTTTGGCAAGCTTACTAACATCTGCAGATGAAATGGTATTCTCGCCAATGTCCAGGCAAGTAAGGCCCCTCCAGTTGCCTGTGACAAGCATAGACACACCTTCCCCATCTAGATGCACATTTTGCAGGGTCAAGCTCTCAAGTTGTGGCCAATCTCCGTGCACTAACTGTTGCATCACACCAAGGCTGGGTCCAGTGCTGATATCAATGTCAGCAAGCGCGAGCTTGCGCAAGTGAGGCCAACTTCCAGCAGACAGCTGCCCAATAGACCGAGCAGGCATGCTATGACAGGCCAGCTTCAGGTTCTGAAGGTGCATCCATTTGGCTCTGACCAGTGTTTGAACAGATTCAGCATCGAGCTTGCTGTCGAGGAGGTCTAGGGATTCGAGATGAGGCCAATCAGCGTATGCCAAGAACGCAACACCAGCAGCATCAGTCTGAACTGTCAGCTCCTTCAGCTGTGGCCAGGTACACCTTGTTAAATCTGCCATTCCCGCTGCGTCCAGCGAACCAAGCTGTAGCGCTTGTAATGAGGGCTAGCTGGCATTGCAAAGCGGTGATAGGGCGCCAGGGTCAATATGAGCGTCAGCAAGATGCAGCCGCTCCAAATGAGGGGAAAATGCTGACACAAGCAAGCCTATTCCTGCAGCCTTCAACAAGCATAGCCTGAGTTGAAGGTAGCGCAGCCTGGGCCAGTCTTGCTGGGTCAGCAGAGCAACATGGCTAGCCGAAATGTTCTTCACGAATCTGTGAACTTCCTGACGCATTTTGCGGTTTGTCTGCAGAAGATTGCCTAAGCAACAACCGGGCAGAAAATGCGAGGGACCTCGTGGATCACCGTCAAAAGCATCTCACAGATCGTCGTCTGCGAGAAGCCAAACAGCTGTATCCACATTTGTTGCTGTGATCAAGATCAGAACTTGAGCTTGAATGCAACAGCCTTACATTTTACCGGTCAGAACGGCTGACGTAGAGGCAGAAGACCGTCTGCAAGAACTATGGAGACTGTGACGGACCGACTGACTTGCAGGAATGGTCAATCAGTATGCACTACTTGCGGCACAAAAACATTGACTCTATGCCCATCAAAGTAAGCAATTGATCAAAGTAATTCGATTTGCCTGAAGCGCTCTCGAGTCCGTCCCGGCCAACAAATCAAATCCCCGTTAACCCTTAAACAACGTCAAAGTAACTCTGACCGATTACACAATCTTGAGTTATAGAGCTATAGGCAACCACTCCCCAGTCAACAATAACACGTAGTCTGGTTGACATTCGTCCACATTGTGCCCACATTAGTACATGTACATGAGTAGTTTGAAACACAACGCAGGGTGCTGTAAGAACAGAAACTTAAAATTTGTTCTTGACTGTTCACTCGATCACCGCCAGCAAATCCAAATGTGCAAATGTGCACATGCTGCATTGACATTTGCCATTTTCAAAATTGTGGCATGTCATAGGTATTCACTGCAGAGGCTTGAGCTGCAGCACCCTGAAGAAAATAGTCGCCAGCAGCTGCTGCAAAACGAGTCCCCAGATGCTGGATTGTGACCTCACCAGAAGTGGCTGCAGCTATGTCAGCCAAGCTCTCGACCTGCATGTGAGATATGTGCCAGTGTCATTTCCTTGTCATTCACAACACACACTAGGCACTCAAGGCAGCACGTCAGCAGCTCAAGATGCTTTGCTGTGCTGGAGTGAAAGGCAAAGAAGAGCAACAGGACAGGCATGGACAGGTACAGTTCAGAATATCTATGCCCATCATCTGCCCCACAGCTTCCTTGATAGATTGGATCTCAGATGCACGCATCCAAGGATACACTGCCCCACAGCTTACCTTTCTGACTTTTCTTGCAGCCTTTGCTGACACAAATGGTCGTATGCAAGCCACCAGAGCTTTGAGCCCCCCTGTTGGGCGCACCAGCAGGATGTACCTCACATTCTTGCGGAAAGGGCGGGAGAGGCTGCGATAGGCTGATATGAGCCACATGGCCGGCAGCTTATTGGACTTCTGATGCTGACCTGTCGCGACCATGACTAACACATACGGGCCCTGCATCAGCTGACCATTGTGAGTGCACATCAAGTCATCAGCTGAGTAGTTGCCTCACTTGCACTCATAGAGGTTACCAAACAGTGATGTAACACAGGGGTGAGTGTAGACTGTCAAAGCAGCAGCACAACTCCATGCTTTTGAGGCATATTCACATAGCAAATTTGCAACCAAGCTTTCATTAGCAAGTCCACCA
>JAABUP010005190.1_pt1 | contig 20207 bp, 16 predicted proteins | sample 5559201 | NCBI WGS metagenome assembly JAABUP01 (sample SAMN10711887, study PRJNA513373) | rock metagenome | isolation source: Antarctica rocks | place: Antarctica
GTAGTGAGTCTAACCGCATTTGGAAAACCCGCCCCAACCCGAAACCCCATATGGTCTGGGCCCTATGTGCCTCGCCCCGATCCAACCCAACCCGACGGCCAGCCTAGACTTACTCTACCATCAGCATCAAGGCTGTACTGACTTAGGGGCAGCTTTGCGACTCCAGTTTTGACGGATATATTCGATATCCCGCACTCAACGCATCCCGAAATCCAATGGCGGAGATTCGGCTACATCTTTCCGCTTTCAAAACACCAATTTCGGACGGAAAGCCACAAAGACAATGCTCAGCGGCTCCATCTTCCACTTGATGTCAGGGTTCAGAAAAGTCGCGCGGATAGCGTAGACAGCCTTTCACGGAACAGCGCAGGAAATCGTTGGCTCCGACGAGGTGGATGCGGAGTCAGGACATGTTCGGAATCAGTACTTCTGTTGGCCTGTTGCTGATCCGGTATCAAGGTGATAACTACGAATTGATGAGGTGGCCTTCGATAGTTCAACGAAGGTCCTGAGTTCGCTGCTTCAATTCTATCTAGAGGGCGCTGCTGTTGAACTCTGCACTTGTATTTGTCGCCGTGGTTTGACTGCTTGTTAGTAGGAAGAGGAGATATCCAAGCAGGCGTGTCCGGGAGGAGGATCAACCCTGTTGTGGCTAGAGGTGCGGTCGTTGTGGCGTGATTTTCTCAGACCATGGCTTGCCGTCATGCGTGAGATGCAGCTTTGGTTTTGCCTGCAAAGCCAAGGGCCCGTAGATAGCTACTTGCTTCACTATGGATGGGACATAGATATGCACATTGTCCTCGTATGACGCCTCAGGTTATCGCTTGCATCTTGCGAAGAGTAAGCGCGCACAAGCTCTCGAAAAACTTCCCTTTTTCCCTCGCAAGGTGCCATTGTCTACAGATGATCTACGCTATGATATTAGACAGAAGGCAACATTATGCGGAGATGATGAAAATCGAAGGCGGGGTGTGTTGTCATTCTAACAAGGAAGCCTGATTCGTATACAGCACATCCACCACACTACTCAGCTTCTCGAGCGTCTCCAGCGCAGCATCATACCCCTGATCCCTCTCCGCCTCCTCGAAAATAATCAGACACCCCGCACCCTGATCCAACACACCCACAATCACTTTATCCAGTATCATCTGCGACAGCTTTCGCTCGACTTGCTGCGTGTCCAGTCCTACCATCTTGGCGATGTGCTCGATCTCGACCCTGCTGAACGGCTCGATGACTTTGATCAGGTTCTGCTCCAACATCGCGTCGTACAGTCGTCGCAGGTGGTTGCGGATGAAGGTGTCGCTGCCTAGCTCGTAGCGGTAGTCTGAGAGGGCTTTTTCGTATTCCTCCAGACTGCGGTTTGAATGTGCGCGTGCGACGGCCTTCATCGCTTCGAGGTTCTTGCCGGCGTATTTGACGGCTTGTTTCGATGCCATGAGATTGTTGACGTCGTCCACTAGATTGAGCATGATTTTGCATAGTAGCATGTATTGTAGTGCTGATGTCGCTTTCTGCGCTTCGTCCTGCGAGTGGTAACCTTCTAGGGCTTCGATGAAGTAGGAGAATGCGGTGTTGAAGTCTTTGTCCTCGGCGTGGAGCATGCCTGATTGCATGTCTAAACCGGCTTGTAGGAGGGGCGGGGTGTACACTGATGCTGCGGAAGTCCGCGCGGATGTGAGGGCGGCGCGTGCTTTTGGCTGATTGCCTAGGGCGTGGTAAACTCGGGACTCGAGAAGCTGGACCTCCACGAGGACGAGCTTGTCATCTAATCGCTTGAGCTCCTTGAGTAGGCCGTTGATGAGGGTTAGAGCGTCGTAGTAGGATTGCTTCTGCATATAGAGGGAGACAAGACGGGTTTCGAGGTTTTGGCGAAGGAAGCCACGGCGTTCTGAGATGGCCCATTCGATGCATGACTTTGTGACGGAAATCTGGATATCGACGGTATTGGGGATCGTAGAGAAGAGGTCAAGGAGCTGTCGAACTGCAAAAGATAAGCTCAGAGTTCCTCCGTTGGCAAGAGGGTTACGCTAACCTAGCTTTGCCGTCTTTGCCTTTGCGAAAGAAGACAGAACTGAGCGACTTGTCCTGACAAGATCAGCCAGCTCATTTGCCCTTTTGGTGTCTCGGTATATCTCTCCGAGCCCCATTAGTGCTGCTTCATAGTCTCTTAATGCCGCATCTCCTGAGCCAGGTCCGTTCGTAAGGATGTCTTTGTAGATAGCTTCGGCCTTTGGAGTATCGGTCTTTGCAAGCTTCTGTGCCTCTTCTATCCGCTTGGAATTATCGGGCGCTGGTACCATGTTGAAGGAATGGCCGGGGTTGTAACTTGGAGAAGCTACAACGAGACTGGATTCAGATGTTACCACAATAAGTTCGTATCGTACCTTGCAGCTCTTGTTTGATGGAAGAGCTCCGTCGTCTGTTTTGGGCAACCGTAAAGTTTCACCGACCTTGAAGCTTAGTCATCTTCGTCTGTGTCAGCTTCGAAAAATCAATTAACGGATGGACCTATCGATGGTAATTTTCAGGACGTCGAGCAAAAGTAAAAATGGTAAATCTTGGCTGCACCGTTGCTTGCTTGCATAGTCTAACAACTGGTGCAGAAGATCAAAGCCCTAACACGCTCGAGTTCTACCCACCAAGCCCCAGGCTCGAATGTAACTAGACAGCCCCGCAACCTTGATCCTGCCTTGCATCCTTTTGAGAGAGCTAGAGAATATACTCGAGCTCTAAATGCCACCAAGCTCGAACGAATGTTTGCTGCACCTTTCCTGGCTCAGCTAGGGAAGGGGCACGTGGACGGAGTGTATACTATGGCGAAAGACCCCGGGTCTCTTCAGAGATTTGCAAGCGGTAGTGGTGACGGGGTAGTCAAAGTGTGGGATTTGACAAGTAGGGAAGAAATTTGGAACGCACAAGCACATGAGGGGATTGTCAAAGGGATGTGCTGGACCAAGGACCAGAAGCTGCTATCATGCGCAAGTGACAAGACGATTAAGCTGTTTGATCCATACAACACAGCGCCGAGGACTGCGCCAATGGCTACGTATCTAGGACAGGCTGCCTTCACGGGTGTATCTAACCACCGGAGTCATCCAAGTTTTGCTGCTTCGTCCAGTCTTATCTCGATCTTCGACTTATCTCGCCCTTCCTCAGCAGCCACGCAGACACTGCATTGGCCGACGTCAACTGATACCATCAATACACTAGCTTTCAACCAAACCGAGACCTCCATATTGGCTTCGGCAGCGTCTGACCGCTCGATTGTCCTGTATGACCTCCGCACATCTTCGCCACTGTCTAAAGTTGTTCTCCGCCTAGCCTCGAATGCCATATCATGGAACCCTATGGAAGCATTCAACTTTGCGGCTGCCAATGAAGATCATAACATTTACATCTTTGACATGAGGAAGCTTGATCGAGCTTTGAATGTGCTGAAGGATCATGTCGCCGCGGTCATGGATGTGGAGTTTAGTCCTACTGGAGAAGAGCTCGTTAGTGCTTCGTATGACCGCACTGTAAGGCTGTGGAACCGGTCTGGAGGGCACTCTAGAGACATCTACCATACCAAGCGAATGCAGAGGTAAGATGGTCATGTGCCTAATAGACTCGAAATAGGCTGACACCTGATTAGGGTCTTCTCTGCAAGGTTTACCCCAGATTCGCAGTATCTGTTGACTGGATCGGATGACGGTAATGTCAGACTATGGCGTGCCAATGCGTCTAATCGGGAAGGAATCAAGTCAGCTCGCCAGCGACAAAAACTCGAGTACAACGAGACTTTGAAGGAGAGATATAAGCACATGCCGGAGATCCGACGGATAAAACGTCATAGACATCTGCCCAAGCAAGTGAAAAAGGCCGGAGAGATCAAGGGCGAAGAGATCAAGGCTATCAAGAGGAAGCAGGAGAATGAGAGGAAACATAGCAAGAAAGGCTTGCTCAAGCGCAGGAGTGAGAGGGAGAAGATGGTACTGGCAACAGAGCAATAGAACTATGCTTTGCACTTGTGCGAATCGGAAGGTCTTCTTGATTGATCAATAAGTACAGAATGCTCAAAATGGGCCGAAATCGGTACGTAGTCTTTCTTGCTTCCTGCAGTACTGCTAGCTTTTTTCTCGCCACTTTAACTACTGTACATGGAGCGCTGATAGCGGTCCTAGTTCTTGTGAAGGGATTTATTCTCTGACGTACAAGATTTAAGAAAGGACGCGTTGGCATTGTACTTGTTGTGCGACGCGTCCATGCTAGGCACTTGCAACCCCGCGGGGACCTGCAGCTGGACGCCTGGGCCCTTCTACTAAGCCTCTATGCGTTAAATCGCTCAATATAGCGTGTATTTCAACAGCAGCTGGTGTGGCGTAACGGTATCGCGCGATCGGGATCGCAGCCCTCGTCGGAGGGCAGCTCAAGCACTGCATAGCTGTTCTTGGATAGCTTGCTTGGGCAGTGTTTCATTGATTCGAGGTTGGAGGTTCAAATCCTTCCACCAGCATTACATTTTTGACAATGCAGTCTTTGGAAAGAGCTGGGTTGTCCAAGGAAAGGCTCGCTTAGGGCAACAATAAGGGGTGTAATATAAAGTAAGTGAGCGGAACCCTATAACGATGGATACCCAATGCGGAGAAACTCACAGTGGACGGAGTTCGAGCCCTCGTTCCACCTCACTTTTTGTTTATTTTTCGGCCACAACGTAGGCTTAAAGCGAAGAGCGGAAGAACTACACCACCATGCGACTGACCACATCTTATAGTGCGGCCGTTCATGGCCCCTGTCTTCCAGTGTCCGATTGAAGTCACATTAATCACATATTCTACGATCTCCTAAGTGTACAAGCAACGCTACAGCCTCTTTGCGCGCTTATGCGCCGGCAGTGCTGTTTTGCATTTGCTGCGGCTATTCGTCCAGCAGCATCACAAGCTTTATTGGAAAATTTGTGAAGCGAATCTCTGACCTACGCTTGATAGATTGCTGCAGTTGCTAGCCTAGAGCAGAGCTCACTTGAGTTCGTTCCACGCCTGCGTTTTTTGAATTCCACTCGCCTGCGCCTCCTTCCCCCCGAACCCTTCCATAGCCTTATCCATTCCACTAGCTAATCTCAACATCTTCTGCAACCCTACCGGCAACACACCTAACACCTTTACCCACCGCGCGTACAATGGCATTGCCAGCTCTCCACTTACGCCGGCGTCAATCGCCGCAATGATCTCCTTAGCCACGTCTACAGGCTCAAGCACCGGTCCAAGGAAGTTGCTTGGCGTTTTCACACCGTCGAATAGAGATGTGGACAGTTGTCCAGGTGTTACGAGTAGGGTTTTGACATGCGGATTCTCTACAAGCTCCGCGTTCAAAGACGCGTGTAGAGCAAGCAGGCCGGCTTTAGCAGCCGTATAGTCTGAGAGGTTCGCGCACCCTAAATGAGCGAGTACCGAAGACACGGTGACAATAGTGCCGCCATTTTCAGAATGCAGCATTGCAGGAAGGAAGGCCTGGATGGTGTGAAAGTGTGACAGGAGGTTTACTCGGAAATTGCGGTCAAGATCTTGCGAGGTAAGGGAGAGGAGGGGCTTTCCATTCACGACGCCAGCGTTGTTGATGAGTATACTGGGGGTACCAAGCTTCACGTGCAAGAGGATCAGCAAACTTAGACAGTCACTCCCATTGTAGAGTAATCGTACATCCTGCTCTATCTGCTTTGCCACACGCGCAACCTGCGCCCGGTCCCCAACATCACATTTATAGTATTCGACACCTCTAGCCTCCTCATTCTCCATCTCCCTGACATCCAGCACGGCTACACTTGCGCCTCTCATCCCGTACACCTCTGCAATCAGTAGACCCAGCCCGCTTGCGCCCCCTGTTATGACAATGACCTCTTCACTCAGATCTACTGTCCGAGGTATGCCATAAGCTATCCGCTTGTTGAGATTTGAGAGAAAGTATAAGATGGTAAGAAGAGCAGCGTAAGCAACAGAGATCTTGAAGGAAAGAGAAGTGAAAGGGATTGCTCTTGCGCGAAAGCAGAGAGGAATCATCCAGGCGACGAACGGATGGAGGAAAGTGGTGTTGGCAACGCGAAGGAGGAGATCGATCGTGATATGCTGATGCCATGGCTTATCATATGGTGATCTAGCTTGAGGCATCGCTTTCGGGGTTGGAATATCAATGAGTCTAGAAATCTTTTAACTGGACGCAAGTCGAATATAGAGATTGGTTCGGTGGAGGATCGCCGCAGTGCTAAAGTAGAGATGCTTTGAGTTCCTCAGAACTTCAAGGGAAAACAAACGTTTTGAGCTTGAAGTTGCACCGGAACGCGGTAATACTGTGCCTCCGGCGGTGTCTTTCTGCCTGTTGACATACGGAAGTCTATCCCTCAACAATCACCTTTACTTCATCGAGTGGGTTTATTGTCAGACACCCATTATCCCGATATGAATGAGGCAGTCTTCTAGCCTAGTTCACAGTCAATCCACGATGCTATGCGTAAACTATTCAATCCAAGGAATTTCGTTCTTGCTAGACCTAAACGTGCAATAACTCTACAATCCATGCACGACACCTACAACCCAAGTTCCAAGCCATTGCTCCAAATCGCCAGAATGACAACGCAGTCTAAGCTTGTACGCTTCTACGAGCATCCAAATGGCGGTAAAGATTTCAAAGGTCGGACATTGTCATCCATTCTGCAATGGCATGATGATGATCTGGAGGATTCTCACAACTACATTCAGACACTCTTCCCTTTGCCAGAAGGCTCCCCTTTCAACTCACAGGCTCCACCCATCGATAAGGCGACCTTTGACGCGTTTCACTCCCGTCCAGAGCTCCGTGGACGGCTCAGAGAGTCCTTCGTCCGCATTTTGAGCTTCTACGGTTTCGAGCTGCAAGAGAGAGATGGTGGATTGAAAGTTTCACCAGCAACAAACTTCTCTACCGCATCGGAAAACTGGGTTAGGCCATTTGACCATAATCACTTGCGCATAACTCGCATCATCCGGTCCTTGAGGGTCTTGGGTCTCGAAAGGGAAGCAGAGGCTTTCTTCGTGGCTCTTGAGCAGCCCAGTTTGGCCGGGAAAGGGAGGATTAGCTCGAAATCCTTGATGTTCTGGACGAGAGCGGCAAAGAGACCACTCTATCTTGCACCAATAGACGATCGAGACGGAGGTGAAGGGGCAGACTTTCTTTATGAATTTGAGAAGAGGCGTCAAGAAAGGCAGGATGGCGAAGATGTGGAGGCAGAGAGTATTCATGGAGAGCGTAAAGCGAGGACGAGTTATGGCGTCGATGTGGACGACAAGGAGAGCGTGTCGAAAGGATTCAAGATGAAGGCAACCGATCATGGGAATGATCAAGGCAACAAGGAGACGATAGGCTCTCGCAAGCCTGTGAGCGCGAAGCGGAAGATCAACGAGGTCGAAGCTCTGGAGGCGAAAGGGTAGTCTTCGACCGAGCCTGTGTCTCAACTTGTGAGAGACTTTCCGACAATACATCAAGCAGGCGTCAAGGTGTTCATTGGGAATGTTATAGATCGTTCTGCAGAGCCGAAGCATTTCATCTGACGAACAGGATTGCATTTGGAACGGTGGCCCATAAGGCAACTCCAAATTTAAAAAAAAAAAATGCTTAGCACAGTCACTGAACTTTGTTGTGACGTCTAAGTCGCAGCTCCAATTGCTCGCTAGTAACCGCTGATCTGCAGTACATACATAATTAATAATCTACAGTAACTACCAAATACCAACATGGAAAATCCTAGAGAGTCGAAGGCATTGCCACGGATGGTTCTGATCACTAGGGGAATGTGAGGTCAGCGGACTACAATGAGGTTTATTTCAAACTTCGTCCCGCGGTCTTCAAATAGTGGTTGACCAACATGGCCGCTGAGTTCCTCGCCGGTCATGGTATTGATCTCCAGCAAGAGATGTCGAAAGTTCAATTCGGTCATCTCGAGGGCGGATCCAGTTCAGGGTATCATTATGAGCAGGATTCCTGTTCCCGTCCCTTATCCAAGATCACCGGCGTCCGGCTTCCCTATAAGCCGCCAGACAAGCTATGGGACATCTCCATTTCCAACGGCAAGGTGAAGAGCATTGATGAGAACGACCCTTCTGCTCCTAGTGCGCACCATCTTCCTGGTGTTCTTGATGCCAAAGAGCAGTTCCTAGCTCCGTCACTATGTCATCCGCATATTCATTTGGACAAGTGTTTCCTACTATCTGACCCCAAATATGCGGATCTCGAGATCGTGAAGGGTGATTTCAGTGAGGCAATGGAGCTTACTAGCAAGGCAAAGGCAAGATTCGAGGAGGAGGATCTGTTGAGGAGGGGGAGATGGTTGATCAACGAGAGCGTCGACGCCGGTGTCACTCATATGCGAGCATTTGTGGAGGTGGACGAAGGAGTGGGGTTCAAATGTCTTGATGCAGGCTTGAAGCTGAAAGAAGAGTTCTCGAAGCGGTGCGAAGTCCAAATCTGTGTATTTGCACAACTGCCAGTCTTTTCAGGAGAGGATGGTGGGGAGGAGATGCGGAGATTGATGCGGAGTGCGGTGGAAAGACAAGGCGTGGATGTGGTAGGGAGCACCCCGTATGTGGAGGAGGACGAGGAGAAGATGAAACGCAACGTCGAGTGGGTAATCGAGACTGCGCTGGAAAACCACAAGCATTTGGATTTGCATCTGGACTATAACCTTGATGCTGATAAAGAGCCCTTGGTATGGTTTGTGTTGAAGACGCTCAAGCAGAAGAGTTGGTTGGAAAGAGCAGATACGGAGAAGACTATTGTCTTCGCCCATTGCACACGGCTGACTCTATTCAGTAAGGATGAGTGGCGGAGATTGAGGGAGGATATAGGAGACCTGCCGGTATATCTCGTCGGATTGCCTACCTCGGATCTGTTCATGATGGGTAGGCCCGCAAGTGACCAGACTGGAGGTGGGCAAAGGGTTCGAGGGACTTTGCAGATCCCAGAGATCGTGCAGAAGTACGGGATGTCGGGCGCTATAGGGGTAAATAATGTTAGTAACGCTTTCACACCGCAAGGAAGCTGTGATCCAATGGGCATAGCAAGCTTGGCTGTTGGTATCTACCAGGCAGGTACAAAGAGGGACGCTGGGATAATATTTGTAAGTAGTGCTTCACCCGTACGAAGGTGATGGAGTGTCAGCTGATGGTTAGACAGGAGTGCGTCTCAACAGGGGCGAGGGCGGCCATTGGCTATGAGACAGCGGTCCTAGAAGTGAAGGAGGGTGATCCAACAGACTTTGTCCTCTTTGGGAAGAAGCATGTTGGAAACATAGATAGTATTAGGAGGTGGAAGACGATCCAAGAAGTCGTATGTGATGCAGGTATTGAACGTTTGACGATCAGATTTGGAGCTGTGGTTAGTCGTCGGCGGTGCTAGTGCGCCGAGCCTTTTAGTATACTATATAGAAGACGTCGTTGAACCTCTGATCTCGATCCTAATCCACAGACACCACGACCCAAAGCTCTGATAGCTCCATAACGTGACATGGATCAGCCACAACAAAAAGACAAGAAAGTGCCAAAGGCCTCGCTGTGTAAAGCTGCCGTACTACGGTCAACCTTAGAAACCAACCGCGCACGAGTCGTGTCGAACAGGGGAATGATCCTTAGCGAAGGCTTCGCCTGCAACCCTACTGATCCCGACTTCACGCGCAACGGTCAAAGTGTGTGGCAAAAGTTCAATAAGGAGTGGTCAAAAGCCAATGATACCTTTGCAACGCCTTCTACGTAGCCATCCCAAGTCGCTATGAATACACCAATGCAGAGTCAGTATCGCAGCTATCAGCAAACAACTCAGAGATCTCCGCATGCCTCTACCTCCCGAAGAGGGCCCGGTAAGCTTAATGACTAGAGCGCCTCTGGAGAAGCTTTAGACTGACATCTTATATAGGTCCTATAGTCGCTAACTCTCATTCCCAGCAATCGGTCAATAACGCACAATTGCTGGCTCAAAGCGAACTTGCCAAGCGCCGAGCGCGTAAACCAACCGATAAGAACATACCAGACGGTGTTGAAGACATTATCATTGGCGATGGTGTGCTGCAGTACAAGGACCTGCGCGAAGTGGAGAGGCGCTTGGACGCAGCTATGATGAGAAAAAGACTGGACATTCAGGATTCGGTCAATCGAGACGTGAAGAGGTACAAGACCTTGCGCATATGGATATCGAACACGGCCGAGAACCAGCCGTGGCAGGCGAGAGGTCTGGACGAGAACGCATTTGACTTTAGCACTGGCGTTGAGGCGACGTATAGGGTCAAGATCGAGGGCCGATTACTGGATGACGAGGATACTGACAGCTATCCGGACAAGGACAGCGACGATGAAGCAGATCCCGAAGATGTAGAGGGGAAGAAGGATGTAGACACGATGGAGCATGACGGGGCAAATCCGGTGGAGTCTAAGACCACTACTACGCCGCAGACTCGAAAGAAGCTGTCGCACTTCTTCAAGTCTATCAGCGTCGACTTCGATCGAGTAAAGTCTATTCAGCCAGACGCAGCGACCCAGATAGAGTGGAAGAAGCCACCAATTCATCCAAATATGCATAACCCTCCATCATCTGCCGACTTCGACTGCCTGGAATTCGAGCGGAAGAGCGACGAAAACGTCAATTGCACGATTAACATCATCAGAGACGAAACCCCAGAACGGGTCCGTCTAAGCAAAGAACTTGCGGAGGTGCTCGACATGGAGGAGGCCGAGCGAGGGGAGATTGTTACGGGCGTCTGGGACTATGTCAATGCTCTGGGTCTTCAGGAGGATGAGGAGAAGCGGGGTATCCGTTGCGACGAGCGCTTGCGAGCTGTACGTTATTCACTTTGCCTCGATGCTTCAAAGATAGCTCAAAGTACTGATTGCTATGTCCCACAGGTATTCAAGTCAGACCAGTTATTCTTCCCATATATCCCAAACCTCGTCGTCCCGCATATCTCTCCACTACCGCCTCTCAAGCTTCCATACACCATCCGAGTTGATCCTGAGTACCACCGTAACCCAACACCAACCATCTACGACATTCGTCTACCAATGGAGGACCCACTGCGAGCGAAACTAGTTGCTCTCACTACCAACCCTTCGTATCCTGCCACGCTCCGTCAAATTTCTGCCCTCGATGACCAGCTAGCCCTCGTTATCCAGGCTACCGCGCATTCAAAGGCCAAGCACGCCTTCTTCATGAGTATGAGCAAAGATCCTGCGAACTTTGTGAAGAGGTGGACTAGTAGTCAAAAGCGAGATTTGGAGGTTATCCTCGGTGAGGCTTCGAGAGGCGTTGACGAGGAGAGCCCAGGTGAGGAGTTCAGGAGGGGTGGGCCTGACGGTGTCTGGGGTACGGACATTGTGAAGCAAGCTGTAGGGATTCAACTCGCGAAGGCGCGTTGAACAGGCGATCATGAACAAGGTTCTTTACGATTCATGTTTTTTACAAGGTAGCAGGGCGTTGTCGTACTCAGGACACTGCCTAGGATGGCGCATATTGTAGTCATGCTTGCGGATACCCCAATTGACTACTTGGCTCTTCCAGTCGTATCGTAGAGACTAAACAACAGAAATAACTAACACGGAAATGATCAAGTCTAAGGTTCAGCAACGAAATGGAGAATAAAGGGGCCCTCCCAAGATCGCCCTAAGTGTCAAGATCTAAAGCTTAGTGTCACGATATACTAGATTTCTTATCTGTGCGCTCTTCGCTTGCATTATTCAAACGGCGCTGATAAGATATTCCAGACGGTATCAGTCTGTGCCTTCTCTCAGCGCCTTCGTACGGTCTAAACGTGGCCATCTCCTTGGAACCTCCAAGTTACTCCTTTGTCATCCCGCAAGGCGACGACCCTTGGATATAGACAGTGCGATCGGAGATAACCCCCAGCTTCCTGTTATCAGCAGCATCTGCCTCATCATCGGAGTTGACATCATTCTTCAGATCACGCAACTGCCATACATCACTTCATCCGCCTGCGCAATAGACAGGATCGCAGAGAGCGAAGAATGACCTACAAGCGCTGGAAAACATCTTTCATCAAGTCCCAACTCGTCTTTCATTTCGCGAAGATGATATTGCTGACTCTAGGCTTCACTCTAGTCGCTGCGGACATCAAAGCACTTCAACGGGCCGTACAAGAGAAGTCCGGGTATCCCCTTGTCAAATTCGGCAAGCTTATCTGCGTTATCCTCGGTGTCTGCATCTTCCCTTTCCTACTATGGCTGATCTGGGCATTCATTCAATTCCTCAAGTATGGTCGACAGATTTGATCCCGTTAAAGTGGGATGTCATATTAGATCATTGCGGCGCAAACCTCGTTCGACGCTGCCGCCATCCTCACGTTGTCAGTGGCTGATTGGGATATTGTCTAAGGAAGAAGCCGGCTTCAGACGACGACTCCCTGTGTCATGGCAATGGCCACCATTACCGTCCCTTTGTTTAAGTTCGGAGTCGTAGTATTGGTATTTAGCGCGTTATTTTAATGTCCTACTCGGGGTCCAGCTCCAAGAGCTCCTTATCAGGAGACTTACGTCGACTTCACAATTTTATCGCAATTCTCCTGATATCCTGCAGCGCTGACAAAAACAGTTCGTGGGCTCGCCCTGGCCCGGCAACAGGCCATTACCCCATACCAACCAGCATTGATTTCAAGCTGTACTGGTACAAGTAAGCCTCGAAAGTGAAGAACCGTGGTTACAATAGCGCTTGAGTGCGGGCCGAGCCGCCAACCCCTGGATGAGACTCTTGGCAGGCAGGGATTCGATCCCGTTATGCGTCGCGTGGAGCTCCAGCATTCATGAGACCATAAATTCTCCGCGAATCCTCACATCATGTCCAACTCCTCATCCAAGCGCCAGCGCTCCAACACCAATGGCGACGCCACCACTCCATCCATCGACTTCACTCCCATCATCTCTCTCCTCCCCTCCGCCACAATCCGCGCGCTCTTACTCGACGCCGCGCAGGCGCATCCGGACATCGCACGCGCAATTGTCTCCTCGCACGCCGACATCCTAGCCGCCGAACGCGCGAAAGTCGTTGATTTCGACCCATACAGCAAAAACGCATGGCACGAGCTCAACGTCCGCTACGACAAACTCTCCGGCTCGCAACAGTACGACGTGGCGCACGAGGTCGAGGCCTCTATCACGGGGATCATCAAATCGATTTCGAGGCAGACGCCCGATCACGCGTGCTTTTCGACGAAGCGCAGTGCGATGGAGACGTTGAGGAAGATTGGGAAGACGATATGTTTGGGGAATGGGTGTATAGGGCACGAGGTGCACAAGGGGTTTCAGTACAACAGCTGTTTGGAGGATGCGATGTTGAGAATTGTAGAGGGCATGAGTGAGGAGGAGAGGGATGATCTGGTGTGTGAGGCTGCGGATGGGGAATTTTTGGATAAGATGGTGGATTTGGGTGCTTTGAAAAAAGGGCTATTGTCTTTTCGAGGGATTGGACGCTGTTGTTGCTTTGTTGGAGGGTGTGAGTGATGGGGATGAAGACGGAGAGGAGGATGACGAAGAAGAAGAAGAGAGCGCCTTGGATGAGGAGAGCCCCGAGTCACCTCACGAGGGTTGAAGAGGAGGAATAGTTGAGGAGGAATAGTCCAGTCGATACACTCAAGTCTGTAATCACGTCAGAACGTGTCAATTAGTAGGTTCGGATTTAGCCGGCCCGATCGCTGACTCCGGTGTGTGTACTCTATCTTACTCATACTCGTAGGCTGCACGCTGTCACCTGCGACCTTCATTGGCCCCGTTGATCTCCAGAGCACATGTAATACATCAACGCCATCATTTTGTAAGGCGTCAAAATGATGACGCCATGTATATATAAATTCACGTTATCTGCATCCATTCCGCAAGCGAAAGTGAAATCCCAATCAATTCAATCTTCCGTATCCGTAGATATTATCATTTACGATTGTCGCAGCCACCGGAAGTTCATGAGGGGACACCTGCAGACCCTTCACCGATAGAAGAATCGCAAGCATCCTAAGTGCCTTGCCCGCCCAAACACGGCCCATTCAGACGGTTACATTGAGGAAAGAAGCCTCTCGTACGATGCCGTACAATCCGGCCCTTCCGAAGCATGATGTCTGCAAGTAGATCGTATCTGGTCGACCCACCGTATGGAAAGACTTGGCGGCTTTCCAGGCCCAAAGGAGTAGTAACACGACGCCTAGATACTGCAGTAGTCCCAGGCACAAAGTGTCGGTGATGACGACTATTCACGGTAGGGCAGACGAGGAGATTGAATGCAAGGAGGATCAGACGTACATGCTTGAGGAGTGGTGTCGACGGTGAAAACCAGGCTGAACAAAAGTCAGGGAAAGATGAGGGCACCGCTGTATATGGTGAGATTTGCAGTTGGACGAAGTGCTCCAAGAGTAGGACTAAGAATCGTCCGTGGCGAAATTGGTTTGGTTTACAGTACGGAAGGGTAATGCAGAGAAATAAGGTTATATAGAAGGGAGTAAATTGAGGAACGGTGATAGTGCTGTTTGCTTAAGCTTCGTGAGGCCAGATTCCAGCCATGATGAAATGGGACTGCGGACGTCGACCGAAGACAGCTCTCAAGTCGACCGTAATCTAGGTTTTCTCTTTCCTTGATGATACTCAACTTCGCAAAACTCTCACAGCTGAGAGTAATGCATACGATTACACCATGTAAGCGGAGATTAAAGGTGGTAGGTCGAGTGTTCTGTTTCCGCCAGGTTAGTACACTGGTAGGTTGACATCTGCGTGGGTAATCTTGAGACTGTGTTATTAAATACCGCTGCAACCATTCGATGGAAATAATCTATTAAAGTGTCGCTATGTAACCAATCAGTGTACAGCCATGAGCCCAGACCGAGTCTACCAACGAATGCAATCAGCATGACTACCTACCATAGCGGAAATCTCACGATAGTACACACAACCGTACTAACATCAGAAATGATCACCCCTTCCTCCGTCTAAACTCCCTCTTCTCCACAGTAACGCACCTCTTCCCCGTCCTATCAATCTCACTCTTCACCCTCTCATCACTTCCCATCTTCCCGTCAGCCAACGATCTGCCGTCCATCGCCAATGCACCATGTCCTCGCCTCTCCTTGGGCGGCTGAAATCTCTTCTTCACCGCCTCTATCATCTTTCCGAACCAGTAGAAGTTGAGGGTGTTTAGCACGATGTTGCTGCCCAGGTACGTGCACGCAAGCCAGATCGGCACTGTCTTGTCTCCTGCGAATCGCATGACCTCAGAATTCGCATCAACGCTCTTCTCCGTAGCACTTGTTATTCCGTTGTCTGTAGGCACAACAGTCCCCAGGGTTTGTAAGGCTGCCCACACGTCCTGATATACTCTTATAGATTGATACGTGCCCCAGACCAAGCGGCAGGAAAAGAACGTTCCGAGGAGGAGAATGCCGTTGCAGAGCTGAGCGCGGGAGCCGGTCATGTTGACCTTGTCAAGGAACCAGTGAAAGTTCAAAAATGGCGAAGAAAGCTCATATAGAATGAATGTTGGGCCGTAATAATTGACAAATGGTCTCTGCGGTTTCCGTATCAACATCTAACTCCTCACTGCGAAGAGTACCATCCTTGTGGAAAGAAAGAGCACACTTACAAATCCCAAACAGAAAACGACCAATGCGGCGATCGCATGCGCCAATAGCCCCCATCCGAATACACCCACATTCATACTACTAACCACTAAATCCCACAGGAAGTAACCTGCCGCAAACCCCTGGATCATTCCACCTCCTCCGGTGTAACCCCACACCCTTTCGGGCCAGCTCATAGTCTTCCTGTCCTCATCCGTCCAAATAACCCATAACGCAAGGACGTTGACGATACTGCTCTGAACAAGGGAGACCACGTGGACATCCCAGTTTAGCTTCGTTCGCCGAGGAAGGGAAGCGTAGATCTTGGGAAACAGCCGACGTGAGAGGATGGGTGCGACATAGATGTTTACGGTATGGTAGAAGAGGAAGGCGGCGAGGATCTCATGCGCATGGAGAGGGAGGGTGGTTAAACCGAAGAAGTCGGCGATGGGTTGCGCGAGGGCGGTGATGAATGCAGGTGGCGAGAGAAATGGGTCCAGCATCGTCGCTTCTAGGGCCGCGGCGGTCTGGAGGCGATGCGGGGGTCAGCAATACATTTTGGCAGTCGTGATGACCATGGTGATGAGAACGGCACACAAAGGCACATTCACTCTGGATCGGAAAGGTGAACCTGGTGACGTTTCTGGCTTCAAAACGTTAGGGTGATAGTGCGCGGACTTCGGTGTGACATTGTTCCGATCTCTGATAGGCCTAGCCCACTTGGATGGACAAAGAGAGTATGTATCAAAGTCCATTATATGATCCTTAATTGACTAGAGCTATCAACTGAAACATCTCCAGGGTCCTAAAACTGTACAAAAAAAGGAACACGTAAATGTGTGAACGCTAGAAGAACGTCATCAAAATCATCATCAAGCATCACGCATCCAAATCAGGGTATATGAAAAGAGTCGCTCAATACCCCTAGAAAATGCCCCCCCCATTCCCAACAGCAATTAGATCAATCCCAAGGATAATCGACCTCCTCAACTCTTGTGCAGGTCAGATATCCTAAACTACCTCCGTCCCTGCCAAGGTCCAACTCCAAGGAATTTCTCATAAGCGGTTTCACCATGTCTCTGGCAAGATTCTTAATCTCATCCATACGTCTCTCAAATCTCTTGAGGTTGTCCCGGCTGTAGTCATTAGGTCTTAGCTTCATAAAGCGCTTCAATTCGTCGTGTGTAAGGTACGAAGATCCGCCTGCACCAAGTAGACGGTAGATCTTGCCTGTGTTCAGAGGTGGTGGAGGTGGCGCTGGAGGCGCTGGGCGTCGCGGATCGGGATGCGGTGATCTCAAGATCGGAGCTGGTGGTGGAGTCGTATTCTCTGCAAGCCATTGACGGAAAAGAGAGACAGCCGTCCAGTCTAGATAGCTGTTTGTGGGGCTGACGCGCTCGCCTCGAGTGGTGGTCAGGTTCAGGCGGAAAAGCCGGCCTTCGATCTTTGCCTTGACGTCTTCAAGCTCTTCAACCTTGTCCTCTATGACATCTAGTACTGAATCTGGAAGATGGTTTCTTAACTGGTTTAGTCCTGACGGCCATTGACCAACGACGTGAATGAGCGCTTCAGCAAATATGACCTTCGACCTTGCGAGGAAGCCAAGCTTCAGATAGCTCGGCGGATATTTTGCGATTTGCTTCCACAACCTTCCCTGAAACTGTAGCAAGTGATGGTCTATCCGTGGTCCTACCACCTCTAGAGCATCGTACATATCTGCCAGCGCAAGAAGACTTTTACACTCGATATACGCATTTGCGATGTTGATACCGTCGAGCATTGGTGCGTAATTGTAAAAGATGCGGAATAAGTTCTCATAGTCATGTAAAGTGTCATTCGATAGATCCGGAGGTGGATTGGAATGTGGTATATGGATCGCCGAGTGCATGGCAGAGAGATTTGCCATGGACCGGAAGAAACCTGCTTGCGGAGCGGGAGGTTTATTACGAATTGGGGGTGGTTTGGGAGCATGATCTCCACCGAATAACGTTGATGACGGAGTCTACAATACGCCGTCAGCCATGGCATAAGTACCAACGATACCTTTCATGCCTGCCTTTTGCACCAGCATCGGCACCTCATTCTCCTTGTTCCCCCAATCGAGCTCGTACTTCCATCTTAGCTTTCTTTCAAATTCCCTGCCGGCTGTTGCGCCATTGCTCCCAAACTCCCTTTCTGCGGCCTCATCCTCACCAATCCTCGCCAGGCCCGTCTCTGGGCCGTGACTTTGACCATGAATCCGCGCCTGCGCTTGCGCACGAGACCACTCTTCGCTCGTCCCTGCTTCGAAGAATCCGGAGCACTGCGCCAGGATAAGTCTATGAAGCAGGTATCTCTTCTCCTGCCCACCAGCGCTGATGACGATCTCGACATCGCCTGTAGCTCCAAAGAACGGAAATTCATTCTGAGGTCGGTACGTGGATCCGCCATTGTGCGAGCGATTGTGACGCTGGCGGCGAGTGGTAGTGGTGCGAGAGGATGCGGACGGAGGGCGACGAATGGAGAGGGTACGGTCTGCAGATTCTGGTTGGGAAACCATCGGCGTGCGAAGGTCCTGAACTGGAATATTGGTGGTCATGTTAGGAACTGGCGGAAGAGGTCATCCTGTTGATAAACACGAGATTGCTCGGGCGCGCTTAGGTGCAAGAACCGCTTGCTACTCGTCGCAATGGTCTGCGCCGAAGTAGAACAACACGCTCTCGATTCTGACTCGCTGTTGCGGAAACCTCGTTCAGCGTTCAGATGCAAGACTCTGCCTCGCGGTGCTACACTTGGTCCATTCAACACTCAACACGTCGCGCCGATGACTTCCAAAGCGGTCGCGAGACTCAGACTCGCATTATCGCGCCTTTCTGAAATGTCCGGTCCTGGGGCAACATCTGGCAAGTGGCGCGCTATAGTGGAGTGCATATGTGGCTTCCCTTGAAGCGACCAGTCTTAATCTCGAGGATGGGAACGGCAATGTTCAGACAATGCAAGCCTGCGACGGCCGCCAATAGCCGCGCTGGATCAGGTACGCAGGTGACATCGCCAGCCAAAAGTGCGTTGAATGCATGGAGGCAAACACTGATGACTAACGTCCATCTGCCAGCGAGCACCTAAGAAGCACCATATCCATCCTGATTTGTCTTACGCATGATATATCTATTTAGTGATACTTAATAACCTATGTACGTCAAAGTGGGCTCAAGACATGGTTCTGCAGCCGAGTAAGGGCTTCAATCCACGTGTTGAGGCTGAGCGAGTACCGTGCGTATAGCCCTAGTTCTCTCGGTTCTGCTTTGAACGCTTTAGTGTCACTTCTCGCTGTGCAAACAGTTTTCATGTCACTGTTGTAACTACCACTCAGGTGTCCTTCTCGTGCATGGTCATTTTTTAGCCAACTAAATTCGGTTTAGGAAGAGGTCCCCAACATAGATACTGTCCTCCCAAAGACATAATGTTCTGGATCGCAACTTTACCGGTATCAATGCTTCTTCCGGATAACATCCATACCACCCGTCCAGGGCTGCAAGGCCGCGGGAATCCTGACGCACATCTCCTTCTCATCCCACCCATTCTCCAGCAGCGCAGCGAGAACCCTCGGTACCGCCATCGCCGTTCCGTTGACTGTGTGCGGCCATTCCGTCTTACGACCAAATTTGTCTGTCCTAACCCTTGTACCGAGTCTTCTCGCTTGATAATCTGTGCAGATACTCGCAGATGTGACCTCGCCCCATCCGTCGTCCTTCTCACGTCTTGACGGGAAGTATGCCTCAATATCTTGTTTCCTAGTCGCACTCGCACCAAGGTCCGTGGACGGCATCTCCAGGATCCTACAATGCAGCCCCAGCGCTCTCAGAATCTCTTTTTGGATCTCCACCATCTCCTTGAAGACACGCTTGGAGTGCGAAAGCCCCGATTCTGGCCCATCGGGCATTGTCCACGCAAACATCTCCACTTTTGTAAACTCATGAACCCTGTACAACCCTTTCGTATCCAGCCCTCTCGACCCTGCCTCTGCCCTATAACATCTGCTGACCCCAATAACCTTCAACGGCAACTCCTCTTCCTCAAGTACCTGGTTCGCTTTCATTCCTGCTAGCGGGATTTCCCCGGTACCTGCAAGACTCAGCTCCGGCTTGCCCCTCTCCTTATCTTTCTCTGCTTGCTGTAGCGCATAAACTTGTTGCTCGCCGTTCTGATCTCGAGGCCTGAACCCGCACGCTGCTGCAATATGACTGTACACAATACTCGGTGGACTTACGATCTTCCAACCTCTTTTCACTGCAACGCTGAGCGCATATTGTACGAGTGCCAGCTCCAGTAATGCCGCTTCATTGGTGAGGTAATACCATCCCCAGCCAGACGTCGTAGCGGCAGCCGCGAAATCCAGCAGCTCCAATTCACTCCCAATATGGACGTGCGATCTCCAGACCCTATCCGATGCGGAAGGTACCGGCTCAGGGTGCTCATTGATATAGCTTATGACCTGTGCCTCGTCTCCCACCGGAGTGTCCATACTCGTGATATTCGGAAGTTGCACTGCCAGGCCCTCCATCTCCGCGTTCAGCTGTTCTTCCCTTGTCTCGATATCCGAGATTCGGGTCTTTAGCTGCCTAGCTTC
>JAABUP010005191.1_pt1 | contig 20207 bp, 22 predicted proteins | sample 5559201 | NCBI WGS metagenome assembly JAABUP01 (sample SAMN10711887, study PRJNA513373) | rock metagenome | isolation source: Antarctica rocks | place: Antarctica
ACGACATCAGTCAGGGCCTGAGCAAAGAGCTGCGGGGCCTGTTCGCCGCGGCGTTGGCCCTGGCGCAGATCGCCGCGCAGCGGCGTGCGGCCCAGGTCCGGGAGCAGGCCGCCGCCGTCGGGGTGGCAGAGCAGGAGGCGCGGCGCCGGTTCGAGGTCGAGCAGCGGGTCGCGGCCCTGGGTATTGCCCTGCCCGAGGCGGGCATGACCCCGCAGCAGGTCGCGCAGGCGTGGGCGAAGGTGGAGGTCGCCCGGGCGCACGCCCCCGAGGTGGCCGAGTTCTGGGACCAGCAGGCCCGCACGATCGGGGTGGACCCCGAAGAGGTCCGGGCCCAGTGGTGGCGCGAGCACGGCTCGACCCGGGAGGACCCCGGTGCCTACCGGGCGGCGATGGTCGGGCTCGGAGCTGAGGGGGCGGCCGCGGTGGCCGACGCCGACCGTGCACGGGCGCAGGACCTCGAGGAGGCAGCGGAACGGGAGCGGCAGGCGGGACGCGCCGATACCCGCGACCAGGTCGCTGCCGACTCCGCTGCAGGGCGGTCGCCAGGGGGTTCGCGGCTGCAGCTGGAGGCCGCCGGTGATGCGGTGCAGGCCGAGGCGGACGCGCAGCAGCACGACGACCGGGCCGACACCCTCGACGCACGCGCCGCCGATGTTGACGGTGTCGCGGCCCGACGCTAGCCCGGCGCGGAGGTGGGCGGCGCCGGGGTGCAGCAGTCCGTGCCGGCCTCACTGGGGGTGTGGCAGGACGGACATCCTTCGGCTCGGCTCGCGGGTAAGGCTTACGGCGTGCAGCCGGGCAGGGGAACCGCACCAGCTCGCCGCCGCAGCCGGAGTGGCGGGCAGGGGATGGCCGCGGTGCAGCAGCGTGAGCACGGCCTGGACCGCTGACCAGTCAGAGTCGTTCGACCCATCCGCAGCACCCTGCCGTGGCTAGGAGTACTTCCCTGTCGGGAGGTTCCCCCGCGGGACCGTCGGGGTTGGGATACGGCTCGCGCACGCAGTGTTGGTCGGGAGTGCGAGCGGATGCTCGGCGCGGGACTGGCCGAGTCACGCCAGGGAGATCCCGAAGCGGCGGGTGACGGTGAGCAGATCGGGGTCGGCTCGCTCGACAGGGTGCTCGGTAACGACCTGGACCGGTTCGTGCTTGGGTGGGGTCCGGTCATCGGGGCGAGGCATCCAGTAGGCCCAGCTGTGGCCGGTCGCGTGTTTGCTGTCGTAGTGGATTCCTAGGGGCTGCGTGCCGTCGTCGAGACGAAGTCCGTGGACCCAGTCGGCGACCAGGACGGTAGCGACCCGATTGCTGCCGCGGAGGACGCCGACGTCCAGGGTGGGGGCGCCGGCGGTGGCGAGCTCGGTGGGGATGGCCTTCTCGGCGGCGGCCATGGAGTCGGGGTCCTCGAGGCGTACCCACCAGCCGGTGAGGGGCAGGCGTAGCGACCAGAGGGTGCGCTGGGTGCGCCAATGGTCGTCGGTAATGATGCCCGGTGCAGCGACGTGGTTCGTCGTCCAGTCCGTGGCGACCTGGGCCGCGAAGGTTGCCGGGTCGAGACCGAGGAAGGCGGCGTCTTTGTTGGCTGCGGCGGGGGAGGCGTGGGGTTTCTTCAGGGCTGCGAGGACCTCGCTGTAGGCGCACTCGCGGGTGCTGGCTGTGTAGAGGGTGCGCCCGTGGTGGATGTCGAACCGGTTCCACCCGGTCGCCATGGTGTGGTCGCGGAGCTGGGGGCTGAGCGGGCCGTAGGCGGTCCTGCCGACCCTCCAGGTGACCTGGCCGGTGGCGGGCACGAGGAAAAGCCCGGTGTCCGCGCATCGACGCACACCGGGCAGATCGGGGTTCACGTAGCAGGCTGGTCCGTGGCGAACGCTGTGGCCGCAGCGACGACCTGCCGGGCGCGGTTCTCTCGGATGGCGGTGATGGGGGTGTCCTCGTCGAGCAGGGGGTTGGCGGCGAGGAACCAGTTGCGGGCGATGCTGGGTCCTTCTGCCTCGACGAGCTGCATCCAGACGCGGTGGCCGATCTGCAGGCGGTAGGTGAAGGCCGTTCCGGGTTCGGGTCCGTCGCTCTTGGCCCAGCGGATGGGGGCTTTGGTGTTGGTGGTGCCGGCGAGGGCGGCGACCAGGGTGGGGCCGAGGGCGCTGCTGAGCTCGCGGACGACCTCGTGGATGGGCATCCTCGCGGTCCGCTGATGTGGGTCTGCTGCAGTCACCGTCATGACACCATTATGCCACTTGTTAGGCACCGTGTCAGGCGGGTGGTGCAGGCTGCTCGTCCACTACCCCGATGGTGCCCGCGTGTGGGGGACCCGGCGTCGGGGCGCAGGATTACCCCGGGCCTGAGTTTGCAGCGTCGACCGTGGCAGCCGGCGAGGACCGCGGACCGGACAGGGGACCTCGGCAGCTGGGTGACGTCCCACTCGACGACGAAGGAAGACCTGTGCTCGAGCTCGCGCACGACCTGGCCGCCGGTCCCGCCCCCACCGGGGCGCCCATCACCGGCCGCCGGCCCTCCGGGACCACCCGGGCCGTCCTCCTGCTGGCCACACTGGCGGTCACCACCATGGTCACCGCCTGGTGTACCTCCACCACGGCGGCGTCGACGAGCGCGGCCTCCCGCAGTGGGGCCGCCGGGTCGGCGACCTCCGTCGCTGGCGGCGGTTTGCTGTCCGAGGACCCTGACCACAGCGCCGCCCAGCCCTTCCCGGCCGCCGGCACCTGTCATGACCGTGCCGTGCCGAACGGGACCCTGCCGGACCCCGCGTGCACGCCTGGGGCCACCGACCCGCACGTCACCCAGGCCACGATCGAGGTGACGATCTGCCGGTCCGGTGGCTACACCAGCACCGTCCGGCCTCCTGCGTCGGTCACCGGCACCGAGAAGCGGTCCGCGCTGCGCGCCTACAACGACACCGCCCCCACCAGCAGCTACGAGTTCGACCACCTGGTGTCCCTCGAGCTCGGTGGCTCCCCGAACAGCCCGCGGAACCTGTGGCCCGAGCCCGGGGCCGCCCCTAACCCGAAGGACAAGCTCGAGACCGCTTTGCACGACCTGGTCTGCTCGCACCGCATGACCCTGACCGACGCCCAGAACGCCATCGCCGTCGACTGGGTGAACGCCTACCGCCAGGTGCTCGGTACCCCACCGCCGGCCCCGTGAGACGTGGGTGCGTTCCCAGGCGGGCTCCGCTCCTGGGGTGGGCTTTCGTCGTGATCGGCTGAGTCCGCCAGCCTAGGATTCACGGTATGTCTTCTGCTGGGAACGATGTTCGTGGCTTGGCGGGGTGGTTGCCTCCGGGTCAGGAGCAGCTGGAGAGCTGGCTCGCCGGCCACGTGGAGCGGGTCGGGGGCCGTGAAGGGCAAGAGCTGCGCCCGTCGGTGGCCGCCTTCAAGGACCTGATCGACAGCGACCCCGTCGTCGGCATGCTGGTCCGACGGATGATCGAGCAGGTGCCGCAGACCCGGGCCTACAAAGACCGCCACATCCGCGACGTCGACCACTTGCTGGCCTTGATCGACGGGGTGCTGGACCTTGCCCCCGAGTACGGCCAGGAGAACGTCACGCTGCCGATGGGCGCGGTCCTGGACTGGACCATGGGCACGCCGGCGGGCTTTGCCGCCTACCGGGACAGCCGGATCAACGGCGCACTCAAGGCGATCCTGCGCGAGTGGTGCGAGTTCTTGAACACGCCCGCCTCGCTGTACGTCCTCAACGACTCGCCGCAAGGCTGGAAAAGCGCGAAGGCCCGCGCTGACGTCGGGATGGAGCAGTTCCAGCACGACCCGGCCGACGAGCACTGGGGTTTCACGTCCTGGAACGACTTCTTCAGCCGGCGCTTGGTCGAGGGTGCCCGCCCGGTTGCCGCACCCGACGACGACTCTGTCATCGTTAACGCCTGCGAGTCCACGCCCTCCGGCCTGCGGACCGACGTGAGGCTGCGTGACCGGTTCTGGCTGAAGGGCCAGCCCTACTCCCTGCAGGACATGCTCGACAACGACGAGGCGGTCGCCGAGTTCGCCGGCGGCACCGTCTACCAGGCCTTCCTCAGTGCCACCAACTACCACCGGTGGCACAGCCCCGTCGCGGGCACCGTCCTGCGCGCCTGGGTCGTCGACGGCACCTACTACTCCGAGGCCGACACCGTCGGCGAGGACGCGACGGAGTCACCCAACTCGCAGTCCTACCTCGCCCATGTGGCCACCCGGGCGATCGTGGTCATTGCGGCCGACAACCCAGCGATCGGTCTCATGGCCTTCGTCGCCGTCGGGATGTCGGACGTGTCCTCCTGCATCATCGACGTGCAACCCGGCCAGCACGTCGCCAAGGGTGCGGAGCTGGGCTACTTCCAGTTCGGAGGCTCCACCCACTGCCTCGTGTTCCGGCCCGGGGTCATCGCCGAGGTGAACATCCAGGCGGTCCCGCTCCCGGGCGACCCGAACGCCCCACTGGTCCACGTCAACTCAGCCCTCGCCACCGCCACCGCCACCCGCACCTGAGACGTACCAGGCCGATCAGGGGCCCGCACAGAGGAATGCAGGGCACCCCGCAGAAGGGGTGACACCATCCAAATGTCATAACAATATCGGCACTCCGAAACACCCTGTGCGGCAGTTGATCCTGGGCATTGGATCGTTCCGTTAGGTGCGCGTTCGGCACCACGGTGGGGTTGAGTGCCGCGGGCGCCGCGCGGCCGTGTGGCCGGCGTCCCTGCTCGGCGCGGGCGGTGGGGTGGGCTATCTCGCGTGTCGGGTTACCGGGTGAGGAGGACTTCACCTTCGAGGCCGCCGGGGTCTCGGAAGAACATGTTCTGTGTCCCGCCGAAGTCGTTCACGGTGCCGTCGCTGGCCCCGGTGTCGATGAGACGTTGGCGGATGGTGGTGAATGCCTCCGGTGATGCTGCCTGCAGACCGACGTGGTCGATGCGTCCCCGACCCCACATCGGGGTCTGCCGGTCGGGCTCGGAGTTGCCCTCGATGGTGACGATGTTCAGCTCGGTGTGCGGGCCGATCCGGGTCTCGGTCATCGTCTCGCCGGGGTCCTGCCCGTGCGGGCGGGTCGGACCCACCTCGGCGTCGAACACCTCGGTGCAGAAGCGGCCGAGGCGGGCGATGTCCGTGGAGATCCAGGCGATGTGGTTGACGCCATCGAGAAGCATGACCGGTAGTCCTTCCGGTGGGGTCGTCAGAGGTTTCGGTGGGGTTGTGACTTGCGTCACCGGCTGCTCGCCGGGCGCCTGGGGTCACGGTCGCGTGGGGTGGGTATGGCGACGCAGTCGAGTGTGTGGGTGTGGCCGTGCCGGCGGTCCGGGCCCGGGGGAGCTGCCGGTGAGGACGTCACCGCGGACAAGCGCGGCACCGTGCGCCGCCCCGCAACCGACATCATCGAGCTCGACCTCGCACCCAGTGGCACCGGCCTCACCCCCGCTCCGGGCCAGTTCCTCTTCCTCAGCATCGGCGGCAACGCCGCCTGGCGCGAACACCCCTTTTCCATCGCCGGCACTGAACCCGACGGCCGTATACGCCCCTCCGTGCGAGCCCTCGGCATGACACCCGCCGCCTGCACGTCCGCCTGGAACCGGGCCTACCGGCCCGGGTCAATGCATGGACTGGCTGCGCTGGCCATCAGCCACCCGAGGACTGGCCCTGGCGCACCACCACCGCCCTCGACTAGTCAACTACAACTCACGTGGTCAGCCGGCAGTGAAATGGATAACCCACTAGAAGATCTACGGGGAAGTCAGTGAACAGTCAACATTGTTGGCCGATATTGTGCCGCACGCGCAGACCCGCCAGTCATACACACATAACGCGCAAGAGATTCTGCGCGGGACTACCGCCGCAGGGCTGGTGCAGCCGGAGTTCGCTGCGGCGTTCACCCCCGCTTCCGGCGGCCAGGCCCGCCTCGACGACCTAGCCCGGATCTTTTACGAGCTGACTGAGCCTCAGCCGGATCGGGGTGGGGTCGTTCTCAGCCGTGATGCTGGCATTTGGGTGTGACTGTTTGCCCGGTGTCGTCCCGGGTGGGCGCCGGGTCCAGGGCCCGGGGGTCTTCGTCCTGTCGAAGGCGGTTGGGGGTGGGGTCGTCAGCCGGGGGCGGGCGGCCCCGGTAGTCGTGGACGGGGAGCCGGCGATCATCCGACTGACGGGCGCCGGCGAGCAGCTCGGTGGCTGCGTGGTGGCCTGCGGCGCTGACCGTCGCGGTGAAGGTGTCGTAGGCGGTGAGGGCTTGGGCGTGGGTGAGCCGCTCGCGGGCCACCCGGCGTAGCAGGGCGGCGAGCTCGGCGCGTTGGGTGTTAGCCCAGCCGTGGGGTGCCTTGGTGGGCGGGTAGCTGGGCCAGGGCGGGCCGAGTCACCGCGATGTGGTCGACGGCGGTGTTGGAACCGGCGTTGCCCGGGCGAAGCGCCACCGCCACCATCTCCCAGTGCCGTCCGCACCGTGGTTGACGAACGCGCACAACGGGTGAAACCCGAAGCCCGCTTGAACGTCGGGGCCGCAGCCTCCTTCTCCGAATGGGAGGCGACCAGCGTGGCATCGAGGTCGATGACCAACGCGACCGCAGCCGACGTGTAGTGATCGGGGGCGTGCACCCCCGCCAGCGCCCACACCCGGGACCGGGCCGAGGCCCGGGCGGTGTCGATCGCCGCCAGCGACGCGGGTGTATCCGCGGCCAGGGCCGTGATCGTCCGGGACACCGTCAGATCCGACGCGACGGCTCCGTAGACCCCGGGTTCGGCGCGCAGCACCGCCACGTCGGCGAGGCAGTCACCGCCCAGAGCGAGGGTAACGGCCAGGTCGAGAACCACCCTGCCCGGGTAGTGGACCGCCCCCGGGCGCCGCCACAGGGCCAGCCCGGCACGGGGCCCGCCGTCCACACCCGCCGCCCGGATGGTCTCCGTCAGCAGCACCCCACCGGCCCGCCCCTACAGCCGACACCGACCCCGCGGCTACCGCAGGACGCGGGTACAACCGGCTACGCTTCATCACCTGGAAGGTGCTCCTTTAACCTGGTCGGACCGGACTGTCGCAAGCCCAATCTTCCCAGCTCAGGGGCACCTTCCAGCCCACGACGCGACCCAGTATCAGCTCACCCACGAAAGCCCCGGGCTGATGGCCGAGCCTGGGTGTGGTCGGCCCCGAGTGAACCGCTCCTACGGTGCCGCGTCACCGGGGCCGTGTGGACCGGGTCGAGATGGGCGGTCCGATGCCGCAGTAGCGGCCACTCACATCACCGTGGTGCAGCGGTGATGTGAGTGGCCGCACCCGCAGCCGGGGTCGGCGCGGGCCAGCTCAGCGTCACCACCGCACCGCCCTCGCCGTGGTTGTGCACCGACGCCGTTCCCTGGTGATCGGCCATGATCGCTGCGACGATGGCCAGCCCGAGCCCTGAGCCGTGCAGCGTGTCGGCGCCGACGTCGCGGTGGCGGGTGGTGTCCGCCTGGGTGAACCGTTCGAAGGCGACGGGCAGGAACTCCGGAGGAAACCCCGGACCGTGGTCGCGGACGGTGACGACGAAGCGAGCGTCACGTCGGAGCACGGTGACGTCGATCGTGGTGCCGGCTGGTGCGAAGCGCAGCGCGTTCACCAGCACGTTGTCCACCGCCCGGCGCAGCCCGCCCGGGTCAGCTGATGCCCACACCCCGCCCGACTCGGGCGTGCGCAACCGGACGCTCCGGTCCTCGGCCACGCGGGCCAACGCCCGGGCCGCGGTGTCGACCACGGCGGTGACGTCGAGCTCCACCCACCCGCTGGGTGTCCCCCCGTTGTAACGCGCGAGGACGAGCAGATCCTCGGTCAGGCGGGTCAACCGTTCGGTCTCGAACGCCGCGACCTCCACCGTGGCCAGCAGGCTCTCGCGGGTGCGCCCGGGGCGACGACCGAGCTCGAGCTCGCCCTTCAGCACCGTCAGGGGCGTGCGCAGCTCATGGCCGGCGTCGGCGACGAACGCACGTTCGCGGGCGAGCGCGTGGTGCAGGCGGGTGAGCAGGTCGTTGAAGGTCACCGCCAACCGGGACACCTCGTCGCCCGTCGACGGCACGGTGATGCCCTCCGCGGCGTCGTGCAGCGGGAGCTGTTCGGCTTGGCGGCGCATCAGCTCGACCGGGCGCAGCGCGGCGCGGGCCAGCAGCCACGAGCCCACCCCCGCCGTCGCCACCAGCAGCACCCCGAACGCGAGCAGCTGCCAGCTGGCCCGGCCGACGGCGTTGTCCAGGGTGTCGCGGCTGGTGGCCGCGACTACGACCAGCCCGTTCGGCCCCGGCACCGCCATGACCCGGAGGTCCTGGGTCCCGGCGTTGGTCGAGGACGGGGACGTCGCTGCCAGGAACACGGAGGTGTCCAGGCCCACCGCCTCCGACCTGGCCAGGCGGGCCTGCGCCGCGGTTAGCAGGGCTTGTCCACCGAGGGCGTCCGAGGCATCTACGACTGTGCCGGTCGCCGACAGGATCTGGACGTAGATCCCGTTGCCCGTCTCGGCTGAGACCGCAGCGGTGGGATCGCCCTGCAGGGCAGCGATGACGTCTCCGGTCCGGGCACTCAGGGTGGCGTCGAGATTGCCGGTGAGCCCGGTCCGGAGGCCGAGCAGAAACAGGCCGCTGACCACAGCCATCAGCACGGCGCTGCCCAGGGTGAACAGCACGGTCAGCCGGGTCCGGACAGGCATGCGCTCCCCCCCGTTGGCTGGTCGCCGCCCGGGCGTGGGCCACCCAGCAGCCGGTAGCCGGCGCCGCGAACGGTCACCAGTTGCTCCACCCCGAAAGGCCGGTCGATCTTACGCCGCAGGTACGAGACGTACTGGTCGACGACGTTGCTGACGCTGTCGGACGCCCAGTCCCACACCTGCTCGGTGATCTCCGTGCGTGTCAGTACGGTGTCGACGTTGCGCAGGAACAGCTCGAGCAGGAGGAACTCGGTCGCCGACAGGTCGATGCCCGCCGGCCCCCGCCACACCTGACGACTGGCCGGATCGAGCCGCAGATCGCCGGCCTGCAAGACGGTGGGGCGGGGGCGGGCTCCGCGTCGGGTCAGGGCCCGTAGGCGAGCGGTGAGTTCGGCGAAGCCGAACGGCTTGGCCAGGTAGTCGTCGGCGCCGGTGTCCAGTCCGGTCACCCGGTCGGCCATCGTAGTGCGGGCGGTCAGCATCAGCACCGGGGTCCACACGTCGGCCGCTCGGAGCTGGCGGCACACTGAGAACCCGTCGGCTCCGGGGAGCATCACGTCGAGCACGACGACGTCGTAGGCGGTCTCGGACGCCCGCCAGATCGCCTCGGTACCGTCGCCGACGACATCGACCCGGTAACCGTCCTCGGTCAACCCGCGCCGCAGCATCGCGGCGAGGTTGACGTCGTCGTCGACGACCAGCACGCGCACAGTTCCACACTGCCAGCCGCGGGTGTGGAGGGGATGAGAGAACTCGTTGCGACGAGGACCGAGCTCGGCACGAGCACCCGAGAACGCCTGATCACGGGTTCGTCACCGGTCGGCGCCAGGGCGGGCGCCACCAGGTAAGCGCCGGGTAAGCACCGCCTTGTGGCGGTGCTGGCCGAACGGGGGGCAGCGTTGTCCTACGAGGGTGGCGTTGTCGTCCGAGCAGCGGGTTGCGCTCCTGTTGTCTCGCATCGTCGCGGTGGTAGTCAGCTACAACGGTGCTGACACGGTCCTCTCATGACGCGGTTCCTACCGTGACGCACTATGCGTATGTCTGGGTCGAAGTGGGTGGCCGTCGTGCTGGTTTCGGTGGGCGCGCTGGCGGGGTGTTCGTCGTCGGAAACGCCGGATACGGCCACCGCGGGTGCGGGTGCTGGTGCGGCATCGACGAGCGGGGCGCCTGCCGCCGCGGGCGGTGAGGCCGCGGGCGGTGAGGCTCCTACTGTCCCCTTCACTCATCCGACGTTGAAGTACACCGTGTCGGCCCCTGGGCCGATGGTGGTCGGTGCGAACGGGGATGCCGCCTACACCGGCCCCAGCGACTTCCTGACCATCGCCCTGGTCACCGGTTCCAGCGACCCGATGGCGCTGGCGGCGGCGGACGCCTCCGGCACCGGTGTGGCGGGCTTCGCGCTCACCCACCCGGCCACGGCGGTGACGATCAGCGGATTGGCCGGGGCCAGCCTGGAGTTCACCCGCGACGCAGCCACCAACGTCGTGACCGGCAAGGCACAGACCGCGCATGTCGTCCGGACGTACCTGCCTGGTCCGACCGGCACCTACCGCCTCGAGTACGGGGCCACGGTGTCGGCGCAGAACTGGGACGCCCAGGGCGCCATGGACCTGCTCGCCACCTTCCGGCCCGGCCCATGAGCCTCACTGTGGCCGGCACGGGCGACGCAGCCCTGACCGGGGTGGGGCTCTACCACATCTATCGGGACGCCCAGCTCGAGACCATCGCCCTGCGCGGCACCGACATCACGATCCCCACCGGGTCGTGGGTGAGCGTGGTGGGCCCGTCCGGCAGCGGCAAGAGCACCCTGCTGAACGTGCTCGGCGGTTTGGTGACACCCAGTGCCGGCCAGGTGCTGATCGACGGTGAGGACATCGGGCGGCTCGACGAGGACCGTCGGGCGCAGCTGCGGCGCAGCTCGTTGGGGGTGATGCTGCAGCGCGACAACCTGCACCCACTGCTCACCGTCCGGGAGAACGTCGCGCTGCCGCTGGAGCTCGCCGGCACGCGGGCAGGCCCGGCGGTCGACGAGCTGATCGCCCGGGTGGGTCTCACCGACCAGGCGCGCCGGCGCCCCCACCAGCTCTCCGGTGGGCAAGCCCAGCGCGCCGCGGTGGCCGTTGCCCTGGCGGGCGGCCCACGGGTGCTGCTGGCCGACGAACCCACCGGTGAACTCGACGAGGTGACCTCCGAGGAGATCCTCGACCTCCTCGACGAGCTGCGCCTCACCAGCAACATCGCGATCGTCACCGTCACCCACAACCCTGCAGTCGCCGCCCGCGCCGGTATCCGGCTGCAGATGATCGACGGGTTGTTGTCCGAGGAGAGCCACCGTGACCACTGAAATCAGCACTACGGCCGGGAACTCGGGACCCACCGGGTCCCCCGGCGGCCACAACGTGCTCGTCGAGGCGGTCGATCTGCACCGGAGCTGGGGGTCCGGGTCCACCGCCGTGCAGGCGGTGGCCGGCATCAGCTTGCGCGTCCCGCCCGGTGAGGTGCTCGCCCTGATGGGGCCCAGCGGGTGCGGCAAGTCGACCTTGCTGGGCCTGCTCGGTGGGCTCGACCGCCCCGACGGCGGCACCGTGCACGTCGCCGGCCGCGACTGGCAGTCCTTACGCGGTCGGGCCCAGTCCACGTTCCGGCGCACGACCTGCGGGTATGTGTTCCAGAATTTGGCGCTGCTGCCCGCCGCCACCGCCGCCGAGAACGTCGAGGTCCCGCTGCTCCTCGCGGGGGTCACCAGGGCTGAGCGCCGCGACCGGGTCAGCGAGATGCTCGAGCAGGTGGGGATGGGCGCCCAGGCCGACCACCTGCCTGACCAGCTCTCCGGTGGCCAGCAGCAGCGGATCGGGATCGCCAGGGCGTTGGTGCACCGCCCGACGCTGGTCCTCGCCGACGAGCCGACCGGCAGCCTGGACAGCCACAACGCCCAGGAGATCACCCGTGTGCTGGTCACCGCGGCACGTCAGCAGCAGGCAACGGTGGTGCTGGTGACCCATGACCCGCGGGTGGCCGCGCACGCCGACCGGGTACTGCACCTGCACTCCGGGCGCCTCGCGGAACTGGACGCCGACGGGCCCGGGGCGCCCCGGGCCCCCGGGGGCCCGGGGGCCGTAATGCTGACCGTGGACCCGGCGAGCTCGGGGGTGGGTTCGTGATCACCCGCCTGGCGTTACGCACGGTGCTGCGCTCACCGCGTCGCCTGCTGATCGGGCTGCTCGGCGTGGCCGTACCCGTCTCACTGTTCGCAGCCACCGCGTTCTTCGTGGACACCTCCGCCCAGAAGATGACCCAGCAGGCCATCGCGCCCGTGCAGGTCGACATGCAAGCACTGATCAGCTCACCCCAGACCCCTGCGGGACCGATCGCGGCCCAGCTCGCAGCCCAGCCACAAGTCAGCCGGGTGGAGCCGTTCGCCTCGGTCGACCTCCCGGTGCAGCTGCCCGGCGCCTCAGCGGCGCGCACCGTTCGCGTGTTCGCCGTGGACCCGTCCTACCTGACACGGCACACCTGGGTGCGCCAGGAAACCGGCAGCCTCACCCAGGGTGCGCTGATCACCGACTCCCTGGTGGCACCGGCCACGATCCCCGGGTCGACCGCCCGGATCCAGGTGCCGGGCACGTCGACCGTCGTCGCCGTGCCTCTCGGGGGCACCGTCGACCTGCGCAAGGCCGACACCTGGTTCGCGGTGCTCACCGGCGACAACCAGGGCAACGTCGCCTACGTCCCGGACGCCATGGTCGTCGACTACGCCACCTTCACGGGCACGATCCTGCCGGCGCTGGGGGCCACGACCGCCACCCCACCCAGCAGCGCCACGGCCGTGGCCGGCTCGGGAGCGACCGCCCTGGGGGTTGTCAACCTGCAGGAGCACATCACCCTTGACCGCACGGCCTTTGCCGCCGACCCGGCCACGGCCCTCACCCGCTCGACCGGCTTGCGGCGCACCCTGGAGCGCACCGCACCGGGTCAGATCACCGTCCTGGACAACCTGGGTGATGCGCTCGGCGCGGCCAAGAACGACGCCACCAACGCCAAGGTCCTCTTCCTGTTCCTCGGCCTGCCGGGGGTGCTGGTGGCCGCCGGGCTCGCGGTGGCCACCGCCGGGTCGATCGGCGCCGCCCAGCGGCGGGAGATGGCGCTGCTGCGGCTGCGGGGCGCGACCGACGCCCAGGTGTCCCGGCTGTCGGCGGTGCTCTCGATCGGGATCGGGGTTGGCGGCAGCGTCGTCGGACTCGGCTTGGCCGCCGTGGCGGTGACGATCCTGCTGGGGTCAGGTAGCTGGCAGGGCGTCAACGTCAGCAGCCTCATCCTCTCCGCCGGCCTGGCCCTGCTCGTCGGGCTGACCGTCACCGCCGTGACCCTGCGGGCCTCCACCCGAGCGGCACGGCACTCAGGGGTGGCCACCCAGCGCGCGCAGCTCGACCCGGCGGCCGACCCCGCCTGGCGTCGCCGGCGCCTGGACCTGGTCGCAATCGGGATCGGGCTGGGCGTGCTCGCCGTCAACTACGTCAGCGGCGGCTTCCGCACCGCTTCCACCGAGGGCCAGACACTGTCGCTGTCGTTCTACCTACTGCTCGCGCCCCTCGCGCTGTGGATCGGTGTCGCGCTGTTGGGGCTGCGGGTGGCCACCTGGTGGTTGGCCCGGGCGACCGCGCCGCAGCGGGCCCGACCCCTGGGCTCCTGGCCATCGGCGGCGCTGCGGTGGCTGGGTCGGCGCCCCGGACGCAGTGCAGCCACCGCGCTGATCGGTGTGCTCGCCGTCGCCTTCGGCACCAACCTGCTCTCCTTCGTGAACACCTACGACGGTGCGAAAAGGATGGAGGCGGCGCTGTCCGTCGGCGCCGACCTGCGTGTCACCCCAGCCCAGACCACCCCGCCGACGGTCCCGCCGCTGCAGAACCCCGACATCGCGGCGTCCACCCCGGTGCGGATCGTGTCCCTAACCGTCGGCACCGACAAGCGGGCCGCGTACGCCGTGGAACCAGCCAGCTTCGTTGCCACGGTGCCCGCAGCCCCGATCGACGCCGCCGGTCAACCGGTCACCGCGACCTCGCTGGCCACCGACCCGACTGCGGTGCTCATCTCCGCCACGTTCGCCAAGGACTTCAACGTCGCGATCGGCGACCCCGTCAACGTGGGGTTATCCGACGGACTCGGCGGCACCCGCAACGTCCTGCTGCACGCGGTCGACGAGTTCAGCACCGCGACCCCGGCCGTGCCCGGGGCCGACCTGCTGTTCGGGACCGGGGCGTACGCGCTGCCCACCGTCGCCGGGGCCACCCCACCGGCCACGACCACTGGGCCACCGGTGACCACCACCGCCGTCCCCGCCCCAGACTTCTACCTCGCCCGGTTGACCCCGGGTTCCGACGTCACCACCGTCGCGGCCCGGCTCACCCAAGCGGCCGGACCGTCGGCCAGCTTCACCGTCCTGACGTTCAACGATGCGATCGCCAAGGAGCAGTCGACCCTGGCCACCCTGAACCTGGGGGGGCTCAGCCGGATCGAGGTGACGGGCACCGTGGTCATCGCCACCCTGGGTATCGCACTGCTCGGGGCCTTCCTGGTGCTGGAACGGCGACGGGAGTACGCCGTACTGCGCTCACTGGGGGCCACCACCGGGCAAGTACTCACCCCGCCCGCCATCGAGGCGTCGATCACCCTGGCCGTCAGCCTCGTGCTGGGGGTGCCCATCGGGCTCATGATGACCACCATCAGCACCCGGGTACTCACCCCGCTGTTCAGCTTCAGCCCACCCCTGGTAACGATCCCCACCGGCCAACTCGCATTGCTGGTGGCGGCGGTGGTCGCGGCTGCCGCGGTGGCCGTCGGTCTCGCGCTGGTGTTCGTCGCCAAGCTCCGCACCGTCACGACCCTGCGGGAAAGCTGAGCGCGGGCCCGGTGACCGTCACCGACGGGTGCTGCCCTGTGATCACCGTATCGGACGGACGGACGTGCGCTGTTCACTGAACCAGAGCCGCCGGATGGCCACGGTCAACCCCTGGCCCGGTGGGTGATGACGTGGTGGGTGGCTTCGATGAGCACGCACGCGACGGTGGCAATCTCGAGTGCGAGGCGGTTCCGGTTCGGGGTGGGGTGGAGCAGGAAGATGGTGGTGGCGAGGGCCGGGGTCGCCACGATCACCGCGGACACCCCCGCCAGTGCTGCGACGAGGAGCGCTGTCCACCCGGTCAGGGGGCGGGCCAGCACGGTGACGATCCAGAGCGAGGCGATCAGGACGGTGATGGTGGCGGTCGTGCGGCCACCGTCGACGCCTGCGGTGGGGTCCAGCAGCCGGGTCAAGCCGAAACTGGTGTAGGCGGCGACCCCGGGTCATCGCCTGAACGGCAGCCCAGCAGGGCTACCGATCCGGCTGCGGCAGCCAACAAAGCCGCCCCTCTGACCTGCCCCGCGGGCATCGTCGCCTAGCTCAACAGACACCACCGCAGTGTCACGGGGCCGAGTCCGTCGCCGTAGCCTGCTGGGGTGACTGGCAGCGCCGCGACCCGGGCCCGTTCTCGATCGACGCACCTGCGTAAGGCCTGGGTCCAGGACATCGGGCCGGGGGAACGGTCGGCCATCGTGGCGTGGGCGTCGTTCGCGACCACCTTCGGTTCGGTGCGGGCCCTGACCCACTGGATCCGTGCCGGGCACGGCCCGGCTGGCGGTGGCATGAGCGTCGGCGGTCGCCACTTCCACCACTACAACCTCGGCATCGCCCTGCTGACCGGTGTCGGCGCCCTCGCGATCCGCGGTGCGGAGCATCACCGGCGCCACCTCGGGACCGCGGCCGCCTACGGCACGGCGACCGCGCTCATCGCGGACGAGGCGGCGCTGCTGATCGACCTGCAGGACGTGTACTGGGCGAAGGAAGGACGCACGAGCGTCGACATCGCCGTCGGCGTGATCGCCGCCGGCGGACTCGCCGTGACCGCGCTCCCGTGGTGGCAGGCGTCGCACGCGCGGGCCAGCACGGACTAGCGATCCCCCGGTGCCGGACGCTTAACCCCCGGGTCGGTGAGCCGACCGGGCGTGCGCGCCGTTACCGAACAAGTCCATCACCGGCCCAACAGTGTGCTGACGACGAACACCACGATCGCGGCCAGAAGCACTGATCCATGCACGCCCCGTCTGTGCGTCGCTGCGACCCCACGGCGAACCGGAGGCAGGAGCACGAGTGCGTCAGCCAGCAGCGAGGACAACGAGACGTCTCATGACGCACCTCAGCGCGGCACGGGGCCTCAGCACGCTGAGGTCAACCGCGCCTCGGTGGCTGGCTCACGTCAGTCGGCGCCACCCCAATCCCCGCCACCCCAATCCCCGCCGCCCCAGTCGCCGCCGCCGAGTCTCCGCCCTCGCAACCCCCGCCGCCCATGTCTCCGCCGAGGAGGTCGCCGAGCATCTGCCCGCCGGCGACGGCGTCCGAGCGGGCCAGGGCGGTGACGTGGAACCCGGCGGCGACAGCGGCCGACACGACGGCAGAGCCGATGAAACCGGACCCTCCGAGGACGATGACAGAACGCGATGCGGACATGGAGACCTCCCGAGCTAGTTGAGTTTACGTGTGTTAGTCGAACACATCGGATGACACCTGTAAAGTGATGGGATGACAGAACCGTCCTCACCGCGGACACAGAACCCCCGCGGTGAAGGGGCCTGGTTGCGCAACGACCTCCTGGAGGCCGCGCTGCACGTGGTCGACCGAGAGGGGGCCGGCGCTCTCGCCCTGCGCGCTGTCGCCCGCGAGGCGGGGGTCACGGCGCCGTCGATCTACCGGCACTTCACCAACCTGAACGCCCTGGTCACCGCCGTCGTGGCCGCCTGCTTCGGCGAGCTGGCCGAGCAGATCTGCCGAGGTCGCGACGCCGAGCAGGGTGCCGTGGACCGCCTGCTCGGCTGCTGCCGGGGCTACCTGCGCTACGCCGCACAGCACCCCCACCGGTACGCCGCACTTTTCGGAAGGACCACCGCAAGCGCCGATAGTGACGGCCCTGTCACCGGGGAGCTCGCGTTTGATCTTCTTGTCGACGCGGTCGACGCGGTCAGCGCGGTCGACGGCGTCACGACAAGCACGCGAGATGTCGCGACGACGATCTGGGTCGGCCTCGACGGCTACGCCAACCTACGGGTCCTGCGACCACGCTTCCCTTGGCCGAACGAGGCAACGATGCTCCACCACCTCGTCCTCAACCATGCCTCACCCCGAGGGAGTACCCGGGTGGAGCACGGAGACCCGCCCAATTGGGGCGGCAAATACGACTGAGGTGGGCGGTAGACACCGAGCCCGGGAACACGGTGCAGAAGGACGTCCTGGAAACCGAATGCGACGTGCATTGCGGTTTGTCAGCTCGGCCGTGGGCCAAGACACGTAGAACCGCTCTGCGGCCCTGGCCACTAGCCAGCCCTCGTCGCCGATCAGGCGGGCCAGCCTCAACGAGTGAACCTGGGTCAGGGCGGCGTCGCGGAGGGACACGAGGACCTTATGGTCATCAGTGGTTGCCGTCGGCAGCTCCACCGGATGACAGGAGTCCTCCCGTCCAAGATCAACCGAACTGTGTCGTCACATCCCGGACCCGCGGACAGACGGTCGCGCGTGGTAGAACGTCCGGCAATTGATGGTTACTTGAGTCGGCGGGTGGTGGGCCGGGTGGCCCAGCGGTAGCGGGTGCGAGCTGCGTTGATCAGGCGGCGGATGACGGTGAGGGTGGCGGCGAGGTAGAGGTAGAACTCGACGGTGCTGCGGCGCTTCTCGGTGCAGCGGCGAATCTTGCCGTAGCCGTTCATCCAGGAGTGGGTGCGTTCCACGACCCAGCGTTTGCCGGCTTGGATGGGGGCGGGGATGCCTGTGCGGGCGATCTCGTGGACGTAGCCGAGTTCGTCGAGTAGGTCCCGGGTACCAGCGGAGTCATAGCCGCGGTCCAGGTGCACACACGGTTGGTCGGGGAGCGGGCCGATCATGTCCGGGATCTGGCGCATGGTGGGTTCGAACAGGGGTGAGTCGTGCCGGTTGGCGCCGGCCCCGACCAGGGCGAGGGGGATGCCGCGCCCGTCGGTGACCACCGAGCGTGTGGTGCCTTGCTTGCCGCGATCAACCGGGGATCGCCCCGAAAGTTCCCCTCCACACGGCGATCGGCCACCTCGACGTGGGATCTGGCCAGTTGTGCGCCTGCGGGAGCACGGGCTGCCTCGAGACGGTGTCCTCCGCGGCGGCCATCGCCACCTGCTACAACCAGGAGGCGGGGGCCTCGGTGACGGGTTCCCGCGAGGTCCTGCACCTCAAGGACGCAGGCGACCACGCCGGTCTCGTGCCCGGGGTCGTCTGCACGGCCACAATCCGCACCGAGTCCCCTGCCACGAGCTCCGCCGCCGGCAGGAACGCCGCCTTCACCCCGACCGCGACGATGGAGGTGCCCTTGGCGGGCTTGATCTCCAGGGCTGTCGCCCCGGTCGGGAGCAGCTGCCCGGCCTGCAGGTCCACTACGGCGAACTGGCCGACCACGGAGTCCCGCTGCGCCCAGCCCACGGCGTTGATACCACCCCCGGTCGGCACCGACATCTCCACCAGGTCCCCGGCGGTGATCTGCTTGCCGTAGCGGACGCCACCGGCAAGGCCCACCACCGACACCGTCTGGGAGAAGTACACCACGCCGCCGGCGTCCCCACCGCGAACAACGCCACCAAGGCACCAGCCAGGGCCAATCGCCCGTTGCGGCGCTGCCGCCGTGGCGGGGCCAACGTCGAGGACGGGACCCGAGGCGGGCCGCCCGCCGCAGCCCCAGCGTTGCGGGGCATCTCCGTGGTGGACATCAGCTACCTCCGGTGATGACGGCCTGAAGCTCGCCGACCGCGAGGTCGGTCCCCGCAGTCAACGGCAGTTCCTGGGCCCCGGTCTGACCACCACCGGTCCAGGTGATCCGCCACACCGACGTCGCGGTGACCGGCCACCGGCCGGTGCCACCTGTCCGCTCCGGCAACGACCGCAACGCGTAGGTGTAGCCGCACGTCGGCGAGTTCTGCCCGGCGTACAACGGGGTGTTGGCCGCGACGGGAGTGCCCGGGCCCTGGCAGACGACCGTCGCCCCGGCGGGGCCCATCGACCACTCGACGCGGTCCAACGTCGCCGTCGCCGTCACCGTCGTCGGCCCCGCCGTCGCTGTAGCCGTCCGAGGACCCGTCGCCGCCGCACCACCATCTACCCACATCCACACCGGCAGACCCACCGCCGACCGCGGGTTCGCCGACAACCGGGGTGCGGACGCCTTCAAGTTCAGCCGGGCGATCGCCGACTGCGCCACCACCGCGGGGTTCGGAACCGGAGCCGGGGCCGGTTGCCCGGGGACGGCCCGGGCCGGGCTCAGGCACGCCGCAACCAACGCCGGGTTCGCCGCCGCCACCGCCGGGTCGGAGATCGGCCCACACCGGTTGTAGAAACCCGGCGCCCCGGCGTACTGGGCGTTACTCACCCCCACGCTGAGGAACGGATTCACCAACGGGGCCGCCGCCCACCACCGCTACTGCCAGCAGGGCTTAAGGAACCACCGCTACTGCCGGTTGGGGTTGAGGAAACGCCGTCCGAGCCCGGCGACCTCGCCTGGACCGTGACTGACCCCAGCTGACCATTGGTTCCGACGACCACCGGGGGTGGCGCTGGTTGGTCCTGCGCGGACGCCGGTGCCGTTCCGAGCCCGCGGTGCCTGCCAGCACCGCCCCGGCGACGCACACGACCGCTGTGTAGCCGCGTGCGGCCCCCTGGGTGGTGTTCATGGCTCTCTCCTACCCCTGGCTGGTGTTCTGCCTGGTCACGACGGGTCGCACGGGATCGTCGGCCCGGACCGGCCCTGAATGACCCGCCACCCCGCCGGGTCCGCCGGGGTCGGGTTTTGCAGCTGGAACGTGGTCTTTGTCTGCGATAGCCGGTTCGGGTTGAGATTCGAAGACCCGTCGGGGTTGGTGGCGTTGGTGCCGGAGACGTCGTTACAGGTGGTCACGTTCGCCGCCGTGGGGCCGCCCGCGACCGGAGAGGGGCTCACGCTGTCGACCCTCAGCCGCAGCAGCTTGATCGCGCCTGTGACCACGATGCCCTGCGCGGCGACCTGGGCGGCCTGATCGCGCAGTGAGGCGGCTTCCTCGCCGGCCGCCACGGTGTCGACGATGGCCAGGTCCTGGCGGGGGTTGGCGTAGATCGAGCTGTAGACGGACTGGTACCGGGTGATGGCGTCGGTCAGCGCTGCCTGCTCGGCCGCGGTCCCTGCCTGCGTGGCCGACGGGGGCGCCACCGTCACTGCCGTCGGGGTTGGGCCCGGACCGCTCGCGTCGCCCGTGCCGCACCCGACCGCCAGCAGCACCATCGCGGCCCACACGGTAGCGACCTGACGTCACGCCCATACCTGCATCACGAGGACCTCCTCATACGTTCGCGCGAGATCGGCCTGGGGTATTCACCGCGGCCTTGATTCGACGGGGTTTTGGCGTGTCGCGACATGGAAAGGTGCCCCTGACCTGGGATGATGTGGATTAGTGAGATCGACATCGGTCCGAGGATGGGACACCT
>JAABUP010005193.1_pt1 | contig 20204 bp, 31 predicted proteins | sample 5559201 | NCBI WGS metagenome assembly JAABUP01 (sample SAMN10711887, study PRJNA513373) | rock metagenome | isolation source: Antarctica rocks | place: Antarctica
AAGTTAAAGCAGTTGTTGCATGACTTAGATGTAGACAAGTTTTTTGGGGCAATTGATGCAATGGTGCATGTTGTTGAGTATCAGAAGCGCGGCTTGCCCCATGCCCATATATTAATGACAAACCTCGCTGTGCTGATGACTATGATGCCATTGTTTGTGCTGAGATTCCAGACAAGTGCGGTCAAACAAACGTCCGTTATCGGCCAGGGTTTGTCATTTCACGCGTTCCGTTCCCTATCACTGACGCCGCGCGGAGCGCGGCCTCTCCCCTAGTAATGCTCACGGCTCATCATTCACGACGTATTCAAATATCGCGCCATTTTGGAACACCCTGTCACAACTTTGCTTCACTTCTGCTCTGCTTCGCGTGCTGTGCCTGGTGTATGTCAATTGTGCCTCAGTGTCAGCAGTCCAGAGCATGGCCACACTGATGTTGTCGCACTTCACCATCTCATGTTTGCTTCAAGGTAGGATCACCTTCGGCCTTGCTGTCACAGCCTTTCTGGCTGGCTGCCTTTGCTGTCGACAATTGCTATTATTCTCAGACAGCTCTCTCAAGCTTGGATATGCTTGTCTCTATGTTCTGGCTTTCACCTGGCGCACCTCTTTGCAGAGTCGCGTCAATATCAGCACGCCTTTCAATTGGGCAATTGCATTCTGCGGTGAGCCTAGCTTGGCTGCTTTCTTCAAACTGACTCATCCACTTCTGCTGCAGCTCAAGGGTTGGGGATCTTTGTTTAGTACTTACTACACCAGACCCAGGTTCGTGTTCAAGACTGTTTTGCAATACCAGGACACTTCTGTGGACATTATGTACCCAGGTGCATCTTGCATGCATTACTGCGTCATGCATCAGCTGAGCTGGTGGTCAGCATGGTACTACTCAAATTTGCTGGTGTTGTTTCAACACCCCCGGTTACAAAACTCTTGAAGATGCTGTGTGCCAATGTACCTGTTAACAGTAAACAAGGATCTGACAAGCTACAATATATTTGCAGCACAGGCTTTGAAACCGATGACAGCACCAGGTTGTGTGACTGACTATTTGCATGCAACAATTGACAACATGCATGTAGCATGTCCAAGCTCGCCTCCTACCTGGCTACCATGGTGTCATCTCATGACTGTTCTTGAAACAAAGTCTTACCGTTCCATTTGCACTGTGAACTTCAAGCTCAATTCTACCTGGCTACGATCATTTCCATGGTGTTAGCCCAAGCCTCACCAACTATTGTTAAAACAAAATCTCCATATTGCTTTTGTGCTGTAAAATCTACCTTCAAATGTCAATGTCATGTTGTCAATTGTTTGAGCAGTACATGCACACACACTGGTGACAGCTGTTCGTGACCACGGATATCTGGTTAAATGTTATACAAAGCACTCATGCATTGCGTCAAGTCATCCCCCTTGCCCTGGATCAGTAGCTTGCCACGCAATGTCCAGACTTGGCCTAGCTGCCCTGGCCCTAGCAACAAGCTCTGAAAACGAGTCAGTTTGGGCTGCAGGATTGCCACCAATGATGAGCACCTGCAGTGTAAGTCTAGCTGTAAGTAGACAAAAGTCCCTGTTTATTTACCATGAAACCTTGTTGCCAGCATGCATCGCATTTCTGTTCTGCACTGCTTCTGACAATGACAGACATCAGCGCAACTTCTCATCAAACGGTGAATTGAAATCCCGAGACGTTGCTGATTAATTCTGGAGTGCAGCTCGCTTTCACCCTTGTCAGCCGAGATGAAACTGTAGCTGCCAAACATGGGTTGTAGGCAAGCACGACAGAGTAGCAGTGTACCTTCATTGCTGGTGCCACACCCTGCTGTTGCACAGCCTCCAATACACTCTGCATCTGGGGGGCCTCAATTTCATTGCCTGTCAGATCCAGCTCTTGCAGATTGGAAAACCCCTTGTCTTTGAAACAAGAGACAATTGTCTCAGATGCCTCTTGTCCCAGCTTGCAGTTGAACAGACATAGCTTCTGCAGTACTGAAGCTGCTGACAGGCATTTCAGGCCCTGTATGCCAACCTGCACGAGTAGCATGACTTGAGAGCTGACCATGTCGTGCTATGGTAGGGCATACGCCAGGCACAGGATGGAACTCAGGCAACATTGCATGCAGGCAAGACTGTCCAGCGCACTGGACAATGCAACAGCTGCAAGCAGGGCTAGGATCACAGTTGCTCATTGACTGCGACCTATTTTGTTGCAAGGGTGCTTTGATGCAGCACAACAGGGTTTATGCAAAAATGCAACCATCGCCTGAATTTGGGTTCGTAGTGCAACACAGGATCTGTACAGTATTGCATTGTGCCAGAGGTATATGACTTGGCTGTGACTTGGCTGTGGCTTGGTGGTCACTTACCTGATTCCCTGCCAGGTCCAGATCTTGTAATGATGAGCTTTGCTGCATAGCTTCCCCTAGCTCCTTCACTCCATGATCACTGATCTGGTTGTCCCGTAGCTTCAGCACTTGCAAGTGAGCTGGAGTGGGTGCGGCACCATGAAACTCCTCATCCAGCATTGCTTTGTCAGCAATGCCATGGAATGGATAAGAGATTGCATCTGCGAGGTCTGAGACACCATCATCACCAATGTTGCAGGCGCTGACGTCCAAGTAGGTTAGCTGGCTGGCATGTGGGAGAGCTTGTGCAAGCCTGCTCAGACCTACAAACAAGCAGCAACAGATGGTCACAAGGTTCAGCATGCACAATGCCACTGGTGCAGCAAGACACCTCTATGTATTTGAGCGCAAATACTTTGCAATCATAGATGTCACAGCGTCACTCCAGCAGCTGTCTAGCATTCAATAAGGCATAAGCCCCTGACGGCGATGTGACACAACTGTAAACCTGAAAACAATCATAATGATCCGTGCAAACTGTTTTCTCAACTCTACTTGCTGTCGCAATACAGTGCACTGCAAAAGCAAAAGCTGAACACACATGCTAGCTGCTGCATGTGCTGGATAGCCAGATCAAACATCACCTTCATCACCAATGCCAGTGTTGCACAAATGCAGCTCTCTCAAGCTCTGACTTTGCCACACTCCAGCAGCCAGAGCTAACCCTCCTTGCTCTGCCAGTGGGTTATCATTCAGATGAAGCACCTCCAAGCGGTCCGTTTCCCTCAAGGCTGTTGCTAGGCATTGTGCACCCTGTTCACAGCAGTCAAGAGGCTCTGTGAATGTAGGGTACACAGAGTGAGGACCCACCTGGCCGCCCTAGGTCTAGTTTCAATGATGTTGCATTACGTGATTGTCAAAACTGTCGTATTAGTAGGCCTTATAGGGATGCACAAGACAGGCTGCTCTGGAGAGACAAGACTTGTCCTGCACGTACCTAGCTCATCATGAGCTGGAAAGCGTTTTAATTATTATTATTATTATTACAGAGTGAGGCAGTTTGCAAGTCCTGTGTGTCATTGGCTGCTGCATTGCCTTACACAGCCATTGAAGTGGTGACATGATGACCTTCCGCATACAGTAAGCCCTCGCTGTAATGACGCCTGATGTAATGAGGGCTTACTGTATGAGACCAACGCTCTACCACTGAGCCAATCAGGCATTTCAGATAGTAAGTTTCTTGGTTCAAACTTGTATGCGCGTGTCCACAGGTGGTGATGAATGTACCCTGGTTACTGTGGACTGCAACATACAGTCAAGCGGACATAAGAGCCACCTGTGCCAGTGTCCTGGACCACAAACTTGATGCCTCTTCAGCACGCGTACACCTTAACCACTCATGCATTAATGCAACAGCGCTTATAAAATTGCAGCATGAGAAGCATGGAAAGCTCCATTGCATCTTCTCACCTGTGAGCCTATGACGCATCCCCTGAGATCAAGCCTTCTGAGCAAGGCAAAGGCCGGCTGAAGAAGTCTCACACCTGCAAGAAGGCGTGCTCACAAAGTCACAGAGACTACCTTACACCTGGTTGACGCCTTAGACAGGGTGCAAGGCAACACAGTGCATAAGCCGGCATCCATCAGCAAAGATGTTTGCATTGCAGCTGTGCATGCACTGCAGTCAGGGATCACATGGAAGGCTGCATCTGGTGTATTTGCTCAGCAGTAGTGCACCAACTTTGAGCCAGATTATACATCAAATCTGGTGAACATAGACGGCCGTCAGATTGAGTGTCCATCAGCATGCTCAGAGATGTGCCGGGTCCAGGCCCAAAAGCAGCAACTGGCTACAGTAGCTGTGCTAGACAGCAGCCATGATAAGGTCCACAGGCAGATCTTCCCACTTGCAAGTGTGGTAGGAACTGATAGGCATGGATGTGCTCGCAGACTTGATGTAGCGGCAAGTAAAATGCCCAAGGTACTTTGGTGGAGCAATGACTAAGCTGTTAACCTCTTGCTCCATTAGCGTACTGGCGTCAAAAAATGAACAGGGTTGTTGTGCGGGCAAGTTAACCGCAATGATGAAGAGCATTGAGTACGCTATCGATCTCACCTTCATCAGAAAGGTGATTGTGAGCCATGACAAGCTGCTGCAACGACTGATGGTCTTGTAATGCAGCAGCTATGCTTGCAGCTCCTTTGCTGCTGATTCCCTGTAGACCAGCATAACACATTATACAGTTTGTGTTGTGCTTTTGGCATAAGGAAACAGAGGATACCTGTGAGAATGCAGAACAGGTGATTCCATGCAATGCCAGAGGTGTGAGCTTATTCCATGCCAGATTTGCATGATGGCTTGCACTCCATGGCAGGTAGTTGGTGAGATGCACACTGATTTGACTGCACTGAGTGGCGAATCATTGGTGGCGTAAGAATGGCCATATGCACCTTGCTTTCAAGATCCAGCTTCTGCAATGTGCTGTTCTGCTTGACTCCATCTACAAGCTCTTGAACGCCCTGCAGCGAAAGCCGTGCACATTTTGTGCAACACAAGAGGTAACGAAGCTTTGATACAGCTATCATGCATTCCTTCAGAACATGTGCATCATTGTTTACTATCTGATCACAAAAGACAGTTCACATTTGAACAAACGCTCACACGGATGAACACTTACAGCATCACCAAGTGCATCATCGCCTAGGCAAATAGAGACCAAAGAGGAATTGGCAGCCAGCATAGCACCAAGCATACCAGCTGTCTGTGGTGTTAAATGATGGCCACTTGCGTACAGCTCTTTCAGAGTGGTGTTTGCACGCAGCGCCTGGCACAGCTTCTGCACTTCCTGTAGAGATCAAAGAATTGCGGAAAGCATAAAGCTGCATGCTGCAAGGTATGTTGCATGCTTAATTAGCAAACGTTTGGCCTGACCTCTCTCCCGAACTTTCTGCTTGCAAATACATGCAGCGAAGTTAGTGATGGGTCATTACGCATTAGCCGCTCAACTAAGTCATCCACCCCACGACCCCCTTTGGCGCCCCAAGCCATCGGTAGTGATAAGCAGCTGAGAAGTCGAGCACGATCTCAGACAGCACGCAAAACAGTGATGTGTCCTTCCAGGGGCTGTCGATGTCGCCAGCGTCCTCGACAGCATACAGCTGCATGCCATGCAAGCAATTGTGCAAAGCTAATAGGGTTTGACCTTCGAAGCCGTCCTGGATCATGCATCTTCTTCAAGTTGACTTTGGCTATCAGCGCTGGAAAAGTGGAACCGTGTTTTGCCCTGAGCTTTGGTGTGCTGCAGATTTTGCAACATTGCACGTGCACAGTTCCAAGACGCTGACACACCCAAGTCTGTCGCGACTGTGCACACCGCGATCAGAGTGTTTGGTTCAACCAACGCGTGTACAGAGAGCGTCTACATGAGTTATTTTTCGTGATTTGGTTTGGCACGGCTTGATATGGCAGGTGTGCAGTCGCGTTGCTGTAATGTCAGCATGGCGAACATGCTGCAGCATACGTGCTTGTTTACTGCACGCCCATGCGTGCAATACCGACTGAAGCACCATAAAAGACTTATAGCAAGGCCACGCTGCAAAGTGGTTAGAAGCGCAGTCAGCAGTGATTGGGGTGACTGCGAATCTGACGCATCCAACACACACAGCAGGAGGCCCAGTGTCTACAGTGGCAAACAAGGGCATGCTGAGTGCAATAGCTCTGCAACAAAAGGCTCTCTAATAGATCGGATACTGCTGGCTCTCAGACAAATTGGCCTGGCTGCGTTAGCAGTGCTCTTTGTGCTCAGCACAGCCATGTCTGCACACGCCAGGTACACGGTGATCAACATTGTCACTAAGCACTGTGCACACAGCAACCCCAAAAACAACACTTCATGAGTAGGTCTGTTATTGTCTGCAGCATACCTGTACCGCCAGACCCAGTTGCGACAACAATGCAACAAGAAGCTGTGCGGCATGGCGAGACTGTGTTTGCAGAAGCAGGAGTGTCTCAAGCTGCTGATGGTCGATGGTGTCGTGACACTGGTATCCAGTTGGCGGCAGCTGCTCCTGACACACCAGGTAGTAGAGTCAGGCCTGCACACAACTTGCTGGCGTTGTACAATGTGTGTCATCATGCTGTATGCCTCACACTCACTATGCATGGTGTGATGACGAGAAGGATGTGTTGGGCTGAAGCAGGTCTTGAGTGTCCTCATCCTTGTGGCAATCTTACTCATCAGCACCAAGTGATGCACAAGATGACAGCAGTGCAATGCAGTTTATGGTCACCGTCGATGTTGGCAGCTCATGCACACTGTTTGCGTCTGCAGTTGAACTCAGGAAAGGGCCTAAGGTGGACTTGACCAAGTCAAGGGTATTAGACCCTAAAAGTATACCTGTGGACAGTGCGTCCAGGAAACTTCCGCAGACCATGTGGCGAGTAGATAGGTTGAGGGACATGACATATACCCAGTTTTGGCACCTCATACAGGAGCGACAGATCGCCAGAGTAAGTAACCGCCCTCTGCATGTCAGAGCGGCAGGACAGCTTCATGTGATGTACTTGTGCTGCACAGCTGTGTCTCTGCAACAACTCACTTGTACTGGCCTGCATAATGTCTGCAGTGCGATGCAATAGGCCAGCTCTCATGTGAACAGTCGTTCGGTTTCTGCCTGGTACCTTTGTTGTCAACAAGTTGCACATGCTGCTTATGCACAGCAGCTGTAAAAGTACTTGAGACAGGGGACATCACAAGAGCTTCATGCTGTTGCATGTGATGTAGGTCAGGTACACAGAGGACAAGAGGGCTGTCATGGTCACAACAGAAGCCACAGCCCCCGGTGGTGTCAGAACCGAGAAAGTCGGTCTGCCATTTGACCCTGACTTGTTTGACCACATGGTTCAGCACGGCGTCGTGATTGAGGTAAGACAGACTGGCCGTTGAAGCTAGAGTGCGTCTGGCTGTCTTGCAGAACGTGTGCATTTACTGTGTTTGCTTTTTGTGCAGCCCCTGCTAGCTGCTCTTCCCTAGCTGCCTTGCATGTACAAAACATGTCAACCTGATCTGCAGTGCATTCAGGTCTAGATTGACACTTCTTCAGGAGTTGCAGTGCACGTGACTTCGTCTGGCTGCTGATTGATTGAGTGATTGATTGAGCGATTGATTGAATGATTGATCACAGCTGTGTTCTGCTGAGCACCTCATTGCCATGTCACTTACAGGCGACATCCTCAAATCCAGTCATGGGCATTGTGGCTGGCTTTATACGCTTATTCTTTCCCATCACAGCTGCTACCTACCTGATCAGATTTGCATTCAGACTTGGACAGACACAGAAGCGGGACAAGTGAGTACTGCCTGGGCCTCTGCACAGTATCAGACTGCTTCACTACTTTCTGTACGCACTGTGCTCAATGCAGATGGTGTGGATTGCACTGATCATTCGTCAGACATGTCAGCAAGCATGATAGTAATAAACAGCCTGTGGCAATCTGTAGCAAGCAACCTTGCTACTCAGCATGCCTTGCTCTTGGTCAGATTTTGCATGGCATGCCTCTTGTTGTATTTGTGTCACAATGTCTGCAAATGTAATCACTAACAAATGTGTAGCAGTAGGTGCTGCCAATACACTTACTCAATCCAGAGCCAGCATGCTGCAGGAATGCTGGACCACTGTGCACTGATGTGTCACTGCCCTGTGACAACCTGCAATGGGTCTGGCCTCTGCAATCAGAACATTGGCAAATGCGCTAGCATGATTGCTTTGCACAGGCTGTTTGGTGGGGCTCGGCTGGAGATGGTGACTAGCAAAGACTCCCGCATCACCTTTGCAGACATTGCTGGCATTGACCAGGTGAAGGCTGAGATCATTGAGCTAGTGCAGTTCCTGAAGAACCCCAAGAAGTTCACAGATCTGGGTGCACGGTCACCGGCTGGTGTGCTGCTTGTGGGTCCTCCTGGCACAGGTGACCCATCTCTCGTACACATACACCCCTACTTGTGCCACATCTTGTACCCATGTAGCCAACATCATTTCTTCTATCATGATATTTGGCTATACATAAATGCATGCATAAGCTGTATCTGTGCGTCCAGTTGGCTTGTCACAATTGCGGGGGGTGTCTAGAACTGCATGTTGCATCAGGCAACTGTGGGGATGTTTGCACACAACAGCGCTGCCATGGCAAAGGTTCATTGTTGCAGCCATCTTTGCTCAAGCTCGCCTCACAATCCTGCTCACAACCATGCTTATGCCCTGTTGTTCTGTTGATGTGCCATGAGCAGTGGTCCAACGCGCATCTGCAGTGGTTGTGACCTGATTGGCTGGCTTTTCCTGAATGGTCCTGTCAACATGTTTATATTTGCCCACCTTGCGTGTATGATGCCTGCAGGCAAGACCCTGCTGGCCAAAGCCATTGCTGGTGAGGCAGGAGTGCCCTTCTACACAGCAGCTGGCACTGAGTTCATGGAGATGTTTGTGGGCATTGGAGCCTCCCGTGTCAGAGACATGTTCCAGAGGGCGCGTGCCAACGCTCCCTGCATCCTCTTCATTGATGAATTCGATGGCCTTGGCAAGCAGAGAAGCTTCAGCGCTATGGGCAACGACGGTGAGAAGCCCTCAGTTGGCAGACAGAGAACACATACTTGCTGCTGACCAAGGGATCTTGCTGTGTTGTTATAGCCTTTGCACATGGTCACTACCTGCATGCTCTTGTCCTGCACAATGGTGGTTATGCCTGCAAGGCAAACAAGGTGTCATTTCTGCTGTTGCAACTGCAACACATGGCTCTGACTGCCTAGGAAGCAACTCCAATTGCTGATCTTGTGGTGCACATTCCATCCTGCTCTCGCGTAGTTGCGGGCCGCCTGCACATTGAGTTCCAACACTGCTAAGCCTTGTCAGAGGACTCCATCCTGCTTTTGGTGGCATGCAAAGACAAAATGTTCATCCACTCTGTGGAATCAGTGCTATAGACAAACAGCTGTGAGGAGAGCTTGGCATGAGACTTCCATCTTGGCATGTGCAGAGTCGGTGCACACCATCAATCAGCTGCTGACAGAGATGGATGGCTTTGAGGACAACACCGGTGTGGTGGTCATGGCAGCCACCAACAGGCCAGCAGCTTTAGATTCTGCCCTCACCAGGCCTGGCAGATTCGACCGCATTGTCCACCTGCCCCTTCCCAATGTCGACGTGAGCTATTCATCTAATCAAGCTGCGACATGCTCTTTGTTGCATTTACCATTGTCTGCAGCCCCTTTCCAATGTTCACTGAAGCAGCAACACCACTTGCTGCATCTGAGGTACACACTATTGGTTCTGGGTCTCTACATGTTACATGATGATGCGCAGCTCCAGTCACGCTGGTGCACGTGTTGGGTTAATATAGTTAGGGGCGTTTGGGTAATAAATACAAGTTGATGTTGGTGTAGGGCCGCATTGGCATCCTGAAGGTGCATGCAAGGGACAAGGAGCTAGATGATGATGTGGACTTCCGCAAAGTAGCGAGGGCCACAGCCGGCTCCACAGGCGCCGAGCTGATGAACCTCATGAACCAGTCTGCTATCCTCACTGTGCGGCAAGGCAGGGAGAAGATCACAGAGGTCGACGTCTTTGAGGTCAGCTTGTGCAGGAACTTTTTTTTGTCATGTCAGGAGTGTGTGTGTGTGTCTGTTGCATGCTATGCTGTTTACAGCAGCTTGACTCTATGGTGAACTTATTGATTCGTGTATTCATTTAACACATGGCTTCCCTCTGGGTCAGTTATGCACAGTCCTGAGTAGCTGCCTGTATGAGGTCCTGTTTTGACAGTCAGTGTACCAACAGTAATGAGTGTTCATTGTCTCTATGTACTCATGACATGAAACCGATGCAGTGACGGCAGCTTGAAACACTTATGCTGCTTGAAAGGACCACACACTAGAGGCAGAACAGCTTGCCATAGGGGCACTACCAAACTCTGGGCACTGCCTGTTTTCAAATCAAGTGATTCAATGCAGAGACTGAAACCAGAAGTTGTGCTGCAGGCTCTTGAAAGTATACATAGGGAGAAGTATGGAGGTGGGGGCACCGCCACACAGTTTGAAGACGAGGTTGTGCCGCCTCTCATGCGGCGCAGCATTGCTGTGTATGAGGCTGCCAGGTGTCTCATTGGCTACATCACACCCCACTATGATGAGATTAGCAAGGTACATCTCAGCATGCATTCTATGTGTGAATGATTGTGACAAGGTGTCACAGCACTGCTCATCAGCATGCATGCTATGCTCTGATCATTGTGATAAGGTGACACAGCACATCCGAAGCTGACAGGGTTGGAATGAGAACCTCCAGCTCGACACTGCGTGGCTCACGTCATTAAAATTGCTTGAATCTGCTATGCAGTAACTTTGTACATCACAGAGTAGCTGCACATCACAATCTGCATTGTCAGTGTAATATCACGAGGGCTGCATTTAGCAGCTTCATAATTGAATCTGTCCGTGCAGGTGTCTGTGTGTCCTGGCGGTCTTGCCTCAGGCTACACCTACTTCATTCCCCAAGAGGAGCATCTAGAGTCCCAGGTAGTCACCAGGGGTTACTTGGAAGGCAGAATGGTTGTGGGCCTAGCTGGCAGGTAAGCACTGCGCTATGACTTTTTTTGAGTCAGCAACATTTGTGAATGCTGTTGAGCTAGCAGCAATGGCCGTCAGAATTCTGCATTGCAAAACAAACATAGGCCTGTCTGGCACCAGCTGTGATTAGCCTGGCTGCCTTGCCCTTCCACAGACACACACACACACTCTCATTATCACTCACTCACTCATCTGCACACTCACTCACACACTCATCTGCTCGCACACACACACGCACGCACGCACGCACGCACGCACGCACGCACGCACGCACGCACCCACGCACGCACGCACGCACGCACGCACACACGCACGCACGCACGCGCACACACACACACACACACACACACACACACACACACACACACACACACACACACACACACACACACACACACACACACACACACACACACACATGTGCAGCATCATTGCAGAGCAGCCCTCACAAGCTGCTGTTGTGCACAGCACCCTCTCAACGCCTGACCAGTCAGAGCCTTGTGGCTGACAGGTGTGCAGAGAAGCTGATTTTGGGAGAGGGCAATGTGACAACAGCTGGGGCATCAGATCTGGAGCATGTGAACAGCATAGCACGCGAGATGGTGTACCGGTGCGGCTTCAGCAAGCGGCTGGGCCCTGTTGCTCTGATGGACAATGAAGAGGTGTACATCAACAAGGAGCAGAGCCGGTCCATTGCCAATATAGGCACGGAGCTGGCTGCCATTGCACTCACTGAAGTGGAAGAGGTACAGTCACTGCCACCTCTTGCTTGCCCTGACTTCTTCATCAATGCTGCACCTGAGACAGGTGGGCTAGGGCCTGCTTGAACTTTGCAGGATGCAGCACTTCATTGTAGCCTGCTTGGCATGCATCAGTTGGTGTGATTACCCAGGATCAAGAGGTTGATGTGGTACCCAGTCAGTGTATGTGCATCAACTGCCACTGTAATGGGTGGAGTGCCTGCTGAGGTTTGCTCTCTGCCCATGCATGCATGTTTGCATCAGAACTAAGCATTAGCTTGGCCGCCACTCAGTTGACAAAATTGCAGTCAAGCGCCTTATTGTTGCATTCCCGAAGGACATCTCTTACAACAGTGAGTGCAGTCAAGCAGCAGCCCTCTTGCGTTTGCTCACTCCTTGCTGTGTGATGCAGCTGATAGAGGGTGCAGAAGTGAAAGCACTGTATGGCCTCACCCTGAACTACAAGCCCCTAGAAGCCCTGGTGGAGCGACTGCTGCGTGACACCACCCTTAGCGGCGAGCAGGTAGCAGACGTGCTGAATGAGGCTGGCGTGATTCCCTTCCCAGACCCCTCTGTGGAGGGCTTCAAGTGGGATGACAATGGCCGCCTTGTCTACCCTGGCATGCCTGATGAGGTATGCAGAGATGCTGCTGCAAGCTGTGAGTCATTGCCAGCAGAACAGCGCTGTGAGCAAGGCTACCAGTGCTAGCACTGCAACCCTTTGGCTGTGCTCATGCAAACATTGTCCAGCATTATCTACCTGAGTTTGGAGAGGTGTATTTGTGTGTGTGTCTGTGTCTGTTTGACTCACGTCGCTTTTAAGTTGACCACACCCTTCACATTTGTGCTAATGGTTGTATCTTGAGGACGTGTAAACGCATTGAGTTCACTGGATTTACAGCTTACTATAGACTGATCGATTGTGCAATGTTCAATGTTCAGGATGAGGAGGAAGATGAGGTCAGTGCTGATAGCAGCCAGAACAGTGAAGATGGCGTTGAAGAAGATGAAGAGGTTGATGCTGTAGATCAGTGGCATCCCAGGAACCCATACCGAGTCCGAATGGACTTGCCAGACGTGTTGTCTGATGCCCTATTCTGATCTTGCAGTCACTGCTGAGTGCTTTGCTTCTATGTCATGTTTGAAAGGTCTGTTCAGTCATGACAATGGTGCCTTTAAACATGCATTGTCAGTGTAAGGCACAACAAACATTGGACGCTGACAGCATGAGCAACTTACGCGCTTCGATTAAAGTTGTGCAATTTTGATCAGTACACAACACAAGACTCAGTGCAAAGAGAGACTGATTTGAGATGCCCAGTGTAGCATTAAACAGCCAGGAATGCTTACCTGCATCAGTGCTTCGGTCAAGCCTTGCCGTCACAGTGTGTGCCTTATATCAATTTATTGCCCATGCATGCCGTGTATAGCCTGACAATGTAGCACAACCAGTCAGGCTCTACAAAACAGTGCTTGTTTGGGATCCTCTGGAAATTTCAGTTTGCGCCAGTCATGTACCACAACATCTCCATTTTCCAGGCATGTCACCAGGCTCTGCAGTGCAGTGCATGGGAACGCGTGTCTGCAATTGGATCTATCAAGGAAAGACAGTCATGATACAAGAATCAGAGCAACTGGCTACACCAAATAAGCACAATGAGAGGAGTATCTGAACCACTTGTAGCAATACGTGTCGCTCAACTTAGGCTTTAAACATGATTGCAGATACTGCCAACTTTCATCACGCACCGCACCAAGACAAGTGTAGGTGGGCAAAGATCGATTCATGTCTCTCATATTCCTTACAGACATGTGTTTATTGAAGGCCAACTGCAAACTGCATCAGCAGTTTCAAAATCACTGCTTTGCAATGAGTTCACTGACAGGTGGCGCTGCAGGCGCACCAAAATTGGGGAAGAGCACTGACACAAAAGCATCAAATGCGGAAATGTCCCATTGTTCCAAGTGCTGGCAGATAAGACCTGCCTTATTTGTCACATACTTTGTTGTCCCCGTGTATGGCTTTATTGCTGGACTGCCTGGCACATTCAGTGTTGCTGCCAGTCTCCACTTCAGAACCAGTGTATCAGGTCCTGCAACTTTCAGGCTGATCAGATCTGCCTGCGATTTTGCTGGTTTAAACAACTTCGAAACTGCTGTTGTGTATGGTTGTACACCCTTCACAGTTGTGGTGGGGTCCTTGAAAACGCAGTCACTAGTGTATATTTCTGGACTCAACTTGCCAGTGACATAGTATTGGCCTTGTACAAAGTCCTTCTGGACCACGTCTTTCAGCTCGGTGATTGACAGAGGTCTGTCTTCAGCTGCCAGAAGTAGTCGTGGCCAAGCAAGCAGAGTTGTTGTTGTGGCTACCAATTGCAGCAGGTCTCGCCTTTTGCACCCCTGCTGTGATGACAAAGGCTCTGCAGACCTGCACGCAGTAGTTGAATGCCTGTGCCGCACAGTTTTCGCTAGTTGCCCGGCTTCAAACCTACGAGGGAAGGCAGTCAGTGAAAGGCCGCAAATTTGGCAACACGGCACCGTCAGATGCATGATGTAGTTGCTGAATGACTATGTGCGTTTTGCAACAGAGAGAGACAGAGAGAAGTTCTAGTCTGCCGTCCCGAAAATCGAGCGTGCGTTTGAGGCCACGCACTGTCGCACATGGAATTTTCCTTGAACTCCCCAATTTTCCTTGAGCTGCATGTGACTACCATGCTTGTCAAGGCTGTCACACATGACGTCCTGGGACAGCTTGACATCACTTTATTGGCCAAGCACTAGCTGGGTGATGTGGTCGTGGAACAGCTGCAGATTGGTATAGCTCGTGTCAACAAATTTTGCCTGCCTGGAAGTAGTTCTTTCCCTTTGTTGTCTTTGAACAAGTTGCATGCACCCCTGATTTAAATTTGCAGATGACTCATGATCTGCCGAAGAGCATGTTCCAACAGGAAAGGCTGCAACTGGCAGAGGATACAGGCCACCAGACAGGAGCATGGCGTTGCCCAGCATATATTGTAGCTGGGCAGTGCATGCCTTGCGAGACATACATCAACAGCTGCTAGGTGTCTTGTCACGCCATTTCAGAATGGGCAAGAAGGAGTGCAAGAGACAGAAACATAGAATTGCTTGGAACAGCAAGCACCCCAAATGTCACCGATGGCATGGCGATGTGCGCTGTCGCCTGCACCTACCCTTGGCAATGGTATGTCTGCTCAGACGTCATGCAGAGCTGCCGTTCAGCAATGTTCTTTTCTTTTTGTACAACCTCCTTTGACCAAGGTCAGCTCGGCTTCAGAATCAAAATGACCATTGAACACCATGACAATGCTGTGGTGCAGCCTGTTACCAGCTTGCTCATTGACTAATGCTGGGGCATGTTTCATCATTCCAGGCATAATTATTGCATTATAATGCAATACACGCACAATATACCTCATGGCCTGTATAGCCCATACCTGTTCAGACAGTTACAAGCCAGGAACCCCAGTAAGGCTTTACGCATGCAACTTGTGAACAAAGGCAGATGTCTTTACTCAATTTAAATTATGAAGCAATCTGAGCTCTCCCTGCACTGATGTATCGACAGATACCATTGCAAATGATCTCTACAACAGCATCAACAAAACACGGTGTTTGTGCAAGATTACTACACTCAAGTTTCATTCAATGTACCACATCAAATATAACATTGTAGATCTACCTGCAGACCATTGTATGCATTTAATACTCAGCAGCAGCGCATACGTACACGAACATAAAGTGCTTGTCCTCGATACAGGTCTTTGCATTTCAGAATCAGGACAAGCTACTTGAAGCAGGTGATGGTATGCAAAGAACGCTTGGACAGCGCCACATATAATACTACTGATACCATACCATGATAGCGGGTGCAAGCCTTGTCAAAACTGGGCACAGAGCCTATGTTTGCCTTGTCTCTGTACATTGTTTCCAAGCTTTTGCTGCTGACCTTGATTTGTGGCTCTGCTATGAATCTCTCTGCATGAAAAGGGTGTGCATACAACAAGCGGAGCGCAGCCACAGGCCTTGAGCCTCTGTGGATGTCTAGGTTACACTGGGTCTAGCGCATAGTACAGCGGGTGGCACAAGTTTGTGAGCTGCAACAGCATTCTGTATCCTGCCCTGTGTCCCCAAACTGCCCTGCCCTGTGCCTGAGCTGCAGTGCATCAACAGTGACAGTTGACATGCAGGTGCTGCTGGTAACTCCTCAGCCAAGCCGAATCTGACAGACAGAATGGCCGGCAAAGCCATGAGCATAGCAGCCAAGGAGCCAGATACAGTATAGAGGATACCACCTGACTCTGAAGCTTCACAGGCTACTGCTCAGGCTTTGCCGGCCATTCTGCTCCGTCAGCTGTTAACATGGTGCAGATTGGCTTTATGGCATTTGCGGTGTCAGCATATGTCAGGTCCTGGCTGTGTCCTGACCTTCAGAGCTATTCACCACAGCCTATGCGTCTAACAGCACCAGTAGAAAAGAAAAGAAAAGAAAAGACTACACCTTTCGGCGTCAATTTAATGAGAAGCCAAGTATTATACCGGGCCGCCCAGGAACAGCACCAGTAAGACCCGGTATTGCTGTCAACCCTGGCCAGTGCAATGCAGTCTTGCTCAAGGCACCGCAAGATTTTACTTGATAGCACGCAACCGGCTTCTCTTGAGTTTGTATGCATAGAGTCTACGTTCAGTACCCTTGCAGTGAGTAGCATAGATTGTTGTTGGCTTGCAACCCTTCATCCTCACCTTAGCTGTCTGCGCATTTTCGTACACACTCTGCCTTCTGACCTGTTGTCATCACATGCACTCACATCATTACAAGCTGACATCAAGCTGATCATGGGCCACATGCTACATGAGCAGCAGGGGGGCAACTTATCCTCCATCGCACACAACACAACTTTGCCAGCTTGAGTGCCCCTCGCCAGTCCAATGCTCACGGCACTGATCAGGTACGGCATACACTGCTGCATATAAGCCTGTGTGAATTCACAAAGCACAGCAGGTGCAGCCAAACTAGAAGATCTCATGCAAATGTGCCGCTGTGATGAAGAATCGTAGGATCACCTCTGCAGCCATACCCTTCACCAAGCACTTGTACAGTTATGTGCTACCAGTGTTGTTCACTTTCAAGTAATAAGTTTGTGCGTGCTGACGATATAGGTCGAGGTTTAAGGTGATTGTGACGCAATGGAAGAGGTCTATTCCCAATCTTGTCTTCTGACTCCATATGACGCACAATGCCGTGACAACAATATCAAGACTCAAGAACTGCTGGCCGCCAGCAGCTTTGTGAAGCAATTCCAGCAAGCGTTGCAAGCACTTACAGTGCCAGACACGCCATTCTTGTTACAAGGCCTGTAACACCACAGTCAAGGCTGGTTTGAAATGCTCATCTTGATGAGTCTGGCAGGCTCTGTTTGAGTCTGACAGATAGTTGAGACCCAAACCACCCAGAGAACAACGTATTTGTCGCCACTGTTTTATGCAAGCGGTTGAAGACACACGTGAAAGGCCTAGATACGACTGGTGTCATCGTGTCTGCAATGCACAGCAGGTTGCGTAACTACACAGGAGCAGGCAAGTGGTGCTTACTGCGTGGTCGACCAGCAGCAGCAAGGGTGCTGGGTCCTAGGGCAGCGCTGCATACAGCTGCAGAAGAGGCAGCCACAGGCATCTCAGGAAACACCCCACGCTGCTTCTTTGCTGTAGCAACCTACACACAAATCCAATCGCTGAATCCTGAAGCACTGACGGTTGTAGGCACTGCACATGGCGCTTCATAAGGCATTACTTGTTTGTTTGATGGGAACAGACAGGGGGACAAGATGGTGACATAACAGCTGTAATTGTGAACAGATTGTGGGGTTGGCATCTGCGCAGGGACTCTCAAATTAGAAGGTGTCCATGATCCTGCCATTATACTGTGCAAATGCAAGGATACAGCGTGCAAGGGACAGGGGTAGACAAGACATTTCTGATGTGTGTAAAGCAGCAGAGTTCAAGCACCTTACTGCCAAACATTTTGCATGCTAGCAGCAAGTTTGTATTGTGCCTAGTGACTGTACTGACCTGCGCTCTGAGAGGCTATTGCAGGGGTAGCCTGTCAGGGTAGCCTGTCAGGGTAGCTCAGCAACATCTCCCTTGCAACTCGTCTCACCCCTGAAACTCTGCCTGTGCTGCTGCGCCTGCATGGCACAAGCTTGTTTAGCGAGCTGATCTTAAGCCTTGATCATCACACAGCAATGAGCGTCAGCGTTTGGATTCAGCATGTCTATGTTTGTACCGCCACGTGGCATAAGTAGTATAGGGCAAGAGGCACTGTTGAAACCCACATGAGATGAGCACGCAGCATGTGCTGGGACAAACACAAAGCTGTTGCCTGTGATTGGTGTTACAATGACATTTTGCTGGAAAGGACAAGAAAGGCCACCAATTTGTTTTGGAGATGACAAACAGCACAGAACTGGGAAACTCTGGAATTGACACGAAGAACGACTGGCGTGCATCATGTATGCAAACACACAAAAAAGACAAGTGAGCAGCCAGCAGGTGAGCTGCAATAACAGGAGAGAAGCCAAAGTCAACTATGCGTAGTTCACCTCAGGCGGTTGGGTGGGCTGCTGCTGGTAGGAGTGGCCCCACTTGGAGGAGGGGATGGGATTTCTGGCCTGACTGAGACTCTTATAGGAGACCTAAAGATGCCGCTGAGTTTGCTTTGGTGAGGGCCTGGCTAAAGATCTGGCTTGGGCTCTCATCCAGGGCCTGAGTGAGGCCCTGCCTAAGAGCCTGAGTGGGGGCCTGGATGAGGGGCTGACTCGGCTCTGACCCAGGGAGTGACTGACGACTTGACTAGGGGTCTAAATTCCATCTGCAGCGAGTGGTTGTAAAGGTTTCCTGAGCAGGGTGTCGGAGGCTGAGTGAGGGCATGACTGGACTGGAGCACAGACCTTCATCGGCGACTGGGCAAGGCTTGATTGGGATTCTAACAGGCACATCACAGGGGCTGGACAGAAACTAAAATTTGTTGGATTCAAAACCAATTTGCACCGGCATGACAGCTGCTTGTTCAGATGCTGGTGGCAGGTCTTCCAGCAGATCATACCAGAAGACCTGCGGTAACCCGGGGCCTGCAGCAGCAACAAGGCATGGCCTTGGCAAAATGGGCCAGACTGTGCAGTGTAAACTACTGACCTGAACATGCATGGCACTCACAGCATGCTGCCTGCTGAAGTCTGGAAACAAAAACATGATGACATTCAAAATGAGAGGCCTCTGTACACCATTGATCATGAAACACACACAATGGCAAAAGCAGCAGCCACTGCTGCTTATTGAGCCTTTTTATACTGCAAACATGCTGCAACCTGTGGTCTCATATCTGAGGTAGCTGAGGAGGGTGCTTACCGTATGGTGCATGCATCAGCTCCACAGCTTGCGCAGACCAAGGGCAATGCCACAAACCGCGCCTGCTGCATAGTAGGCACGCCCAACAATGCCTCTGCATGGGTCATGGGCCCCTGCAACCCTGCAAGAAGCGCTTTCACAGTGTCAGAGCGCATTGGAATAGCAGGAAAGCAGATTTGTGTGATCAATGTGCCGGGAGATGGTATGCATGTTTCACGTCCTGAATGCTTGTGTGTCCAAGGTGCATCATCTTGTGAGCAGGCAAGCACGATGCAGTGACCCAGAAACGGCGCCTGTGCAGTGTAGGAACGCAAAATGGTTTTTAGCATAGCTCGTGTTTGGATTGTGTTGAAAGGACGACATCATAAACATTACAAAGCACATCTACAATGACAGTATCCACTTACTTGTCAGGATGCTGCTGGCTGGGGGTGAAGTCAGACTTGGGCAGGAGGCAAGGGTCCTCTGGCATCACCACACCAAGCATGCATGGCGGCTGGCTGTCATCACTGCTGCCGCTCTCCATAAGGTTGTCCTCTTGACAGCAATTGGTTACAGGAAGATGAATGCTGGAAGCCGTGAGCTGTTCTGATGACTCAGCATCAATACGCAAAGACTGCGCCTGCTCAAGAGGATGATGGGGGAGCCGCGTAGCATGATGCTCAGGCGTTTGCAGCAATAATGGCTCAGAAGCTGGCTGAAAAGGCTGAGAAGACTGCTGTGCAAATACTTGCTCAGTTGACTGTTCAGCACTGGATGAACCATCATCAGCAACAAGCCCAGTTATCTTGCCATCTGCAGACAGACATTACAATTTGCCTTCAGATAGAAAAAGAGACTGAAATGGCAGCTCAGCGTGGGTGACTGTGGAACCATTTTCTTACTAGCAAACATTGTGATGATGCATGACCAAAGAGACAAGGACGTATGAAGGCTGCATCATGTAAGCTATATGGCAGAATCAAAACGCATAACACAGCTGGATCTTTCACCTTCCACCATGTCTAGACTTGCATTTCTGGACACGAGGGAGGCAGTCTCCATCCTGTCAAGTGCTGTGAAGTAGGCGTGCGCAGCAG
>JAABUP010005195.1_pt1 | contig 20196 bp, 21 predicted proteins | sample 5559201 | NCBI WGS metagenome assembly JAABUP01 (sample SAMN10711887, study PRJNA513373) | rock metagenome | isolation source: Antarctica rocks | place: Antarctica
AATGCGCGAGGAAGTATAAGAGGAAAGAAATTGTAAGGAGAGAGAAAGTATAAGGAGAGAGGAAGTGTAATGCGCGAGGAAGTATAAGAGGAAAGAAATTGTAGGGAGAGAGGAAGTATAAGGAGCGAGAGAGGTTGCAAACAGAGGAGTGATGACAGCGAAGTGTAAGAGGCGAAGATGTTCATTGTGCAAGGTTGTCAACAATGTCAAGGGATGATCAAAGTATTAAAAAAAGGCTCACCTTCTTCTTCCGCGGCGGAGGCGAAGGCGGAAGGGGGACGTGGGTAGCTAGGTCCGCGAAGCCGGTGAGAGGACGGCCGGGCGTGGTACGCGGCAGGATCCCAAGCAGCTTGTGAGGGCGCTTGGGAGCCTCCGGGACGACCGACCGAAACTTGAGAGCTCTCGGTGCTTGAGGTGTCTTCACAGGGGTGCCGACAGGTGGGGTCGGCTTTGTCAGTCGCCTCGAAAGCCACCAGGCGAGGGCGACGGTCGCGACGTCGAGGCCAACCTCGCCAACTAGGAAGAAGCAGACAAGGTCAGTGACTTATAGATTGTCGGACCAGGAGGGACTTACTTAAGGACCAGTTGGCCCCGGCCAGCGCGTCCTTAAGGAAGGCGAAGGACATCGCGAAGATCACCGAAGGTACTTGGGTGTCGGTGATAAAGAAAGAGAAAGGGAGGAAGGTCGAGAGAGAAGAGTGAAGAGCAGTAGTAGAAGCAGTAATGTATCGTGTGTTGTACGTCTGTGAATGCAGTAGCAGTATGGAGAGCGCTGTGCGGGCAGAAAGTACAATGAAGAGAGAAGAAGAGAAAAGGTGGGAGCGAAAAACTGGGTTGTTTATATAGGCCTTTTGGCGCTAAGCCGGTAACCAGGAGATCAACTCTTCTGTTTACCTACCTAGCTAGGAAACCACGATAACCTCAAGAACACTCAAGCGAAGGATTCAAGCGAGCACGCCATTGACCGCTCACCTAACCCCATACCTTCCAAACTTAGCGTGTAGAGATGGACCGCCGTAACAAGGTTAACGCTTTCCAAGTCGAGGTCTATGACCTCCTGAGGAATCTAAGAGACACAGACAGAGACCTGATTTCAGGGGAAGTTCTCCGTACGCTCATGTGTGGTAACTCCTTTTTGATATCTACATCTTCGCTGCTTTCACAAGATCCTCCCGTTTCAACTCATCACCAGGTCTCCGAATCTCGCTCAACCTTCCAATCTTCTGCAGACGCCTTATCATGTCCTCGTCGCCAAAGTGGCTATTATGCTCGAACTCCGGCTCTTGCCCATATGCCACTCTCGCAGCATCAACAAGTATTCGCGCTGTCATCCCAAATACTCGATACCGTTTTAGCTGTCCACCCTTTTCGGCTCGGTCAAGATGGTCAGCAGCGGCTCTTTGATCCGACGCATTCGACCTTGGCTTCGTCACCGTTTGGCCAGCAACAGGGACATGAAAGTTGTGCATGCGCCATCGAGATTCATGCCAGTCCGTCCAGGTACCTTCATACCAATCTGATCTGCTTCCTGGTGCCTTCCTCTCATCACCCTCGTGCAGCTCATCCTTCGCCGCCAAGAAATTGTGGAAAGGCGCCGAGAACACAGCAGCCACCTCCTTAGCATCGAGTCGCGGTATGAGGCTCTCTTCGGCGCTTGCGCCAGTCTTCGCGGTCTCGTCTCCTGAATGCAGAAAAGCTACACATGGTCGGACGCCAAGTTCAGTCTTCGCAAGGTTCGTAGGGAGTTGGCATAGATGTTCTATTCGGAACGGTGGTGGTAACTTCCTGTCATTATTGGGAAGACCAATTTCTTCGTCTGCTTCACGACGAGCAGTCTGAAAGGGCGTCTCAGACAGAGTATCCGCCTTGCCTATGCCGTTTGAGTATTCCCTCTATTGGTCCAGTTTTCATGGATGGCTAACCTCCCGGCAGAGCTGCCTGTCCTGGATCTTACAGTCACGTCAGCTTTGCAATCCCCGCACTAATCAATACTCATGATGAGCGGAGTAAGCTGAGGATGCTGTACATGACTTCAGGGTACTTGCACGCATTGTCAGCACCACCCTGAGATCTCCTCTACGATCCGCAAACAACAGTATCAGTACCGCGGCACGCCGAGACAGGGGCAAGGACGAGTACGCCGCCGGCGGAGGTACGTATGCCCTCAAGCGCGCAATGGCTTGCTGCAGCAAGCATTAGTACGAGCATGAACATTTGCGGCCAACCATGGCGTCAGCATTGCGAGACCTGGACTGACCGCAGAGGCTTGCGACAATGGGGCCATTTTCACGCTATTCACAAGTCGCTTTCGTGGCTATATACAGAATACATGTAGGGTACGAGGTAAGTAGGGCATAGTTCTCTGAAGATCGCATGTCGTCAAGCAAGCCTTGAAGTTCATTGCCGAGGTCTACATACATGCCAAGCTTTGTGGCTCAGGCTTACATAACTACATCTGTCAAAGCCACCATTCATCGCACTCACCTCTGTCACTATGACTTTCGAATAACTGTCGGTGATCATTATTGCATGTACTTCGTACCTTGAACAAGTCTCGAGCTTAACTCTGCTTGCTGCTGTCGTGAGTCATCGGGCCTTGATACGAATCTACCGGAAGTGGAAGTATTCCAATTACCTTGCGGGCTCTTTGTTGTCGAGAACCCACCATGATCTTAAGAAAAATACTTTCTTTCTTTCTCCTTCATACATCCGGGAATCTATATGGCACTCGATCTCGCCGCCTCAAGTCACTCCGGTCCCTTTGTCATGGAGTATTCCTAATAACGAGTGTTCTAAAGTTTCCCTTTGTGTGTGACTGTAATATACTATCCAGAAAATGGCATGCATTTTGAGTCGACTTTCTTCTGTTTGCAGCTCAATCTGCAACTATGCTGGTACCTCCAAAGTCACTCTTGAGGCGTCCGTCTATTCGCAATGAGCAGTCGTCATCATCATCTCTGATCGGGTTGGAGAAGGTCATGCCCACCGCTGTTCCTTCTTTTCGAACCTTCCAAAAGTCGCTCCCGAAGTACATGGATAAGGATAAGCCTCTGCCACCTGTTCCTAGGAAAGCGTCTAGCGTGTACAGTAGCCAACAAGATGACCTTGTTGATTCGTACTTTGGGCTAGGTCCGAAGGACGAGCTTCTCCCTGCAAAGATCTACTTGCAGCCCGTAACGTATAGCTCGAGCACTCCACAAATTCCTCTCGGGGACCCATCAAAGCTCTCAGCGTATCAGCAACTGCTACAGCCGTTGTCTGCTCCCTTGCGCCTAGAGAATCAGCCCGCACCCACACTGCGGCCGAAGCCTGCCAAGGAACAACCGAGGGAGCATATAAATCCTACGCGGACCCCAACCAAGGAGACGATATTGGCAGGCACAATCGCCCAAGAGACTAGAGTTTTCGGTCATATGGCAGTGAAAAGGCAATTCGACTTACAACGCGCAGAGCCCCCAGCGCGCTTACGAACACCTCCAGGCTTCAAAGCCTTTCTTTACGACGCTAATTACAAACAATACCCCAAACCTATAACTGAACGGGGCACAGACGTTGTCGACCAGTCGTTGGTTCCACCACCGTTGACTCTCCGAAAGTCACATGAGAGTGACGAGGTAGAATCAAGCCATTTCTCAATCTCTTCATCAGACTCAGACGATGAAGACTTGCACACCGGCATCCGCGACTCCGTCCGCGCATATGCCCGCAAAGCCTTACACCTTCCCAAATCGTCGCCGGAGGAGAAGGAGACAAAGCGGGTCATGTCAGTAGCATCGGCCAAGTACCCGTTCATGGACCCCACTTCTTCTTCGCGACGAGCAAGCAGATTTGGATCGATATCGAGCGAACGACGAGCGAGCTTACAGCAGGGACTCTCAAACATGTACGATCGTGTAGCCAAAATATCAACGTGGTCGCCAAACCCAACAACCAACAAGAAGAGAGCTACAATTCCCAGAGAGGCGCGTAGTCCAGCGATACCGATCACGCCGTACCAGCAACTCGGAACGAAAGCCTGGGAGCCTGCACCCAAATCGCCGAAATCGCCCAAGCACAAACCTCCAAAAGGGAAGACTCCTTTCGCCATCCTGAGCACGAGCAGGAGAGTGGTCAAGGGGCCGGATACGCCGTATCCTCACACGGCCGCTTCCGAGCAACGGTCCGGGAAGGGGCCGGCGTTACAGGACCTGTTGAATAAGCCGAAGCTTAGGCGGACGGCTTCGGAGAAGAGGCGAGACAATCTGAAGAAGAAAATTGTTGTCGTTGGCGCGGCGGATCAGTATCCTGACGGGAGGGTCAATCAGTGGATGTGATGAACTGGCGGTGGATTCACGTGAGCGAGTTGTGATCAACAGGAGGCTTTTATTGATCTACCATAGGCTGCGGTTTGGGTGTGCTATGGAGATACCCAGATTTCTTGTCTGATTTTTGTGTGTGCATATAGATACTCTTTAGAACCCACAGCTTCAACACCTGAAAGCGGATTCTATTCCACGTAAATCAACACCAAATTCCGGACAGCCAAGCCTGAACACCACTTATATACGGGCGGACCTAGCGCCAACGTTCGTAAAAGCCGCTTTAGCCGTCCCAAAATACCCACTGACCTTTGCATATCACGCTGCTGCAAACACATGCCCATAGTTGTAGTTTTAGGTCATAAACGATTGCCGATGCTACTTGATCAGCGAACCCCCTAAGAACAAAGCACGAACAACCCCGTATGATTTGCTATTCAAATCTCATCGTCCTAAGCCGACACCTTGTAAGGTCTCCTATAGTGAATTGACCAGTCACTCAATCAAGAACTGAATTTGTCACTCTACCTTCAACGAGGGATCTTGCGTTCGACATTGAAAGTGAGTCACTCCCTACCCCTGAACACAGTTCACAAAAGCATGCAAAGACATACACAAGCAATATCGAATGCCAGAACATGATCGGTCTTCTTATCAAACCTCTACAACCTTGACCTATTGAACTTTACAGTCCTAGACTTTGATAGCATGGCTTTACTAAGACATCTATCTAATCTGTGTTTATTGTGATGCCCATTTGATCACATTGACAACAATTTAATTTTTGAATCACATGTAGGATCCATCGCAACATCTCCTCCCGCTCCTCGAATCCGTTCTTCCCTCTGCCGATGGTTGACACCGATACTTATGAGATTGAGGGGTTTTTGTTTCCTTTCAAGTTGTGTACTTGATGTTCTTACGTTTGTCGTCTACCATTTGGCACAGGCTCGTTGTATTTGTAGCAGCGCAGCTATGACAATTCATACCCTCAACTTGTCTAGTCTCTCTTCATATCAAACAACTATCTGCGACCGCGAGACTGACCGACGTCTTACTACGCATTGCGTGTTCTATCTATCAACTCCTGTGACTGACTCCTTTCCGCCTCATCGACCTTCCCGCGGACACCCTTTGCAAAGTGACATAAGATTGCCCTACCCAAACATGCACCCTCTACACCCTCATTCAAACACCAAAGTCGATACAAAAGCTCCACTTAATATCTCTGCTTTACAAACACTTGACCTAAGCACAGATGATCAAGACCGTCTAGTTGTCTTGATATGGATGTATGGTACTGTGAAAAGCACGGCACAAAACAACTTAGCGGCAGGGTTGATTAGCCAGTGCCCGTGATGCCAGCTTAACATTCTACTCTATATCTATATCAACAGTACCATCTACAATAAAGGATTCGACCTATACTCCGGCACAACGCCGTTAACCTGACTCTTTGCTGCCTGATTTTCCAGCTCCAAATCATTCTCCACCCCCGCTTCTTCCTCTGCCAGGAACTTCTCCGCCTCGAGGGCAGCGACACATCCAGAGCCTTGCCACACCGTCAGCACTTACTGCACTTACTTCTCAAAAGAGTGAACCAGAAACGCATACCTGCACTAGTTATAGCCTGCCTGTACCGCTTATCCTGCACATCACCTGCCGCAAACACGCCCTTGATGTTCGTATAACTCGTCCCGGGCTTCGTCAGTAAATAGCCCTCGGTGTCGGCATCGACTTGGCCCTTGAATAGCGCAGTCGCCGGATCGTGCCCCACTGCGTAAAACAATCCGTTGGCTGCAATCACGTCCTCCTTCTCAGTCTTGACATTCTTGATCTTGAGATGCGTCATCAGGCCTCTGTCTTTCTCCTCGCCCTTGACCTGCGTCGCTACGGTATTGAACCTTACGGTGATCTTCGGATGGTTGATTAACCGCGTCGCCATCGTTTTTGATGCGCGTAAGGCCTCTTTCCGTACGAGCACTGTGACGTGACTTCCGTACTTTGTAAGGAACATTGCTTCTTCAGCAGCCGAGTCACCGCCCCCGATGACCACCAAGTGCTTGTTCCGAAATATGGGTACCGCGCCATCACAGACTGCGCAAGCGCTGATGCCGTTTTGCCAGTACTTCTCCTCTCCTGGTAGATCCAATCGCCGCGCTGAGGCACCTGTAGCTATTATGAGAGCGTCTGCGGTATTTGGCTTGTCGTCGGGACCGTCGGAGTATTCGGTCCAGAACTTGAAGGGACGTTTCGTGAGATCGACTTTCGAAACTGTTTCTGAGATTATCTCAGTACCGAAACGTGCAGACTGTGCGCGCATGTTGTCCTGCAAAGACGGAGTGGTCAACCTCCTGGTCTATTGTATAGTATGTGTATTTCTTACCATCAATTCTTGTCCACCAATGCCATTAGGGAATCCCGGGTAATTTTCGACATCGGTAGTTGTTGTCAATTGCCCGCCTGCTGCTATACCATTTGCTAGCATGCCCTCGTATAATACAGCTGTAGCTTCAATCAGTGATGTTCCTACAAGTATTTCCTTTTGGTCACTCACGCTTCAGTTCGGCTCTTGAAAGGTATACAGCTGCTGTGTGAGCAGCTGGGCCCGAGCTGTATTCCCCCGACGTTAGCAGTTGCTTCGCAATCTCCTTCTTCCTTGCATCCGCTAATGGCTAGATTGAAGTATGGATGGCTTACCCAATGACTATGGCGCATGGTCAGCCTGTGTCTTAGCCATTTGAACGGATCCAGCAGCACTCACTGACAACCTTTGTATGCATCCCTCTCCACCCCTCCCTTCGTGTACTGCGCAAAGGCGTCGAGACTGTAGGTAACGCAGTCGACGTTGCCGAGGTCTTTTGCTGGAACGAGGCTACTGCTGCTAGAGAGACACCAAGCGCTGAGCGAAGGGGGGGAGAGGAGGCGCGGCGAAAAGCGGTAGAAAACAGCTTGACTGTTGCAAATGATAGCTAGGATAGATCCAGCGTGATTCGAGAGACTACCAAGGTGGATGGCTTTTTCTTGTACGAGGTTGAATTCCAGCTCTTGCGTGCGAGAACCTGAAAATGACAGCAATTGCAGTAGAGATCTATGCGAACATGCAAGCAATGCTGAGGCTATGTATATACAAGAGTTCGAGATTGAAGGATGCCAAATCCATCTAACTGTGAGCGTTCTAATTGACGTTGAATTTGTAAGGTGCTGTCATCCATTGACGTAGAGCGAACCGCGCTAGCATTTCCAAGCAGAAAGATCTAGGCCATCATTCTTGCGCCTCCCGGCCGATCGCTTTGTGTTATGCAAGTTTGACGCTTGAGCACTCTTCCCACAACCGAGCAATGCGATAGGCTTTCCGTGTGTTATGCTATCTATTTCGATGCGGGTATCCTAGCTATAAGAATATACGAGCGAAACCAAAAGTCTATGGGAGGCGTTACAGCAATGATAACAGGGTGCAGTGATAATCAAAACCACCTTCTTCGTCCCTCCCCCCTATACGCTTCCACTCCACTGTATCCACCTCCCTGACCGTATAGGCCACTTTGCGGGCTTTCATGCTGTTCGTTTTCGTTCCTCCCGGCTTGCCCCTCGCTCTCCGAACTTTCACCACCCCATTCACCTTCACCCTGCCTATCCGCCAGTCCTGTGTTCTTATGACTCTTTTTGCTCAGTCTTCTCAGCCAGGTACCTCTCTTCAAGTTAGTCGTGTTCAGATCTCCGTACCCTTCGTAAACCAATGCTGGGACAAGTAGTCTGTAAGGCACCGTAATGCCCGCGGGATCTTTCTGACTGACTTCACAATTAAGAACGATGTCCAACCCGCCCTCCAAATTGATATAGCCGCTTTGACCTTCTTCGCCGGCACCTCGTCTCTTAGCAGCTTTCTCGCTCAGGTTCGTCGGTTGGCGATGGAAGCCACTAGGGCGTAGCGCTGGAGCAGCACCGTCACCAGTCATACCTGACATGGTGTGCTGGTGTCGTGGCGCCTGTGGCTGCGGCTGCGGCGGGAAGTAGCCGTCGGTAGACCCAGGTGCTGGGTGTGATACCATGTCGGCAGCTGGTGTTCGATAAACGTTCACGCCAGTGTCTGGAGGTGCACCACGCTGCGATAACCGACGGAGAAGATTGCTTGGCAAGACATCCCGCGACATTGATAATGTACGTTGGAGCTTGCCAGGTCGCTGCTGCTGCTGCTCGGGAGTCCAGTCTTCTGAGGTCGGCGGTGTCGGAGGCGGTGTCGTCCCTAAACACTATCAGCAAGCGGAGCAAGGCATCAGTAGGTACGAGTGAGCTAACCAGGGTGATACTCCCTGATGGAGCACCAATTTCGTCTTGGTAATAGGCGCTTGTTATTCCTCGATTTGCCATCCACATCATGGGTAAACATTGGAATCATATCCTCATCTGTCTCCTTATCTAGGTGATGAACTCGATTGCGTTTGTTTAGTATGTCTCCCATCAGCTCTGGTGGAGGGGTATTGACGATCGCCGAAGATATGACGTTGGGCATGTATCGGTGATCTCGATCTTTGGGGACCTTAAGCTTAGGATTCGAGTAGAATTGGCCAACGGCTGCAAGGTGCACATCACCGCTGTATAGTCAGTAAAGTCAGCTAGAGGTATACACCAAGCGACCAGCCATAACGAACCCAAGTATTGTGACCCGAACAGACTTCTCTGCAGAAAGCTCCTGCAGTTCTTCAATGAACCAGTTCCTCTCCGCTTTGTGATTCTTTGCTGTCCAGTGATCGTCCAGGTCATCTAGGATCTCCACGCCACCGTCAAATTGGTTGAGAAACCCGCCAAGCATGCCGGCGCGACCGAGGGCTTTGACAGGATCCATGAGTCTACTGGTCAGGACATTCTCAAGCCAGACCAGCCTTGGATAGGCGATTGGCACTCCAAGTAATACGATCAAATGTTTAGTCTCACCCTCCACGATCTCTTGCCGGCATCGATCGAATATAAGATCATACGATTGCTCGCTCAGAATCTCATCTCTCTAGAGGCGCTTATATTTAGCGACACTACGATCTGAATAAAGATGACAGAACTTACCATGCGTTCAGTTCGGCAATCCAGTCCTAAGAACGCCACCTTTCTCCCAAGAAACATGAACACGCTGCGACTCAGTTCATTGATATAAGGTCCAGGAGCTGCGCCGAGGAGCCAGCTTGGCTCGTCCGCATGAGTTTCGTCGGGCACACTTTGATGCTGGAAGAGCATATAGTACTTGAATGCGACTGCGCCAAGACCAGTGAACACTGGCGAGCTCATGAAGTGGTGCGGATAAGAGCCAAACCCGTCAATAATGTCTGGAATGTTCCCATTAGACGTAGCTGTTCAATCACGATGATGAGGATTACGGATTCGTGTCTCTTATCCGAGCATGACCATAGACCGAATGTTCAGGGAAGATGAAGTGCAGACTGGAAAGCGAACGTACCATGATCGTCCCAGATGTTGATCATCGGAATCTGCGAGTTTGCCATCCCGAACAGACCCTGTGAAAACCACATGGAGTACCTCTCAAGGTAGAATGTCTCTAACTCCTCCTGCATCTCAGTAGAGAACGGCGTAGAATGCTTATGATGCGGATTCTTGATGCTCAACCACTCCCGAAATAGGGTCGTCTGCAGCGTCACCGCATCGTTATAGATCTGGTCTCCACCACCAATCATGACGTGGAATGGTCGCGTCTGATGGGTACCAAGAACATCACGCCACAGTGGATCTGGCCCGCTGAAACTGTTTGCATTCACGCTTAACGAAAAGCCATTACAGCTATGAAACATAACGTTCATGGTCTGGCCTCGGGCAGGAACCCAGAAATTTATGGCAGGGCCTCTGTTGATCCGATAAGCGATGCAAGTTTGAGTCGCACTTAGTTCAACCTCGAGATTGAATCGCCAAAATGTTACCCCCTTTTCGGCGTGCAGCCTGATGCCCTGGACTTCATCGATTTTGCCCATCTTCTCGCCGTCTTGGCCCTTTATCCTGCTTTTGCCGAAGAGTGATGTCTTTGCGTCTAGGTCCCCATTCGGAGCAGCGCCGTTTGCATAAGCAGGACCGGCGAACTCCTCAAAGAGTCCGCGATTGTCCTCGATCCTGGAGAAGTCGACTTCTTCCGACAAGTGTTCGACAGGCTTCACGTAGACAGTCTTCCCAGTTCTTGAAACCTTCGGCAGGCCAGCGATAGGGTCAACATACTCTGGCGCCAATTGTTGGCCGCTCTCACTGTCGAGTTGTTGCGGCGGTGCGGGAAGAAGGTCCATGGGCTGAGAGAATAGGCGTAGCCTCGGTGCAGCCTCGTACGTGCTGTTCGAATCAACTGTGACGATCATGACACTACCCTGCCATAATTCTCTCTCTGAGGTATGAGAGCCGCCCCGGCTACTTTTCCTAGTGACACGGTCCATCTTGAGACCAGTATAACGAAGTAGGGGGCCGCACTTGAGGTAAAGCGGTGGTCGAAATGAAGTTGGGCCTGCTGATGTACACACGCGGACAGACCGCATGCTTATGATTAGCTGTCTACTCAATTTCCGCGGACAAACATGTAAAGGATTGAAAACATTATGCTCGGAGAGATGCGGGTATGAATGTGAATATGAAAATGATACAGCGTGATGTCGAACGTTCTTTGACCTGAAATGAGAAAGAGAACTATTTTAACGAAGCCAGGACCGATTCCTCCGCTGAACCCGACGTTGGTTCTTGGAAGCCCATCGTATCTGATGCACTGCCTTGCGCCTACCGCCACTGAAGTTGTCTGAAAGAGCGAAGATAACGCTTCGACATCGTACATATCGAAGACCTGCATACCATGTTCTTTTTCGTAACCGCCACCTAAGACGGGCGTGCCTCTGCCATGATCTTGCCTGACTCTACCATTCCCTCTCTGACTACTCGATCTACCTCCTTCCCACCAAGTTTTCTTCGTTGCTACTTCGTTGGTGCCCATCACGAAATCACGTGCTGTCAGTCGCGCTGTTCCACCCATTCTCCATTCATCCAATCGCCCTGGCGCAGGTCGAGGCTTTTCCCGGGACATACTTGGTCCTCGTTGTACATGGTGCAAAAGGTTAGAAACATGGTGCTTTCGATCTGGAGGATCCCCAACATCTCCATTGTTCCCGTTGCCAAATCCAACTTTTTGCCGCGCTTGCTGAGCACCGGCCGTTTGCGGTGGTATCTCATATCTCGGGACATGTGCACGTGGGTTTTGCACGGCATGAACAGGTACGGGATCTGGTACGCCGCCATGTGAAGCCGCAGATTTACCAGCTCTCGACGGCCCGATGCGGTTGATGTACAATTGCTGCTGCTCTAGCGGGACTTCCTTCGAGGATCTGTTATCGGTTATTGGCTTTTGGCTACGTGACTGCTCTTCAAGGAACTTCCGACTGCTACCCCTTCCAGGTATTTCAGCTGCACCATCACCTGAGTTTGCGCCAGTCGCAGTGAGCGCCGTACGATCGTGGAGTGTGCTCCTCTGCTCAGGTTGCCTGTCATCTGGACGGGTCTGATTATCGAAAGGGTTTGCCTGATACTGCTGATCTTGGAACTTCACACTTCGCTCGCTGTCTTTGGGCAGTGGGTCACGGTAATTGGCTTTTTCCGGGATATGCAGCTGCTGTTGATACTGAGAATCCAGTCTGTCTCGTGTACCTGTGGAGCGATCCGCGCCGCTTCCAGTGTAGGTTTCCTGCCTTTGAGAGTACTGCTGATGCCGATACTCAGGCTCTTCGCGGGCTTGCAGAGTTGATCGATCTATCTCCGTCTCTCTTCCTCCCTCGCTTTCGATCCGCGCTCGTGGAACCTGCTCCCCTCTGCTCTGGCCTCTAGTGAGCATTGGCTCTTCGGATTTGTTGGCCGCCGCTCCGGAGACACGTCGCGATTGGGCACGTCCTGGAGCGGGAGCGATCCCGCGATCTGGCCTGCGATCTCCACGTCCTGCCTTGGACTCCCTCAAAAGCTGTTCGGCTTCCTCAACCCTTGCACGCTTCTCCTCCTTACTAATATCATTTAGCTTGACCTCGAGCTTTTGCAACGGCGACCGATCCGAAGCCCAATTCCTATGCGGGTCCGGTGTTGTGATTGAGGCCTCCGATTCCTTGCGAGTATTGAATCGAGACAAAGGAGATGTAGCAGTGCTGTTTTGTCTCGACGAAGTGGTCTCTGAGCGCTGAAGTGGATTTGCCGGGTTTGCGGACGAGGAAGAATAAGACGCAGGAACAGCAGGATGAACCTGAGGATAGGTTATCGCAGACGAGTCGTTAACGCTCCTGCGCCGAGGTCGAGCAGTCTGTTGCTCCACAGGTCTTGGAAAGTCATCAGAGAGCGCTCGTATAGGTGGCGGGCTTGCTTCCGACTGCAATGCACGAGCTCTTGCAGAAAATGATCTTGAACTACCTTGGCTAGGGGCAGGTGGCGCGCCGTTGGCGTATGGATCTCGATAAGAGATTGGCGGAGGAGCTCTTGGCACATCGGGCGCTGCAGGTAGTGCATCTGGAGACGGCGCATAATTCATCGCCTGTTGCTCTTTCCCTTGACTATCTTTCCGTGGCCGAGAACTTGTCCCAACTCGCCCATTCTGTTGGTGCAGCGCCTTCTCAGGAAGCGACGATGGTACAGAGATCACGTCAACGTTCAAGTTGTGTTCCGGTTCGAAAGATGGACTATAAGGGGAGTTTGGAGGAGCCGATTGCGTAGTATAACCTGTTGTTATTATGGCCGATGGTTTCGGGGGCTGATAGCTACCCGGCGGATTTTGCAGAGTGCTAGGATCACGGCGAGTGGGTGCATAGACCGCAGGTGGTCCTTGACTTCGACGCTCCATAGCAGCAGAAGATTCTGTCCCCCAGTAAAGGTCAGCCAACTATCAACGATCACAATTTTAAGAAACATGCCTTCAGAACTTGCTGGACCTATGCCTGACCGCTGGGACGTAAAGAAGCTCCTATTTGCGGGCTACAACATGGTCATCTGGATAGACCCGAGATCTATTCACGCTTGAAGAACATCGTCTGGAAACGATCAATTCCGATGCTGTGCCAACAAGCATTGGCAGTTATCAACAATTAGGCATCATGGTGCTTGATGGGATGCCGTGCAAGGAAAGGATAGAGGCACGTTAGCACCCGTCAGCAAAGGCATGAAAGCTCAGACAAACATCGGTGCTGGTCATGGAAAGAGATGCTTCAACACTGGTGGCTATATACAGACAGTTTCGACATTGATGAAAATCACCTGCGTGCAAGGAAAGAATCAAGCAAAGCTGCATTGGGTGGCTGGTACTCGTACGAGTACTACTTCAGATAGGCCGAGGGCCCAATAAATAACGTTGGCGTACTAGCGCAGCCAGACCCCTGTAACGAGCCGTGGCTGCATGTGTGACTAGTCCCAGAATGGGAGACTAGCGTGCCTTTGGACGCCATGAAGCCCGTCCCGAAGTGCAAATATAGAAGCCACGGTGCCCTCATGATATCTCTCTTATAACAATTGAATCTCGAGCGACCAAGGATCCTCAGAGCATTTTCAATTTATGCCAAAGCCTCCGCTCTAACGACGTTGTTACGAACCTGATCCTCCAGCGTTCCGCGCTGCTGCGCTTCGATTCGCAGGTATTGACAGTCGTCGACAAAGCAATCCTATTCTATTGACACGTATAGAAGCTTCAACACCTGATCGATCTGGCCGACTTGTAGCGCCAACCTTATTGTGTCTACTTGCTCGCTGATTGCGCAAGAAGCATCGAGGAGACAACAGATCCGTCTACAGGTCTATTTTGGAGCTTACTGGAATTGATCAATGGCGGCATAGCCAATATCTGACACAGAGTGGAGCTATCCAGCAACCTGACAACGGCGATGCGGATATTAAGAGCCCTTGCGTTCCTTGCATTCGCTTGCTCGACCACCGCGGTTGCGTCAAGGACTCGAAATCACAACACCCATGACTACTTTGCACTTCACATCGATCCCTCGATTTCACCTGCAGAAATTGCTGCGGCATTAGGCTTGGTTTATGAGGGACCGTTGGGAGAGTTGCCGGACCATCATACCTTCTCGTCGCCACGACATAGGAGTCACGGCGCGGATGAGGTTCTGCAAGAACTACGGCGACGGCGACGAAAACGAGACGTCAGTCCTCTCGCTGACGTACTTGACGGGGTGCTCTGGTCGCAGAAACAAGTCTTGAAGCCACCAAAACATAAACGAGGCGTTGTACCATCGCTGAGCTCGAGAGTGAGTGGCCCTGAGACGCAGCAAGACGCAGGGATGCCTCCCGCGGTGGAAGCGGCTATTGCATTAGGAAAGAAAATCGCTGGCACTCTGGACATAAAAGATCCCATTTTCAAGGATCAGTGGCATCTGTACAATCCGGTACAACCGGGTCACGATGTCAATGTCACAGGTGTGTGGATGCAAGGCATCACGGGTCACAATGCCACCGTGGCCCTGGTGGACGACGGCATAGACATGTATAGCGATGACCTCAAGGACAATTATTTTGCCGAGGGCTCGTACGATTTTAACGATCACACGGACGAGCCAAAACCAAGATTGTTCGATGACAAGCATGGAACAAGGTGTGCCGGAGAGGTTGCCGCGGTGAAGAACGATGTATGCGGCGTAGGCGTGGCATGGGATGCAAAGGTTGCCGGAATCCGAATACTCTCTGCGCCGGTTTCGGACGAGGACGAAGCTGTTGCCATGAACTATGGCTATCAGAAGAACCAGATATATTCGTGTTCTTGGGGGCCTCCAGATGATGGTCAATCCATGGATGCACCAGGGATATTGATTAGGAAGGCTATGGTCAATGCAGTACAAAATGGACGAGGTGGGAAAGGATCAATCTTCGTTTTCGCTTCTGGTAATGGGGCAGCGAGCGAGGATAACTGCAATTTCGATGGCTACACCAACAGTATCTATAGCATCACTGTTGGTGCCATCGATCGCAAAGGCATGCATCCGTACTACTCAGAAAAATGCTCGGCTCAGCTTGTGGTAACCTACAGCAGTGGTAGTGGAGATGCTATCCATACAACAGATGTAGGCACCAACCAGTGCTCCTCATCACACGGAGGGACCTCAGCCGCGGCGCCGCTTGGAGCGGGTGTCTTTGCCCTTGCCCTTTCGGTCCGTCCTGATCTGTCCTGGCGAGATCTTCAGTACCTTTGTGTTGATACCGCTGTTCCTGTCAATGAAAATGATGGAGACTGGCAGACGACCAAGATTGGGAGAAAGTATAGCCATACTTACGGCTATGGCAAGCTCGACGCGTACGCGATAGTTGAAGCTGCAAAGACCTTCAAGTTGGTAAAGCCCCAGGCGTGGTATAACTCTCCATGGATGCATGTCAACCACGACATCCCGCAGGGTGATCATGGGTTAGCCAGCACATTTGATGTTACGAGCAATGGACTGAAAGATGCGAACCTGGATCGACTAGAGCATGTGACAGTCACGATGAATGTTGAGCATGCGAGGCGCGGAGATCTTAGCGTTGAGCTGCAAAGCCCTAATGGTATCGTGAGCCATCTCAGTGCAACAAGAAAGCATGATGACAGCAAGCTTGGCTACGACGATTGGACCTTTATGTCTGTGGTGCATTGGTAGGTGTACCTGCAGACCCATTCTTAGTATTATTACGTGTTCTGATGAAATCATTAGGGGCGAATCTGGCATTGGCGAATGGACAGTCATCTTAAAGGACACTCAAGTCAATGAGCACAACGGAACCTTCATTGATTGGAAGCTCACCTTATGGGGAGAATGCATCGATGCTTCAAAGCAAGATTTCCTACCTATGCCCACGGAGCACGATGATGATGATCATGAAGTTACCACTACAGCTTCAGTCGCTACCACAAGCATCTCGTTGGGATCCTCGCCTACGGGCGGGTCTGTTGCCAACCCTACTGACCACATTGATCGTCCTGTGAACGAGAAACCATCTGCCACCCCTTCTGCGATAGATACACCGACCACGTCACCCACCTCGACTGCATCCTCGAGTGCCGATCAATTCCTGCCCTCCTTTTTCCCTACCTTTGGGGTCTCGAAGCGTACTCAGATCTGGATCTACGGCGCTTTCATTCTCATTGTCATCTTCTGCGGTGGTTTAGGAGCTTACTTCTTGGTTCAAAGGAGAAAGCGCCTCCGGAACAATCTTCGTGACGACTATGAGTTCGAGATGTTGGACGGACATGACCTTGATGGTGGGCCGAATGGAGCCGTAAACGGCAAGAAGCCGAAGCGAAGAGCCGGAGAGCTGTACGATGCTTTTGCAGGGGAGAGTGACGAGGAGCTGTTCAGCGACGCTGATGAGGGATACAGGGATGAAGCAGAACCGGATGGAGGTCAAGAGGAGGAGGAAAGAGGGCGAAGACCCTCGAGAGATGATGAGGAGAAGTTACTAGGTCGATAGCATTTATGATATTTCGGTTGGCTTACTTCAATGCATGGGGTTGTGGGATACCAGCGATCATTCTTGTATTACAATCGAGAGAAGAGCTCCCTCAGGCGCGCTGAGCGATATTAGATATACCATAGCAAGGTCTGATTTGTTTCGAGACAATAAGATAGAGTGACCCCCACAATGGGAATGCCTAGATCATCGTTCCTCTAATCGACGTTTCTCCTCACCCAGATAACGAACCGGTGAAGCAACACTCCGTCAGTTTCACAAGCGAAGGACCAAACCCTCAACACCCATACAAAGCACGACCTTTTACACAGCCTCCTTTGGGGGCCGCAATGTGCCGCGCGACAAAACATTCCAACACGTCGAGCCCCGAAGCTCACCAAAATATACACTCGACGATTGGAAAGATGCTAGCTCGAACACCCAGAGTCTGTTGATCAAGCTGCTTTGACCGCCTTCATCTCCCCGCAGCGCAGGGCTGCTCTAACAAATAAGTCTATTATACGGGGCACAAGGACTGAGCCGGTCACACTCACAATGCGCGGGTGCCTGCCTGCCTACATGTAGTAGCTGAGCTCCTCCGCACGCGGCTGAGCATTCACTGCTTCGTAATTACAGTACCTTGTTCACCAGGGCCAAACCTCGCACGGCTGGAGATCTACAAAGTCTCAACCTACCACGTCGGCATATTCTTCCGGTCATCCAGTGCCATGGCAGCACCGCAACGGAAGCCCCAACCATCCTCTCCGCTCGACCTGCCTCCAACACTCACCGCACCCACGACCTCCGCACCCACGACCTCCACATCCATGAACTCATCACCTCCCCCAGGCCCCGTCGAGCTAGACAGCCACCCCATCTCCCCTCCTCCCCCGCCCACAAGCACAACAACAAGCACAACGACGACGAGCACGACACAAACGGCGCCCGACCGCCGCCGCGCCTCGAGCACCTGCGCCCAAGACGACGATGCAATCTACGACGACCTAAGCGGCGAAACGAACATGAATCGTTTACAGATCGAGGTACACGTACACCGTCTCCGCTCCGCTCCCACCCTTCCCTCTCTCCTTCCGAGTGTCGAGTGAGCCGTGAGACACGGCGTGGGCTGACGTGCGCCCGTCGGGCGGATCTAGGAACGAGCGAAACGACGCGCGGAACGCTCGCTAGACCCGGCGGTCGTTGATGAAATAGCGGCGGAGCCGGCGGCGGAGGATTTTGAGGTTGCGGCCATGTTGGGGGTCGAGCGGAGGGGCAAGGGTGGAGGAGGTGGGGTTGGGGTTGGGGAGGGATAAGTGGGGAGGAGGAAGGGAGCGGTGAGATGGTTGGCGAGCGGGGTAGTCTGTGTTTGGGAGCTGGAGTTGTTGTGGGATTTTATTGAGCGGGCAGAATACGTATGCAGAGCCGGGCTGCGAGGAAGGCGGTGCGGTGGATGTCAAATGGGTGTTGTTCCCTACACCGATGAGCGGCCAGGGGCATAGTCACTAGGTAATGGGCATGTTGGATCAATTTTTTCAAAAATTATTGGTCTGATGCTGGACACCAGCTCTAACTCCTCTCTACCAACAATCCCAAACGCTGGTCTGGGTAGGGCGAGCATGTCCTTGTTCCGTACGCCTTCACTATCCCATCTCAAGTAGGCGCCACCCCTTCCTTCTCCATATCCACGATATACCTCTCCCACGTCTCAATGGTGCCCCTGTAGAAACTGACATGAGCATCCGCTAACCCCCCAAGCGTATCCCTGAACTCCACCGCCTTGATCCTCTCGAAGTCCGCAACCTCCCTCACGACCTCCTCGTCAAACATCTCCGTCGTCTTCTTCGCCTCTTCCACTTCCCTCGTGAGCCTGTCAATCTGCAACTCTAACTTGCGTACCCTTTCTCGCCGCGATTGTTCGTGATCCACACCTCGCACATCTTCGATCTTGCTCCTGATGAAGCCGCTCGGACCGCCGAGACCGGACGCGCCGTGCGACGAGGCGAGAATGTCACGATCGGATGCGGCTTTGTTGCGATACTCTGTCAAACCCTCAAAGTCGAGCTGTTTCTGCTCCCTTAACTTGAGAAGAGATTTTATCGCCACGATATAAGCTTCCATGTCCCGCAATGAGCCTAAGTAGTCTTGGTCGGTATGCTCCTTCAGCTCTTTGATGCCGCGTGAGGTGCTCTCCACGCTAGATGCAAACGCGTGTACGGGTCCCTCGACGCCCGCTTCGAGGTTGACGAGCTTCTGGAATTGTGTGGCAAGGTCTGCGTAGTCGGATTCGAGGTCGGCTTCTCGCCGTGCTACACGTGCGACTATCTTTTCTACGTGGCCAAGATCTTCATCTAGTTTGTCTGCCTTCTCCCGGACCTCGATGAAGCGCTTGTCGGGCTTGTGCACTTTGCTGAAGGCATTGACGAACGTGTCAGCGAAATTGTCGAAGACGCTGGTGCTCTGTTCTGAGACTGAGGATCCTCGTGAAGGGCGTAACCGCATGTGGGCATTCCATTCTGGACTCTCGAGGAAGATGGTAAGAAGAGTGCTTCGACGGAGGACAGGATGTAGTGCCAGCCGCTTTAGGAAGCGATGTAACGAGTGAGCTCGTCTTTGGGTGAAATCTGGCCCAAATCTGTCTCCCCGAACATACTCCATCTTGTGTTTGTCTGGCAGTGGTGGGACGGCACATGCTGGGTATTCTCGTGAGAGGGTCTTGTAGAGGAAAACAAAGTCCGTAAAACGGCGGCGTATTGCGAAGTCGGGTTTTTGAAAGGACTTGAAGTCGGTCTGACAGTGTCAAGTCAGCCAAAGTCCTAAAGTCGGAAAAGTGGTGTCATTGCTTCACAACGAACATACATGTGTAGTGACTAGGTATGAAACATATGCATCCTTGGTTCCATCGTTCTCCTTCTGAGGCGTGTCGACCGTGCATTCGAGCCTGCCGTCCTCTACTCCTGCTAGATCCACCGCATCGGCATTGTGCCCCGCTTGCAGTGAAGCACTGCTCACCCTTCTCTTGCCATTGGCGCCAGGTCTACCACCGTTTCCTCCAGCCTCACCGGCGCTTGACGTTGGAGGGCGTGAGGCATCACTTTCGTGGTCGTTACGCCATGACACGCTGTCGAAATCGTTGTGATCCATCGAACACTCAAAGGAACGGATGGCCGGCCTTGGCCGAGACCGCGATAGATGTTCCTGGACCAGGATGTTATTGGGTATCAATTATCGTACTGCGCAGTTACCTTAGTGTTTGTCCTTTAGCCAAGAGACAAATACTAAAGGAAACTGTTGAAGTTTGGTGGCATGAAGCTCTTGCTACGTAAATGTCATGCCTTGGCGAAGTCTACAGTCCTACAGCGCTTTTTAGAAGTTCTGCGCCAAAGGTCATTTAGCGAAATTTTCTAACAAAATGTATAGGAAACCTGCGAAAAAACCTTTCCACCACCCACCACCCCCCAATTCGACGTCGCTGTCGTCC
>JAABUP010005196.1_pt1 | contig 20193 bp, 26 predicted proteins | sample 5559201 | NCBI WGS metagenome assembly JAABUP01 (sample SAMN10711887, study PRJNA513373) | rock metagenome | isolation source: Antarctica rocks | place: Antarctica
CCAGCCGGCCTCGCAAACGCCTGCCCGCGCGCGCGCCCGCGAGTCAAGCAATCGCCGCAGCCTCGAACAGTGGGAACAGCAACCGGGGACAGCAACCCGGGCCGCATCACACCAGCACAAGGCATACGAGCATTGTACTGGGCGTCTCTAGGTGACACACATTGCCCGAAAGCGCGCTAGTGAGCAAGCATATGTTTGCAGCAGGCCTGGCGCAGTCAAACCCGGTTCAAATTCATGGCCGTGCGCACAAGACCACATGGCCAGCAGTGCTCCGCCAGAGCCGCACCGGGGATGTCGCTGACCGGCAGCGGGCGGGGCGCGGCCGGCAGGCCCGGGTGCACGACGTGCGCGTTGGAGAGCGAGCGGATGCGCGCGTCCAGCGCGCCGCGCTGCGCGGCCACCATGGCCGGCAGCGCGGCGTAGGGCAGCGCCGCATGCACCACGCACTCCATGAGCGTGCCGCCGTCATAGTCCTTGATGTAGCCGACCCACTGCGCGGCCGCGTGCCCGCCTCGCGCGCCGGCCCGGCGGCGGCGCGCGCGCGCTCGACATGCAGGCACCAAGGCAGCATCGCTGCAGCCCATTTGTGTGTGCGTGAGCTGGCGGCTGGGGATTGGCGCATGTAAGGCATGTGCAGCCTGCCGCCCGCGCACCCGATACAAGCATCATCGCCTCCGCATCACTGCCCCTACAACCACAAATGTCCTGGCGGGTCTGGCGCGCATGCGCAGCGGCGTTGCCCAGCCCGCTTGCCAACACACACAGTGTGTGCTCCGTGTTGCGCACAGGCGTTGTGCACACACGCGGGGGCCGTCGGCGGGCCCGCGCGCGCGCCCGCTCGCGGTCCATGGTGACCTCCTTGGTGAAGCCCTGCTTCTCAAAGTAGCCGACCGCGTTGTTGTCGGCGTATGTGAGGAAGAACTCCAGGCCGTCGTGCACCTTGGCCGCCTCCTGCGCCCACGCGTGCACCGCGCGTCATGCGGGAGCTCGTTGAGGGCAATGCCTAGACCTACCCTAGTGACTGTAGCACCTTGGCCGCCTCCTGCGCACTGCATGCGCTGCGTGTCATGCACGCGTCTCCTTGAGAGTGATGCCTAACCCCTGATATACAGAGCTAGGAGTAGCACAATCAGATGCATGGACTGGCCACAGGTACAGCGTTGAATATGCCCAGGTCCTAATTCTGGCGCCGGCGGGCATGACACATAGCGAGTCTTGCCAAAGCCATGCAGGAAGGGAGGGGGCTGTGCATGGTGCTGCCGCGCACGGCACCCCGTTAACAGCCGCTGCTGCATGCCATAAGGCGACCGCACATGGCGCGCCCTTGTTGGGGCACATTAGCCGCGCCCTTTCATGGCTTTTTTTTTAGGGCCGACAGTGATGCCGCAGAGCGCGCGCTCGCTAGAGCTCTGCGTCCGGGCGGGCCTGGCGCATGACGCCGCCGGGCGCAGCGGCGCCCGACGCGGCCGCCGCGGCGCGCCGCGGGGGCGCGCGCGGGACAGTGCGCGCCTTGGTGTGGTTCATGAGCCGCGTGCCGAAGCCCTTGACCTGCTCGTTGGCGGTGACCGCGCAGAACGCGATCTCGCCGAAGCGCTGCGGGCCGAAGGGCCGGTACGTGATGCCGCCGAGCACGGCGCCGTCGCGGCGCACGATCGCGACCGAGCGGTGCCGCCGGTCGAGCACCAGACGCGCGATGTACTCCTTGGGCATGTTGGGCAGCTGCCGGCTGAAGATGGTCTTCAGGCCGACCAGCCTGCGCGGCGCGCGCAGGGTTGGGGTTGGGACATGATGTGATGCTTGCGGCGCGCGCGAGGGCTGCGCGCGCGCCCCATGCACGGCACGCTTCGGGTCGCGCGGGTGGCCAGGCAGCGGCCACTTTGGTCACCGAGGTACGCACTCGCAGGCGCGCACCGGCCGCAGGCACCAAAGCACTGGGCTGCACGGAGGCTCCTTCACTCGTGCAAGCAGTCAGCCGCCCGCATGACAAGACCGTACAGGAGCAATTTTTTATTTTTACATCCCATGAGGGCGTCGGCAGGCCCATGGTGCGGGCTATCCAGCATGCGGGCTGCAGGGGGGCGGGGAGGCGCTGCGCGCAGGGGAGGCGCTGCGCCGCACCGCCGCCGCGCCCCAGCAGGCGGGCCGCGCACCAGGCGCTGCTGGCGGGCCGGCCGTCGTTGCGCACGTACTGGAAGGCCAGGTCGCCCGCGGCCTCGCGCGCCGCCAGGCACAGCTCGCGCTGTGAGTACTGCCCGACCGGCGCGGCCTCCGCCGCGGGCGCGCCGGCCGCCGCGCCGCCGCCGCCGCCCGCCGCCGCCGCCGCCGCAGGCTCGCCCGCCGCGCGTCCCGTCGCTGAGGCGGCCCCTGCGTCAGGCCCCGGCGCCGCCGACCCTGCCGCCGCCGGGTGCGTTTCCGGCGCTCCATTTGCCGTCGGCGCGCTGGACGCAGCCTCCCGCGCCGCGCCGGGCTCCTCCGCCAACGCGCGCCTCTCTACGAGCCCGGCCTCTGCAGCCGGTTCCCCGGCCGGTCCACCCACAGCAGCACCCGCGCCCGCAGCCCCTGCTGCGGTCGCTGGCGGCTGTGCCAGCGCCAAGGGCGGCGCTGGTGCTGCCGGGCCGCCGCCCGCGCGTGCGCCGGGCGCCGCAGCAGCCTCCGCCGCCGCGCCCGGGGGCGTCCCGGCCGCAGGGCCGTCAGCGCGCGCCGTCAGCTGGACCGGCGGCAGCGGCGCCGCTCGGGCAGCCGCCGCGGCCGCCGTGCTCGGCGCGGCGCCCGGCGCCGAGTCCGCCTGCTGCTCCGCTGCCACGCCTGCGGCCCCAGGGGCGCCGCCGGCCTGTACGGAGTCCCCCTGCCGACCTGCGGCGCCCCCCGCTGCCTGGGCTCCACTGCCGCTCCCGACCGCGGCGCCGGCCGGAGCGCTCAGGCTCGCACCTGCGGCGCTGGCAGGCCCGCTGTTCCGCTCCGCCCTGCGCTCACTCACGCTGCCCGACGCGGCGCGCAGCGCGTGCGGTATTGCAGTGCTGGCAGACCCTGGCAGGCCTGCTGATGTCTTGTCGACCCCCACCGCCGCAGCTCCAGCACCGAGCGGCCCCGCTGCAGCCTCGCCAAGCCCCCCAGTGGGTACCGCCTCAGACTCAGCAGCGCAGGCGGCCGCGCCCCCCCGCAAATCCGCTGCAGCGGCCGGCGCAGCGGCACGCGCGCCCGGCGGCTCCCGCCCGCCGCCTGCATCGCCCGTCACGCCCGCTGCATGCTCGCCTGCAGGCGCGGCGCCGGCGGCGCCGGCTGCCGCGCTCCCCGACGGGCCTGGCAGCCCCGGGGCCCTGCTGCGGCCGGGCGGCGCGCTCGTGCCGCCCGGCGCGGACGCCGAGCGGGGCCTCGTGGCGCTGGCAGACGGCGGGGCTGACGCAGCAGAAGGGGCGGGCTCCACGGTGCCGCCAGCCGCGTCGCAGGCGCGGCCGTCCGCTGCGCCTGCCGCGGGCCGGGCGACTGCGGGGCCGGCGCCGCCGGCGCTGCCAGCGGCTGCGGCTGGCGCAGTGTGGCGTGCTGCCTCGGTTCCGCTGGCTGCAGAGGCCTCCGCGTTTGTGGCACTGGGCGGGCGCTCCGCTGTCGGCCCTGCGGCCTGCACGAGGAACCGCCAGGGAAAAGCTTGGCACATGACGGGCAGCAAGGTAAGGCCTGCGAGCTAGGCAGCTGACAACCTCAGCCCGAGCCACAGACAAGGCATATCGAGAGGCGCCCGGCGCACCTGTGTGGCATCGCCTGGAGCATCGCCGAGTCGGCGCCGCTTGGCGCCCCGCTCGCTGTCGCCCATGCAGGCAGCCAGCAGCACCTGCCTACAGGCAGGCAGCACGCCTGCTAGCCGCCAGCTGCCAGCACACCTGTCTCACATGAGCATGTCCGGTGCCGGTGCGTGCCCATCGTGCTGATACGCCCATGCGCAAGTACAAGCGTGCGTGTGCTGCCGAGGCTTAGAATGCTACAAACCAGCTACAGCCTGCATCAGGGGATGCCAAGCCTTTTTTTTTGGTTTGGTTGTGCACTGCACAGTGTGCAGTCTGCAGGGACCCTGCACTATGCTTGAGCCTCGCTTCCTTACTGAGGTGAACAGGTCTGAGTCACAACTCCTGTTGTGCTGTGCGCCTTGCCTCCTGCCTGTTTGCACACCCGCTGCTCCGCAACACTCGAGCACCGCCACCGTTGCACAGTCACACCTGCCTTGCATCAAAAAACAATGCCAGGCGTGCTGCGTTTGGCTGCAGGCTAGACTCAGGCCGCTATGTGACAGCAGTGGAAACAGGCCGCGGCGCGGCAGCGTGATGGCGATGGCGATCAAGACCGAGCCGCTGCCGGCGATGGTCTTCCAGTGCCTGTCCTGCAGCACCATCCTGGGCGACTCGCTGGAGTTTGTCTGCAGCGTGGAGGAGCTGCAGCTCATCACGCTCAGAGGCGCGCCGCTCGTGCACAAATCTGCTGGCTGACCAGGCTCGCCTGGCTGCGCTCGCGGCGGGTGCAAGCTGCAGGCGCCTGAGAGCCAGGAGCGGCCGCAGGTGCCGGCGCGCCGTCTGCCCTGCACCATGCAGTGACGCCTCGCCGCCTGCCTGACCGCGCGCGCCGCTGGCAGGCGTGTCCGGCGTCCAGCTGGACCGGATACAGCAGCGCGCCACCCTGGTCAGCGAGCTGGACAGGCGCGCGCGCGCGTGCTCCCTCCCCAGCCGCGCCTGGCTTGAGCCTGGTGCTGGCAGGCGGCTGGCGGCGGTAGGCAGTAGACTGAAGGCAGTAGGCTGAAGGCGGGAGGCTGAAGGCAGTAGGCTGGAAGCTGAAAGCAGAAGTCCTGCTGCCGAGCAACGCAGCGCTCTGCAAAGCGTGCGGGGGCTTCAGCCAGCGGACCTGCGCGCGCCTGAAGCCCGCACCGGGCCGCGCAGCGCCACAAGCGGCGCTGCCGCGTACTGACAGCGCGCGCGCGCGCCGCAGCACGTACCAGGCGTGTGCCTGCTTTACCCATAGCCGCGTGCTGACGGCGCACGCGAGCGTCGCAGCACGTACCAGGCGATAACATGCACGGGCTGCGGCACGGCCGTGGGGCGGCGCTTCACGTGCGTGCCGGGCGCGCTGCGGCCGCTGCTGCGCGGCTTCGCGCTCAGCGCGCCGGCCATCCAGAGGTCGCGCCCCGGCCCGGGCGGGCCGCCCCGGCTTGAACGCGTGCCCGCTCTCACTGGTAGCATGCCAGGAGTGCTGTGCTGCGGTGTCCGCGTCCGGGCAGGTGAGCCAGGCGACGCGCAGAGGGAGTCGCAGGGCACTGACTCTGTTCACCTGCCACCTCCTCTCCCGCTCATGCCGTCGAGTGCACACCAGGCGCGGCCCAGCGCCTGCTGCGGCGCCGCTGCCCCGCCTCAGGCCTCACCCTGGCGCATGCGCATGCGCAGCTACACGCTGGGCTAAATCCCCTAGCCCTACTCTCATCCCAGTGCGCACGCGCGCGCAGCTACGCGCTGGGCTCCAGCGAGGTGCGCGTGGCCGGCGCGCAGCCCGCGGCGCCGGCGGCGAACGGGCGCGCGGACGCGCGCGGCGGCCCTGCCCCGCCCGAGGGCGCGCCGGGCGGCGCCGCCGCGCAGCCGTCGGCCGGCAGCGAGGCGGGCGGCGGCGGCGGCGGCGGCAGCGGCGGCAAGGACACGGCGCGCGAGGGGCTGGAGGCGCGCATCGAGCAGCTGGAGATGGACCTCCTGAAGGTGTGCGGCGCCGCCAGCCCGCCTCCCGCCTTTTTGGAGCACAGCCTGTTTGCAGCGGGTTGTGGCTGCCTGGCGCTCGCGCACCCTGCTCATGCTGCTGTGGGCTGCTGTGGGCTGCTGGGCAGTGCGCAGTTTCCAAAGCAGTGCACGACAGGGGCGCGCTGCCTCTTGAGCCTCCAGTGCGCACGTAAGGCACTGCGCGATCGACGCGCAGTGCACACTGTGCGCTCTGATACTTATGGTCGGTGCAGCGCGTGCTCACGCCGTGCAAGGCCGCCCGCAGCCATGGCCGTGCCTTGCACCACTGCAAGCGGAGAGTGACTTTGCAGACGCGGCGCTGCAGGTGGAGAACATCCTGGTGCTCCACAGCGAGCGGCTGGAGGGCCTGGAGGCGCACGCGCCTCCGCTGGCCATGCAGAGCTAGGCCGCACGCTCCGCCTCTGGAGTGGCATCCGCCCGCTTCCTGCGCATGCACCCGACCTCTGCAAACCAGTTTCTCAAACAAGGGGACGCGGTCGCTCAAGAGCGCGTGCAGCGCGCATGTTACGCCTCACCCAGCTGCTGTATTCCATGGGTGCGTACTGTCCAGCTGTACAGGACCACTGGCAGTCATTGCATTTGCAATACCCTTTTAATGTGCTGTGGCCAGGCTGTGAACTGTGCTGCACAGGCTCATGCAGAGGCCGTACTGAAATGCTTCTGGTCAGCTCTGCATGTTGACCGCGCTGGTCACTGAGAAGTGAAACACTCGGCCTGGTTACTCGTTCTGGCAGTTCCTGTGAATGGAAGGGGGATCTGACAGGGTTCAATTGTTAAAACTTGACCCTTGCTACTTGCAGCCTATCTGCACTATTGCCACCAGAGCCTGAAGCGTGCCTGGCAATTTGTGGCAAGCCCTTTGGCGCGAGATTAACATCAGCGTCAAAAGGATGATGCCCCAACTCTCAGAGCATGCAGCCGTTATATTCAAGTAGATAGCACATGCTGGCGAGCAGCAGCAGCAGCAGCTGCCACATTCTGCAGGCCCTGCTCTGCAGCACCCCTTGCAATGCCGCAGGGCAGGGGATGACTGTACTGAAGAGGTATAAACAATAGGTGAACAAGGTATGACAGCGCTCGGGAATACAGTGCGTGCAGCGCAGTCTCGTGCAAGATGGGCAAATATGCGGGCGCACACCACGTGCTTGGCCGTGCCCTTGGCGAGGCCAGAGCACGACGGGTTGTAGAGGAAGCCTGGGGCGCCGGCGTGCTCAGGCGTCTGAGACGTGGTCACCACTGGCGCGCTGGCGTGTGCCACCGGAAAGTCGCGTCGCAGCCGTCGGCGCGCGTCTGCAGCGCGGCGGCGAACCGCTTCCGCACGCTCGCTGCAGCCGCCTCGCTGCGCAGGCGATGCTCAGCAGGCGGCACAGCTCTTCGGCGCGACCACCAGCAATCCCTTGTGGTCAACGCTGTTGACGTGCACGAGCGTGCACGCTTTCTGGCGTAAACCAGCGAGGCGGTGGCGGCCAGCGTGCGGGGGCGCTTCGCCGGCGCGCTGCAGACGCGCACCAACTCTGACGCGCTGACTTTTCGCGTAGCGCGCGCCAGCGCGGCGCCCACATCCCAGGCGCCCGCGTACGCTGGCGCCCCCAGCTACATCTACAACCGATTGCGCCCTGGCCTTGCCAAGGGCACGGCCAAGCATGTGGTGTGCACCCACATCAGCTAACTACTTGTACAACTGCGCTGCAGGCACTGATTCCCAAGCGCTGGCTCGGGCGCTCGCAGGTCATAAGGAACGCCAACTCCATCACTGCAGAGTTCTTCCAGAAGCACTGCCTGCCAGACAAGGCCAAGCTCAGCTGTCGCCATGGTCAGTTGGCTGATCGTCACATGTAGCCAGCCGGCTGTGCTGGTCCGGCTGGCGGTAGAGTATGTCAGCGTTGCCTTCCTGCGCGACACGGAGCAGGCGCTCTGCAACAACAGGAGTCCAACGCTTACCAGCCTAGGCGGGGCTGCACTGTGTAACAGTCTACCTGACTCACCAATCGGCAAGTAGCTCCTGAGCTGATGCACGGATGCCGTGGAACAAGAAAGTCTGTTTGTCCAAGGAGGTGAAGATAGCAACATAGTGTATATGCAGTGTATATACAGGTCCTGCGCTTCCTGTTCTTCTTCTTATTCTTCCTCTGACGCTGCGCTCACAGCTGGGACGCAAACAGCTGCGTGTGGCCCAAGCGCTCTTCCAGAAAATTAGGCACGCCATACTCACCAGGTACCAGCAAAATGTCTCAGCCCACGGAGGACTCAGACACCCGGGCAGGCAGTCGGCCTGCACAGGCGTGCCTGACTCACCTGTCACTTGGTAAGTCTGTAAGTCTGTCTAGCAGTAGCATGACCATCTGTGCTGTCCGCACCTCGCAGGCCAGCCCCCACACTGACAACGAACACGCGACCTGGCGGCAACGCATTGGCGCCCTTGCAGCACACATCGCTGCTCCACTGCACGGTGGCAGTCCTGCAAATGTCCAGGTGCGCTGCTCGGCGCTGAGCAATAACTGGAAGAGATGGAAGAGATGATGCCAGCAGACCGCGGCTGTTGCCTGCCTGCACAGGGGAGCCCAAACAGGAGCCCGTAGTAACTGTGCCCACAAAAGCGCAGGGCCACCAGCACGGCTTCCTGCGAGTCAGCGCAGAGGTGTCGGCAGCCCTGCAGCGGGGCGCGCCGGTGGTCGCTCTGGAGAGCACGATCATCAGCCACGGCATGCCATACCCCCAGAACCTGGAGACCGCACTGCAGGCGCGTCGCGCCCTGAGACCTCCGCGCTTTCAGCGACTCTCCTGCACGCATAGCGTGCCCGGGTGCGCTTCACGGGCCATCAGGCGCCCGGCGAGCGCCGCAGGTGGAGGCAGTCGTGAGGGAGCACGGCGCGACGCCTGCGACCATCGCCGTCCTGGGCGGCGTGCCGCACGTGGGCCTGACCGCCGAGCAGCTGCGCCGTATCGCCGTCGGGTGCGGACGGCCTTGCCGAGCGCACCTGCGGGATTTTGGAGAGGCGGGCGGGGGGCAGCGCTGTGAGTCATAGGGCTGGCTGGCGCCTGCAGCAGCGCCTGCCTCCTGCTCTGCCTGCGCCTGGGGGCTTGCGCTGCGCTGCCGCGCCAGCGGCAAGGGAATGGAATACAGCAGCGAGTCACAGAGGCTGCCAGGCCCTGGCTTCACAGTGCGCCTGCCGCGTGCTGACAGGGGCGCACGCGTGCGCAAGACGTCGCGGCGGGACCTGCCAACGGTGATGGCGGCCGGCGCGGATGGCGCCACAACCGTGTCAGCGACCATGGTGCTCGCCGCGCACGCGGGCATCCACATGTTTGTGACCGGCGGTGAGCCCCATACGTCCGCAGCCCTCCTGCCTGCACGACGGCGAGCGCCGCGGCCCTCCCGGGCGGCGCGCTGCGGCAGGCAAGCGCGGCCTGGACGTCAGCCGCGGTCGCGCCTGACGGGCTGCCCAAAGCAGCCCGGCGCGCTCGCTGACTGCGGCGCTGCGCGCCCTGAGCCATGCTCGGGTCGCTGACGGCAAGCGCGCCGGCCAGGCCTGGGCGGCGTGCACCGCGGCGGCGAGCGCAGCCTGGACATCAGCGCGGACCTGACCGAGCTCGGCCGCACGCCGGTCGCGGTCGTGTGCGCGGGCGCCAAGACCGTGCTCGACATCCCGCGCACGCTGGAAGTGCTGGAGACGCAGGTCTCGCTCCTCCACATCGCTCCTCCATATGGGGTGTTGCAGGGTTAGGGTGTGGCAGGGCCGGTAGGCTTAGGCGGGGCTGGAGGGTCTTGCAGGCGCAGCTGTGCAGCGCGCGCGCTGGTGCGCGCCAGCCTGTGTCAGCACCTCGACCGTAGCTTCGGCTTGCGCAGCAGCGCGTCTGCTCAAGCAGGGCGCGCTGCAAACATGCACAGCTGTGCAGCGGGTCGCGCGACGGCCTCGCTGCGCCGCACCCAGCCTGCCATGAGAGTGTGCTGGATCGCTCTGTCGGGGGCCTGGCGTCTCTCCCACTCTGCATGGCATGGCATGCGTGGCATGCCATACACCGTATGGCAAACCCTAATGTATGCGGCAGGGCGTGTGCGTGGCCGCGTACGGGGCGGACGAGTTCCCCGCCTTCTTCGCGCGCGCCAGCGGCTGCGCCGCGCCCGCGCGCGTGGACACGCCGGCGCAGGCGGCCGCGCTCGTGCGCGCGGCGCTCGCGCTGCGGCCCGGCGCCGCGCCCGCGGGCGGCTGCGGCGTCGTCATAGGCGTGCCGCGCCTCCCTGCCTCGCGCGGCGCCTCGCACGGCGCCTGGCGGCTCACGCCTGCGGGCACCAGCGCCTCTGCGCAGGACTGCGCTGGTGGCAGTGTAGAGCTGTCCAACCAAGGATCACACTACATCTTTGTTCACATAGATAGACAGAACTTGTGCGGGTAAGTGTGCGGCCCAGCCGCAGCCTGTTGGGCAGCCGCGGTTTGCCATCGGCGCCTGCGCCCTCCATGCCCTGCAAGACCAGCGGATTGCTTTGCAGCAGGCAGGCTTGTGTGAGCCTGGGCAGGAGCTGACAAGCGTTGCTTGGAAGCGGAGCCGTCCTCTCATCTTGCGCCCAGATGCACTGTGTGCACACGGCTGCACACCGCTCACGTCCCCTTTCCCTGTGTGAGGACGGCACTGCTGTGATACTTTGGATTTGCAAGGCGCGCTGCTTGCTGACCGCTGGGCGCGCGAGCTGGATGCATCTGAGGGACTTGCACAAGGAGGTGGCAGGCGTGGTGATGGCAGGCTTGGGGGTGGCAGGCGTGCCCATCCCGGCGGAGCACGAGGCGGAGGGCGCGGAGGTTGAGCGCGCGATCGGCGCAGCGCTGCGCGACGCGGACGCGGCCGGCGTGTCCGGCGCCGCGGTGCGCCCGCGCACCATGGCGCGCCTCGCAGGCAGCAGCGGTCAGCATCTTGGCCGGCGGCTGCTGCACGTCTTCACGTGATGTGATTGCCCGACGACGCCTCTGTGCGACCTGCAGCCTGGGCCAGGCTGCAGTGCAGTGCTTCAGGAGGCGCCCCCGCAGAGCGTGTGGCGGTGCGCGCAGGTAACGCCCTTCCTGCTGAAGCGGGTGACAGAGCTCACCGGCGGCGCGTCCCTGGCCGCCAACATCGTGCTCATCAAGCACAACGCGGCCATCGGCGCGGCCACCGCTGTCGAGCTGGCCAGGCTGGCGGCGCTGCCGAGCGGCGCTGCCGGTGCTGGACCATTGCTCTAAAGCAATAATGGGGTGCTTTACAAACATGCTTGAGCAGTGCGTGTGCAGTGTTGGCAGAGCTTGGACGCATATGTGCATGGCATGTCTTGCACTTCCTGTAGACCTGTCTAATCATGGCATGGATAAATGGCGCTGTTATTTTAGAAATACCAGGGTAAGAAAAGCTGTAGTGCCGGTCTGCAGAGTGAACGTGACCCTGCTGGCCATGCGTCTTGCCTGCACCAGGCTGTCATGGCGCACCTTGGCTGTTACCCGGCATTCCCCGGCCCTCACTGCACGAGACCATGCATGTATTCTGGCAGGTCTGCGGCCACCACATGCGGCCACCAGCAGACACACAGACTGCATGGCGTTATGCCTGGCTTAACACCAGAACTAACTGCTAACTGCTAACGTGCTGTTCAAATGAACAAGCCTTGGCACGCGTGTCCTGCGCGTGTTTCCTAGCGCACTGAGCGGGCAGGGCTGGTGGTTCAAGCCTTACGGCTGGCAGGGAGCCTGATCTGAGTATATGAACATAAGCTGCGCGCTCTGATCCAGGTTACATGTACAGGTTGACACGGCTTGCCAGGCTGTCCTGCAGCCAGGCCACCAGCTCCTCAGAGCGCTTTCGGCCAAAGCAGCCTGTGAGCCTGCCCCACAGGCTCGCTTCCTGGGCCAGCAAGTCCCTCAGAAGACCGCCCTCGCCGAGCACAGTCTGCCAGGTGTGTTGCACGGTTGAAATTAGAGGCACAGACACCGTAAGTGCACCCGTGCAGGCCCCAGCTGAGGAGAAACAGGCAGCGTACAGCTCACCTTGATGCGCTCCAAGGAGGCTGGCGCTCCCTAACATCGACAGCATCGCTGACAACTGGACCATCAGCTTGGCGCTGCAAGAAAAGCTGGGATCCTTGCAGACCGCAATTATTCGTACGCAAAACAATATAGAGGCAACTCTGCACGACTGCGCAGAGGCCAGCCAGCTCGCCATCACATGTAATTCTTTGCTGGCTGGCGCGGCTGGCCTTTGCGCAGTTGTGCAGAGTTACGTCAATTACCTTTGCGCGCGAATAAGCGGTCTATAGGGACTCCAGCTTTTCTTGCAGCGCCGTGCTGAGGGTCCAATTGTCAACAATGCTGTTTATGTCCTCGACGAGCGTGTGCCCCAGCTTAAGCACGTGCCCAACATCGGCACAGTCCATGCTATTGAGAGCGTATGTTGGGAATGATTAAATGAAAACAGTTGTGTGTCTCGAGAATAGCCTCGAGGCCTGCATGCTGCGGACGCAGCACGCGCAGCATGCGCACTAGGGTATCATTCGAGGCATGCTTCACGGCCAGCGGCGACAGCCTCAGATGGAGCCTGCCACGTTTCAATACGAGCTTTTAGTAGCCCAACAGTATCCTTTGCTGCTACAGCTGCAGGTAAGCACTCCGCCGTCTTGCTGCTCCTTTCGCCAATGCCTCAGCAGGCAGCAGTAATGTCATGCAGTTGTACTTGTAAATAAATTTCGTGCTCGAACCAGCACAACGGCTGCGTCAGGGTGCGCGCGACACCTTTAAACCAGTTAGACACATGCATACTCTCCCACAGTGCTTGTGGCTCTCTGGGTCAGGGGCTGAAGACTGTCACTCACGAGACGGAGGAAAGCAGGCTGCGGCGCGAGGCTGATTGCTTCCTGACGTACCTGCTGTTCAGGTGAGACCCAGCGGTCAGGTACCGTGCCTCATGGCAAGAATCCTCCTTTCTCGTGAGTGTCGCCTGACAGCCTCTGTGGATAGGCTGATTGCCTGCATATCCCAGGAAGGTTGGTAGGTGCTGTGAAGTCATCAGCGTGCTACTGCAGGACTGCCTGAACGCTGAGAGCTGCATGCACTGATAGACCCTAGCAGCACTGCGAATACCGTCGCTTGTCCATCAGGGCGGCAGCTGGGTGACACGGGATAGCAGGCACAACTGTGCACTCACTGTGTAGGTGCACGGGCAGCACAGCGACCTGCAAGAAGTTTTGAGCTTCTTCTCAGCCAGCACGGCCGTGGACACAGCAGCCGTGCGTGCAGCCTATTGCGCACTTCTATAATATCCTTCACCACCGACCGTCTCCTAGTGGGACGTGCCCAACTTGCTCACACGCGCCACTGTGCAGCTGCCCGACATGGGCGTGCTGACATATGCCAACTGTGCTTAAAAGGTGGGTTCAAAGTTCATGAGTGATTTCAGGGGTGCACTATACTGGTCACGCATGCACTGGGAATATAAGCGCACACCTGTTCCACTTCCTGCCTGTGCAGCGCACCGAGGCTTTGACATTCTTTTGAAAACAATGAGCTGGGTCTATGAGTTAAAATTCACCTGTACTGCGCCGTTGGCGTACGGTAGCACACCCATGCCGTGCAGCTGCCTAACGGTGCGGGTCAGCATGTTGGGGGTGTCCCACCAGCAGACGGTCGCTGGTGACGAGAAATACAGCAGTGCGCGGCAGGCTGCGCGCGCGGCTGCTGTGTCCACGGCAGTGTCGGCCAAGAGCAGACTCGGCTCATTGAGCAGTTCGCGGTGGTTGTCATGGTGAGTGTGGGCTGTCTGCTGTCACCGAGCTTGGAGCCACCGCTGCTCATACACTCAGTAGATCACGGTTGACAAAACTTGTGTGCCAGCTGGTTGCCTGTGTGCCAGCAAGAGCGGGCACGTCACCGCCACTGTCGACACTCACTCACGGCGTGCCTGCTTGCTTACAGGCCGTTGCCTGAGTAGCCTTAGCTGGCTAGAACTGGCTTGTGGAAGGCCTGGAAGCAGCAGTCACTTGCACCACCGCAGCATCTGGCCTTAGCTTAAATATTGCGCATGCTTCTTCGTCAGTGTGTCGGAACCCTCGAACCTGTGCCTCAAAAGTCACAGCAACAGCCTGTCACAAGCAGGTTGTGACAGGCTGTTTTGCTGTGTCCTCTCGCTGCGTACTTGTATTCTGCATCTGAGCCACAGAGTCTGCAGACGGCAGCGAAAATATAGCAAGCTGGTGCACAGCTGCTCAGATTGCTGCTATAAGAAGGTCGGACTGTGGCGCAGCCAAGGCAAGTCGCGTTCCTGAGCCGTGATGTACTTCCAGACACACGAGCGGGTTGTGCAGCACTTTGCTGGACAAGGATTGCAGTCAAGCCAGTGCTGTACCAGAGCTTTCATCTGTCAGTGCAGTCTGTGGGCGGCTCAGTGAGGTGCGCTGAGTGCGTCTCCGACTGCCAGATACTCAAGCGCAGCAGATCCCACTCCGTTGCTGAAGCTTTTCTCTGCCCCGACAGGGCTCGCTTGAGCTTTTCAAGCGGGCGCCTGTGACGCCGCCAGCTGCGCCACCCGCAGGGTGGTACCGTGCACGAAGGGTGCAGGAGCTCCACTGCAGACCTAGCCATGCTCCTGCTGCTTGCTGCGGTAGCTGCGGTGATTGCCGGCCTCGCTGCGGCCAAGTGGGCTCCGGCCAGTGTTGCGCGGTCTGCAGCAGCGAAGTTTGGCACGCCTGCTGGCACATCACTTTGGTTTGGTGCGCCTCCTCAGCCGGCCAGCTGTGCCTTGCGGGAAGACACTTACGTCGCTTGTGGCCACCTGGCCTGTGGGGCAACTTACTGACTGTGCTCACTGGCGCTGTCAACCTGTGCAGGCAAGCAGCGCTTGCGTGGGCCCGCTGCTGACGCGGGCACGCTAGCTGCCGCCAGGCGCCACGACGTTGAGCTGCGTGAAGTGATTGGCAGCGGCGAGCACAGCAAGGTCTATCGAGGTGACAGCCCGGCTGCCGCAGCAGCGCTTGCGGGCCTGCTTTTGAAGCTTATGTACATGATACTTGTGCTAGTTTTGCTGAGCAAACTGAGAGCCTGTGTCGATGCAGGGCTGTGCTGCAACAGAGATTGGGCCGTGAAAGTGGTCTGCCTGGACGTATCACATCATCTAGTCATACCCAATTTCATTCATTCGGAGGCTTATCCCTACAATGGTCGACACCCCAATGTGGTGTGCCTCATCCGCCATTAGTTACCCACTTGCTACGATGCAAGTGTGTGCAGATGTGCTGGCAGTCGCTCCCTGCCTAAGGTGCCGGATGCAGTACATGGAGGCTGCGCTCATTGTTTCAAGCAGACTGCAGTGTCCAGAACCGCCTTGGTCTGTGTATGTCTGTGTACTGTTTGTGGCCGCAGGACATGCCTGCGTGTAGCGTGGGTGGGTGCACAGTCCCAGCAGGGAGCAGGGAGCTGCAACAGCTGAACTCTCACGTCTTGGAGCGGCCGCCTGCTTGGGGTCCACCGCGTCACGCCTCATGACCCGGCCAAGCTCTGCTGCCACTCAGGTTTCCATGCACGCTATGTGGATCGACCTCGAGTGTCATGGCGCAGCGTGGAAGCACATCTATTCCGCAATTGCGCCGCCCCAGATCCACAACAAGGTGCAGCGTCTCTCTAGCTTGCAGTGTGGGCAGCATGGCAGAGTCTGGCCCCCTTGCACAGTGCCTTGTGTACAGCAAGCGCTTGTGACACGCACCCTGCTGCACGGTGTTAGCTCAGCGGCAGCCCGTGCGTCCATGCGCTGCTCAGCCTCAACCTTTGCTGACTAGGGCCTTTCCAAAGCTTGAACAGCAACACCCATTGTTTTTGCTCGGGAAGGGTACGATACATGGCATGGGCTCTTGGCCCGCTTCAGCTACCTGGCTGCGCTTCCTCATGGGGTGGTGATCACAGCAAGCTGCGGGGGTTGGTGTCGTGGGGCAGTCTCAAGTCGCACACCCGCATATGACAGTGACGCGCAGTGCATGCACACACGCAAGGGCTGCAGCTGAAGCTCGACTGCACCTGTGCGGTCTGGAATTGCTCCAGGTTTATAGCATCCTGAGATGTCGGGAGCGGGCCGGGGCCCTATTGCTTTCGGTACGCAAGCGCCAAGCACACACGCCCAGCGCAGCGGGGATGCGGCGGCTGTCGCATTGCCAGCACCAGGGCTGACTGACAAGCTTTGGCATACAGCTTGCGCACAGAAGTGACACAAGTCTTGCTCGGCGCAGGCTGCTGAAGACCCGCCCACCCGGCCAGAAGGACAGCCGCCAAGAGTGTTTGCGCGCCCCCTTGCCTATGGCTCCGTGACTTTGCACGAGTGGCGGCGTGGTGGCTGCGGGGCAGCGTTCAGGCAGGCCTGTGGCTGGGCAAGCTCAGCACCCACGAGGACCACTCAGTGTGGCACCCTGCACTGGGGCAGCCCGGCCGGGTCGTCCACCAGCGTGCCCAGCGGCATGGTGGCGTCCTCCAGCACCTGGCGTGACGAACTTGCGTGGTGGCGCACGGAGGTGCCACCTACGCCTGCGGCATGCGCGCAAGGCCCGCTGTTGAACGCTGGCGCCGGGGTGGATGCGGCGAGCGCCCGGCAAGACGCCGGTGCACGGCATACGGGACCAAGCAACACCGCAGTGGAGGGAGCACCAGACACGCTGCCAGCCGCGCCGCCAGCCGACCCGGAGACGTGGCGGTGCATCCTCGCCATGGAGCTCTGCGAGGCTGGTGCGTGTGTGCGCGCGGCGCGGCGGGGATTGCTGGAGCTGGGCGGGCAGCAGACACATGTGTGGTATCTCCGCTGGCACAGTGGGTGCTTGCGAGTTCCTGCGCATAAATGACCAGGAGACCAAACTGCGTACCTGGCCCAGCCTGCGTCGAGTGTGCTGAGAGGGCTCTGTGCAGCCAGTCTCCTGAGGTGGCAGTGTCAGGCCGATGGCGGCCGAGCAGGCACCCTGGAGCAGGCGCTGCAGCGCAGTCTCTTGCATGCGCGCCGCTCGCGCCGGCCGCGTCTGCAGCCGCTTCTGGCAATCGCACTGGACGTGGCGGAGGCGCTCGTGTATCTGCACAAGTATCGCAATAGCATGGTGCCTGCCCGCCCGCTGTGCAGCAAGCTGAGGTTGGTTGTTGACCTGCTCTTGCTCGTGCGTTCTTGGGCTCAAGGCAAGGGCATGGCGGTCCGGCAGGGGCGGCAGAGCCTGCCGCCTAGCTGTGCTGCTGGTGGCAAGTGCACCGGGTGTGGGCAGGCCGGTGGACAGTCACATGCACATTGCCGGAGCGCATGTCCGGCATGCGCACTTTGCTGTCCTTCTCTGTGGCAGCTGAATGGCAAGTTGAGATACGTAGAGAGAGCGTGCAAGGTGGCGCATCCACGAGTGCCTGAATGGAGGCGGCGGCGCAGGTGCACGGCGACATCGCGTCCAGCAACGTGCTGCTCACCAGGCGGGGCGCGCGCGGCGCGTGCGGCAGGCTGGGCGTGGGGCGGCTACGTGCCAAGGCGCGCCCGCTGCAGCTGCATGCCCCGCTCACGTGTCTCCTAGCCTGCTGGGCCCCTGCAGCTGCATGCGGCGCAGGGGCCAATACACACCCTGGCAGGGCAAGGGCTGAGCAGAACCAAGCTGCACACACCAGCACACATCCCGGTAGAGCTGGAGCGCTGCCGCGCACCTGCTGTGAAACAAGGACCCTGCGGAGCGCATCCTGTCACACCATCGCCCATCGCATGGGCTGCGTGGCTCACTCGAGAGCTGGCCATGCGCTGCCCAGGCAGCAGGCGCGCGCGTGCCATGCCGCGCCGCCGACCGCCCAGCTGGGACGCCTTGCGGGACAGGTGGCCGACTTTGGGTGCGCGCACCTGGCCCCAATCCGGGGCATCAAGGCCGTACCGCACCCGCACGGCGCGCTGGCGTACCAGCCGCCCGAGCTGCTGGAGGGCGGCGTAGGCAGTCCGGCGGCCGACTGCTACGCGTTCGGCGTGCTGCTGTGGGAGATGCTGACAGCGCAGGCGCGCCCTCACTACCCACGCTATTTGGCTCTAGGTTTTTGGCGGTTCTGTGTTGCTTATGACAAGACACGTCTGTGTTTATACTTAGTCACATGTGCATACACGGCCACTGCAGTGCGGTAGGCGTGCCTTGCAGGCAAGAGCTGCACCGCCGACTAGCAGGCGCCGTGCTTGTGCGGCACAGGGCTGTAATTCACAAAGCAGTTTCTTACTTGGACATTATGCAATTCATTAGACTTGGTCATGGCTGAAGCTGCTTTTTGAGATGAACATACATGTGGACCTTTTGGTCCAATTAAACGTCATCACATCCCCAGTGATCGAAGTAGCGGCTTCAGTGTCAACTGTTTAACAGGAAGAGTTGCAGGAACAGGTTTGCAGGTGTGGCATACGTTGCTAAGGCTCTTCCCTGTGCGGCGGCCATGTCGCAGGCGCCATACGCGGGCCTGAGCGAGGGCAACGTCCGCTTGCGCAAGCTGCTGGTTGGGGCTGGCCTGGCGCCGCCTGCCGCATGCCTGCCCGCGCTGGCCGCGCTGCTGGAGGCGTGCCTGGCGGCCGAGCCGGCGGAGCGGCCGCCCGCAGGCCAGATCGTGGCTGAGCTGCGCACGGCGCTTATAAGCACTTGGGGCGGCAGCCTGCTCTGGGCATGCCCCGGCTTCTGCTAGGCGGTTGTTATTGCTGGATGACATTTTATCACGACCGCATTGTGGGGTACAAGCTGGCAGCATGGGTGCTATATCATCACGCAGTTGTGCGCATGCTGCTGTCCTCGAGGCCTCGCGCGCATGACAGGGTCACAGTGTATGTTGGCATTGCAGAAACACCTCATCTTCTGTGCTCTGGCGGCCGCCGCATGCGCGCATGCAGCGCCTGCAGAGCACAGCTGGCAGACCTGACAGGCGCCTGTGCTGGGCCTGCGCGCTGCTGCAAGCGACATGCATGCTCTGTGCGCTGCGTGGTACACCCTATTTTCGGTACAAGGGGACGGGGCGCAGGAGCTGGCGGCGGTTTGCGAGGCACCGCCCGCCGGGAGCAGGACGCGCGGTGGTGCAGTGCACGCTTGTCAGTGTGTCGTGGCCTGCAGCCCGACTCCACACCTCTCGGACACATGCCCGAGCTTGCTCAGTCCTCTCGAGCGCTTTTCAGCTTTGTCAACACGCAACGCATGCAGGCTGTGCTGCATTCCCGGTCATCCTCTCTGCTGGCTGCAGCGCTACACACCTCGCAGGCGGCTCCCATGCTTCCAAGCTGACAACGTGATAATAGGACAGCTGCCGAAAGCTCAGCATCGGTCTGAGCTCACATGCCGTGCGGTGCCTGAAAATACAGCAGGACATGCACAATACGCAGTCACGCTCGCCGGTCAGGGCAGGCAGCGCCAGACGTTACTACCAGGACCGCTGTTAGCGCTGGACGGCTGCCCCGCCCTACACACTGGACAGGGAGGCAGCAACACACAGCCCCGGGTGCACCTGCGCAGCATAGAAAAGGGGCGTCACGCATGGCACAATGTGAGAGCACCACCCCAGAGTCCGCACGCTGATACGGCCAGGGGCACCAGCCGCCCCGCCTCAGGTCACGAGCTCGGCACACGTCCCGACGCGCGCAGCGCGCAAGAGTGTGCCTCCGCCCCCCGCGCGCGCTCCAGCAGCGGCAGCGGGGACCGTGCAGCCGCTGTCAGCGCGCCGGTCCGGCCCGATTGCGCGAGCCGCCGCCGGGCGCGCGCTCTCCATGCGCGGCCCGCAGGCCCCGCCGGCCGGCGGGCTCAGTCGACCAGCTCCGCGCGGTACGCGGTCGCCAGGTCGGCCAGGCGCTCGAGCAGGCCGTCGGCCAGCGCGCGCGTGGCGGCCTGGCCGGTATTGTCCGCGATGCGGTCCAGCACGGTCGCGAAATCTGCGTCCACCGCCTCTGCGCGCGCACGCCGCGCGTTCGCTCTGCAGGCGCTGCGTCTGGGCGCGCGCCGCGCAGGACGCGCGGCGCCGCCATGCAGCACGCAACGGCGCGGCGCTGCACAGCACGCACGGCAATATGTCGAGAGGACGCCCAGCGCCGCCGCCCATGCACGGCTATCTTGCACAGGGGCCGCGCGCAAGACACTAGTGCTGCATCGGAGACGGGTGGATCGGCTACAGAGGCAGCCCGCGGCGGGCGGGCCAGCCAGGAGCGGGCACCTTGCGCGACGGCGTCGTGCTGGTCAGCCAGGTCGCGCAGCGCGGCCAGCGCGGCCGCCGCGCCCTCCTCCACAAGCAATTCTTCGCCGCCCGCCTCCGAGTACGCCCCAAGCGCTGCGCGCAGGCCGCGCGCGAGGGCGGCCGCGTCGCGGTAGCGCAGCTCCGGCCAGGGCGCCGGGGGGTTGCCGACAGGGTCCGCGCCAGGGTCTGCGGCGGCGCCCGCGCCGGGCGCCGGCGCCGCCCCGCCGTCGGCCTCCGCGCCGCCG
>JAABUP010005197.1_pt1 | contig 20191 bp, 17 predicted proteins | sample 5559201 | NCBI WGS metagenome assembly JAABUP01 (sample SAMN10711887, study PRJNA513373) | rock metagenome | isolation source: Antarctica rocks | place: Antarctica
TACGCTGTGCGCCGCGGCCACCGCGGCGTCTTCGATGTTCCACATAAGCACCGGATGATCACGCGGTGGCCGCCCAGATCAGCGCAGAAACGCCCAAAGGTCACGAACTACGGCTGTCGTACTAGGCGCCTTACGCAGCTGGCCGATCCTGAGCAGCTCGCGGCGATCGGTCTCCGGCTGCCGGTGTCCCCGGCCGCCGAACAGGCCACCGGCCTGCTCGCGGACGCCGCGGCCGGCCGCCCCGTGGTGGCGGCGGCCATCCCGCTGGCGGCGCGCATCGAGGCCTACACCCCGCAGGTGGCGACGGTCGCGGTGTGGACGGTGACCGTGCTGGCGACCCGCCGGTTGGGGGCTGCGGATGCCTCCTGGTCGACCGAGACGGTGCGGCTGGTCTACGGGTCGGGCCGCTGGCAGCTCGACGGTTACAGCAGCGGTAGCGGCCCGGTTCCGGTGTGCGCGCAGCCCGCGACCGGCCTCGATTCGGTGTTGGCCTTCGCGGCCCCGGCGGGTGGAGCGAACCATGGCGCGGGCTGACCGGCTGCGGCGCGGTCTGCTGGTGGCCGTTCTCACCCTGGGAATCACCGCCGGGCTGGCGCCGCCGGCCACCGCGGCCAGTCCGGTGCGGGCTGCGGTGGCGGCGGTGGACTGCGGACAAGCGCCGCTGCTGCTGCAGCCGGCCTGCTACGCCGCCGCCGCGGTGGGCGGGGCAGCCGGCTACGTCGGCGCGGTAGCAGGTGCAACCGTAGGCGGGGCCGCCGGGCAGCTCGCCTCCGGTGTGGGGGATGCGGCCCTGTCCGCGTTGACCGGGTTCGTGGTGGGCGGTGCGGTGTGGTTCCTCGGCCAGCTCGGCGCCGCGGTGACCGGCACCACCCAGGTGCAGGTCAGCTCCGGTTGGTTCACCGCGCACTACCGGACGATGGCCGGCCTGGCCGCGGTCCTCGCCGCGGTGTTCCTGCTGCTGCAGGCCGCGACGACCTTGGTCGCTCATGATCCGCGGCGGCTGCTGCGTTCGGTTGCGATGGTGGCGGTGGCCGGGCTGGGCACCTTTGCGGCGCTGGCGGTGACCGCGCTGATGCTGCAGGTTAGCGACGAGCTCTCGGCGCTGGTGGCGGGTAGCACGGTGGGGGATCTGCATCAGGCGTTGACCGGGGCCGCCCGCGGGCTGGGCACGCTGATGCTGACCAGCGGGGGACCGGCGATTCCGGCGTTCGCGACGCTGCTCGCGGCTTTGATCGCCGCGGCCGGCTCGGTGGTGATCTGGATGGAGCTGCTGCTGCGCGAGGTCGCGATCTACGCGGCGCTGCTGTTCTTCCCGATCGGGTTGGCGGGGCTGGTCTGGGACGGGAGCCGGCGCTGGGCCCGTCGGCTGACCGAGATCCTCGGCGCGTTGATCTTCGCGAAGTTCGTGATTGTCGCGATCCTGTCGCTGGCCGCGGGCGGCCTGGCGAGTGGCCGGGACGGCTATAGCGGGGTGCTGGTCGGCGCCGCGTTGTTGCTGGTGGCCGCGTTCTCCCCGTTCCTGCTGCTGCGGATCGTCGGCGTGCTGGAAGTCGCCGCCGCGGCGACCGCGCTGGAGGGGGTGCGGGCGCGGGGGACCCGGCCGCTGGCCCGCGGCGGGCAGAGCGCCCTGTCTGCGGTCCAACGCCACCGCTCCGCCGGGGCTGGGGGTGGCATCACCGTCGCCGGCGGAGGGGGCAGCGGTGTCCCGGCCGCGGCTGGTGCGGCGGGCGGAGCGGGGGCTCTGGCCGCGGCCGGCGTCTCCGGCGTGCAGAAGGCCGGCCGGCAGGCGACCCGCACCGCCGGCCAAACCGTTACCGCGGCCAGCGGCGGCGGCGCCCCGCCGCCGAAGCCGCCGACAGCGAAGGGAGCGTGAGGATGACCGCCACCACCGACACGCCCCCTGCCGCCGATGCTTCCCAGCGGCCGACCCGGTACCGCTTCGGACCGCGGGAGACCCGCGGGCTACTCCTCGGTCTTCGCGCCGGCCAGCTGACGCTGCTGATCGGCGGCCTCGCTGCGCTGGTCGCCGGCCTGTCGCTCGGCCAGGTCGGGGCGGTGCTCGGCCTGCTACTGCTGGCCGTCGCGGCGGCGGCCGCGTTTGTGCCGATCGGCGGCCGGACCGTCGAGCAGTGGGCGCCGGTGGCCGCCGGGTTCGGCTGGCAACACGCGACCGGGCAGCAGCAGTTCCGCGCCGGACCGGCCACCGGCACGCCCCCTGCCCGGCAGGGGGCGGGTTCACCGGCGGTACTGGATTTGCCGGGTGCGCTGGCCGGGTTGGTGCTGCTCCCGGTCCCGGTCGACGGCGGGGCCACCGTCGGGGTGATCAAGGACCCGGCGCGGGGCCTGTTCACGGCGGTGATCGCGGTCCGGGGGTCGACGTTCGCGCTGCTGGAAACCGCCGAGCAGGACCGGCGGATCGGCGCCTGGGGCGCTCTGCTGGCAGGGATGGCCCGCGAGGGCTCCCCGGTGGTCCGGATCCAATGGGTCGAACGCACCCTGCCGGACAGCGGGGACGCGCTGCTGCGGTACTGGGCCCGGGCCGGCCACCAGGACCGGAGCGCCGCGGCACGGTCTTACTTGGAGTTGATCGAGGGCGCGGGGCCGCTGACCCAATCCCACGAGACCTACCTGGCGGTCGCGATCGACGCCCGCCGCGCCCGCCGCCCGGCCGGGCGCAGCGGCGGGGACGCCGGGGCGTGCGCGGTGCTGCTCCGCGAACTCGCCGCCCTCGAGCAGCAGCTGTCCCAGGCCAGCATCGAAGTTGTCGGCTGGCTCGCGCCCCGGGCCCTGGCCGGGGTGCTGCGCGGCGCGTTCGAACCCGGCGCCGCGGCCCGGCTGGAGCGCCGCGCCGAGGTCGGCGCCGGCGCCGGGGTCACCCCGGCCGCCGCCGGACCGATGGCCGCGAACAACGGCTGGGCGAGCTACCGCACGGACGACGGCTGGCACGCGACCTACTGGATCTGCGAATGGCCCCGGATGGGGGTGACCGCCGATTTCCTGGCCCCGCTGCTGCTGCACACGGCCTGCAGACGGGCGGTCTCATTGGTGGCCGAACCGATCAACCCGCGGCGCGCGGCCCGCGGCGTGGCCTCCGCCCGGACCGCGGAACTAGCGAACCAGGCGCTACGCGAGCGGGTCGGGCAGCTGACCACCGCCCGGCACCAGCGCGAAGCCGAAGCCGTCGAGCAACGGGAAGCCGAGCTGGTCGCCGGGCACGCCGAGTTCGCGTTCACCGGCTACCTCACCGTCACCGCGCTGGACCCCGGCGGGTTGGAGGAGGCCTGCGGGCAGGTTGAGCACGCCGCGCACCAGTCCCTGCTGGAGATCCGGCGCATGTACGGGCAGCAGGACCAGGCCTTCGCCTTCACCCTCCCGCTGGCCCGCGGCCTGCACTAGCCAACCCCCAACTGAATGGAGCGCACCGTGATCCCACGACGAACGCGGCCCCGCCGCGAAGCTTGCCGGTCATCCGCCCGGGGTGGGCGGATCGGCTGGCCGGCCCGCCTGCCGGCGCACCGGGCCAGCACCGCGCACCTGCCGGCCGCCTACCCGTTCATCGCCGAATCAGGGCTCGGGCCGGCCGGCAGCTACATCGGCCGGGACTATTTCGGCGGCTCGTTCTGCTTCGACCCGTTCGAGCTGTACGCGGCCGGGAAACTGACCAACCCGAACATGCTCATCGCCGGGAACGTCGGCTCCGGCAAATCGAGCTTCCTCAAAACGTTCCTCTGGCGCCAGCAGGCCTTCGGCCGATCCGCCTGGGTCGCCGACCCGAAAGGGGAGTACGGCGACCTCGCCGCCGCCTGCGGCGTCACCCCGGTCCGGCTCGGCCCAGGCCAGCCCACCCGATTGAACCCGTTCGACCAGCCCGCCCACTCCGCATTCGGTGCCGTCCCGGCCGACGATGCGGTGGACGCGGCAGGGAGCCGGCTGCGGCTACTGCTCGCGCTGGCCGGCACCGCCCTCGGCCGCCCACTGACCCCGCTCGAGCACGCCGCCTGCGACCTCGCGCTAACCTCCGTCAGCGGCCGCACCGTCACCCCGGTGCTGTCCGACCTGGTGGAGGCGTTGCTCGCCCCGCAGCCTGGCCCGGCTGAGCGGTTGCGGATGGCCGCCGGCCGGTTAGCTGAGGACTCTCGCGACGTCGCGCTGGTCATTCGCCGGATGTGCGAAGGGGACCTGGCCGGCATGTTCGATGGCCCCACCACGATCCGCGCCGACCTGGACGCCCCGCTGGTCGTGCTCGACCTGTCCCAGGTCTACGCCCGCAACCAGGACGCGTTGCCGCTGGTGATGACCTGCGCCACCGCCTGGCTGCAAGCCAGCATCACCGCCGCCCCGGCCGCCGGCATACCGGCGACCCGCCGGTATGTCGTCGTCGATGAGGCCTGGGCGTTGCTGTCCCAGCTGGGGACCGCCCGCTGGCTGCAAGCCAGCTACAAGCTGTCCCGCGCGAACGGGGTCGCGAACATCGCTGTGCTGCACCGCTTCTCCGACCTGAGCGCCGCCGGCGACGCCGGCTCGGAAACGGTCGGCCTGGCCCGCGGCCTGCTCGCCGACGCCGGCACCCGCGTCGTCTACGCCCAAAGCTCCGACCAGCTGGCCGCCACCAAAACGCTACTGGGGCTGACCAGCACCGAGGCAGCGCTGCTACCGCACCTGGCGCAGGGAAGCGCACTGTGGAAGGTCGGCCCGCGTTCGTTCGTCGTCGAGCACCGCCGCAGCCAGGTCGAGCTCGCGATGACCGACACCGACGCCGCGATGACCGGAGCCACCCCATGACTCTTCCCGAGAACGGCCCGGCCGCGCCCCGGCTGTCGTTCGCGCCGGCGCTGCCGGCCGACCTGGCCCTTGAACGCGCCACCCTCGGCGCGATCGCGCTGTTCCCCGCGGTCGCGGCCAGGCTGCTGCCCCAGCTAGGAGCCGAGCACTTCACCGACCGGCGGCACCGCCATCTGCTGGAGCTGTTCCGCCGCCTGCACACCGAGCGCGGCGGCATCCAACCGGCCGTCGCCGAGATCGAACTGCGTCGCCAGGCCCTGGCCGGGACCCGACCTGACACCTGCAGGGCGGTCCTGCACGCGGCCCTGATCGAAGCGCCGCCCGGCGAACAGGCCGCGCTGATCGCGGCCCGGCGGCTGCTTGATGTCGGCGCCCGGCGGCGCGTCGCCCAGGCCGGCCTGCGGCTACTCGGCGCCGGGATAGAGGCGGACAGCCTGCCCGAGCTGCTGCTCTGCTCGCAGCAGGAAACCGCCCACCTACAGCGCGATCTCGCCGGCTATGCGCGCGCCCGCAATCGGCTACGCGCGCAGCCCGAACTCCCGCTCGCCAGCCAGGTTCGCGGGCAAACTCACCGCGAGGACGGCTCGGAGCTGACCCGATGACCGCCCCCCAGCCCGGCCTTGCGTCACCGCCGGTGGACGCGGAAATGGCTGTCCTCGGGGCGATCCTGTGGTCCCCGGCCGCCGCCGACGCCGTCCTGGCGGTCCTGCGCCCCGAGCACTTCCCGCAGCCTTGGCAGCAGCAGCTGCTGCAGGTGCTGGCCGGCATGCACAGCTCCGGGCTGCCGATTGACCCGGTCACCGCCGGGGACCGCTGCGCCCAGCACGGGCTTCGCCGCCTGGGTGACCGGCCGGCCGCCGTGCAGCTCTGCGAGCTGGCGGCCGCCGTGCCGGTGCCGGCCAGCGGCCGGTACTACGCCCAGATCGTCATCGAGGCAGCTGCCGGGCGCCGCCTCGCCCAGGCCGGGCAGCGGCTGAGCGATCTCGCCGCCGCACCCGCCCGCGAGCCGGCCGCCCTGGCCGCGGCGGTGGACATCGAGTTCCGGGCAGTGTCTGACCGGCTGGCCGAATGCGCGCAGCTGCGCCTGGCCCACCAACCGGACGCCCCGGTCAGAGCGCTGCACCAGCTCCAGCGCCAGCTCAGGCCCGCGGAGCTCGACGGGCCTGAGCTGGCCCGCTGAGCTCAACCGAACGCCACGAACCGCCCGGGAGAGGCCATGTTCCGCACCTTGCGCCAACCAAGCCCGTCGACTGCCGGGCAGCGCCGGGGTGGAACGCCCGCGCCGAGGCCGGCCGAGTCCCTGGAAGATCTTCTGGTCCGCTACCTCGCCGTCCTTGGCGCGGTGGCTTTGCTCGCCGGTCTGGGTTTGTGGCTCACCGGGGAACTCGCCGGCCTCGCCGTGCACCGCCGCTGGCCCGCCGTCCCCGCCACCGACGCCTTCACGCTGCTGGCCGCCCTGCCGCGCCATGTGAGCAACCCGGCCGACGCGGGGCCGCCGAAGTTCCGGACTCAGCTGGCCGGCCCCGCCGTTTTCTACACGACCGGCGCGCTGCTGTTGACGACCGCCGGCGCAGTTGCCGCCCGCGGGGTGCTATGGCTCGGCGCGCACCGGGCCGCACGTAGGCGCCGGGAACGGGACCGTTCGCTCAGCTGGGCCAGCGCGCACGACATCCGGCACCTGCTGGTGCGCGACGCCGGCGCCGGCCGGGTGATCCTGGGCCGGCTCGGCCGCCGCCTGGTCGCCGCCGAGGCGCGCAGATCGGTGATGGTCATCGCCCCCACCCAGGCCGGGAAGACCACCCGGTTCGTGATCCCCACCGTGCTGCGCTGGGACGGCCCGATGCTGATCACCTCCGTCAAATCCGATGTGCTCCGCGCAACACTCGACCAGCGGCGCCGCCGCGGCCGCGTGCATGTGTTCGACCCCACCGGCTCCTCCGGGCTGCCGACCGCCATGTGGAGTCCGCTGCTGTCCTGTACCGACTACCCGGGCGCCGAGCGAACTGCCCGCTGGCTGATCGAAGCCAACGGGGAGACCGCCGGCGTCGACAACACCCAGTTCTGGGAAACCCTCGGCGGCAAACTCCTCGCCCCGCTGCTGCTGGCCGCCACACACACCGGCGGCGGACTGCGGCAAGTCGGCACCTGGCTCGACTGCCGCGAGAAAGACCAAGTCAGCCAGGTCCTGGAAGGCATCGGGGACCTGGACGCGCTCAGTGCGTGGGCGGCGAGCTGCGCCCGCGAACAGCGCCAACGCGACTCGGTCTACGCCACCGCCGAATCCATTCTCAACACTTTCGCCAGCCCCTCGGTCCGCGCTGCCACCGACATCACCGGCGCCGATCATCTCGCCGGCCGGGTGCTGCACCCCGAGCAGCTGATCCGCGAGGGCCAGACGCTGTACCTGGTCGCGCCGGCGCACGACCAGAAGCGGCTCCGGCCGCTGTTCGAGGCCCTGGTCCAGGCGGTGCTGCGGGCCGCGCAGGACACCTACGCCGCCACCGGGGCGCCGCTGGACCCGGCGCTGATGCTGATGCTCGACGAGGCCGCGAACATCGCCCCGATCCGGGATTTGGCCAGCTACGCCGCGACCGGCGCCGGGCAAGGCATCCAGATCGTGTCGGTCTGGCAAGACCTCGCGCAGGTCGAGGCGATCTACGGCCGGCGCGCCGCGACCGTCGTCAACGGGCACACCGCACGCGTTTTCCTGCCCGGCTCCGCCGACCTTGCCACCCTCGAGGCAACATCAAAGATGATCGGCGATCACCAGCTAGGCCGCAGCACCATCTCCACCAGCCACGACGGCTCCCGATCAATCACCGAAACCACCACCGACAGCCGCGTCGCCCCACCGGAATACCTGCGCCAACTGTCCAGCGGGACCGCCGTCGTGCTCTACGGCCGCGAACCGGTTATGCGACTGCACACCACCGCCTGGTATCAGGACCGGACACTCCGAGCCATGGCCGGTCCGCAACCACCCGAACAAGGCGAGCAGCCCCCTGTGCCCAACTCGCCACGCCCCGAAGAGCCGCTGGCGACTACCCCGGGGCCTAACATGACGACCGTTGCAGCGGGCGTGCGCGGCCGCCCGCCAACGCACTACGAGGACGAGGGCGTGGGGCTCCCGCACCTCACCGACCTGACACCGGTGCCCGGCGAGCAGAACCGGTGGCGGGACCGCAACACCGGCCGCGACTACGTCCTGCTCTACGCCCCGGACGGCACACCACTCCGACTGCCGACCGAGCTGACCGCCGAGGAGCATCGGCACATCGACGCCTGCCAGCGCATCGACCTGCGCGCCGTCCATGATCGCCTCCGCGCCGGCCCCGAGAAGACCTGATGGAACCCCGGCCGCCCCAGTTCAACGCCACCGCGCTGCTCGCGTCGCTACACCAGCATCGGGTTGACCACGTCGTGATCGGGGCTCTCGCCGCCCGGCTGCACGGCAGCACCCGGCCAACCACCAACGCCGACACCGTCCCAGACCAATCCCACGAAAACCTGCAACGGCTAACAAACATGCTGGCGCGCCGAAATGCCCGTATCTGGCTGCCCGACTTCGACCGGCCGCTCGACCTGCAACTCGATCCAGGCACCATTGCGGCCGTTCCGGTCCTCCGGCTGCGCACCGACCACGGCGACCTCAACATCGTCAACCGCCCCGCCGGGCTGCCCGGCGGATACCCCGAACTCGCCGGACGCGCCGAAATCCGAACGGTCGGCGGCGTTCCGGTGCAGGTCGCCACCACAATCGATCTGATCCGCTCCGCCGCCGCGCTCGACCGCGACAAGGACCAGGCCGTCTTGGCGAGCCTAAGGGCACTCCAGCAGCTGACCGAACGCGAAGGTCCGCAGACCGTCGTCCTCGACACGCCGCCCGAGCCGGCCATGTCGGCGCCCGTCGATCCATTCCACGCGGCGCTAGCCGCCAGCGGTCAACTGGCGATGGTCTTCGACGAAATCCGGCCCGCGGTGGCCGCGGCCCGCCGCCAACTCCGACTTGCGATTGATGACGCCATGTACGAAGGGCCATCGAAGCTGCTCGACCGTCGGATCGCCATCGCACGCAGTGCCACTATGCACGCCCTCGAAAAACTCGCACCCCTCAGGGCGGAACTCCAACCCGGTCTCACCCAAGCCGATCTCGGCGAGCCCCCGCGGGCTCTCGGCAACCAGCACCTCACCCCCAACCTCGCGTATCAGGCCCAGGGGAAAATTATGACAACGCTGCAAGCCCTCGCGGACATTGGCCGAAGCGGCAACAAGGAGGAGGTCCAACGGTCTCTCACCGAAGCACGGTTAAACCTCAGCGCCGCCGACGGAAATCTGGACTTCCTCGAAATCGACCTCGAACGGCAAGCAAGAGGCCTTTGTCGAACCGGCGCCCAGCGCGTCAATCAGCCAGACGTCGATCTCGGGCGCGACTAGCGGAAACTCAAGGTGTTCAATGCATACGCCCTGGCAGCAAACCCACAGCCAATCTGGCGAGTCCGCCAAGGCCTTCGATGGCCGTTTATTGACAGCGTGTTGCTGCTGCCCTGACAGGGCTGGCGCGATCGAGGACGTTCTGTTCCGCGCCGTTGGGGGAAAGGTCCACGGGCATTCTTGATGCGGCGAGTGATCACGTGGAGCTCGTCGCTCAGCGGCATGGCCCATTGGCGAACTGCGCACCGACGCCGCGGCGGTCATGTCGAGCGTCTTGTACAAACGAGGTGGGCGACCATCGCGGTCTGGCCTACGTTGTGCCCCCAGGAAACGGATTGATCATCGGGACGAGGCCGGTGCCCGCTGACTCGGCAGAAGGTGTCGGACCTCCTCGCTACCTTCGGAACAAGATGAACTACTCACAGCAAGAAAAGGTCCGCGCCGCAGCGTGGAAGTCGCACACAACAAGTCTCCCGGACGAGGCGAAGTTTCCGGCGCCATACGTCGACAAGGACGGCCACCTCGGCGATCGGAAGTACGACTTTTGCCTCCCCCCATCGTTCGCTGAGTGGTCGCTGTTGCCGGAGGTGCGAACCAGGGCCCTCGAACTGTTCTCCGAGCTTGCCATCCCTTGGCACGCCGGCGTCGGGACGGGTCCGAGCAACCACCTCCTGTCATCCCAGGTCCAGTGCGCCAACGCCCTCACGCAGATGGTCGACGACCCGATCCGGCTCAAGAGCGCCTTCGGCGAGGCGCTGGGCGTCGGCGAGGTGCTCCAAATCGAACCGGGCAGGTACCTGACCTTCGAGTACATCGGCCCGAGCGACTTCTTCGGTGAAGCGCCCAACGGGGAACGCATCCGTGGCGCGCATTGCACGAGTGTCGACGCCGCCTTCCTGCACCGTGACGCGCTCGGCGTCGTCGAACTCGTCCTGGTCGAGTGGAAGTACACCGAGTCCTACCGGGTCCGAAAGCCCCATCCTGCCAAGGACCAGGTGCGCTTCGCCCGGTACAGCGCCGCAGTCGCCGATTCGACGGGTCCTGTCCGCTCCGACCTAATCGCCTTCGAGCATCTGCTCGATGAGCCGTTCTACCAGCTCGTCCGACAGCAACTCCTCGCCTGGGCACTGGAGACGAGCGGCGCCGAAGGCGCGACTCGGGTGCGAGTTGTGCACGTTCTGCCAGGTGGCAACCTGTCCTACCAGCACTCCATCGCGCGACCCGAACACCGAGCACTGGGCGATTCGGTCGGCGAGGTCTGGCAGCGACTGCTGCGGCGCCCGGACCGGTTCGTTTCGATGGACAGCAGCGCGCTTCTCGACCGCGCCATCACCTCCCGGGAGTACGTCCTTCGCTACGCCGAGGACGTACTCCACGACCAGCGGGAGCTGCTGGCCTTCTACGCCATCGACCAGGCCGGCGACATCGAAGAGGCGCTGTTCGAGCAGGAACTCTTCGATGGTGACGTGCAGGTCGAGCCCGACGGCATCCAACTGGTCATCGGCGAGGAGAACCTTGGCCTCAACTATCCGTTCACGCACACCGAGCTCCGTGAGGCGATCACCGACCTGGAGGTGCAGGTAGCGGCGAACGCCGAGGTGGACGACGGTCGCAACGGCTGACTCGCTCTGAGATGCTCGTCTTGCGGCTGCCCCTGATTCGGATCTGAAGGATCGCCATGGTGATGCGCTACGACCGTACAGTCCCCGAGGGACTGCTCGCGGCCCTTGACGGAGGCTTCGCGCAGTCGTTGGTCGCTATCGCTCGCGAGGGCCGGGGCGGATTGGATCTTCAACTCCGCGGCTACCCGGGGAAGAGCCCGCATTGGGCGACGCTGTACGTGGGGTTGACGAAGATCCTCGACCTCATCTACGCGCCGTCGAAGGGCTTTCGGGTGGACGCCAACAAGGCGTACACGACGAAGTCGAATCGCTGGGAACCCGAATGGGCGAAGTGGCAGACCGCCGACTGGCTCTCCCTCGGCTGGCCGGGCGTCGAGAACTACCTCGACCACGCCTTCCTCAAGGTGCAGGACCGTTGGACAGGCAAGGAGGGTGCGGTCCAAGCAGCGTTCAGCGCCTACGGCGCCCACGACTTCACCCTGACCGACCGGGAGGTGGCCGTCACCTTCAGCAACGACGCTGAGAAGACACGGATCTCGACCCGGCTCTCACGCCCACTGCACGAGGCGCTGAAAACAGCGCCGCCGGCGGCCTGGTGGACGACCGCCAAGCCGCTCGGCGGAGAGTGTGACGCTCTTGGTATCGGAGCCGACGGTGCGGTTCTCACCATCGAGGTCAAGCCATCGGGAGTAGCCCAAGGCGTCACCTGGTCGCCGATGCAGGTGACCCATTACGCCAACCTTTTCTGCGAGTGGGCGGCGACGACGACCGACGACGCCGCAGCGGGTCTGGAGGCGATGCTGGCTCAGCGCGTGCGTCTCGGACTGGCGCGGGAGGGCGCGAAGGTAATGCGGCCACTCCAAGTCCGGCCGATGGTCGTCTTGGGCCGACCCGTCGTCGAGTCGCATCTTGACCGGTTGCTTGGCGTGGGAGTGGCGGAGCGCGGGTCAGGCACCGTGGCGCGCTTTCGCGACGACGGCGTCGTGGAGTTGATCAACAACGGCCCCGTAGCCACCACCGTTCTCCCAGTATCCGGTCGCGAACACAACGTTGGCTCGCGCTTGAGGCCCGAGCGCTGCAGCACGTCGAGCGCCTAGATGCCGCTCTACGACCCGAGCACGTGCTGGTCTGCGGTGCCCCAGGGTCTGCCGGTGGCGCGGTGGCACCGCCAGAGGACCTGATTCGCGGAACGGTGACGGACAACATCATCGAAGGGTTCGGTCGACCTCGATTCGTGTCGGCAGACGAACTCCGAACCAACCCGAGCGCTGCGACGGACCTGGTCGCCTGATGGCCGCTGAGTTGAGCAGGACGCAGCTCCTGGCGGCGGCGTCCCAAGTCCTTGCCAGCAGTGGCTATGCAGGCGCGCCAATGCCGGGCGACGACTCGGCGCAGGCGTACGCCTCGCGGGTCTTCGAGGACCGCTATGGCATCGTCGCGGTTTGCGTCTTCGATAGTTGGGGCTCGCTCGTAGAGGACTGGCCCGTCGCTCAAGGTCAACTCGTCGCACTCATGTCCGAGACATTGCGACGGCCGGAGCCGAAGGCTTGGGAGGGCTACCTCGTCCTGATGACACCCGGCCTCATGCCTGTGGGAGACCGCACGCTCATCAACCGCATGCGGGCTGACACCAACCGGGTCAGAAAACTCGTCGCCGCCGGGGACGAGTTGGGTACGCTTGACGACATTCGGACCTTCCTGCTTCCCCTCGTCCCCCTAGAAATGGACGAGGCACTCTCCGGCCAAGGAGACCTCCTGGAGTCGCTGCCCGAGTTGCTGCAAGAGCAGGGAGTGGTGCCACAGGTTTCAGAGATTGTTCTCCAGGCATTCGCCGCGAACGAATCGATTTTCCAACGTCTCCACGACTCAGGATCCATGTCATGAAGCTCAAGTCCCTCGGTGTTGCCGGGTTTCGCGGATTCCCACAGGCGGTCTCGTTCGACCTGGATGCCGATGCAGTGATCGTGGCTGGAGTAAACGGCTCCGGCAAGACCTCGTTCTTCGACGCTGTGCTGTGGGCGCTCTGCGGCTACGTCGATCGCCTGGACCAGGGTTCCTCGGTTCTCGAAAGCCGCTACTCGTCGTCGGGAGAGGCCCGCGTGGGAGTGACACTGCAGTCCAGTGACGGTGTCCTCTCGACGATTGTCCGGCGCTTCGACGACAGAATGCATCTCAGCGTCCAAAGGTCGCGTCCCAGCTCCGGTGTAAATGACACGGACGTAGGTTTCCCTCGATAGCGACCAAGCTCCCGAGGAAGGACCTACGTCCGTGGCGTCACGAGTATCACCTGCTGAGCGTTTGCGAGTCGAGATCGATGAGGTGTTCGCCGGTAGCGGCGACCTGGCTGGGGCGGTGGAGCAGGTCGCCCGGTTGGGTGCTCAGCTGCTGCTGCAGGCCGCGTTGGAGGCTGAGGTCAGTGAGTTCCTTGGCCGCGAGCGCTACGCCCGACAGGCCGGCGCGGAGGAGGCCCGTGAGGGGAGGCGGAACGGCTACTGCCCGACGACAATTAAGACAACCGCCGGGCCGGTGACGCTGGAGCGCCCGAAGCTGCGGGGCACGACCGAACGGTTCGCCTCGCAGCTGTTCGGGACCGGGGTGTTGCGCACGAACGCGCTGGAGGCGTTGGTGATCGCCTCGTTCGTGCGGGGCCTGTCGGTCCGGGACGCCGAGGCCACCCTCACCGAGGCCCTCGGGGTGGAGGCGACGGTGTCGAAGTCGACGGTGTCGCGGATCTGCGGCCAGCTTAAGGAGCAGTACGAGACGTGGAGCCAACGACGGCTCGACGACGTCACGCTGGACTACCTGTTCCTGGATGCCAGCCACTTCAAGTACCACGCGAACGCCGGCGCCGAACCGGTGCTCGCCGCGTGGGGCATCGACACCGACGGCAAGCCAGTGTTCGTCGGGCTGGACACCGCCGCGACCGAGTCCGGCGACGCCTGGGGCGGGTTCCTGACCGACCTCGGGGAGCGCGGGCTGCGCTGCCCGCTGCTCGTGATCAGCGACGGCGCACCCGGGTTGATCGCGGCCGCCGAGCAGACCATGAGCGCAGCGCTGCGGCAGCGTTGCCTCATCCATCGCGCTCGCAACATCCTCGCGAAGTCCCGAAGAACGCGCTCGCGCAGGTCAAGGCCGACTACTGGGCGATCTTCGACCTGCCCGACACCATCGAGCCTGGGCTGGATGCGGTGGCGCTGGTGCAAAAGCGCATCGACCAGGTGGCGCTGCGCTGGCGCGACTCCTACCCGGCCGCGGTCCGGTGCCTGCTCGCCGACCGCGAGAGCCTCACGGTCTACCTGCGTTTCCCGCGCGAGCACTGGACCAGGGTGAGGCACTCCAACTTCATCGAGCGGACCTTCGGGGAGACCCGCCGCCGGGTCAAGGTCATCGGCCGGCTCCCCGGTGAGCACTCGGTCACCAGCCTGGTCTGGGCCGTGCTGGACCGGGCCGCCGCCGGCTGGCGCGGCTTCACCATGACCGCGGCCGGGCTTCGGCTGCTGCACGACCTGCGCCGCACGCTGCTCGAGCCTCCCGCCCAGCTGCGCTCCCGCGGTGAACCCCCAGCCGCCGAGCACGGCGCTGACCAGGCCGAGCAGACAGCACAGGAGGAGGTCCGCAGTGCCTGAAGCCCCGTGGCGTGACGCGAGCGTTACGGCAACCTGCGCGGTCTGCGACAGTCCGCTGGCCGAAGGACGAGCCCGTTCCTGGTGCTCGCCGCGTTGCCGGCAGGCCGCCTACCGAGCCCGCCACCGCCTCCCCGCACGCCCGTGGCAGCATCATCCAGCCCCCGAGCTAGCTCAGAGCGCCAAGTCCGCCATCAGCAAGTCGGGACGGTTCATCCGGGCTTGGGTGTGTGCTGACGCTGAACGGGCACGAGGCGCTCATGACGCTTTCTGAGCTGCCCTCAGCCGATCTGGACCGGGTCGCGGACCTGTGGGGGGCTCGCACCCCTCACAGCAAGGGATCTGTGTGGCCCGCTCGTCAGGACCTGCGGCTCGAGGACGGCCTTCAGATCGACGACGTGGACCGCTGGGTGGGGTCGGCCTGCGTCTTGTGCAGCAACGGCTGCGGCTGCGACATCGCGGTCAAGGACGGTCGTATGGTCGGGGTCCGCGGACGGGTTGACGATCCGGTCAACCACGGCCGACTGGGCCCCAAGGGGTTGTACGGCTCGACCCCCTGGGCCAGCAGCCCGGACCGGCTGACCCGCCCGATGGTGCGGGTGGCCGGCCGGCTGGTCGAGACCGACTGGGAGACCGCCATGGGGCGCGTCGTCGAGGTGAGCCGCCGGTTGCTCGAGGAGAAGGGGCCGCTGAGCCACGGCTTCTACACCAGCGGGCAGCTGTTCCTGGAGGAGTACTACGCCCTCGCCGTGCTGGGAAAGGCTGGTCTTGGAACACCGCACATGGACGGCAACACCCGGCTGTGCACAGCGACGGCGGCGGTCGCGATGAAGGAGAGCTTCGGCAGCGACGGCCAGCCCGGCAGCTACACTGACATCGACTTCTGCGACGCGATCTTCCTGTACGGGCACAACATGGCCGAGACCCAGACCGTCCTGTGGTCCCGCGTGCTGGACCGGATCGAGGGCGAGGACCCGCCGATCGTCGTGTGCGTCGACCCGCGACGGACGCCGGTGGCGGAGGCCGCGGAGCGCACCGGCGGGGTCCACCTCGCGCCCTACCCCGGTACCAACCTGGCGCTCCTGAACGGGCTGCAGCGCGAGCTGCTGCAGAACGGCTGGATCGATGAGGAGTGGGTCGCGGCCCACGCGCTCGGGCTGGAGGAGCTGCGGAAGGTCGTCGAGCCGTACACGCCGGAGAAGGTGGCGCAGATCTGCGGGGTGGAGGCCGACCAGGTGCGTCGGGCAGCGGAGGTCTTCGGGACCTCGAGGGACGTGCTTTCCACTGTCCTGCAGGGCTTCTACCAGTCGCACCAGGCGACCGCGGCGAGCGTCGCGGTGAACAACCTGCACCTGCTGCGAGGGATGATCGGCCGACCTGGCGCGGGGGTGCTGCAGATGAACGGGCAGCCCACGGCTCAGAACAACCGCGAGTGCGGGGCGGACGGCGACCTGCCCGCGTTCCGCAACTGGGACAACCTCGAGCACGTGCAGCAGCTCGCGACGCTCTGGAACGTCGAGGTGCAGCAGATCCCGCACTGGGCACCCCCGACGCATGCCATGCAGCTGTTCCGCTACGCCGAGCAGGGCTCGATCGGGTTCTTGTGGATCAGCGCCACCAACCCGGCCGTGTCGATGCCGGAGTCCGCGCGCATCCGGAAGGTCCTGGGCGGCGAGCAGTGCTTCGTGGTCGTCCAGGACCTGTTCCTCACCGAGACGGCGCAGCTCGCTGACGTTGTGCTGCCGGCAGCCGGCTGGGGCGAGAAGACGGGCACCTTCACCAACGTCAACCGCACCGTGCACCTGTCCGACCAGGCGGTCACGCCGCCGGGCGAGGCGCGCAGCGACCTCGAGATCTTCCAGCTGTACGCCCGGGAGATGGGGCTGACCGACAAGGACGGGGAGCCGCTGCTGGCGTGGGACGGGCCCGAGGAGGTGTTCGAGGCGTGGAAGGAGTGCACCCGCGGACGTCCTTGCGACTACACCGGCCTCACCTACCAGCGTCTGCGCGGGGGCGGGATCCCCTGGCCCGCAAGCGAACAGCACCCCGAAGGCACGGATCGCCTGTACACCGACCACGTCTTCCCGACGCACACGGAGCAGTGCGAGACGTACGGGCATGACCTCGCGACCGGCGGCGGCGTGACCGAGCAGGAGCACCGGGCGATCGGTGCCAACGGGCGGGCGTTCCTGAAGGGGTCGCCGTACGTCCCGGCTCACGAGCGACCCAACCCCGAGTTCCCGCTGCTGTACTCGACCGGCCGTACGGTCTACCAGTTCCACACCCGCACCAAGACGGGGCGGGCACGCTCGCTGCAGCAAGCGGCACCTGACCCGTGGGTCGAGCTGTCGGCTCCGGACGCCGAGCGCCTGGGCATCAGCGAGGGAGACGTGGTGCGGGTGGAGTCGCCGCGCGGGGCGATCGAGGTCCGGGCGAGGGTGGGGTTCGTCAGAGAGGGCACCGTGTTCGCGCCCTTCCACTACGGCAGCTGGGACCGGGACGCGCTGAGCACCACCCGGCAGGCCAACGAGCTCACGATGACGGTCTGGGACCCGGTGTCCAAGCAGCCGTGCTTCAAGACCGCCGCCTGCCGGGTCATCCGGGTACGAGCCGGCGACGGACCCTCGACCGCACCCACGACGGCGGCCTCCCGGCCGGTGGGTGCCTTGTCCCCGACGCGCGGTGGAGCCGCGACGACCTCCGTGACAGTGCCCACGCCCACCTACCGGCTCGACCCTGCAGGGAGGGCCCGATGACGCACCTGGCGACTTATGTGCGCCTGCTGCACCGCAGCGAGCAGTCCCTGGCCGACTCCCTCCGCGTCGTCGGTGTCGGTCACGCGGCCGAGGTGGACGTCTTCCACACCGCCCACCTGCTGGCCGACTGGAGTGATGAGCACACCCGCCGGTTGGAGCCGATCGCGCAACGCCTCACCCAGGCGTCGGCTGCTGAGGAACCGCAGCGGATGAACCACCCGCCGATCAAGGAGATCCGGGACAGCGCCGTCGGCCTGCTCCGCGACCTGCAGGACCTGTACCTGCTCGCGGCCCTCGTCCAGACCAGCTGGACGGTCGTCGAGGGCGCGGCCGAAGGCGCCAGGGACCGGGAGCTCACGACCGTCGCGCAGGAGTGCTCCGCGCAGACCGCCCGTCAGCTGACGTGGCTGCGCACCCGGATGAAGGAAGCCGCGCCGCAGGCCCTGCTGGTCGCCACATGAGCGGCCTGCGTACCGGCCTGTGGTCGGCGACCCTGTCCGTCCTGGTCCTGGCTACCGCGGGTGCTGTGGGCATCGCCCTCAAGCAGCCGTGGCTGTTTCCCTCGCTCGGACCGACCCTCATGGTCGTCGCGGAGACTCCCCACGAGCCGGCGGCCGACCCACGCAACGTCCTCGTCGGGCACCTCGTGGGACTCGGCGCGGGGTTGATCGGCCTGCTCGTCACGGGCCTGCGCAGCCACCCCTCGGCCGTGCAAGAGGGCCTCACCGGCCACCGCCTAGTGGCCGTGTGCCTCGCCATCGGCCTCACCGCGCTGCTGCTCCAGCTCATCCGCTGCCCCCACCCACCGGCGGGGGCCACGACCCTGATCGTCGCGCTCGGCATCCTGCGCACCACGCCCCAGCTGCGGACCATGGCGCTAGCCGTCGTGGGGGTCGCCGCCGTCGCGGCCGTCGTGCACCTGCGGACCTCGACGTCGGCAGCTCCTGCGTGAGCCCTAGGACGCCGCTGAACATTGCGTGTCGCCCTGGCCCTGGCTTCTGAGGGTCGGGACGATGTGCGTATGCAGGGTCGTCCGCTTGATGAACGTGACCTTCTGGATGCCGAGTCGGTCGCGGGGCATCTGGTCGAGCCGGGATCGGTGTTCGGGCTGTTGGCCGATCAGCGGCGGCTGTTGTTCCCGACCGCGATGTTCGACGATCTGTTCCCGTCGGGCCGTGCCGCCCGTCGATCCCGGTCGACATCGTCGCGTCCGTCTCGGTGCTCCAGTCGCTCCACGGCCTCAGTGACCGGGAGGCCCCGGCCGCGCTGCGGACCGACTTGCGGTGGAAGGTCGCGACGGGCCTGCCAATCGGGCATGCCGGTTTCGACCCGTCGACGCTGACCTACTGGCGCAAGCGCCTGGCGGCGTCGGGGGATCCGCACCGGATCGCCGATGCGGTGTTGAAGGTCGTGGCGGAGACCGGGGTGTTGAAGGGTAAGAATCGCAGGGCGCTGGACTCCACGATCCTCGATGATGCGGTCGCGACGCAGGACACCGTGACGCAGCTGATCGCGATCATCCGCAAGGTCCGTCGTGAGATCCCCGCGGCCGCGGCGATGGTGGCGACGAAGTGCAGCGCGCACAACTACGACGACCCGGGCAAGCCGCAGATCGCCTGGGACGACAGCGAAGCCCGCCCGGTGCTCATCGACGCGCTCGTTCGGGATGCCCTGGCACTGCTGGCGGAGGTCACGACCTTCACGCTGACCGCGGAGCAGAACGAGACGGTCGCGCTGCTGGCCCTGATCGCCGGCCAAGACGTCGAACCCGCTGAGGGGGCAGCGACGGCACCGACGGCCGCTGGCAGATCACCCGCAAGGGCGCCAAGGACCGGGTGATCAGTGTCATCGACCCCGACGTACGGCACGCTCACAAGACCGTGCACCGCCGCGCGTCATCGTCCGCCGCGAACTGCCGCACCCCGGCGCGACCTTGGACGCCTTCGAGATCCGCGACGGCTACCGCTACCAGGCGTTCACCACCATCACCGCACCGGGTAGCTCGCCTTCCTGGAGGCCCGACACCGGGCGCACGCCCGCGTCGAGGACCGGATCTGCAGCAGCAGGCACCGGCCTCGGGCACCTCCCGAGCAGGCAGCAGAACATCAACCGCCACCCAAGCGCTGTTAGGTGCTCGCGAGCGACTCCACCGACAACGGACTGATGTCCGGCGTGCTGCGCCGCTCCGCCGCCTGATGCGGCGTGACTGCTGCGGAACGCCATGCGGGCCGTCTGGGTGTGGTCGGCTCGCGGGAGGGTAAGTGGCGCAGGACACCTTGAGGAGACGTCCTGATGACGAGATGAGTTCGCACCCGCGCTCGGACGTCCGGGTGGGGCGACCTGAGGAGAAGGTCCGCGCCGTGGGGGACCGCGTTTTCTCGGTGCTGGGCCGGCAGAGTTGGCTCGACCGTCCGGGCTACCGCTTCGAACACGCTCTGGGGTTCGCGCTGGCGGCGTGCGGGAGTGCAGGGGAGCGCACCAGCAACCTGTTGCACGGCACCTGGCTCGGTCATCCGCTGCACCCACTCGTGGTGGCGCTGCCGACGGGAGCGGTGGCCACGACGGTGGCCCTGGACGTCGCCGCGGTGCTCCCGGGGCACCAGTCGGGGCTGCGGGAGGCGTCCCGGGTCAGCCTCGGTGTCGGGATCCTCGCCAGCGTGGCTGCGGCAACGACGGGTGTGAACGACTGGCAGCACACGAAGGAGCAGTCCCGGCGCGTCGGGATCGTCCACGGGGCGCTGAACGCCGTCGCGACCGCGCTGTACGTCCTGTCGTGGTGCGATCGCCGACGCGGCCGGCACGTCCGTGGCGTTGCTGCCAGCGCCGTGGGCTACGGCATCACGGCGGCGAGCGGCTATCTCGGCGCCAGTCTGGTGTACCGGCTGGGCATCGGGGTCGACCGGTCCGGCGCGCGATGGGACACCGGTGAGTGGACGCCGCTGCTGGCCGAGGCCGCGCTCGAGGCGGGCCAGCCCCA
>JAABUP010005198.1_pt1 | contig 20190 bp, 18 predicted proteins | sample 5559201 | NCBI WGS metagenome assembly JAABUP01 (sample SAMN10711887, study PRJNA513373) | rock metagenome | isolation source: Antarctica rocks | place: Antarctica
AGGCGGTGCGCGAGACGCTGCGCGAGGCGGGCCTGCCCGAGCATGTCGAAGGGGCGATTGTCTTCACCAACCCGCTGGCGGAAGTAAGCGGCGAGTCGCCGATCGACGTGGTCGGCATCGATGGCTTGCTGGAGCTGGTGCGGGACGTGGCGAACGCCGAGGGCACGACGCCGCTGAACTCGCGCGATCGAGGGGCGGTCGTCGCCGCCCTCTCGCAGGGCGCGGAGTTCGAGCAGCCCGCGCCGCGCCTGGAACGCCGGAAACGCACCGCCGCGTAACCATACCCCCGATCGCAGCCCGCGACACCGTTGTGCCCATTCTTTGGTAAGCTGGCAACCATGAGCAGCGCACCGACACAGACAACCAACGCCACGCCGCACGCTCCCTGGCCGATCCTCGGCCAGGACCGCGCGGTGACCCTCCTGCAAGGGGCGATCGCGCGCGGGACGGTCGGCCATGCCTACCTATTTGCGGGACCGGTCCAGAGCGGGCGGAGCACCCTCGCGCGGCTCTTCGCCCAGACCTTGAACTGCGAGACACCGCGCGCCGATGGCGGTGCGCCGGTCGCTCCCTGCGGCCTCTGTCGCGCCTGCCGCAAGATCGCACGCGCCACGCACCCGGACGTGCGGACCGTGAGCCTGGCGACCCAGGCGACCGAGAGCAGCACCGGCAAGCGCGAATCGAAGAACACCTCGCTCAGCATCGAGACGGTCCGCACCCTGGCGAGCGATCTGAGCCTGCGCCCCCTCGAAGGGCGGTGGCGCGTGGCGATCGTCGAGGATGCCGAGACGATGCAGGAACCCGCGGCCAACGCCTTCCTGAAAACACTGGAGGAGCCGCCCTCCTTCGCGGTCATCATCCTGATCGTCCCGGAGATCGGCGCGGTATTGCCGACGATCCGCTCGCGCTGCCGGGTCATGGAGGTGCGCCCGGTCCCGCGTGCGGCGCTGGCGACGGCGCTGGCGGGGCGGCATGGCGTGACCGCTACAGAGGCGGAAACGTTGGCGGCACTATCGCGCGGGCGCGCGGGTTGGGCGATCGAGGCCGCCGGACGCCCGGACTTCTTCGCCGAGCGGCGAGGAGCCTTCGAGACGATGCTGGGGCTCTTGCAGGGGCCGGCGCTCGAATTCTTCCCGCTCGTCGACCGCCTGACCGATCGCTTCCGCAAAGGGCGGCGCGACGAGGTTTACGCCGCGCTGGATACCTGGCTCGGGCTCTGGCGCGATCTGCTGCTGATCCGCAGCGGGTGCGCCGAGTTCATCCTGAACGTCGATTACCTGGACCAACTCCGCGCGCTGGCGGCACGCTTCGAGCTCCCGTGGTTACGCGGGGCGGCGAGCGCCACGAGCGATGCCCTGCGCCAACTCGATGAGAACGTCGCGCCGCGCCTGGCTCTGGAGGCGATGGTCCTACGCTGGCAAGAACAGCCCTGAACCGGGTGGGTCGGAGAGGCGGCAGGCGCGCGCGCGCGCCGCTGATCCGCCGCCCGGTGCGGGGCCGTGGAAGGAATAGCGAGATGTCGGATTCGTGTAGCGTCGATGGTGGGTGCAGCACTTGCTCGTTCGGGCAGCGCCTCGCCACGCTGAATGAGGAAAACGGCGAAGAATGGCCGGTCGTGCTGGTCCGCTTCCGCGAGACCAGCCGGACCCGCTTCTTCGCGCCGGGATCGGTCCGGGCGCGGGTCGATGATTGGGTCATCGTCGAGACGAGCAAGGGGGAGGAGGCGGGTAAGGTCATCGCCACCGACCAGCAGGTGCGCGCGGCGGTCTTCGCGGGGCCGCTGAAGCCGATTCGCCGCGTCGCCGAGCCGCACGAGGTCTCGCTGGTGCAGCGCCTGGAGGGTGAGGCGAAAGTGGCGATGCGCGCCTTCCGCGAGCAGATCGCCAACCACCACCTGACGATGAAGCCGATCCGCGCCGAGTTCAGCTTCGACGCCAAGCGACTCACCTTCTACTACGCGGCGGAGGATCGGATCGACTTCCGCGAACTCGTCAAAGATCTCGCCAAGCACTTCGGCGTGCGGATCGATCTGCGTCAGGTCGGCGCGCGCGACGAAGCCCGTCTGATCGGCGGCGTCGGGAAGTGCGGGCGCTCCCTCTGCTGCTCCAGCTGGCTCCAGACCTACCCCTCGGTCACGGTCAAGCAGGCCAAGGAGCAGGATCTGCCGCTGAACCCGACGAAGATCTCCGGGGTCTGCGGGCGGCTCCTCTGCTGCCTCAGTTACGAGAACGAGCAGTACACGCAGATGAAGCGCGCCCTGCCGCGCCTCGGGCAGTTCGTCCCCACCCCGCAGGGCGTCGGCAAGGTTATCGGCATCCAGACGCTGAAAGGGCGGGTCGTCACCTTCATCGAGGGGACCGGCGTGGCCGACTTCGCCGCCGACGAGTTGGGTGCGGCGCTGCCGCCCGTCCGCCAGAATGCGCCCACGCGCGAGGAGCGCCCGGCGGGGGAAGCCCCGCCGCGCCGACCGCGTGCAGAGGCGAGCCCGCGCCCGGCCCTGACAGCGCCGATCGCCCCGGTGCAACCGGAGGCACTACCCGAGGCCGAGCCGCCGGTAACCGACGAAGAGGGGGACCGCCCGAAGCGCGCTCGCCGTCGCTCGCGGCGCGGCGGGCGGCGGGGTGGCGGCGGCGGCACCACCGAGAAGGTGGAGGGGTAGCCGCCGTCGCGCGCAGCAAGGGGGGAGAGCGGAGCGAGTATGCCCTTCGAGATCCAGATCGCGGTGGCGAAGACGCATAAATATGCCACCCGCGAGAGCGGCGACACGGTCGAACTGCTCGAACGCCCGAGTGGCGGCATGTCGGTCGTCCTCGTCGATGGGCAGGGGCATGGGCAGGCGGCCAAAACCCTCAGCCTGCTCGTCAGCGCCAAAGCGGTGGCGCTGCTGAAGGATGGCGCGCGGGACGGCGCGGTAGCGCGCGCCGTCCACGATTACCTGCACACCTTCCGCCAGGGGCGCGTGTCGGCCACGCTCGAAATCCTCTCGGTCGATCTCGTCTCCAAGACGGTCATCAGCAGCCGCAATAGCGCCACACCGCTCCTGCTCGGTCACGGCGAGTGCTACGAACTGCGCGCCTCATCATCGAGTTCGATCGGCATCCGGCGCCACACGAAACCGATGATCGACCAGTTCGACGCGGAGCCGGGATTGCGAGTGGCACTCTTCTCGGACGGCATCATCCATGCGGGGGAACGCTACGGGTGCCCGTTCGATCCGCTCGCCTTCGCCACGGCGCAGCTGCGCGGCGCGAGCAGCGCGCGCGAGCTAGCCGACGCCTTGCTGGCGGAGGCGCTGGCGGCGGACCAGGGACGCCCGGAGGACGACATGACGGTCGTGGCGTTGACGCTCGGCGCGCGCGGCGAATACCCGCCGATACGCCGCATGGAGGTCGTGGTCCCGCTGCTCTGAGTGCGCTGCGAGGGGGAACGATGGGCGAGGCCGGGGATGAAGAGCGCGCCGCCCCACCGGTGTGGGCGCGGCGGGGCGATGTACAACCGAGCGGCTGGCAGCACGGGGGCGCGGCGGGGCCGCGCCTGACGATCGTCGGGCCATGCGCGGCGGGGAAAACGACGCTCGTCGCCGATCTGCGCGCGCGCGGCCTGGACGCGCACGCGGTGGCACAGGAGCATTCCGGGGTCGCGTACCTCTGGCAGCTCGCGGAACCGGACCTGTTGATCTTCCTCGATGTCGATCTCGCCACCACCGCCGCGCGTCGTCGCCGCGAGTGGCCCGCCAGCCTCTACGAGACGCAGCAACGCCGCCTCGCCCACGCGCGCGCCCACACCGATCTCTATCTCGACGGGAGCGCACTGACGCCGGAGGAGATCGCCGGGCGGGTCGCCGACTTCGCGGCGAGCAGCCAACCGGAGAAGGATTCGTGAGTGCCGGGCCGTCCCGCGACCCGGCCCCGCTGATCCTGACCCTCGCGCTCGATGCCGAGGCGCGGGAACGCCTCGATCGTCTGCGCGCGGCCCACTTCCCCGCCGAGCGGAATTATTTGCGGGCGCACCTGACCCTTTTTCACCACCTCCCGGCGGCGCACGAAGGGACGATCCGCGACGATCTGGCGGCGATCGCGGCGCGCGGCCCGCTGACGCTGCGCGCCACGGAGGTCCGCTTCTTCGGACAGGGGGTAGCCTACGGCTTCGCGGCCCCGGAACTGGTCGCGCTGCGTGGCGCGCTCGCCCAACAGTGGTGGCCCGGGTTGAACGAGCAAGATCGCCGCCCCTTCCGCCCGCACGTCACCGTGCAGAACGAAGTACCCGCCGCACAGGTACGGGCGCTCTACGATGAGCTACGGGCGCTCTTCACGCCATTCACCAGGCGGGACGGGACTGCTGCTGTGGCGCTATCGCGGCGGCCCGTGGGAGGCCGCCGGGGCATATCCATTTGTCGGCACGGGGCTAGAATAGAGCGCAATCATGCTGCCGAAGGGATTGTTAGCGTCGGCGATCGGTTTTTATGTGTGACTCAAGGGAGTTTGTCGATGCGCCCGGAATTTCCTTCCTTTCACAGTGAAATAACCGAAGCTTCGGGTGGGGTGCTGCTGTAGCCTACCGTCCCTCGCACAACCGCCGCTGTCTCGACATTGCTTGTAGACATACCGGTGCCAGTTGCAGTAAATCCCGTGATGGTGCCGTTCTTCGCCTCGCGCTGCACCCACTTCGCTTCCAGCTGCGCGGGCGAATTCGATGCCTGCAAGGATGTTGTCAGGTAACCATGCGCCGCAGTCCAGTTGTGCTGTCGAAGCGCCTCGAAATACGCGACCGAAACCTTCTCCGGCTCGTGCTGCTCTTGGAACTGCCCAATAAAGGTACGAACAAGTACGGTGCCGAGGATGCCACTCAGGATACAGCCAAACATGAAAAGTGCAACAATCGCCACACCAAGGGGAGGAAACCGACGCTTCTTCCTCGATTCTTGAGGGACAATCGGTATATCGGTATCGCCCTCAGCCACTATGCCACCCTGATTTGCGTCCACCTCGCCTATCTCCGCGAGGCGGGCAAGCGCCAGAGGGGCAATCTATGCGGGATTACCAATAGCGCTAAGCTTTAGGTGGTGGCGGCGGTATCGCCCGGCATCGCACCACGGCGCGGGGCGCTCGCCGGTCGCCCCAGCAGATAGCCCTGCACGAAGTCTGCGCCGTGCGCCTGGACCCAGGCCAACTCTTCCGGCGTCTCGATCCCCTCGGCGACCGTTTGTAGCCCGAGTCCGCGCGCCGTTTCGAGGATATTGCGCGCGATCAGTGCCTTGTACGGATCGGCGTGGACGCCCCGGATCAACTCGATATCGAGCTTCAGGAAATCGGGGCGGAGCTGGTGTAACAGGTTCAGCGAGGAATAGCCCGAGCCGAAATCGTCCAGGGCGATCCGAAAACCGGCGCTGCGATAGAAGGTCAGGATCTTCTGGAGGTGTCCGGCGTCTTGCGCGCGATCCGACTCGGTGACCTCGAAGACGATCCGCTCGCGCGAGAAACCGGTGGCGTCGATCGCGGCGACGGTGGTGCGGAGGCAGAAGGTGGGGTCGTAGATGGCGGTCGGGTTGAAGTTGATGAAGAGACAGCCGGTCAGATCGTTGCGGGCCGCATCATAGATCGCGGTACGCCGCGCGAGGAGATCGAGCTGAAAGAGGAACCCCGCGTCGCGGGCGGCATCGAAGAGTCGACCGGGCGGGATGAGTTCGCCCGCCGGATCGAGGCCGCGCAGCAGCGCCTCGTGGGCGAAGGGTCGGGTCGGATCGGCGGCGTGGACGATCGGCTGGAAGTGGCTGGTGACGCGCTCTTCCTGGAGGAGATCGTGCAGCCAATCGGACTGGACCATGCCGATGAACCGCTGGAGCGGGGTCACATGGGCAATGGCGCTGAGGCGCGGCAGACCCGGCTCGGTGGTGAAGAGCGATTGCGTATCGTGCAGCTCCTGGCTGCTCAACGCCGCCTCCAAATGCGTCAGCAGCGGGGCGAGCTGTCCGGCGGCGAGGGTCACGAGAACGCTCTGCCGATCGTCCAGGCGTTCGTAGGCGATATCCGCCTCGTGCAACCCATTCAACGCCTTGCCGAGGGTGTGACCGAGCGGGAACCAGAGGTAGAGCCGCCCACCATCGGGGATCTTCGACGGCAGTTGCTCGCAACGCGCGCAGGGCGCGGACGTTGTGGTGACCGGTAGCTGCACATAAACCACTGTCGCTCTCCCATTGCTCGATCATCCCGCACTGGCGCACCAGCGCGATCCGGCAGCCGGCGGCTAGATCCACCCTTGTAGATTGTAGCGGCGCGGCACGCTGGGGACTAGAGACGGCGGTCCATCGGCGTATGGGAAGATGGTCCTACCCACATAGCCATACGGCGGCGTCAGTCGATATAGCCGAGGGCGTCCAGCGCGAAACCGAGGAACGGGGCGGCGAGAAAGAAGGTGGTCACGCCGGTCGCCAGCGCAACGGTGAGGCGACCGAGCGGGCGTGGCAGCGGCGCGTTCAACGCCAGCGCCGCGAGGCCGAGCCCGATCAGCGCCGCCAGCGCGAGGAACGCGCGACGCCACATCGCCTCGTTCCACCCTTCCGGCGACCACGCCGGGCGCGAGATGATGAGGGCGGCGGGGGCGATACCGAGGCTTCCGCCATCGTATCACGGCGTAGGGCGGGAATCCGGCGCGGCACGACGTACTCCGTTCGCCGTAGGTGGCGGTGCAGGAGGAGAAAGCCCAGCGCCCTGCTGCGGGACGGGTCATCGTGACGATCAGCGGCGTCGTACCGACGGTCGCGCGGCAGGTGGTGGTGAGGAGATCGCGCGGATCATCGGCACAGGAGAGGCCGTGGCGGGGGAGGATCGTCGTCGCGGGGCCACCGCTCGCGCCCTGCACCTGGAGGCCGCGAAAGGCGCTGTACTCGCGCGGCGGGGCGAAGTAGGCCGCGCCGACGAGGCCGAACACGACCAGGCCGAGCGCGACTCCGCAAACGATCGATGTGGCGAGGCGCAGACGACCCATCGCTTCCCTCCCTTATGCGTATCGCTGTCGACGATAGAACGTCACCTGGGAACGTTGGTTACGCCCGTTGCACACGCCGTATGGCGCACCGATAGGTCGGGAAGCTGCGGTCGGCCCCGCCCCTGATCAGGTTCAGCTCGCCGGGGTCGCCGCACGCACCGGCGTGTCGCGGAAGCGGTTGGTGATCGGCAGGCGGCGGTCGCGTCCGAAGGCCCGCCCGGTGATCTTGATGCCGGGCGCGGCCTGCCGCCGCTTGTATTCGTTCAGATCGACGAGGCGGATGATCCGCGCCACCAACTCGGGCTCGTTGCCATCGGCGACGATCTCGGCGGCGCTGCGGTCGTCCTCGACATACGCCTTGAGGATCGGGTCGAGCACCGCGTACGGTGGCAGCGAATCGGTATCGACCTGATCGGGGCGCAACTCGGCGGAGGGGGGCTTCTGGATCGTGCTGGGGGGGATCACCTCGCCGCCATTCTCGTTGCGCCAGCGGGAAAGCGCGAAGACCAGCAGCTTCGGCACATCCTTGATCACCGCGAAACCCCCAGCCATGTCGCCGTAGATCGTGGCGTAGCCGACCGACATCTCGCTCTTATTCCCGGTGGTGAGGACGAGCGAGCCGAACTTGTTGGAGAGGGCCATCAGGATATTGCCCCGGATGCGCGCCTGGAGATTCTCCTCCGCCAGCCCGAACGTGGTCCCCTCGAACGCCTCATGCAGCATCTCCAGCGCCGCCGCGTGCGTCCCCTCGATCGGGATCGCCAGATAGTGGACGCCCAGACGTTCGGCGAGATCGCGCGCGTCATCCCTGGAGCCGTGCGAGGAGTAGCGCGAGGGCATCGAAACCCCGGTGACGGCGTCCGCCCCGAGCGCATCGACGGCGATCGCCGCGACCAGCGCCGAATCGATCCCGCCCGAGAGGCCGAGGACGACGCGCGCGAAGCCGTTCTTGCGAACGTAATCGCGCGTGCCGAGGACCAGCGCGCCGTAGACTTCCGCGAGCGGCGGGAGCGGGACGACGAGCGATTCGCCGGGGAGCGGGGCCGGATCGGCGACGCGGGGCGGGAAGGCCGCGAGCGGGACGGTCGGCACATCCTCCGGCGGCAGATCGCGCAGCAGGCGCTCCTTGCGGCGCAGCGGGTCGCGCAGGCGGTCGCGCAGGACGGTGCCGAGATCGAGGTCGGCGAAGAGGAGATGCTCGCTGAAGAGCGGGGCGCGCGCGACCGGGTGGCCGTCGGGGTCGAAGATCACGCTGCCGCCATCGAAGACCAGCTCATCCTGCCCGCCGACGAGGTTGACGTAGGCGACGAAGAGATCGTTGTCGGCGGCGCGGGTCGCCAGCATCCGCTCGCGCGCCTGCCACTTGTCCTGGCTGTAGGGCGAGGCGTTGATGTTGATGATCAGCCGCGCGCCCGCGAGGCTCTGCAAGGTCGCGGGGCCGACCGGATACCAGATATCCTCGCAGATCGTGATCCCGACCGGCACCGTGCCGAAGCGGAAAACCGGCGCGGTATCCCCGGCCAGGAAGTAACGATCCTCGTCGAAGACGCCGTAATTCGGCAGGTAGCGCTTGTGGTAGGTGCCGACCCACTCGCCATCGGCCAGCACCGCCGCCGCGTTGTAGATATCCTCCGCCACGTCCACGAAGCCGACGATCGCCACGATCCCCTGCGTCTGGGCGGCGATCTCGCGCAGGCAACGCAGATTCTCGGCGAGGAACGACGGTTTCAGCAGGAGGTCTTCCGGGGGATAGCCGGTGATCGCCAATTCCGGGAAGACGACGACGTGCGCGCCACCGTCGCGCGCCTCCGCGATCCGCGCGATGATCCGCGCGGTGTTCCCGGCCAGATCGCCGACCGTTTGATTGATCTGGGCCAGGGCCACGCGCAGGACAGTGCCGCCAAGGTCCATCTCTTCCCTCCCCTACCAGCGCGTGGGCGACGCACGTTGGTGTACATATTACACCATCAGTGCATAGCACAGCGTCACCTTATCATGGTGACGGTAGCCGATCGGGGATGCGGGCGCAAGGCACGGGCCACAGCATCAGCGCTAGCGCACTCTTCCTGACCACTGGTTACTTTTTACTGGCTACTCGTAGACACACAGCCGCCGCCCTTACGGGCGGCGGCCGTGCTGTGGGAAGGGTGGGGGAGGAGAAGTAGGCGTTGTTGCGCGGTCGCGGCGCGCGATCTGTGGCATGCGCTGCCTGCATCCTCGGTGGCGTCGCACTCTTCGTGCCTCGCGTCCGCCTGACCTGTAGAGAGGATACAGGCGGGTCGCAGGGAAGTCAATCAGCAATTTGCCATGCTTCTGAATCGACTTTTGTGCAAAACAGACAACGACAAGGGCTATTCGAGTGCAGCGGAGAGGAGGACACAGGTCGCCCTCTCGCCGTATGGCACGCTGCTCAGTAGAGTTCGAGGTAGCGATCGCGCTCCCACTGGCTGACGTGGCGGCGGAACGCGGCCCACTCCTGCTTCTGCGCCGCCGCCAGGTGCCGGACGATGTAGGGGCCGAGCGCGTCGCAGACGACCGCGTCCTGCTCCAACTCCGTGATCGCCTCGCCGAGCGTCATCGGCAGGTGCTCGACGTTGCGCCGCACCAGGTCGTCCTCGGTGAGGTAGTACAGATTCTCCTCCACCGGCTCCAACAGGGGCAGGTCGCGCTCGATCCCGTCGAGTCCGGCGGCGAGCATCGCCGCGAAGGTCAGGTAGGGGTTGCACGACGGGTCCGGGCAGCGCAATTCCACCCGCGTCGACTGGCGCTTGTGCGAGCGCACGGCGGGCACGCGGACCAGCGCGGAGCGGTTGGAGTTGGCCCAGCTGACATAGACCGGTGCCTCGGAGCCGGGGACGAGTCGCCGGTAGGAGTTGATCAGCGGCGCGAAAACCGCCGACATCCCGCGCGCGTGGTGCAGCAGCCCCGCCATGAACTGGCGCGCGACCGGCGACAGGCCGTAGGGATCGGCGGCATCGGCGAAGGCGTTCGCCCCGCCATCGAGGTGGTAGAGGCTGAGGTGCGTGTGCATCCCCGAGCCGTTCCACTCCTCCATCGGCTTCGGCATGAAGGTGGCGTGCAGGCCGTGCCGCTGGGCGATCGCCTTGAGGGTGTATTTGAAGGTGATGACCTGATCGGCGGTCCGCAAGGCGTCGGCGTAGCGGAAGTCGATCTCGTGCTGCCCGACCGCCCCCTCGTGGTGCGCCTGCTCGACGACGATCCCCATCTCGGTCAGCGCGAGGATCATGTCCTTGCGGACGTCCGACGCGAGCCCGGTGGAAACATCGAAGTAGCCGGAGCGGTCGTGCGGGAGGGGGGAGATCTGATCGCCCTCCTTGCGGAAGAGGAAGAACTCGATCTCCGGGCCGATGTGGTAGCCGTAGCCGAGCTTCGCCAGTCGCGCCAGCTGCCGCTTCAACGTGCCGCGCGGATCGCCGGGGAAGGGATCGCCGTTCGGCGTGTAGACATCGCAGATCAGGCGCGCGGTCGAATGGACCCCCTTCTCCCAGGGGAGGATCGCGAAGGTGGCGCGATCCGGCAGGAGGAACATGTCGCTCTCCGCCGCGCGCGCGAAGCCATCGATCGCCGAACCATCGAACCAGACCCCGTTCGTCAGGGCATCCTCGAGTTCAGAGAGCGGCATCGTCACGCTCTTCACGATGCCCATCACATCGGTGAACTGCATGTTCACGAAATCGACCCGCTCCTCATGCGCCCACGCGAGCACATCGGCGACACTCGGCTCGCCTTTTCCCTCTCGTTTGGCCGCTCCCGCCGCCATGCGGTCCTCCTTAACTCGTTGCTGTCATTTTCGCGCGCCGTCTCGTCGTCCGGCGCACCCGCGCCGCGCGGGGATGGTGTCGCCAACGCGGCCGCAGCCCCGAGCGGGCAGCGCTACTCCTCGGGATGCGGCAGCATGTAGAGGAGCGCGGCGAGGTGCATCGCCAGTTGCTGCGCCGGATCGAGCGGCGAGCGTCCGCAGATCTCCTCGATGCGCCGGAGTCGGTAGGTGAGCGTGTTGCGGTGGATCGCCAACTCCGCCGCCGCCGCCCCGGCTGCCCCTCCCTGTCGCAGATAGGCGAGCAGGGTGGGCAGGAGTTCGCCGCCGTAGCGCGTGTCGTGCTCCGGGAGATCGCCGAGCACCCCGGCCACGAAGCGCCCCGCCTCGGGCGTCCCCCAGAGGGGATAGAGCAGTCCATAGGGGCCGAGATCATCGACCACGTTCCAGTCGGCGAAGGGGCCCTGACGTCCGTTGCTCCGCAGCACGGCGAGCGCGAACCGCACCTGCCGCTGCGCCTCCGGCAAGCGCGCCACATCGTCGACCGGCGCGCTGAGGGCGACCGCGACCGCGCCGTTCAGCCCCGCGCCGACCAGGCCCGCGCGTAACGCCTGTGCCACGCGCGGCAGCGCCTCCGAGCGGGCGGTGTGGACCAGGCCGACGACGCGCCCGCCCGCCTCATCGGTGAACTCGTCGTATTCGGCGTGCGGGGCGATCCGCGCGGTCAGCGTGCGGCGAGCGGTCAGCAAGGCCCGCTCCGTCTCCGGCCCTGCATGGCGCGGGGTGAGCGCGACGACCGCGAAGGCGGTCGCCAACTCCAGGCCGAGCATGTCGACCCGATCGGCCCGCTCATCGAGCGTGAGCGCGGGGCTGAGCAGCTCGGCGACGAGCGCGGCACGTCGCGCCGGGGCGAGTCGGCTCCGCGTGCGGCGCGTCTGGGCGATCGCGAGCGCGCAGGCCGCCGCGACGCGCGACACCAGCAGCCGATCCGCCTCATCGAGCGCGCCGCGCGCGCCGTAGATCGCCAGCCAGCCGCGCGTGGTGCCATCCAGCGGCGCGAGCAGCCATTCGGCCCCCTGGAGCGGATCGGGCTGCGGGGCCGACGCGGTCTCGATCCCCGGCGGCAGGGCGGGCGGACGCGAGGGCAGCGTCTCCCCCGGTGGGGCGGACGCCTCTTGCACGCGCCCGCGCTCATCGAGCAGCAGGAGCGGACGCCCCCCCTGCGCGACGCCGATCCGCAGCAAATCCTGGACCCCGCGCCCGCGCAGCGTCGCCTCGGTGAGGGCGCGATCGATCTCGCTGACGCGGCGGTAGAGGCGCGAGCGACGCGCGTTGATCAGCCGCGTCAGCACCAGTTCGAGATCGGGCGTGACGCCGCCGCGCGCGCGCAGCAGATCGAGATCGTCGATGGCGACGCCCAACGTCGCGTCCGGGTCGATCACCAATGCCGCGACCCCGCGCCGCCGCAACTCGTGGAGCGCGCCGGGCAGGAAGGGGCGCACCTCGGCCAGGATCTGCGCGGGGAGGAGCACGATCGCCCCGGCCTCGACGTGGGGCAGCATCGGCGGCGTCGCGCGCATCGTCACCGGCCAGCTCAGGGTGCGCTCGGGGTGGAGCAGCGCCGCCGCGCGCGCGGCGGTGGGGGTAGCGATCAGCGCCGTCGCGTAGAGGGGGCTCTCGGACCAGCGCAGGAGATCGCGCAGGACGATATTCATACAGCCTCGCGCGCCACGACAGACAGGTGTGTGCTCATCGGCCTCCTACCTCGATCGTGGCAGCTATCAAGATGAGCGAGCCTGATAACGAAGACGGTCCGCCAACAGGCGCGAGCGCAACAGCGAGGGCGTCGCCCAAGCGGCACCGGACTGACAACGAGGCCAACCCGCGCGACGATTATTCCGCGAGCGCCTTCTCCTGGGCGCTCGGCTCGCCATCGGCCTGGGGCGGCAGGTAGCGCAACGACTTCTTATCGACGACCCGATCGGTGAAGAGGATGCCATCGAGGTGGTCGATCTCGTGTTGCAGCACCCGCGCGACCATTCCCTCGGCGCGGATCCGGATCTCGCGGAAATCGAGGTCGCGCGCCTTGACCACCACGCGCGCCGCGCGCGGCACATCGCCCACCCAGTGGGGAATACTGAGGCAGCCTTCGGACGGCTCCGACTGCTTCCCGGTCATCTTGATGATCTCCGGGTTGAGCAGGATCAGCGACGCACCGGGCTCACCCTCTTCGATATAGTCATCCGGCACATCGACGGTGATCAGTCGCAATAGCACCCCGACCTGCGGCGCGGCGAGGCCGACACCGGGGGCTTCGAGCATCGTCTCGTACATGTCCTCGGCGAGACGCCGGATCGTCTCATCGACGCGCTTGATCTTGACCGCCTTCTGGCGCAAGCGCGGATCGCCTTCGGTGATAATCTCCAGGTGTGCCATCGCTCTTCTTCGCTTCCCGCTCTCGCGCCGTTGTGCCGATTGCTCTATCGCGGCACAATGCGCGACCGACCACGCGCACGAGCAAGCCTCGCCACGCGCTTTTATCCCCCGTCCAGCAACGAGCAGTATAGCACATCGCCCGAATGGACAGCATGCACAAGTGCCGACTGTGGCAGGGCATTGTGCGGATTGCCAGATCGGCGGTCAGCCAGGGAGGGCGGGGGCCACCATCGTGGCGAAGCGGGCCGGGGAAAACGGCGTCAGATCGGGGGCGAATGCATCGCCGGTGAGCGCCGCCGCGAGGCGCCGCCCGATCAGCGGGCCGAGGGTCACGCCGCTGTGCGTCACCCCGACGTAGGCATTGGTGCAGCCGGGGACACGCCCGATGACCGAGACCCCGTCGCGCGGGATCGGGCGGACGCCGATCCGCGCCGAGGCGATCCCCGCCGAGGCGACCGCCGGATAGGCCCGCGCCGTCCGGCGCAACGCCTCGGCACAGGCGGCGGGCGGGGGAGCGAGCGGTGTGTCGGCGGCGACGGTGCGATCGAGATCCTCCGCGTGCGCGAGGACGAGGCCGCCGCCCGGATCGGGGCGAAACGTGATATCGCCAGCGTGGCAAACGAGGCGCGACGGCGGGGTCAGCGGGCCGGTCACCGTCAGCAAGCCCGGCAGGCGCTCCAACGGCAAATCCCAACCAAGCAGCGCCGCGACCGCGTCGGCACGCGGCCCGGCGCAGTTGACCAACGCCGCCGCGTGCAGGCGCTCGCCGCCCACCAGCGCCACCCCGGTCACGCGCTCGCCGACATCATGCTCGATCGCCGCGACCGCACTGTGCGCGCGGACAACCAGGCCGCGTTCCTCGGCGCGGGCCAGCAGCTGACGGATCAGCGCCGGGACATCGACCCAGCCCTCGGCGGGGGTGTACCAGACCTCCGGCACGAGCGCCGGGTCGAGGCGGAGACCCGGCTCCAACTCGCGCATCGCCCGTTCCGGCGAGATCGCCTCCGAGCGGTAGGCCCAGGAATCCTGGCGCGCGGCGTCGCGCCGTTGCTCCTCTTGTCCGGCGGGGGTCAGCGCCCAGCTCAGCCCGCCGACCGGGTGATACCAGGGGGCGTCGGCGAACTCCGCCGCGAGCGCCGCGTGTTCGGCCATCCCCGCGACGTTCAGATCGTGGTAGGCGCGCGGGTGCTTGTGGGCCGAATTGAGCCAGGCGAAGCTGGAGGCGCTGGTGCCACGTCCCGGTTCCCCGGCGTCGAGCAGGACCGTCGGCACGCCCGCTTCGGTCAGCCGGTAGGCGGTCGCCGTACCGACGATCCCGCCGCCGACGACGATCGCGCGCGCTGTCGTATCCATCAACGTCTCCTCATCGTTACCCCCGCGACCCCGCTGAACAGACTCGGAGCGTGTGTCTTCATCGGGATCAGCGGTGCCGCCCACGATTCGATCACACCACTCTCGCCGCAAGAGTATGTCACAAATCACACCGCGCGGGTCAGTGTTCTCCCTGCTCGGCCAGCAGGCGAGAGAGGGTGGCGGTCGCCACGTTCGCGCCGCTGACGATCAGGACGAGCGGGCCGGGCGCATCGGCGAGCCGCCCGAGTTGGAGTGCCGCCAGCCCGACCGCGCCGGAGCCCTCCACGATAAGGTGGTGCCGATCGAGGAAGGTGAGCATCGCCGTGGCGATCGCCGTCTCCGGGACCGTCTCGACCCGCTCGATGTGCTGGCGCACCAGCGGGAAGGTGATCGACCCCGCCGCGATGTTGCCGGCCAGCCCGTCCGCGAGGGTCGGATCGGAGGCGACCGGCACGATCGTCCCCGCCGCCAGCGACGCCGCCATCGCCGCCGACGCCTCCGACTGCACGCCGACCGTGCGTAAGTCGGGCGCGAGCGTCCGTGCCGCCACGCCGATCCCCGAGGCCAGCCCCCCGCCACCGACCGGCACGACGATCGTCCCCGCGTCCGGCAGATCGAGCAGGATTTCGAGCGCCACCGTCCCGGCCCCGGCGATCACCGCCGGGTCGTCGTAGGGGGAGACGAAAGTGAGGCCGCGCGCCGCCGCGATCCGGGGCGCTTCCGCCTCGGCCTCGTCGTAGTCCGCGCCGATCAGCAACGTCTCGACGCCCGCGCGCCGCAACCCGGCGATCTTGGCGGGCGAGGCGTTCTGCGGCACCACGATCGTCGCCGCGATCCCGGTCAGCCGCGCCGCCTCCGCCACGCCCAGGCCGTGATTCCCCGCCGAGCAGGTCAGCACGCCGCGCGCACGCGCTTCGCCGGACAGTGTCAGCAGGCGATTGAGCGCGCCGCGCAGCTTGAAGGAGCCGGTGCGCTGCTGACATTCCAGCTTCAGCCAAACCTCCGCGCCGTACTCCGCCGACAGCGCCGCCGAGCGTTCGAGCGGCGTCCGCAGCACGTAGGGCGCGATCCGCCGTGCGGCCAGAAACACATCGCGGATAGTGGGCCAGTGGGCCAGTGGGTCAGTAACGAGTGGCCTGCGAATGTCGTCACCTACACCAATGTTCTCGCTCACCACACCCTCGCTTTATCCTTCATTACTCGCCCACTTCGTCCACTCCGCCCACTTGCCCCACTATCCGAAGAGCACATATTCTCTGAGGAAGCGATCGACCGCCGTCCAGAAAGTGGCGATCGTCTCGCGCTTACGCCAGCCGTGTCCCTCGCCCGCGTAGAGGTGATACTCGTGCGGGACGCCGCGCCGCCGTAACGCCGCCACGATCAACTCCGCCTGGGCGGGCGGCACCACCGGATCGATCGCGCCCTGGAAGATCGCGATCGGGTCGCTGAGGCGGTCGGCGTGGTAGATCGGCGAGCGGTCGCGATAGCGGGCGCTCGTCTCCGGTAACGGCCCCACCAGTGAATCGAGATAGCGTTCCTCGAACTTGTGGGTATCGGTGGCGAGGGTGAAGAGGTTGGCGATGCCGTAGAGGCAGAGCGCCGCCTTGAAGAGGCCGGGGTGGGTGACGAGGGTCTGCAAGACCGTATAGCCGCCCGCGCTGCCGCCCATGATCACGAGGCGACCGGGTTCGGCCAGCCCCGCATCGGCCAGGAAGCGCGCGCCCGCCGCCGTGTCCGCGATGTCCACGACGCCCCACTGTTCACGGAGCGCGCGGAGATAGTCGCGCCCATAGCCGGTGCTGCCGCGATGGTTGACCTCCAACACGGCGTAGCCGCGCGAGGTGAAGAACTGCGCAGCGGCGTTGTAAGCAGCGGTCGTCGCGCCGGTGGGGCCACCGTGGACGCGCACGATCGCCGGGGGGAGGCCCATACCCTTGTAGCGCTCGCTGGTCGGCGCGTAGTAGAGGCCGTGGACGGTCGCGCCATCGACCTCCCAAGTGACAGGGCGTGGGGTCGCCAGCGCGGCAGGCGCGATCGTCTCCCCGGCGGCGCGGGCGCGGATTCGCGTGCTGCCCGGTTGCAGCGCGACGGTCACCACGCGCGACGGGATCGCGGAGGCGGAGGCGATGGCCGCGAGCATCATGCCATCTGCCGTGATCGCGGGCTGCTCGATCCAGTCGTACTCGGTCAACCCCAGGCGACCCGTCTTGCCGGTCGTCGTGTCGAGATATCGGAGCTGCCGGAAACCGCCCTCAGCGCGGAGGAAGAGGAGTCCGCCGCCATCGCCCGCGAAGGCGTAGGTCCGCATCCCCTGCGCCCACGCCGCCTGCCCGATCTCGCCCGCGCCCTCGGTCAGCGCGCGACTTGTCCCCGTCGTCAGGTCATGGAGATAGAGTTGGCTCCAACCGCTCTCGTCGGAGATGTAGGCGAGGGCGCGGCCATCCGGCGCGAACTCCGGCTGGAAGATCGCCGTGTCGGCGTCCCCGGCGATCGTGTGGACGTCGTCCAGGGTCGGCAAGCCCCCCGCCTGCGCGGGTGGGCGCACGGTGGCGACGCGCAGGCGGGTGCCGTCCCACGGCATCTGCGGGTGATCCCACTCGATCCAGGCGACGCGCGCGCCGTCCGGGCTCCAGCGCGGCTGCATGGAGAAGTCGGCCCCTTCGGCGACGATCTGCGGCCAGCGCGCGCCCGCCGTGTCGACGATCGCCAGCCGATCGACGCGGTCGACCGAGTGGACATAGAGGAGCCAGCGCCCGTCGGGCGAGACGGTCGGCGCGGCGGCGTGGCCGAACGCGGGGGTGAGTGGCGTGGCCGTCCCCGCCGTGAGCGCCTGCCGGTAGAGTCGCCCCGACGTGGCCTCCGCGAAGTAGACCATGCCCCCTGCGACGCCGAAGTCGCCGCCGCCGTAGCCGACGCGCGCCCGCACCGCGAGGCCGACCGTCAGGTCGCGCGGCGCATCGTCGCCGGTCTGCGCGACCAGCACATTCTGGTCGCCGCGCCCTTCGAGCCAGACCAGCGTCTGGTCATCATCATCCCAGGCAACATCGCTGAGGCGCGTCCCGCCCGCCATCCCTGCGGGGGTGATCGGGCTCGGCCAGAGGCCGTATGGCAGCGCCGTCTTGCTCGCTTCTTTTTGCGTCATGCTCACCCTCTCGCTCCGCTCGCATCACGCCCAGCTGGCGGACGCCCGCACATCGCTATGCGGTATCATACGCCTATCTGTCGGCGGCGCGTATGCCCGCCCTGCGGGGGAACCCTCACCGAGGAGTCAGGCAACGATGTCGGCGACGCGCTACCTCTTCGATCTGGAAATGCCCCCGGTCTTCCTGGGGGAGACGGTCGCGGTCGTCACCGCGAAGCCGGACGCGACGATCGCCTACGAGGAAACGCTGACCTGGGATGCCGGGGTGGCGGTCGGGCTGATCCGCGTGGAGACCGGCACGCTCGCGGTGATCGACGATCTGCACCGCTGGTGGCGGGCGAAGCAGCGCGCGATCGGCTTCACGTTCAACGTGGCGATCCGCGTCGCCAATCGCGGGCGCGGCGACTTCACCACGCACAGCGCCGATCAACTGAAGACGATCATCGCGCAGGGGCAGGATGAGATGATCGCGCGCCTCACCGAGGGCGAAGCGCGACACTGACGAACGACGAACGACGAAATAGCGTGAAAGCAGCGCCGCGCCTGCTACCGGGGTGCGGCGGTTATCGTTGCGCGGGCGTGTGTCAGGAACTGGCTGGAGGCGATCGGCGCAGCGTTGGTGTCGCGCCCGTAGCCACTGGGGATCGACAGGCCACCGAGTCCCGGGATCGCGGGGCCGGCGAAGGTACGGGCGCGGAGTTCGCGGAAGGTGTTGGCGAGGTCGATCGCGCCGAGGCCGAGCGGCAGATGAGGATGGTCGCCGGGAGGGGTGGGTCGGCGACGTACGGCATCGTCATGCGCTCGGTCGGCACCAGAGACCTGGCGCTGTTCCGGCGCGGCGTGATTGCACTCCCAGACGAAGGCATTGTCAAGGAAAGTCGCGCTACGTGCTCCGTTTCATCATCGCTGGTGGGGGAGCGGCCCTCACCCCCGCCGCCTGCGGGCGGCACCCCCGCTCCCCATCCGAGGAGCGAGGGAGGGCCACACCCTATAGCCGCTTGCGAAACGCAGCACTACACGCAGGGCGATCGCGGCTAAACCCTGGCAGCACACACCATCTAGTACACTGCGGCGTGAATAGGCCAATGGTATACTCGGCGGCGCGTGCCGTCGCGAGTGGCGGCGCGAGTGAGGAGGTGCCGATGCGAGGGCCGAAGCCACCCGCCATTGTGTTAACCACCGAGGAGCGACAGGGCTTGGAGGTGCTGGTGCGGCACCCCAGCACGGCGCAGCAAGTGGCGCTGCGGGCGCGGATCGTCTTGGCGGCGGCCGAGGGCCGGAACAACGCGCAGATCGCCCGGCAGGCGGGCGTGGATGTGGAGACCGCCCGCCGCTGGCGGACCCGCTGGCTGGGCCTGGATGCGCTGCCGCTGGGGGAGTTCAGCGTCGCCGAGCGGCTGGAGGACGCGCCCCGCGCCGGGGGGCCGTGCCGGATCACGGCCGAGCAGGTCTGCCAGATCGCCGCGCTGGCCTGCGAAGCGCCCGCCGGGGCGGCACGCCCGATCAGCCAGTGGACCGGGCGGGAAATCGCGGACGAGGCCGTCCAACGCGGCATCGTGGCGACGATCTCGCCGCGCCATGTCGCGCGGCTGCTCAAAAAAGGGACCTCCGGCCGCACCGCATCCGCTACTGGCTGACACCCGCCCCCGACCCGGAGTTGGTGCCCAAGGTGGCGGAGGTCTGCGCGCTCTATCGCGCGGCCCCCCTCCTGGCGGCGGCGGGCGAGCGCATCCTGAGCAGCGACGAGTTGACTGGCGTGCAGGCGCTGGAGCGCACACACCCCGGCCTGCCCCTGGCACCGGGCAAGGTGGAACGGCGCGAGTTCGAGTACATCCGCCACGGCACCCTGACCTGCATCCTCAACCGCGATGTCGCCACCGGCCAGATCGTCGCCCCATCCTGCGGCCCGACCCGCACCGAGGCGGATTTCGTGGCCCACATCCGCCAGACCGTCGCCACCGACCCCGCCGCCAGCCGCTGGCACTTCGTGGTCGACAACCTCAACATCCACCAGTCCGAGGCGCTGGTGCGCTACGTCGCCGCCGTCTCTGGCGTGACCGGCGACTTGGGCGTCAAGGGCAAGACCGGCATCCTGGCCAGTCAGCCCAGCCGCGCCGCCTTCCTGCGCGATCCCAGCCACGCCATCGTCTTCCACTACACCCCCAACCATGCCTCCTGGCTCAACCAGATCGAGATCTGGCTCAGTATCCTCACCCGTAAGTTGCTCCGCCGTGGCTCATTCACCTCCATCCAGGACTTGCAAGACCAGGTGCTGGCGTTCATCGCCTACTACAACCGCACGATGGCCAAGCCTTTCAAGTGGACCTACCAAGGCAAGGCCCTCATGGCCTAAACCATAGGATTACTCCTGCCGCGCTGTACTAGTGGGTCAGGCAGCGAATAATTGACGATCAGGGAGTGCCGCCCCGGAGCCGCCGAGGCGGCGCTGGCGGGCGCGCTGGCGGCGGGCCTGCCGCTTCCCGGCCCAGACAAAGGG
>JAABUP010005199.1_pt1 | contig 20190 bp, 31 predicted proteins | sample 5559201 | NCBI WGS metagenome assembly JAABUP01 (sample SAMN10711887, study PRJNA513373) | rock metagenome | isolation source: Antarctica rocks | place: Antarctica
GCCCATGCAGCGGCAGGTGGCACGAGCAGCCGGAGACAGAGCAGCCACCTACGCGAAGTGGCTGATTAAGTGCCACTGAGAGATTGCTCAGCAATGCTGTGCTGCAAACAGGCAGCCTGGCGCGCCTGAATGGGCACGCCCAGCCAGCAAGGAGGGTGCTCTGTTTGGCCAATTGGCCAGATGGCATCAGCGTGACACACCGCAAGGTACTACAAACGTTGGACGACACAAAACAATTGATGATGAAGACGCTGCTTCAGTGCATCCTGGAAGCGCGCAAGCTCACAGGTGCTGCATGCATACTTGCCGTCTGTTTAGAGTGCTTCGGACACTTCTGTGTCGTGCCTCAGCTGCGCACAGATAGATGTATATAACGTGATGTAGCAACCTTGTGTGCGCAGGGAGTGATGCAACAGCCCGCGCGAAGCGAAAAGACCCTCCTGCAGCTGTGGAAGGAAGTGTGCCAGAAATACAAGCACAGCGCGCGCGTCGCATGTGCTCTTCGTCACCGGCCCCGCGCGCCCTGCAAGATGCTGGCCCCACCGCTAGCTGCCGGGTCAGTTTGTCACCGGCAGCAGGCTGCACCAGGGGCCCGGTGCGTGCGCCCTGCGACGCCAGCGCGGGCCTGGGAGAGGGCGGCGCACTTTCCGCGCCACTCGCATGCGCCACCGTACGCACCTGCTCGTCAGATGTCGCGGCGCCTACGGCCGGCCCTGCGGCGTCCCAGGCGGCGCCAGGCGCCGGGTCCCCACCCGGCGGCAGCGCCCCCGCCGCAGCGCCGACAGGCGCTTGCTGCCCAGCCCTGCCCGAGCCGGCCGGCAGGGGCGCTGCGGCAGCCGACACGGAGTGCGCCTCCGAGGTGGCGGCCGCTGCTGGTGCCATAGCGGCGGCCACACCCGCCGAGGCTGGGGCGCATGAGGAGCGAGGCAGCGCCCAAGGCACCGCGAGCGACAGGAGACTGTCTGCCAGCAGCGGCGCCGCTCCTATGGACGGCAGTCTTGTCCATGGCGCTTGCGGCCCTGCTGGCAGCGGCCAGGGCCTCACAGAGAGCGGCCAGTGCCCGTCCAGCAGAGCTCCCTGCCCTGGCGACAAATGCACCAGCACCGCCACACCTGGCCGTGGCGCTGCTGAGTGCGGCCATGGCCCTAGCGGTGGCGAGCGTAGCCCTGCCAGCTGTCCTCCCGGCCGTGGCGCTGCAGCAGCCGCGCCTGCCGCCAGCCTGCCGGCTGCGGCTTTCTACCGGCGGTGGCGCATGAGCGAGGCGCGCCACGGGCTGCTGCATGCAGCAGGGGCTCTTGAGCACCTTGCCAGAGCTGCAATTCGTCCCTGTACCTCGGCTGGAGAAGAACTGCTATGTGTTCATGCGGTTATGAAGGATGCAATGGTTGTTTCAACTGACCAAGCACGCAGTGATCTGCCGTCTGAGGACGCAGGAGGCTGGTGCACGCCCGGCCATGCCTGGGAGCCTGCATGCAGACCGCCGGCGCCCACTAGCTGCGCATCCCTTGCCCTGACTGCCAACCGCGCGCGCGACGCCCCAGGTGGAGCGCTATGTGCTGCGGCTGCTGGGCGCGGCGCAGCGCCGGCGCGCGGCGGCCGCGCCGGAGGCCTGCAGCGTGTTTGGCCGCCAGGACGCCGCGTTCCGCTGGGCCGACGACCATGCGCAGGCCGCCGAGCTGCGGTGCACGCCTGCCCGCGGCGCCCTCCGTGTTGACAGGCATCGGGCGTGCAGACCGCGGCGCCTGCCGGCGGCGCCGCGGTATGCATGCCCGATGCCTGCCTGCAGGGCCGCATGGCAAATGCCGTTTCGTCCCCACCCGCATGCCTGCATGGCTACCGCCTGCTGCAATATCATACCCTTGATGCGCCGCAGCCACGTCACATGCTGGAGTTGCTGCAGGCAGTGGCCGGCCTGCATGCGACGGCATGCGCTGCCTGCTTGTCCGGAAAATACGAGAGACGCGAGGTCCAGGCCGCGGCCGCTGCAGCGCGTCCGGGTCCCCCCGCGCAGCGTGTTCTCGGCGGAGCGGCCAGGCGGCGCGCGCACGTTCATCGCCGCGACGCCGGCGGAGTTCTGGCGGCGCGCGTGCGACGTGCCGCCGCAGCACCGCCACTTTTACGAGATCATCCGCCAGGGCTGGCCGTGCCACCTGTACTTTGGTGCGCTGCGCGGCCGCGCCGCCGCCGGGCCGCTGCCGTGCGCCGCGAGCGCGCTGCTGGGTAGCCCTCGTTGCCGCTGAGTCGTGGCGCGCATGCGGATGGATGTGGCGGCGGAGGTAGGGCAAGCGGGAGGAGCGTGGTTTTAGTACGATCGGAAGCAAGGGGCCCGGCCCATGTCTGCTTGCCATGCACCGGACCTCACAGGGGCAAGCGCTGCGCCCGGCAGACCTGGAGTTTGCCACCGAGCACAATGCCGGCGTGGATGGGGCCGCGCTCGTGGACACGCTGCTGCGCCTGGTCGCGCGCGGCCTGCAGGCGCGCCCGCGGCCTGCTGGCCGGTCCGATGCCAGAAGCCCGACCCTGCCCCTGGATTTCCTACGGCCTGACCAACCCTTTGTCTATTGGCATTGCACTAGCAGCCACGCTCGGCGCCAAATGGCACGTTGAGAGCTGTTCATCCGGAAGAAGCGCGCCTCCTCACCGCAGTCTCCAGGGGCGCTGTGCAGCAGCTGGCCAGCCTGCCTGCACCAATGTGCTCGCCTGGAACTGTACGTTATTACCTGTTTGGGTCATGCATGGGCAGACCTGGAGACGGGGCACCATCCTGCGCCGGCGCGCATTTGCCCAGGGATGCGGGGCAGGGCTCCAGCGCGCCGCCGATCGCGCTCCGTCCCGCAGGAGCGCTTCGGGCTGGCGCTGGCGCCGGACTGGGTGCTGGAGCTGGACTCGTCCACGGCCGCCAAGTTCTCGCGCCACCTGGTCGTGCGCGCGCCCGGCGCGGCCTTCGCCAACAACCTCCAGGTCGGCGCCTTCGTGCGCTCGCTGCTCGAGTTGGCACCCGTGATACTGTCCGCGGCGGCCGCATGCACGCCCGCGCGTCACGGGATCCCGGGCGGCGCGCCCGCGGCGCCGGCAGCCCCGGCGAGCGAGGCCGCAGGCTCACCCGCCGCCGAGCACGCGCACGAGCCCTGCCGAGACCCCGGCCACCCTGCCGCCGCCGGCGCGCCAGCCGCCACGCCCGCTCTGCCGCCGCCCGTGAGCGCCGCGGCCAGCCCCGCCGCCGAGACCACGTCCGGGAGCAATTGCGGGGCGGGCAGAGGCGCGCTTGCAGGCTCGCCTCCCGCGGCGCCCGGCGCGGCCGGCGGCGGCGGCGGGCCTCGCTCGCCCGCGCTGCCGGCGGATCTCGCAGGCGAGGACAGCCCGGCGACCAGGGCGGCGGCAGACCCCGGAGCCGTGCTGGCCTGCAGTGGGTCGCCGCCCGGCGGCGCCTGCCCCGCGCGTGCGCTTTGCGCCGCCGCTGAGGGCGGCGGCGCACGCGGCCCAGGGCGCGCCGGCGCCCTGGCGGACGGCGAGGCGGAGGCGCTTCGCCAGCAGCTGCTCGTGGCCAAGGCGCGCGAGGGCGTGCATTCGTCAGGCTGGCGTGCTTGCACGGCTCTGATGCTATTTGTTTGTCCACGCCCTCTCCGACCGCGTCCCAGCTCAAACCAAATGCGCTATGCCAGTGCGGCGCCTGTATGTGTGGGGTGTTTTCTGTCCGCATGACTATTTGGAGTATCCATGTGCTGCATCAACCAACCGGTCCCCGGGCCGGACCTCTTTAAGCGGCGTGTGTCCTGATGCACGCCCGCGGCGCACTGCAAAGCGTCGCCTGTACTGGCCAGTAGCACACAAGGTAGCGGATAGTCAAACGGTCTTCTGCATTGCTCAGGCCAGCAGCGCAGCGCGTTGAGCCGCCGCGCGGCGCACGCAGGACGCCAGCGGCGCGCGCGTGCCCTTTGTGGACGCGAGCGTGTACACGCGCAACCGCGCCTTCCGCCTCTACCTGTCCTCCAAGGCCGGCAAGGACGCGCGGCTGCTGCCCACAGGTCCACTGGCCCTGAGCATGTGTTCCAGTTCTCAACTGGGGCACGCCCAGCTCTCGGCCCGCCCTGAGAGGCAGGTAATGTTTGAAGGGGTGGGGACACGACATGCTCCTTGACGTGAACGGCGCAAACCCGCGACAACCTTGGACTTCTTTGCTGCCAACTTTGATGCATGCATAGGCAGATAGCCTGATTCGACCTGCGGCGCGCCCGGCAGAGCGCTTCTGGTGCGGCGCGGCGCCGCGCGCGCGGCGCGAGGTGTTCATGGCGGCGCTCGTCCTGGCTGGCACCCCCGCGCCCGAGCGCCTGCTGCGCTGCTTTGACGAAGCGGACTGCGCCGCGCCCTCCTGGGCGCGCGCGCGCGCCCACGGGGCCAAGTTTGGCAGCGGCGGCGGCGGCGGCGGCGGCGGCGGCGGCGGCGGCGGCGGCGGCGGCGGCGGCGGCAGCGGCGCAGTCCCGCAGCCGCAGGCGGGCCCGAGCCCGTTTCCAGCCATTGCGGCGTTCATCGAGTCCGTGTGCGTGCAGGCGCGCTCCCCGCGTCCTTACCAGACTGCTCACACAAGGCTCATGTAGCGGGCAAGCCTGCGCTGTGTGATGCGGTCGGACGTAACATGCGCTTTCGCCTAGCTGGTGGCCCCCTGCCGCTGTCCGCGCTGCATCTCTGTTTTCCAGACAACTCACTCAGCATTTGCAGCATTTGCATCTGGCAACCCCATCGCCCGCTTCGAGCAGAAAGGTGTCTGATGCATGTTGGAGTGCATGCCATGGGATGACCGCGCGTCACGAGCGCGCCCGACGGCGCCGCGCGCGCCGCGGCAGGGCGGCGCGCAGGGGCGCGTGCGCACCTGGGTGGCGTGGCCGGAGGCGGGCCTGCTGCTGCTCAACATGGCCGACAACCGCTGGTGCGGCAACGTTGGCCGCGCGCACGCATCTAACGGCGTCTTCTACGTCGTGGACCTGCAGGCGCGCCTGGCTCCCACCCCCCGCTCCCACCCCCATATACCCTATACCCAACCGACCCTAATCCTGACCCCAATGCCGCGTCTAACGGCATCTTCAACGTTGTGGGACCTGCAGGCGCGTTCCTGCAACCCCCCCAGCGGCAGGGGCGGCCCTGCGGCGACCTCCGCTGTATGCCCTAAGCGCTCTGTCGTCCTGCGCGGCGACCAAGCGGGCATGCAGGCACCATTGCAGCATGAGCGAGCCGCCCCGGAAGGGTGTGACGGCGCGCCTGGCGCAGGCGGGCGTGTGGTTCCAAAAGTGCTACGACGCGGACTGCCGCGGCTACAGGTCCGCGGCGATGCCGCTGCCGCCCGCCGCGCTCGCGGCCGCGCAGGCGGCCCTGCCGGCGCCGGTGCACCCCGCGCCTGTGCCGGCGGCCCGGCCCACGTCTGGGTGCGGCGCACCCGGCGGAGCGGCGGGGCCGCTGGACCCAGGCTCCGCATCTGAGGCGCTCGGCGGCCCGGCAGGGACGCCCGCGCGCTGGCCGGGGCTGGCCGGCGGTGCGGCGGGCGGCCAGGCGGGCCGGGCGGGGCCCTGGGCGAGCGGCTGGGCGGCTGGCGAGGACGGCGAGGAGGCGGGCATGGTGGCGGCGCTGGACGCGCTGGATGCCGGCGCCTCGCCGGCCCGCGCCGCAGCGAGCGGGCCGGCCGCGGGCGGGGCGCCTGGGCCGGGCGGCCCTGGGGAGCAGGACGACGCGATGCTGGCGGCGCTGGAGCGGGCGGAGGCCTCTGCGTGCAAGGGGCGCCCGCCTGATGCGCCGGGGAGCGACGCGGAAACTGTGTGCTACATGCGAGACCTGAGCGGTGTTGATGATACTCGTGCGGTGCCATGAGAAGTGCTGCAGGCTTACAGCACCCTGCTGCTGAGGCCTCTCGCATTACATCGTTCTGTGTTGCACGAGTCGCGTTACGTTGTTCTGTGTTGCACGAGCCGCATTTGCTCATGTGCCATTGTTTAAAAGGGCATCAGACTTGACAATCTGCTGCCGCTCTTCAAAGCACTTTGAGCCATGGCATAGACTGGCATGCAAGCGCACGACGAGCATGCGACCAGGGCGAGGCCATGCGCGGTTGCGCTGGGCCTCGTCCTGGCAGTGCGTCCTCCAACAGCACCAAAACTTGTATTTTCCGCGACATGGCCTGGCAGAGCGCGCAGAGCCCCGCAACGCTCTAAACAAGCCACAAACCGCAGCCCAAGGGCTCCAGGCGGCACTGCTGCGCGAGGCCACCCTAACCCTACACGTCACACATACAGCGTGGCCATCTGGCGCCCCGCACCGGTATCCGCGGCGGCCGCGGGCGCCGCGGCAGCCCGGCGCGCGGCGGCCGCGGCCGCCGGCCCGCAGCACTCCTTGTAGCGCTTGGCGGAGCCGCAGGGGCACGCGCGGTTGCGCGCGGGCGGCCGCGCCCGGCCACCCGCCTTCCCGCCGGGCCGGCCGCCGTCGCCGTCGCCGCCGCCTGCGGTGACGGCGCCATGCGCGCCGCCGCCGCAGCCGTCCAGGGCATCGCCGCGGCCGTCGTTGGCGTCCCCGGCTCCCCTGCCTTGCTGCGCGGGCGCGCCGGACGCCCCGCCGCTGCTGCCGCCGCCGGCCGCCGCTGCGGCTGCCGCTGCCATGCCCGCCGGCGCTTGCTGCCGCGTGCTGCACGGCCGGGAACCCGGAGCGGAGGGCGTGCACGCGGCGGCCGCTGTGGCAGCGTCACAGGCGAGGCCAGAGCTCCCGACGCCGCCTCGCTCCGCCGCAAGCGCGTCGGGCGCCGCCGCTTGATGCGCGCGGCAGGCGGCAGCCGGCGCCCCTGCCGCAGGTGCGCCGCAGCCGTCCCCTTCGCCGGCGCCCGCCGGCTCACCGGGCTGCTGCCGCTCGACAGCCCGGCCGCACAGCGCGGCAGCCGCACTAGGCTCTCCGGGAGGGGCAGCGCTGCCTGGCGGCGCGGGGCCGGCTGTGCCGGGCGAGGCTGGCTCACCGGCGGACTGGGCGGGCTCCTCGGGCGAGCAGAGCGGCGCGCTGCCTGCCGCAGCTGCCTCGGCAGCCAAGCGCTCCACGAGTATCTCTACTGCCTGGTCCCGCAGCACAGAGCGCTTCACAAAGCAAGTAGGCACATGCTTAGCAGTGCTTGCGATCGGACACGCATGCGCTGAACACAGGGTGTCTTCACGAGAGTGCCCTCAAGACGCCAACATGCTCCGTAGGACTTGCCTCGCATACGGGCACGCTCCAGGAACCTCCATTTCAGGCATGGCTGAGCTGCAGGACCAACGCTTAGGTAGGGTGCGCGCCTCCGCCACGCGCCCGCCAGCGGCTGCCAGCGCGGCTCTCACAGCGGCGCGGTCGTGGAAACAGCCGGCCTCCTGCGCGACGCGCTCCTCATCACGGGCGCTGGCGCCGGCCGCCGCCGCCGCCGCGCCGCTGCCTGGCGCTGCCAGCGCAGCGCCCAGCGCGATCGGCGCAGACGCGCTGTCGCCGGCGTCGTCGCCGCGGCGCACCGAGTTGTAGTGCGCGCCGTCGTGGTACGACAGGTGGATCTCGCGCGCATCCTGGCGCAGGTCTCAAGACCGTTCAAAGATGCAAATCGTCCTGTGCTGCGTGCAGACGCGAGCTTATGGAGCTCCTGGCGGAGTCATAAAGCAACGTGCAGGCCAACTTGACCGCAGAGAGCCTGGCAGAAGCAGCAGCATGAAGTCCGCCAGGGACGGATTCCGCCAGGGCAAAAGGGTCTGAAGAAATTCCTGCTGGCGAGGCTGCGGGCTCAGCAGCCCAGCCTGCCGCAGCACAAATAAAAGAGAAGACACGCAGGGACGATGGTGGTACCGATACTGGGGTCACCGGTGCCTGGGCGCCACCTCAGGGAAGTCGGGAAAGCCCGGGGCGAGCACCCACGACGGCTGGCCCGCCTGGTAGATGCGCAGGCGCAGGCCCTGCTCGCGCGCCAGGGCCACCTGCTCCTGCTGGCCGGCCCATGTGCCGTCCTGCCCCCCGGGCAGACACGAGCTGTGTCGCTCGCAGCAGCAGGCGCAGAAGACCAGGCAGGCTGTCATAAGCCCAGCACGATTGGGCGCTCGCGACAGCGCTCGGCGAACCAAGCAAGCTCTCAAGCGCCCAGCATGAATGCTGCACAGGGCCACATTGGCAACTTGGTCGGCGGGCGCCGCCTTTGGCAGCTGCACAGCAGGGGGTGGGACCTGTACTACCCTGCGACGGTGCTGGGGCGCACGCGGGCCATGCGCTCGCAGTAGTGCTCAAACTTCTCGTCGTCCTCGAGGTACGGCTCGAAGTCGGCGCGGTGGGCCTGCATGAAGGCGACCGTGCGCGCGCGGAGCGCGGCATGGTCAGCAGGAGGCCCGAGCTGGTCCGCCACGGCTCGGAAGAAGCAATTCCCATCGCCCTCGACGGCCTTCACGCGCAGCCCGAACGCGGCCAGCTCGCTGCCGAGGTCATCGAGCCAGCCAGCGCCGTCCTTCTGCCGCTTCTGCCTGGGCGCCTTCTTGTCGGGCGCACGCTTGTCCGCAACAGCGTCCTTTACCTTGGCGATCAGCTTGACGTGTAGCTTGCTCTTTTTCGTCATCCACGAGGAGCGCCAGACTGCTGTCTGGCCCTCCCTCAGTTTGTACTATCAGAGCATTCTTGCAGGGTTATTACCCTGAGCACATGCGTTCGCCGGGCTCCATCCTGGCGCACGTCGCGACCTGTCCTTCTGCCTACGTATACAAGGTGTCATCTAGTGCGTTGTACCTGCGGCGCTGCTAGTTTGTGCTTGTGCTTTCACACCCTGTAGCGGATTCACACACACCTAGTACTTTCAGACAGCTGCTCGTTGACCAGCAATCTATCGCACTGGCGGCCTGCAATGCATAGACTTCGGACAGATGCTGCAATGCAGGGCGCATGCATGCCTCAATGTCTGAGGCTTGCGGTGCTGGGCGCGCTCTGCCTTGCTGCAGCTGGCAGTGCCGCACTGTCAGACATACTCGCAGACTCAGACAACATACAGGCCTGGCTGGTGGGCGTGCGCCGCGAGCTGCACCAGTGGCCCGAGCTGATGTTTGCGGAGCACAACACGTCCGCTTACATCGGCCGCCAGCTCGAGGAGCTGGGTGTGCCATACAAGTGACGCCCTGCTTGCCCCAAGAGCCCAGCTCCCGGTCAAGGCAGCGCTGAGACAGCAGGTCACAACTACCTCAGCCTTCTTATGGTAGGCATGCTTGGGAGTGGTGCACGTCAGAGTTGCACATATCACTCTGTCAGCCTGACCTCGTATGTGTTAAGGCAACTGCAAGGCATTTAAGGAGGGCGTATGCACTGCGTTTGGTGTACCAAACACTGCACTGTGTGACAGCTCCTGCCGCTTTACTAACAGCCAAGGGCTTGTGAACTGACAACTCGTCTGCAAGCCAGCCAAGCGGTTGCTTTGCAAGTGAGCGCGCGCGCGCTCTTGCACGGCAGGCGCTCAGCCTCCACCACGGCTGTCATAGCTACAATCGGCGAGGGTGCGCCCGTCGTGGGGCTGCGTGCGGACATGGATGCGCTGCCGATCCAGGAGCTGGCGGACGTGCCGTTCAGGTGCGGCTGTGGTACCAAAGGGTAGGGTAGCCTAAACCTAGGCTCCGGTGTGTGCGCTGCCGATCCAGGAGCTGGCGGACGTGTTGTTCAGGTGCGGCTGCGGTGCGCGCGCGCGCGCACCGCGCCGAAGACCATTGCGGCACGCTCCGGCACGCGCGCCTCCTCCAGCGTATGCACTCTGCTTGCCATGACCCGCCTCGCTGCCTGCGCGCCGCGGCGCAGCGGCTGTGCCTGAGCAGGCTAGGCACCTGAGGCGCCTCCCAGGCGAGCGCACAGCGCCGCTCATGGCAAAAGAGCTCCCTGGCGTCTGCTTGCGCGAGGGAGGGTGCCTGGCGGCGTGCTCGCAAGCGGCCATGACAGCCGCATGGGCCCATGCTGGTATTGAAGATGCAGCCATCGTGCATGGTGCACAAGAGCGAGGTGCTGAGCGCAATGCAGGTGTCCTGACGTGCCACGACTGCCGCAACAGCACGCTCTGCGTGATGCACAGTCGTCAAGCACGCGCGCGACCGAGGCGGTGGGCGACACGCCCGTGCGCGGCCGCAGAGCGCCGCGCCAGCGGCCGCTGCCGGACGCCCAGCCGCCGCGCGCGCGCGCAGGAGCAAGGTGCCGGGCGCGATGCACGCGTGCGGCCACGACGCGCACGTCGCGATGCTGCTGGGCGCCGCGCGGCTGCTCCAGGCGCGCGCGGGCAGCCTGCGCGGCAGTGTGCGCCTGCTGTTTCAGCCGGCCGAGGAGGGCGGCGCGGGCGCGGACGTGATGGTCAAGGAGGGTGCTGCCCCACGCCGGGCTGCAGCGGCTGGCGTGCCTGCGGCACCGGCGCCGCGCGCCCCTGTGGCACTGCATGCCTGCCGCGCCAGCGCCCTGCGCCAGCCGTGCGCATGCGTGCGATTTTGGGGGTGGCCGCGTGTGCGCATGCTGGGCCTGCCCTTGCGCCCAGCGTCAAGCGGTCCTGCCTCTGTGCATGCCATCTCAGCTACAAGCATGTTGAGGGCGTGCCGTGCGCCTGCCAGCGACCAGTCTTGTTCGCCAAAAGCCACTGCCTGGTGAAACAGGGCTTGTCCCAGCTGGCAGACCCTCCAGCACCGCCATACCGTCAGGTTTTTTGGAGACAGGCAGGCGTTCCTTTGCGCCCGGCAGCATGAAGGCAGGGCGGATCGCCGCCGCGCAGGCTGGGCAGACGGCCTGTCGGCGATCTTCGGGCTGCACGTGTGGCCGCTGCTGCCGAGCGGCACGCTCGCCTCGCGGCCGGGGCCGATCATGGCGGCCGCGCTGCAGTTTGAGGCACGCGTGACGGGGCGCGGCGGCCACGCGGCCATGCCGCCGACCTTCGTGGACCCTGTGGTCCCCGCGGCGGCCGCCATCGGCGCGCTGCAGGCGCGCGGCTACCGCGCCCATGCCCTGTGGCCGACAGTGGGCTGTTGGCATTCGCTTGGTCCCGTGCCTGCGAGACCGTTGCGCGCTTCCTTGGAAGCTCATGAGGCAGGTGTACTGCTGCCGGGCGTCCTGCTTCTGCTCCAGTGACAAGCACGCTGTCTGCTGCGTCCACTGGCGGCGCGATTCAGGTCCTCAGTGCGCTGCAGGCTGTGGTCGTCGCCCTGCCTGCTGCACATGAGGCTTGGGCCTGCTCAGGAACAGGGTCCTGCCGAATTCTGCCAAGGGTCACGTCCGCGCCCACAGGCGCTGGTGTCGCGCGAGACGGGCCCGATGGACACGGCGGTCGTGAGCGTCACGCGGCTGGCCGCGGGCGAGGGCGCCTACAACGTCATCCCCGAGCACGCCAGCTTCGGGGGCACCATCCGCTCGCTCTCGCACGACCACCTGATGCTGCTGCGGCGCCGCGTCACCGAGGCGCGCGGCCTTCCCTCCCGGGCCGCGTGCGCCGCGGCCCCGTCGCGCCGCAGCAACGAGCCGGCTCTCTCGTGACCGATCCCTGCAGTGAGCTGCCACGTTCAATGCCATGCACCGTGGCGCAGTGCAGATGCAGAGGCGGGGTGAAGAGAGGCGGCGCGTCGCACACCCTGAGTGGGCCCTGGGCGCGCCACCCAGGGCCCCACCCTCGCACGCCGGCGGCGGACCCGCTGCCCGGCCGCGGCAGGTGGTGGAGGCGCAGGCGCGCGTGCACGGCTGCAGCGGCGAGGTGGACTGGATGGAGGCGCACTCGCCCTACTACCCGCCCACCGTCAACGACCCCGGCGCCTACGCCTTTGCGCGCGGCGTGGCCGCCAGGCGCGCGCCCTCCCGTTGGCCCGATGGAGAGCTGCTGCACGCGCGCTCACCTGCCCAAACCCTAACCCTATAACTGGCGGCGTGCAGGCTGCTGGGCGAGAGGGCAGGGTGGCGGAGGCGGTGCCCATGCCGGGCGGCGAGGACTCTGCATTCTCCGGGCGCACTTACCTACCCTAATCCTAAGCCCATATCTGGCGGCGCGCAGGCTGGTGGGCGAGGACAGGGTGGCGGAGGCGGTGCCCACGCTGGGCGGCGAGGACTTTGCCTTTTTCGGGCGCGCGGGCGTGCCGGCCAGCTTCGCGTTTCTGGGCACACGCAGCGAGGCGGCCGGCGCGGTGCATGGCCTGCACACGCCGCAGGCGCGGCTGCCTGGCGCGCCCGGGCTCGCGCGCAGCTGCGGGGAGGCCGCCGGCCCGGAGCCGGCCGCCGGCCGCACGGGGGCGGCACGGTCAAGGCGTCGCATGCCTGCATGCAGGCTGTGCGGTTTCCTTGGTTGGCCTGCAGAAGGAAAGCAGGCTGGAGGCTCTCTGCTACCTCTCTGTTTCCTGCGCAGAGGTGGGAGCAGGTGGGTGCATGGGGGTGCCTACCTGGGTGCCAGGGGTCCAGCATAGCGCGCATGTGTGCCGCCGCGCAGTTCAAGCTGGACGAGGCGGTGCTGGCGGTGGGCGCGGCGTACCACACCGCGCTCGCGGCCGAGTACCTGGCGGCGCAGGCGGCCGGCGCAGCGCGCGAGGAGCTGTGACGGCTGCGCGCTGTCTGCGCTGTGGCACTGGTGCTGGGTCTGTGGGAAGTACCCTTCGGAGCTACTCCTTGGCGTGGGGGCGCTGATGCACTTTCTGGCTGCATGCATGCGCATGACATATTTTCACATTGTATTTTGCCATCTGCAGCTCGCATGTCTGCCCAGGCTTATGCACAGGCCCAACATATATACATAGCTCATGCTGTGCCTGCTGGGAGAAAGTCACGAGCCTGAACAGGTGCAGGTGCAGCCTATGGCTCTGCACCCCCAGCTTTTGCGGCCCAAAGCACGGCTCACACTCAGGCCAGGCTCCTGCTGTGCACACGCGCATAAGCTCGCTGCCCAGGGCCTGCTCAACGTAGCACCTTGTACGCGCCGGCCTGAGCGCGCCGCTGGCTGTGGCCTGATGCTCCCCTGAGCGCATGGGGAAGCGGAAGAGCAGCAAGCCGCCTCCAAAGAAGCAGCGGCCCAAGCTTGACATCGCCTTCAACTGCCCCTTCTGCAACTCCAACAAGAGCGTCACCGCGACTCTGGATTATGACGCAGAGGTGGGGCGCACACGGCTTGCGCTTCAGTGTAGCTTCAACGCTATAGCTGGTGCTGACTGCCGCAGGGCGCTCACAGATTGGCAGCGTGGTGTGCAACACCTGCAACGAGCGCTTCTCGGCGAAGATTAACAAGCTGAGCGAGGCGGTGGACGTGTACAGCGAGTGGATCGACGCCTGTGAGGCAGAGAACAACCTGTGAGCTGGCACCAGCTTGTGTACACTACTTGTGTGAGCCTTGCACAAACTTTTTGGGGTTGCTACACTGTCAACAGATAATGGTGAACGAAAAGTGCTAAACAAAGTGTTGGGTGTCGCCTGGTGTAGCGCGAGATGGCCGGGCACTTAAGAGCGCCTCAAGCGTGCTTCATATGGTTACACTGTCGCCCCGGGCGCAGACGCCTCACTCGGACTTAAGTCAGCTCCGCACAGGCACCGGCCGCTGTCCTGCACAGAGCAGGAGTCACACAGACTGCATGCAGCCGCAGCGCGAGCGCGAACCCTCAGCACCTCCAGGGCCTGATGCAACCAAGGGCGCCGGCGTGTGGTGGCCGCGTATGCCGGTGCGCACACCGGCCCGCACCACGCCACGCAGCCAGGCTACGGCCGGGCGCCGGCAGCCGCGGGGCTGGCCCGGGCGCGCGATGCAGGGTTAGATTCCCCGGCGCGCGCTACTTGACCTCCACCAGGTAGTCGGAGACCTCGCCGGGCGCTGGCAGCCGCGAGGCCTGCCCGGGAGCGCGACACTGGGCCGGCGGCCCTATTCTAACCCGAGCGCGCGCTACTCGACCTCCTCCAAATAGTCGGAGACCTCGCTCGCGCTCAGCACGCGGAACGCGCCGTCCTCGCCGACCACGGCCACCTCGATGTTGGCGCCGCTGATCTGCCCCTCGAAGCCCTCCTTCAGCGTCAGCAGCGCCGTGTGCACGGCGTCCTCCAGCTCCATGTCCTGCGCGCGCGCGCAGCAAACCCTGTTTCACGCCGCCTCGTTCCCAGGCGGCGTGCGTGAACCTTCCATGCTCGGTGCACTCGCATGCAACAGTGACCTCTGCAAGACGCATTTGGCGACTCGTATGCTGGGTGGTGTGGGATCCGCGAAAGACAGGTGCATGATGAGGTAGAATGTGGGCCCACTGCGACCAGCTGCGGTGCAGCGCTACCCACAGGCATCACAGATGCATCCCTGGCGGCCCGGCACGCTTTGCAGCATGCGCAGCACTGCGCAGCTCCTGGCGCAGACGGCTACGGGTATCGGACAGTTGGGCGACGCGGCGACAGTGATCTCCGGGCGTGGGCGCTGCGCGCCTCGCTGTAGCGCTTCTCCAGGAAGGTCTTGGCGTTGGTCATGTTCTTGCCGATAGCGGACGCCTTCCAGGCGAAGTAGGAGCCGGAGGGGTCAATCTGGTACAGCTGCGGGCCGTGCGTGTCGTGGCCCGCCATGAGCAGCGACACGCCAAACGGCCGCACGCCGCCCTGCTCTGCGCACGCGTGCGGCGCACGGCCTGTCAGCCTCTATTTATAAAGGCCTGGCGGTGCTGCCTTTGCCATGTCTCTACACGTGTTGACCTTGAGCTCAGCACCCCTCAGAGTCTGACAGAGGTGTCAGACGTCCTGGCACGCCATACACGCCGACCGCCGCTGCAGTTGCAAGCTTGGCACTATTATGTACCTGGCACTCAGTACCTGGCACTTAATGTAGCTGCAGCGCACAAGCAATATGTCAATATGACAATCAGAGATGCCACCGCGTCGATATGAGGAGCAGGTGGCAGCCGGGCGCGCACGGGTGAACTCCTGCATCACCGCGGCAGTCTCACGGCACAGCTGCGCGACTGGGATGTGCTCCTTGTACACTCGGTAGTATGCCTGCGCAGGCCCCAGGCGCCCCTCAGCAAAGGCACATGCTGGTATAAGCGCTGCGTCTCCTGCAGTGTAGAGCCCCGTCGCCCGCACCTGCGCCTGTTTCCTGGCGCGCCGCACGAGCAGCCGCGAGTCGGGCCCCATGCCGCTGTACGCGACGCCGATGTTGGGCGTGAGCATCGAGATCTTGCGCACGGTCGTCTCGTCCACCAGCGTGCTGCGCAGCTTCTTCTCCGTCGCCAGCACCACGCCGTTGGTGGCCTTTATGCCGAGCGAGGTGGCGCCCGCGGCGACCGCGGTGAGCGCATACTCGATCTGCACCAGCTTGCCGCTGGGGCTGAAGGTGGTGAGGCTGAAGGAGTACTGCGCGCGCGGCGCAGGCGCACTCAGTAGCTCACCACGTCATGAGAGCTTGTATCGCTTGCAAGGAGCAGAGGCAGCGGGGGCAGGCACAGGCATCGCGCGCACCGCCGACTCCCCCATCGGACCAGCAAGGATGCGCCCCGAGGAGCTGCTGCAGGTGTGGCAGCAACGTCACCGGTCTAATGCTGAGTTCACTGGAGTGCTGAAGGACGGTGCGCCTGGGAACACGACAAACAGAGCACGCAGCAGAAGCTTGTAGCACACACAATGACACTTCCTGGTGTGCACAGTGTTACGTACAAATATGAACAAGATTGCTGTGCCTTCAGGAGCGCTTAATAGCTGTGCGCTGTGTTGTCCTGCCGCAGCAAGCGCGAGCTCCACCCTACCCTTCATCAATGCCTCAGTTCTCCTGTAACGCGACAAGAGACGCCGCCTGCTAGGAGACGCCTGACAAGGTCCTCTCCTGAGGCGCATGTGTTGAGGGTGAACAGTAACCATGCCAGAGCTGAGCGTCACTGCTGAGAGCACGTGTGAAGCACTCACGCTTGGGGAAGACGGGGCTCCGGCGCCCGCCCCAGGCCGCGCTCCAGACGCGCAGGACGTCACCGCAGCGCCTGCAACCTCGACAGAGAGTTCTGACGCAGAAAGGCAGCCCCAGGCAGCTCCCGGTGAAGAGCGGACGGGTGCACGAGCGCCGCTTCTGGCAGCTGTAGCACCAGAAGCTTCAGCAGCAGCGAAGCCAGGAGAGGTGCAGGCAGAAGGCCAGCCCATAGCGGCACCCGCTCCTGCAGCTGGACAGCGCCTGGAAGCGCAAGCGCTGCCTGCGGCAGCCGTGGCAGGACTACTTGCGCCATGCACGAGTGCAAGCGGGGACCGGCCGGCGGCGCGGCTGCAGCCTGCCGCGCTTGAGCGGACCTCAGGAGCGCTTACGTCGCCCTTGGCAGCAGGGGAGGCCGTGAGCGCTGCGCCTCACGGAGCGCAGGCAGCTTGCCTGGACGGTCAGAACCTGGCGAGTGCGCCCGACGGCCAGCGCGAGCACGGGCGCAGCCAGCGGCCCGCAGACGAGCCGCTGGTCTCAAAGCCCTTCCTCGGCGGCCTCCGTGACCGCCGCACAGGTGCACTTGCCGCCTGCCAAGTCTGGCCTTTGATGAAGTACGCTTGCCCAGGCCCTCTGCTCTGCACTCGCGGATTCAAGTGCATGGCCACTTCGCACTGTCAGAGCTAGGTATGCTTTTGTACAGAGGTACGCGTGCAGCAGTGTGCCCTTGCTGCTTACGCAGTTACGACTTTATTGAAGCAAGCCAGACCTTGACAGCGGCGACCTCTGAGCCCAGGCGCGGTGTTTCATCACGCGGTCAGCCAGACAGCCGCGGCGGCGCCGCCGCCGCCACGCGCGCCGCGGCCCAGCCGCGAGACGCAGACGCGGCGCACGGCCGCGCACGGCTCGCAGACGCCGCGCGAGGCTGCTCTGCAGATGCCCCGCCGCGGCCTCGTGCTGGACGCGTCGCGCGACCGCAGAGTTGCCGCGGGCGCGCCGACCCAGACACCCTGCCGCTCATGGAGGAGCGGGTCTACCCCTACCTCGCTCTGCTGGCAGGCTGGTCTTGCTCTGTGCAGCACGGACAAGCTACTTGGTACTGCTGAGCCGCGAGCGTGCTGGCAGAGGGGCTCTTGTCTTGCGCGAAGCGGAAGCCGCATGTCAGGCGCATGGCGCTTCTGCTACACTTGCTTGCGCCCGGACTGCGTGACCGCGCGCACCGCACAGACGTGAGAGTGCGTCCTGGTCACTGCGCAGGCGTATACACGCCTGCGCATGCAGTGGTGGCTGCGCGGCGCGCTGCCGTGGTGCGCGTGCAGCGCCACGCGCGCGGCTGGCTGGCGCGGCGCCGGTGAGCAGCCCTTCCTCAGTTAGGCGGCCTCCTGCGACCAGCGGTGGTACGCGGTAGACAGGAACGGCATTCATTCCGCCCCACTGCACATCGGAAGCGCAAGTCGACCAAAAGGGTCGGGGCGTATGCTCATCAGAGCAAGAGAATGGACTAGAACACACAAGCACTGTGCCGCATGCTTTGCAGTCCATGCCCGTATGTACGGGGTGCTGTCCTGCATTCGCCAGCCTGTCAGTGTTTTTGCGGCCCCGCAGCTCAAGGAGCACTCAGCAGCTGTGTACTGCCCACAGGTGCACCGTGCTGCGGGCGGCGCATGCAGACCAGCTTGCATGCCAGGCAGCGGCGGCCGCCGCGCGGGCCGCTGCAGATGAGGCAGCACTCGTGCATGAGGCCGAGCGCCGGGCGCACCCGCGCACGCCCGCGGATTTTGCGCTGCTGAAGGCTGACCTCGCGGCCTGGCATGATCAGGCACAACCTGTCTCTGCAGTAGCGCGAGGGATTTTCATGATATGCAGAAGTCATGTGAGCGTCATCGATGACCCAGAGCGGGAATGCTGCGCGGTGCTTGTATATGAGTGGCGTAAACAAACACTGCAGAGAATACTCCCAGGGCATGGCGAGCGGTAAGGCCGCGGCCTGTTAGGCATGAATCTGGTGCGCCACAGCCAACAACAATCTGCGGAGTGATGATGGATGGCGCATCGCAGCAGAGCAGGGCCATGCAGCAACGCGTGCCAGCCATCCGCCACGGCCCACCCGTTCCGCAGCGTCTCTCGCAGCGCAGCTGGTCGCGCGCGAACCAACCAGCGCCCCCGCAGGAGCTGGCGCGGCTGGCGGCGGCGGGCCTGGCCGGCGAGGCCGCCAGGCGCGCGCGCGGCCGGCTGCTCGCGCGCGAGCTGCGCGCGGCGCAGGCGCTGGACCGGCTGCGGCGCTGCGCGGCGGCCGAGGCGCGCGCGGGCGCGCTGGAGGCGCGCCTGGCGGCGGCCGGCGCGCCGCACCGCTGGCCGCTGAGCAACGCGCGCTGGGCCGCGGTGGACACGCCCGCCACGTCCCGGCGCGGCTCCGAGCCCGCCGTGCTCACCTGGGCTTGCAGCAATGCTGCCATGACCAGCCGCCATGCGGCCGGCCGCCAGCAGGCTGACGCGCCGCTACTCCCTGGCGCTGCATGGCCTGTTGGTCCTTTTTGAAGGAGATATAAGGGAGGCGAGCTGCCCTGTGCGTCATGTCCGAAGAGGCTCGCGGCACGGCGCGCGCTGCGCCGCTGGCAGCGAAGGCCACGGAGCTTCGAGCCTATTATCCGGGCGCGCAGCGCGCGCGAGCTGCACGCGGTGTGGACGGCGCTGGGCGCGCCGGCCGCGTCGGAGGAGGCGCGCGTGGCGGCGCTGGCGGCCGCGCGCACGGCTGCGCAGGGCAGCTGCGCCGCGCCTGCGCACGAGCTGCTGGCGCTGGCCGCGCGCGAGGCCGACCTGCTCAGCCGGCACGGCCTCGATTACAAATGCATGGTTGGCATCTGTTTGGAATTGCATGCGGTAAGGATTTGTGAGACAGCTTGTGTGTGTCAAGCAGGAGCGTGCGGGCTCAGTCTCTCTGCTCGTACACGATTCTCATTGACAATCAGTGCTCCAGCTGGGGCACCCTGTTCAACACAGCAGAACAGACTTCTATTCTAAGAAGGACGTCTAGATCCGCATGGAAGTGCTTGCACTGACGCATACGAGCTCGAGCCTGCAAGGCCTCGCGCGGTCGTGCTCCGTCGAGGGCCTTGACAGGGCGCCGCACTAGCTGTCAAGAACCGCACAGCTCGTCAAGCAACGAGGCCGTTCTGGCTGCGCAGCGGCCGGCCGCTGGAGAGCATGGAGGGCCTGCGGCTGCGCATCCGCGCACTGTTCTGGGACTTGATGGAGTCGCCTGGCTTCGGTGGGAGCGCGGGTACTGGCCCGCCTGAAGCAGCCAAGTATGTCTTCTGCTCACAGCAGGGCAGTGCACCGGCCAGCGTGTGCGCTTGACGGGTGAGAGGGGGGCTGGCGAGCATACGTTTGGATGTGCTCTATACTTATTGTGGGCAGTGATCATGCTAGAGGTAGACCGGTAACTTGACACGGACAGCCTGCTGGCACCATGACATGCATGCATGTCGCCAGGCTGACCTCCTTTTGCGGCATGGCTGCATGTGCCTAGGCCACATGTACCTGCATGTGCCTAGCACCTTGCAGTCAGCAGATCCCGTTGCACCAACCTGGAGCCCATCTGCTTTGTGCAACTTTACACACATGGAGCATTGGCAGCACCGCTGCTGCAGCTCTTAGCGTGTAAGTGTGCTTTGTCTTGCCATCTCGCGGTGCGTTTGCAGCCAGCACCAGCATGTCATATCCACAAAGCGACTTGTGAGGACACCAGCAGCTACTATATGCATGTTCAAGTGCTTGTCACTCAGCTCAATCGTCACTTGTTAGCTCCATTGGTCGTGAAATTGCAGTCGTGCCATATGGCACGCTATGACATGTCGCAGCACAAGCCGTGCCCCTAAAAAGAATGAGAACCCACGCCTTAAGAAAGATCAAAGCTCATCGCGTTCTCAGCAAGAAAAACTGACCCCCGCTCGCTGTGTACCCAGCATAAAAACCAAAACCAGGCAGCCCATGAGCACGCATGGCCATGCTCTCCACGCTTGCACTCACACCCAAAGTGCTCAACCAGTCAGTGCCGGCTGAGTGCCGCCTCCAACGTCGCCAAGGCGCCGCATATTGCAATTTACTAAGCGCACTCGCGGGACAAAAGCAACCTGTCCAAAACTGGTCCATATTTTGCCTCATGCTGCACTTTGAAATACGCCAAGAAAGCAGAAGGGCTACTGAAAAATACTAGGTCAAGCACAAAATGCGGCGTGCACGGACCCAGCTCAAAAGCACACAGGTTGCATCAGACGTCGTGGTGGTGGGAGCCCTCCAGGTGCAGGGCCGACCTGATGCGGTCGGCCGCG
>JAABUP010005200.1_pt1 | contig 20188 bp, 18 predicted proteins | sample 5559201 | NCBI WGS metagenome assembly JAABUP01 (sample SAMN10711887, study PRJNA513373) | rock metagenome | isolation source: Antarctica rocks | place: Antarctica
CGGGCGAGGGCGATGTCGTGGGCGCGGTTGGGGGGTGAGGTGGAGGTGGAGTTGGAGTGAGGGGCGGGGTGGAGGGGTGTTGGTGCGTCTAGTGGGAGTGGAGGGAGGGGTCGCTCGAAGCGTAGTGACCGGTTCTCGGGGGTGGCGGACTGTGGGGGACGGGAGCGGTCCGAGCGTTGTGATCGGTTGTCGGGTGTGCTTGACTGTAGCGGCGTTGGGTTGGCGAGGTTGCGTGACCGGGTGTTGTTGAGGCGTTGGCGGGCTCGTTTCGCTCTTTTGCGGTGGCGGCGGAGGAGGCATAGTAGTATCACTATGAGAATGATGCCGCCGACCCCACCTGCGAAGCCATAGATTGTGGCTGGCGAGAGGGTGCCGGATGCCCGACGTGAGAGAGTGGCCATGATGGTGGTGGAGAGGTAGTAGTGGAGATGTGGTGTGAGTGGGAAGACGGTGAAGGAGGAGGTAAGAGGTGAGGAGAGAAGTATTATTAAGTATTCCAACTTGTCGAGTGAAGGGTGATTATGACATAATGATAATGACATAGTGAGGATGAAAAAAGTGAATGGCGAGTGACATGGGAAGATCTTCTGCTGTGAATGAAAGCGCCAACGCAGAGTGATTGCGATTTATTTAAATTGGTCGGAGATACTTTTTGAAGCAACTTCTATAACCTCCTCCTGCGACATTCGCCGGCTTGTTGGACACCTTGTCTTCTCATACCGACGTTAGAAAACCTACTATATCGTGAAAATCTTCGTATACCGAGAGACGGTGCTGGTTCCGGGTCGAGTCAACGCCAATCATATATCTGAACGCAGACCGGGATGAGAACCATCCTAGCCCTCTCAGTCTCGGCGTTGGGTATTCAATGCTTCCGAGATCGCTGCAATTGACGCGACATGGCAAGGACTCTTAACGGCAATCATTGCAACCATATAGCATTATGGGGATATGAGCACTGTGGTTTATACAAGACTAGGCGCTTTGGAAACGCTTAGTCAATGAGAGAGTCGCACAAAGGAGCTGCGGGGCTCTTACTCAAAAATGCCCGATGCTTCGCTAGTCATGACCTAGAAACCAACTCTGGACATCTAGATGATAGATAGTTAAGAAGATGAAGGCATGAAGAGCAAGACTGGGGAGATATAATACACGATAATGGAACAAACGAATTGCCAGCAGGCAGACAACACAGACCCCGATGATGCAATGACTGGTCAGTCGAGCGACCATGGCCTAAGCGAACAGCCACTGCTGACAGAGGAAAGCAAACCAGCGCGTGGATGGTGAAATAGCGTTATGTTTGCTTATCATCATTACCGGACTTGCTGTTTCGGCGTCGGTGCCTACTCTCACCGCTGCCGCGCGAGACTGGGACATCCTTCTCCGATACGCGCCGTTGCGTGTCTCGCTGTTTCTTGAGCTCCTTCTCAAGCGTCACAGAGAGCCTCTCAAGCACCCATTCGGGCTCCTCCTTATCGCCCATCAGGGGACTCCGGTTACCCAGCCAACTCCACTGCCGAACTTCACCACCCCTATCTGTTGTTTGACCTTGCCCACGCTCGGGTTCCTCTTGCTTGTCCTGATCGACTTCGACTTGAGGCGGCCTATGGAAAGTTCCCCTGCCTTCGTCCTCTCCCATGAGTTTAAGGAACCAGGCCCATTCCTCATAGGTGTATTTTCGCGGCGGCGAAGAGTTGAGATGTTTCATGACATTTCTGATCTCTTTGGCCAGAAGGTAATGGTAGTAGTGTATATCTTCTCCTATCTTGTCACCCTTTTCCCCAGCCTCGTCGGCCTCTTTCAATTCTTCCTTCTCGTATTCGTTAGCTAGCTGATCTAATTTCGCACCGCCAGTGTTACGCTTCTTTGCGTCTTTGTCACTCTTCTCGCTTAACAGTCCCGGAGGTTCCTCCATGAGGCGTCCCTCAGAAAAGACCTTTCCGTTCGTGGCTTTCACAGCACCCCGTTTTAGTTGCTTCGTGAAACCACCTTCGCCCGGTAGCACCGTGAGTCCTCCAATCCAAAGCGTAAGGTCTCTGATGCCCTTGATGATGGTATCGCCCATGTTACTTATCAGGATGGTCAAGGTCGGTACAGCAAGCAACGACCAGAAGACGAAAAATGGTTTACCAGAATTGCTGTACAGCCGAAAATCTCCGAACCCTATTGTCAAGAGTGAGGTGTATGCAAAGTAGAGAGACTGGAAGTAGCTCCAGCTCTGGTTCTTCTCGGCTTGCCAGAACACCACCGCGCCAATGAACCACAAGACAAACCAGGCGCTGGCGGAAATGAACAGAGATGTCCATCTTCGCCTCTGCTCCGCTTTATCCTGAACACTGCGCATCACGTTGAACTCTTCTTCCCGTCGTTCTCGCTCGGTTTTCCCGGCGGCTGTCGATTCTTGGCCTTTGGACAATGGCGTAAGCTTGACCATGTTTCCATCAGTATTCATACGTTTTAGCACGCTTTGGCGCTGCCTCTCAATCATTCGAGCGCCGAGCTTCTTCTTGCCACGTTCCAAGGCCAACGACCGGATAGAACCGATTACGAGACCCAGTACAACAATCCCGCCAATGGCGTAGGGAAAGAGCAGACCACGTCCGAGATGTGTCATTGGTGTGTAATCCCCAATGCCTATGGTGAGGAGAGTAAAGTCCGCCCAGTAGACCGCGTCGAGGAACTTCCAGCTTTCAATCCGCGCCCAGACCGCGGCACCCCCAAGGAGATAGACCATAAAGCTGATGGTTTGCAGCATCAGCGACCGCTGGCTCATGGTGAGCTTAAATCCGCGACTGTAATGCCCTTTAAGAGCTCCATATACCGTAACAACCATGAGCGTCGAGACTATGAAGTACAAGGCTGCAGCTATGATGGCGTAGTAATAAGCTTGCGTGAGAGCGTGGTCTGGGGGAGATGGGAGTCGAAGACGGGCAGCAGCAACAGCCACCAGAGCTATGAGCAAAATCGAAGCTAGGTACCAGCCGATAATGGTTATAGGCTGCGCGATGGAGAACGAAAGGCGGCGAGCCATGTTCAGGAGTAGGGCTAGGTTGGCAACGAGGGCGAGAACGAGGGAGATGGCATTGACAGCGAGGAGCCTATACTTAAGAAAGTGTCATAAGCTACCAACTACGCGACGCATGCATGGTGTGGATACCTTACCATTTCGGATCGGGTATGCTATCTCCATGCACTTCTGTACCGCCTGGTGGGATGGATATTCTCCAACTCTCCACTAGGGCACATATACTGAACGCGCTTGCCATAGGGCCGAAGGTGCCCTGGAATAGTAATCAGACGACGCTGTTCGATCACCACACGTTTACCCGACATACAGCGATAAGTGGGAACCCTGTGGAAGCAAACCACCACCGACTACGATAATCTATCAACCGCGAACGGCGTACTGCCTTCCTTGCCAAGGGCGGCCTTACCTGGGTGCCAAATATATCTGTTCATATTCTTCGTCCTCTTCCTCCTCCTCAATAGTTTTCGCGTGGTCGTTTATAGGCTCGTCAAAGCCGGGATCGTTCATGGTTGTGGTGGAGGGAGAGTCAGCGGTTTATGAAAGCGCTAGCAACCAATGCTACAGCTACATGAGCTGATTTTGGGTGTCAGTGCTTGCTGAAGAGCTGTTAGCTACCATTAGGAACACCTGAGGGGTCCAGCTCGTGAGTGATGTAGAAATCAGGTTTAGGTACGTAAGTACTCTGTATTTTGCTTTCCGATGACCGGAGACGCACAGCTCGCTTAGCGCGCCAAGCACGGCCACATTGTGCCACAACAGCTGTCACACGGGCATATGGTAGAGTTGACGTCGCAGCCCAAGCGTTGGATTCTCGATGCTTACTCTGTCTGATCAATGAGACCTGCCATATGCATGATCTCACAACGGTGACGAGATGAATGAGACATGTATGCGGAGACCACATCAGCCGCAATCATACTGTGATACCTCCCTATGTACTATGTTATGTGGCTAGAGGAACGCCGTCGTACGCATAATGGTTGGTGCAGCGTTGAAGAAGTGTACGTCAAATTACCAAGTATGTAGGAGGCTTCAAAGCGACGCAGTCTGTTGGATGATTTGAGTCTTATTCCAGCACCAGTACACCCAAGTGCTTGCAGGAGGACAAGTATCAACGCGATCTTGATGTCGGTCATGCTAGGGAGTTTCAAGACGATCCCAAAGACATACTACTCTTTACAACTCTGAAGAGTGCGCGCCAACGCGGGAGTCATCTCAATCGAGGTCGATGTATCCTAGCGAACAGGTGTTTATAAGTGGTAAGCAGGTGTGAGACATGAACATCCAGAGCTTTATCTCGCAACTTGGACTTAAATTTAGTGCATCGCTGATTACATATTATCATGACCTTGGGTATAGTCTTCTATGCGCCTCCTTATGCATGGTTGTACACGTCCCAAATTCTAGAGATGCTGAACGCCAAGATATCTTGTCACCCTGCATTACCAACTCATCCAAGCAGCTCCTCAAGATGTCTTCTTATACCCATCCATACGCCCCAGGTCGCTGACCCGGGCGAATTGTCTGATACCTTCTTTGACTCTGAATTTGGCAGACTCCTTATTTTGTCGATGGGTCTCTGGCCAGTGACCTCCTCTTCTGAGAACCAGTTACCATGCAGACCGTACGGCACGCGCTGAGGGAGGTGGATTCTGCCAACCACGTCCTTCATGTTTTTGGCATCGATTATCCACAGCTCGCTTGTGGCATCCGGTAAGCAATCGCCATCGCTATCGAGCCGTGACTCATCAAAGACATAGGAGACGATCCATCCATCATCCTCAGATACGCCATTTGCACGTGGGACGAACCGGCACTCTTGCGCATACCATCCAATTGGCATATTGAAGACTTTGATCGGGTCTCCAGGATCCGTAGAGATCAGAACATCACGAACGCTGCGGTGGTCGACGCAGCCAATCACCGGAGTCGGAGGGCTGCGCTTTCCGCGCTTGATAAGCGTCTCGACGTCGACCTTAACAAGCGAGTCGATTTTGACTGCTCTTCCAAGGGCTGCGCCGAAGCTAGAGTCACTGACAGAACAGCCGTATATGTACTTCGCTGCTGCCATGGAGACATCATCCCGTAGCGACGGAAATTCGAATGGAATAGCACTGAGAGCCCATTGGTGGGTGATGGTGTTTTGGGTTCTTGCTTGTGGAGAGCTTGAAGACATTGAGAACTGATAGTAGTAAAGTCGACATTGCTCTTCCTCAGCCTCGACTGTACTGCGCAATGGGGTTGGGGCTGCGATATCACCCGCACTAAAGACTAGAGAGGCTGATGTGAGGCGGCAAGCCAGCATATTGACTGCTTGCACTTCTTCTTCGCCTGTGCTGGGGTTGAGCGTAATGTCGTCCCAGGAATTAGCGGTATGGAAGATACAGCAGGGCCTGGTCTCAAACCATCGCACTTCTTCGGGGCTGTAGCGCGGGAATATGCCGAAGCGTGACCGGCTTGAAAGATCATAAGATACCACAGGTTGGTTTTTTGCCAGGTTAAGAGGGTCAAGGGATAGTGGGAGGTCCAGGATGACGGTATGTTTGTATGAGACGCCAAAGTCATGCATCATCTTTGCTGAGGAGACTCCCGGTACGGATGCATTGAGGAGACGTATGGGGAGTTCCAAGAGTGTGGTCGGGTTATGATTCCAGGTGGAAGGAATGATAGAGTAGTGGATATAAGGAGGTGCAAACGTGGAATGGAATAGTATTAGCTCAGAGGTCGTGGGATCGATGCGAGGCTACGATTCGTTAATACTAAACGGTGGTGAAGTAATAGATTTACAAAGCTCACGTGTGCGGTTGTCCACTCTTTCATGAAGCTCAGTATACCTTGACCGCCGAAGCCAGCTCCATCCTCTCCACAAACCTCGCCCTCTGCCTTCCTACCGTTATACCAGCCAATAGTCTCTAGCCCTGGCAGCGATACCCTCATAGGCGGCCCGCTCTCGCATGTTGCAAGTGCTCGCCCGTCGTGGTAGAGCATGCTAGTATTTGCGACGCTGATCTTCTTGATAACCTGCTGAGAACCAGGAAGATGTGATAAAATCACCAACAATATTGTTCTCAAGATCCGAAGTATGATTGCGTACAAAGGGCTGAGCGGGTTTACCAGCGTTGCAATGCTTGGCAATATCGGTGTTTTCAGTGCCGGTGTTGAGAGGGTCGACAGGTAGACATCCGTGAGGATGTACTGGTTGACAAAGTCCGGCCGCACACCTCCTTCCGCTTCGCTACATCGTCTAAAGGCCACACCGCTAAGCATACCATCGCCATCAAACCAATGGGCATCGCGTCCAAGATTCTCATTTGTCACCGGATTGCCTCCATTTCGAACATATTGTCCTCCAACAAGCTCCTGAGGGATGACTCCTGTGTATGAGCAGGGCGTGAGAGGTAGAACGTTGTTGATTGGAGCGAAATTGCCTGTAAGGTATCTGGAGCTTCGTTGTCAGTGTTAAAGCTTTCAGCTGCGAGGTAACCCTGGAACGGTGATTGCCCACGGATGCGCATTATTTCTCTTTCTCTTTTTCTCATTGACAGAAGCCATCAAACGCAAAGACCAGACAATCTGACCGTTGTCGGATTGAAATTTGTAGTTGCCTTGAATTCCCTCTCCAGATACCGCAGCGTCCTGAAGGTAAGTGATGCGATGTTGAGGATGCGCCACAACGTTCTGCACTAAAGATCGTCCTCGCCAGATGAACCTATTGTGGTATGGGTCCAGACATCTAGTGATACGATGACGGTACCAGGTGATCAATCTTTTTGTCCTTGTACTCTACCTTGGTAGGTACTCTATAGACCATTTGGCGGCTGCAGGTCATCGGCTTCTTCCAGAGCTTCAAGATTCTCGTGGTTCGATTGACAGGGATGACGTAGCTTAAATGCTACGGTCATCGGATAGCTTCAACCGCACTTAGCTTACTGCAAGGATCGAATTTAGCATCTTCGGCTCGCTGCGGAAGGAAGACGGCAAATTTTGCCATCAAGAACTCTATTACTTTCCGAGAACAAACATCCAGCCGTCACCGTCACTGTGTTCCCAGATATGAGAGCTATCATCGTCATCGCAAAGCTGCGTTGTTTGTACATTACCGCTGTGTTTTGTTCAATTGTAGGATGAGCGTCTTCAAAGTCCAGCGCCGGTGACATACAAGACATGGGCTATGACTATGCCCTGGTGTAAGATCGCACATGTAGAGTCTTTTGAACAAACCATGTGTACTAATTGCTAAGTAGCCATCTTACTTACACGATACCGCCGGCGATAGCCCTTACTTTCCTTTACTGGCCGTTGCTTACACGCCTCGACGTCTACAAGGTCCTATTTCTCATATCCGTGAGTGGTCTCTCAATGTCTATCCTGTATAGCTCACTATGTAGCGTGCTGACCCGGTGGTAGATTGCCGTCATTTCCACAACACCATGGGACTCATACCTTATACGCACCCGGATATGGACCTACCCTCCCAACGCCATCGTGGGACCGACGCTTTTTCGCATACCAGCCGAGGAGATCTTCTTCTTCATCATCCAAACCTACAACACCACGCTACTCTACCTCCTTCTCAGCAAACCAACGTTCCATCCGATCTACTTGTGCAGGGAGGACCACTCGCACGCGGGCGCGCGGTTGCGCGCACTGAGGACTTTAGGACAATTGGTTTTAGTTGTGACAATTATCATGGGTGTAGGGATGGTAGTGACTAAAGGAGAAGGGATGTATATGGGATTAATATTAGCCTGGGCTGGACCATTTCTTCTGCTATTATGGTACGGAACTCCGGAGCTGCAAATGTGGGTGTGCTTAGAGAATGCCGCTGATGGAAGCAGGAGCCTGGCATATCAATTTATTGCTTGCCTTCCCCTTTCGAACACGCTTCTACCGGTTGTACTTCCGACACTGTACCTCTGGTTGGTTGATACGCTGGCGTTGAAGCGTGGAACATGGGTCATAGAGTCAGGGACGAAGCTAGGATTCCACCTTTGGGACGGCCTGGAAATAGAGTGCGTAATCGCTGCGTAGAAAACAGTCTCAGCGCGCTCGCACTGACAGCAGCGCAGGGAAGCCGTTTTTTTCTTGGTCACCAATACCCTGATAGTGTTTGGACTCGTCGCATTCGATAACGCTGTTGCGGTCTTGGAAGCATTCCCCTCTATCTATCCTTCTTTTCCGCAATTACCTTCGCCGATACTTCTAGTCAAAGCTCTCTTACTACCGTCGTCGAATTATGACATCGAACGCATTGAAGGCCTTTCCCAAGCTCTAGCACGGTTGAGAAAGAAGAGTCGTAGTTTCTACCTTGCTAGTGGAGTGTTCCAGGGCAGGCTGCGAATAGACTTAATTCTCTTGTGAGTGTATAAGCGCCAGGGCCTAACGATTGTCAGCTGACCAGCCATCTCAGGTACTCTTTCTGCCGCGTGGCAGACGATCTAATTGATAACGCCTTGTCCGCTGCTGAAGCCAAGAAGTGGATCGATCAGCTCTCCATCTTTCTGGACATCATGTACGCACCTGCCAATACTACTGTCAAGTACCCTTCTCTGGAACGCTTCATCACCGAAACCTTTCCTGTACCGGTGCAACCTGCCCTTCTGCTTTTACCGACCGACTATCTCCCTTCTGCTCCTCTCTACGGTCTCCTCCAAGGCTTCGAAACCGATCTTCAATTCTCCTCGCAAGCGTCAAGATACCCTATCAATTACGAAGCTGACCTGCAGACCTACGCCTCACGGGTTGCTGGAACGGTAGCAGAGCTCTGCCTTGAACTCGTTTACCACCACAGTAGGACTCCAACCTCTGATTCGCAGCGTCAACGTCTCATCCAAGCCGGTGGTCGCATGGGCATAGCACTGCAATACGTCAACATCGCTCGCGATATCACAGTAGATGCACGTATCGGGCGAGTGTACTTACCAACAAGTTGGTTGAAGGCTGATCAGATGTCGCCGGAAGATATCATTAAAGCCCCGGAGAGTGTAAAGGCTCATGCCACGCGGCTACGGCTCTTAAACAAATCCATGGACATCTACAGGGAAACAAGAGGGGCTATTGAGCAACTCCCGCATGAAGCGAAAGGGCCGATGCGTGTCGCTGTCGAAAGCTATATGGAGATTGGTAGGATACTAATGGAGAATAAATACAAGGTCAGAGCTGGTAGGGCCACCGTGCCTAAGCTGCGAAGGCTCAAAGTTGCATGGCAGGCATTAAGTCGATGAGCGGAGTTCGATGGCATGGAAAGAGTTTTCAATGCCTTTGTATATACTCTAATTATGTAGATATGACAGAAATGCGAGATAATATATGTACTTTGTACCTGTTTGGGTTCTTGTTACATTAACGCCAAGCAAAAGGAGCAAAGTTCTTCCGGGTATTCGCTGTACTTCGTACCTAGGTAGTCGATCAATGCCGGACGGCACTCCTGCCGAAGCTACCAAATATATCCAGAAACTCAACTTCAAGAGATCGCGCTTTCGTGGCGATGGGTGAGAAGACAGCGCAGAAGACCGCGATCGTTGTAGGTAAGCAACTACTATATTCGTCTTGTCTAGGCTTGCCTAAAGGCTAACGTTTCATTATCATCAAGGTGCCGGAGTCGCCGGCGTAGCAACAGCGGCGCGGCTTGCAAAGGCAGGCTTCAAAGTCACTGTAATCGAGAAGAATGACTTTACTGGTGGTCGATGCTCATTGATTCATTCCGACGGCTATGTAAGTTATTGCCCATCACCCTGGTTTCCACATTTCTGACCCTACATTCAGCGCTTCGACCAAGGTCCCTCCCTTCTTCTCTTACCTCGACTTTTCGCGGAAGCATTTCACGATCTAGACACCAGCTTAGAGGCGGAAGGCGTGCATCTCATGAAGTGCGAGCCCAATTACAATCTATGGTTTTCCGATGGCGAGTCCTTTGAGCTATCTACAGATGTCTCCCGCATGAAAAACGAAGTCGAGAAGTGGGAAGGTAAAGATGGCTTCGAACGATATCTGGGGTTCCTGCAAGAAGCGCATCGGCATTACGAGTTGAGCGTTACGCACGTCTTGAAGAGAAATTTCACAAGCTTCTTCTCAATGGCGCGGCCGAGTTTCCTGCGACATTTGCTTGAGCTGCACCCGTTCGAAAGCATCTACTCAAGAGCGAGCAAGTACTTCTGGACCGAGAGATTGAGACGAGTGTTCACGTTTGGAAGTATGTATATGGGAATGTCCCCCTTTGACGCGCCAGGAACATACTCGCTGTTGCAGTATACTGAGTTGGCGGAGGGAATATGGTACCCCAAGGGCGGCTTTCACAGGGTCATCCAAGCCCTTGTCGGCGTTGGAGAGCGTTTGGGTGTAGATTACCGTCTGAGCACCTCAGTCGCCCAGATCCATCTCAACCGCACAAGTTCCTCCAACGCTCGCCGCGCCGAAGGGGTTACATTAAACTCAGGCGAAACGCTGGAGGCGGACGTGGTAATCATCAACGCGGATTTGGTCTACGCGTACAACAACTTACTACCCTCGTCTTCTAAGGCGGCAAGCCTCCAAAAGAGACCAGCCAGTTGCAGCAGCATTAGCTTCTACTGGGCGATGGACCGTACGGTCCCTGAGCTGAGCGCGCACAATATCTTCCTTGCCGACGACTACCGGGAAAGCTTCGACGATATCTTCAAGCATCAGTTGATTCCCAAGCAGCCCTCATTCTACGTTAATGTTCCTTCGCGAATTGACCCTACCGCGTCACCTGGAGGCAAAGACGCTATCGTGGTGCTGGTCCCAGTGGGACATCTTCTTGACGATAAGGAAGGCAAAGGTCTAAATCCGCAGAGCAAACAGGACTGGAACGTCATGGTTTCCAAGGCTCGTACCACCGTCTTCGAGACCGTTGAGGTGCGGACGGGCGCAAGAGGTCTTCGAGAAGCGGTAGTGAAGGAGATTGTAAACACGCCGCAAAGCTGGAAAGATACTTTCAATCTCGACAAAGGTGCCATACTTGGGCTCAGCCACTCTTTCTTCAATGTCCTGTCTTTCCGGCCAAGCACAAAGCACGCAAGCATTGATCGATTGTACTTCGTTGGTGCTTCCACACATCCAGGTACAGGCGTGCCTATATGCCTGGCTGGCAGCAAAGTCACCAGTGCGCAGGTACTTGACGATTTCAAGATGCAAGTGCCGTGGAGAGGCAGGTGTCCAAATCAAGGGAATGAGGTCAAGAGTATCGATAAGGTGCATCAGCTACCGCTTCTGTCGAACATTCACATCGCACTCTTGATGTTGGTTCTCGTTTTGATATCCGGGATGTACGAGTTTGACGCACTGGCGGGTTTGGGAGAAGGTGTCTGGAGGTAGGGGTGGTCTAACATATGTAGCATTACCCTTCGTTCTTTGTACCTATACCGGTCCCGAACGTACGTCCTTGGGTCGTGATCTATCCTACTCAACTGCAAGTGGGTGAGGCCCTCAATCAGGCGTTCCGTCAATGCCTGCCCTTCACTTATGCGTCGTATCTCTGGCCTCCTTCTTTTATCTGGATGCCATCTGGGAATTACATTTCTGGTGAAGTTTCCAACCTGGGAGGTTGTTTTGCCCTCACAGGGTAGGCAACTTCACGTTCCTACTCAAATAGCCGTAACCTACAATACATCCAATCACACCTCATCTAAACGGAAGCCCTAGCTCGCCAACCATACAAGACTGCTCTAAGCGAAGCGCCACATCGATAAGCGTCACTCGATCGAGACGGCTTCGTCTTGTGCCCGAGATCTCGTGGCGGCCGTTTAATGCAGGGTTCGGCCACGCTACCATTTCGCACACGGTTGATGCTAACGGACCAATGTATGATGTAGTCTATCAAAGAAAACGAAATATGCCGAGCGAACCTAGTCGGCCTCCGAATACCACAGCGATGAGGAGAAAGTGTGCATTGTCGTGAGATCTCAATCGCAATCCAAATCAATGGACAAAATTCGTTGGCTTCCGGTGCCGCTGCTGTAGAGAATAGAGGATCTTTAGCACAGGAAGTCGCCGCCAGTCCTTCCTTGTTGGTATCAAACAGAACCCTTGCGGCAGAAAAGTTGTCACGAGTGCCATCTCAGGTGATTCGCCACATCCGACATGCACCTTGCAGGCCTGTGACCAGACAATTTCCATCACGATGATCGCATGACTGGTGATAATCATGATAATGGTGGGCTCGGATCCAAATTGCCGTTTTTTCTTACGTAGAGTTAATGCAAGCATGAGGTCATCATGAATACTTGTCGCAACGCTCGGCAAGACCTTCACAATAGCAAAATTGCCAATCTCCCTCGGAACAGGGTCGACTTTCAACATTGCCATGCTCTCTCCAAACGCCCGAATTATTGTTTGAGAACCTTACAAGTGCCACTTTAATTTTCGGGAAGACACCTACAAGCCGCTTGTGGCGGTGGTGCCAGAAGTCCAATCAAGCTTTTCTCACCAGGCTCCGTCTCCTCGCTTCGCACGGCTCTGTAGCCAAGATCGTAGACTGTGCGCTGTTCAAGCCAAACATCGCGATTGGCATCACAGCTAGCCCAATCCGGCACGATTCATGATGAATCACCAAGTTCGCAAGGATCGCGCATATTGCCTGGCATCCGGAAGAGAACTACTTTGTATTATAGGTGAACGTCATTGCAGTGCCCGAGAGGTAAGGTAATTATGTAACCTCGTAGAAGACCGCGGAGAGCATAAGGGATTTATGTGTTGCTAAGTGAATAAGGTATGTCATAGGAACTAAGCTGCAAATTTGCGCCCTTCACACGAGGCTTACCTTTCAAATACATTCCTCACCCACATACCTCTCACTTCTCTGCAAACACAACCAGGCAACGAGATACTTTCCGTTACTTGAGCTGCTGAGCATACCCGCACCGCAACAAGTGAACTCTCAGCAAAGATGGGTAACAACGCTCTCAACGTCAATCCAAACACCAATAACGGCGGGACTGCTGGTATTGCAATCACAACTCATGGGTCCGACTGGTACTGGGTAGGTCTTGACATTGAAGCTCTTCGCGGTGCCATAGCTGATCTGTACGAAGGCTGTCTGCGCAGTGATGACGGTCGCTACCTTCGTGTTCGTCGGCTTGAGTTTCTCTAAGCCACGTACACATCGCGTCTTCCACTACATTACTGCTTCCATTACACTCGTCGCCGCGATTGCCTACTTCAGCATGGGTTCCAACCTTGGTTGGACTCCCATTCGTGCTGAATTCATTCGTTCCAATCCTAAAGTTGCCGGCACGTACCGTGAGATATTCTACGTTCGATACATCGATTGGTAAGAATCAGCTATTGTATCCGCAGAAAACGTCGATCTGATATATGCGAAGGTTTATCACCACTCCTCTCTTGCTGTTGGACTTGCTCCTGACCGCTGGTCTTCCGTGGCCTACGATCCTCCTCACCATCTTGGTAGACGAGGTCATGATCGTTACCGGTCTCGTTGGTGCTCTCGTCAAGTCTTCCTACAAGGTATGATCAGGCTGTTTGATCCAACGCGCTCTTCGAACTGACTTGTAGCTTAGTGGGGATACTTTGTTTTCGGCTGCATGGCACTCCTTTTCGTTGTCTGGCAGGTAACCTGGGTTGCACGCAAGCACGCTTCGGCCCTCGGCTCGGATGTTTCTCGTACTTTCCTCATGTGCGGCTGCTTGACCATCTTCCTATGGTTTCTCTATCCGATTGCTTGGGGTCTTTGCGAGGGTGGTAACGTTATCGCTCCCGACTCCGAGGCTGTCTTCTACGGTATTCTCGACATCTTCGCGAAGCCAGTCTTCGGTGCTCTCCTTATTTGGGGCCACCGCGGCATTGAACCGGCCAGACTCGGTCTCCACGTCCGCGACTACGACGATGTCCCAGGTGTTTCTGCCCCTCTCCACGAGAAGCATCACAATGGAATCACCGGCGCTCACAACAACGGTGTCAACACGACTACCACTACCACCGCTGGGGAGACTGTCTAAGCGACTCAACATAAGCAAGCTTGAGATTGTTAGGAATTGCTGGTTATGAGTGTTTGTTTACGAGCATTATCGATCGACGGCCTCGTCTGGCATCGAGGCGTCTCGTTCGTTTCGATCTTCGATATTGGATGGTCATACCCCTTTTGTGTATGTTAGATAGATGGATACCTACCTAATACTTGTAATCGGCTCCTTGTACCATAACATGATACCAACGATGCCACTACTTCTGCAATCCCCATGTATGCGTCCTGAACGTTTTTCTACAGTCGCGACTTGATAAATATCCAATAGGTGATTGTATTTCCCAGTCGCACTCACACACAATCAACTTTGCGATCAGAGGGTCAGTCCCCGACTTTTGGAAAGTGTTGTCGCAAGATGACTGAACCTGCCGTAGCAACCCAAAGAATGATGGTGTGACTGGTAAAAACACCTCAGATGATTATGTGGCGCTTACCCATCCCGCACTCCTTCCGCAACTGACTCCACTCAACTCATCATTCTCTTCAAAAGAAGCAGCACAATACCCACCCTTACCTGATATAATAACAAGATTTGGTGTTGTCTGCATATAGATTCAATTCTCTAAAGCCTAATACAGTACAGAGTAGTCACGAAGGAACATTCATCAATAAGACTCTCAAGATAACAAGACCTTTAAGTTGACAAGTCAAGCTTATACCCTCAAGTCTATGACACTGTAAAGTGTCTGTTGCTGATATCTAAGTATTATACTTGAATGACAGCAGTGGTTTCGGTTCTTGAGGAATGAAACGTGTAAAGTGAAAAGAAAATGTAGTTTGCCATGAATGGTTTTCTGCGCATTGCATTGGAAGTTTGTGTTTTGTGCGTGGTCATGCTTCGCGTCCTACTCTTTTCACGGAGTAGCTGGGTTAGGGCTTCGCGGCATCACGTGTTGATTGACATAGAAATGACCTTTCTTTCATCACGTTACGCACTTTACTCTTCCTATATGTTCCACTTGACTATCCGACCACTGCAAGATCTAATGTTCCACCATGTCGTCGCAGTTCCGCAGGCGCTTCTGGGGCGGCGCGGACGCGGATGTTCTCGAAACTCGGCTGTGGAGGGAGCTCGTTGGATGCGAACAGCCATGGCCATGGAGATTGGGGGGTTGTGGCATTTGGAAGTCTTGCTTTGATGGGTTGGTGGTGGTGGTGGTGGTGTGCTTATTTGAATGTGGTGGGTTGAGCGGACATGGTGGGTTTCTGATGGCGTTGGTGAGCTCGACAATCTGGATCTCTTCAGCGCCGTTGGGCTAACATCATGGGTGGTGGCTCGCTCGGTTAGGCATTCAGACGGTGTTAACGACCTCAGTGGGGAAGGAGTCGTAAACACGGCGTGCGAAAGGTAGAGCTCCAGGTTCGGTTGTTTCCTGATGTAAATGAATAGGCTGGCCGCACGGGTTGGGTTGACCCGGTTGGGTTAGGTTTGGGGCCCCGATGCAGATCAGATTGCTGAATATTCAGGTTCTGTCAAGCTGATTTGAATTGAGGTAAAGTTCAGAGGTTTAACTCAGTGAGTTGACTCAATCTGTTAAGACAGTCACATGATGATTATGCATGACAGAATAAGTTATGCTCAACTACATTTTATCATGTTTTAATCAAATGTATTGCTTAAGATATTGTTAGTAAATACAGATTCATTCAGTTATTGCAGTGTTAAGTATTTTTATTCTAGTTTAAGAATGTTAAACACTATATAGAGTTGTGAATGTTAAATTCATCAATGAACTTTTAATAATTAAATATATCACATAGAGACAAAGAAAATATAATCATGTTATCAGAATCATTTTTACATTCTTATCTTTTCTTTATTCTTTATTCTTTTGCTGAACAGTCTCATTTGTTTAAAAATACAGTTCTGTTCTTATACAGTAAATACTGAAGATGAGTTTATCTTCAGATTCATATCAAACTTGTTTTTTAAAACATTTAACTTCTTAAATTTCAGAAAGATCTGTACATTCTCATTCTTTTCTGTATCTTTGTCACAGGTTCACAATGAGACTGACACTCAATTGATAATTTCTAAATACAAGAAGAATACTATGAAGAGAAAAAGAAAAGCTTCATACAGAAGCAAGAAGATAATGTGCTTTAGTCTTAAAGTCTTAGTAAGCAACTAGACCATAAGACCTTAGTATGAGTTCAACTTATGACATCACCTCTCTCTTTCTCTTCAAGGTTGTGCTTTAAATGTTTGAAAAGATTGTTGTACAGTTGTCATTGTCTGTTGACATGTGTTTGTCTGCTTCATACAGATAAAATTTGCAGATAAAATTTTTATTGCTTGTTGACATGTGATTTTCTTTGACAATTCACTTCAGTTTACTTGTCAGTGAAGTGAGTTATAAACTCTCTCATCTTTCTTCTCAAATTTCTTTTTCTTTCTTCTTCAACTTCTTCATCATTATCTTTTGTATGTGAAATCTTTTTTGATTGAATATTTCAGCACTGACTCTCATATGACAAGCTCAGCAGCAACAACAACAACAACTATCATTATGTAAGTGTCATACAAGTAAGTGTCTCTGAGCTGACAACTTGTAGAGCTTTTGTCTTGTACAACACCTATGTTGCTGCTTTTGTTCTTGCAAATGCTGATGTCAATTCTGTTCTCAAGGTTGATCAACAGCAGCTTGCTTTGTATGCTCACTTCTCTCAAATCATGGTCATTCTTGCTCTACTCAGTGACAATGTTCTGTTTGTACAGATTCATATCACATCACAGCAGATAAGAATTCATCAGTCATTGTACATCAATGTGATTCTGATTCAGAGTCAAGACATGTTGATTTCTGACAGTTGTACTAACTGTCAGAAACACAGTATGACACTCTTTTTAAAATGTTGTTGTACATCAAAACATTTCAGTGAGTGTTGCAGCAACTGCAAGTGACATGATCATGCTGTTTGCTGTTTCATACACAATAATGATGTACTCATTGTCATCTTGAACAATGAGAATGACAACAGCACTGATGAGGGTGAATGTGTTGCTAGATTGAGACAGATTGCATCAGCCTCACTGCTGATGAAGGTGATTGTTATCAACCTCAATCTTTAAATATGTATGACTTCTTTTTCTTTTCTTGTGTTGCTCTTAATATAGATTTAGTTGTATGAGCTGTGTACAACATCTGAGCTGTATGTCTCATCTCTGTGTGATGCTCAAAACAAGTAGCTTTGATGAAATCAAGAAGGCATCATTAGTAATTAGCATAGAAATAAATCAAATAAATTCAACACTAAATTTTGAACTTCATACAATCCCTCAAACTCATGAAGCACCTCAGTCTTCTCACATACAGTTAAGATTTAGTCATCTCAGATTGCATTAACTCTCACTGATTTAACATCACTGTGTCTTTCAGAGTGAACATCAGTTCTCATGTAAGTTGAGTATAACTGATTCATTTCATCAAGTACTTCTTCTTGAATTCTTCTCTGTGTTATACAAATCTCTTCTTCAGAATCTTCTTTATCTTAAACTCTTCTTCATTGCTTACAATTTGTGATGAGGATTGCAGATCTGTCATATGCTGAAAAAAGAGAGCGTTCATAGCTGCTGACTGAAGCATGATTGAGTGAAACACATTATGAATACTCAACAGTGTGTTCAGACAGAAGAAATGTGAGCTGATCTTTTTAACAATGATGTACTTGACATTCTTTGCATCAAACTTCTTGCACAGACAATCTGTATGTATGTTCTTAAGATTTAACCAGATCTTGTCTTCTTTTTTGAAGTCATAAGACTGCTGTCTCTTTTAATTCATTGCTTCTTTCTGTATCTGCTGAGTGACAGTCATAGTCATCTGTGCTTACTCTGTGACTTCTTCCATCTTCTGTACAATTTGATCAGCTTTTTGTACTGAACTTTTCACAGATCATATGAGCTTCAACTTCTCAAGTAGTTGTAGAGGCTTCATGTGATACTCATGAGACAAGAAGAAAAGACTCATCTCTGTTGAGATGAAGTCATGATTGTTTATGATTAGCTCAGTCATGAGAAGCAGACTTGCTCAGTTGTTCTGACTATAATTGAAGAACATATGAATGTACAGCTCAACATTCTGATTCATCTGCTCAGTTGTTCTGTCAGTTTTCAGATGATATGCTGTGAACACTCTTCATACAATCTTCAAAAGTTGACAGACTCTCTTTCATAGACTGTTCACAAACTGAGTATCTCAATTTAAAACTATTGTGATGAAAAGCTCATGAGCTCAGTAGAAACATTGTATGAATGTCTGACCACTCATTCTGCAGTTATATTCTTGCACAGTTTCAGTATTATCTTCTTGCTAAGACAATCTGTAATAATCAGAAGGTTTATACAACTCTCACTTGATGGTAGATCTACTACAAAGTCAATAAATATCTTTCATCAAATCTGCTTCAATACAGGTAGAGGCTTCAAGAAGCCTTGTCAGTGGTCTTTTCAGCTGTTGTTCATACAGCATTTGTTGCAATTTCAGCAGAATGTACAAACATTCTGTAGCATTCTGAGCCAAAAGAACTGTTGTGATAAGAGAGCATCAGTAACATCTCTTTCTGAGTTTTCAGTCATTGTTGAGTTATGTATATACTGAATCAGTCTCATACAAAGAGATTTTGAGAACAGCACTCAGTGTCTTCTGCAAAAGTGTAGCTTTTCTTCATTGCTCAAGAAGCATTTCATTATGAATACTCTCACTTTTAAAACAGTAGAAAATGATCTTTGTTTCTTGTGAATTGTCTGACAAAGCTCATCATACAACTCATCTTTTGCTTCAGCATTCACTCACATTTGTTTGAGATTTGTGATCTCACTGAATAAGTTCTGATCTCATACAAGCATAGAGATCAATATGTCTGCTACTGTCATTGAGGCAACCTGTATAGACTTGCTCATCATCTCAGAATATATTATCTGTGTTGTACAATGTTGTACTCTGTTGTTTGAGAGATTCATTGACACATTCTGCTTTTGTCTTGATAAAGCATCTGCTCTCTCATTCTGCTTACTCAGCAAGTATAATATGAAGAAGTTGTATTGTGACAGTATTAAAGACCACCTCATTTGCCGCTCTGTAAGCTTTTTAACTGTCATAAAGTATTTCAGATTTTTGTGATTTGTACAAATGTGAAAACTTGACACACTTCTCAATTCTGCATCTCACTCTTTCAAGTATTGTATGATGATCAGCATCTCTTTATCATAAATCTCATAATTGCACTCTACAGATACATTCTTCTTTGAATAGTAAACATAGAGTCTTCACACATTGTTCATTAACTGCAACAGAATTTCATCTATGCATTAATCTGAGGAATCTGTTTTCATCACAGTTGTACATGTATGATCAAACAGAACTAGAATTGACACTGAAATGAACATAGTCTTTAACTTCTTAAAATCTTGATTAGCTTTCTCAGTTCACTTAAAAGATGTGTTCTTTTGTATGAGAGCTATCATTGACATAATCAGATTAGAAAAGTTCTTGATGAACTTTCAGTAAAAGTTTGCAAAGTCTATGAAACTCTGTACTTTCTTTACTGATTTAAAGGCTTGTCAGTTCATGATTGTCTTCATCTTTTGAGGGTTCATTTGTACATTCTTTTCAACTTTCAGAATGAACTCTAGATACTTGATTGACTTGACTTCAAACTCACATTTATCAATGTCAATCTGTAAGCCAGCATCTTAAAGCCATAGTAGTACTCTTTGTACATAATTTTGATGCTGATGCAAAGACTCATCAGTGAAGATGAGAATATCATTCACATAAACTGAACAAAACTCATCTAGAAAGTTCTGCAAGACTCAGTTAATATATCTTTAAAATGTGCTTGAGACATTGACTAACTTAAAAGAAGTCATCATTCATTCATACGACTCATATCTTGTACAGAATGCTGTCTTTCATTTGTTCTCTGCAGCAATTTGAATCTTGTGAAATGCTGCTATGACATTCAACTTGATGTATCATTGAGCTTGTTCAATGTTCTGCAGAGTCTCATATATCAATGAAAGAAGGTCATGATTCTTTTGAGTGATTTGGTTTAAGTCACAGTAGTTTACACAGAATCAAAGTTCACCTTCTGACTTCTGTACAAATAAAACAGACACTGCAGCAAATGAGTTACTGACTCATATGAACTGCTTA
>JAABUP010005201.1_pt1 | contig 20172 bp, 34 predicted proteins | sample 5559201 | NCBI WGS metagenome assembly JAABUP01 (sample SAMN10711887, study PRJNA513373) | rock metagenome | isolation source: Antarctica rocks | place: Antarctica
TGGCGGTGGGCTCGGCCGGGCCCGTGCTCGCCATGGTGGCGCTCATGCTGCCGCCCGACTCCAAGAGCTTTGGCCTGAGCGTGTTCCACTGCGGCGTGTCCGTCATTGACCCGACCGCCTCCGTGGTGCTCGGCATCGTGCTGCAGGCGCGCGTCCGCGCCCGCGCCAGTTGGAGCGCTCGAGATGACGCGCCCGGCCGCCCCGCACTCTGTGTGGTGGCCAGCGAGGTCGCGTGCTCGTGCCTGCACTGGGCGCCAGGCTCCGGTGGCCAGGCTCCGGTGGCCAGGCTGTAATATATGTCCAGGCCGCACTGGGTGTGCAGTGCCAGGCAGAGCTCTGTCCTTGAGGTGTGCATGCCAGTTTGCGTTCACGGAGTATTGCGGGGTGCCTGCATGCAGCAGCGAGGCACTCAGCAGCTATATATACAAAAGCCCTGCGTGTGGCGCTGGGCAACATCTACGCGGGCGGGGATGATGTAAAGGCAGTTACCCCTCGTCAAAGGTCGATGCGCCGCTGCTGTGCAGGGCGCAGCGGGCGCCCTCCTGACGCGGGCGCGTCGCCGCGCGCAGGTCCTGCAGCGGCGCGCGGCGGCGAAGGGCGTCGACGCGGCGGCGGCCGCGCGCGACCCCGGCGCGCAGGCGCGCGCGCTGGGCATCGCGCGCGCGCTGATCGCCATCGCCATCGCGTTCGCGTGCGGCGCGTCGTCCGCGCTGTACGCCGCCGCCGTGCGCGGCGTGCGCCCGGACTTTCGGCTCTGTGCGTTGCCCGATGCGGGCGGCGCGCCGCTCGGCAACGGGCCGAGCGGCAGCGAGGGGGGCACCGCAGCGGGCCGCAAGGCGCGCGCCGGGCCGTCGCGCCGGCGGCTGGCAGGGTTCGTCGTGGGCGTGCTGGTGCTGGGCGCGGGCGTGGCCGGCATCCTGGCGCTGTCGCTGATCGCGTGCTACGCGCCCCAGAAGTTTGGGCCGGGCACGCCGCCAGTGGTCGAGTCCACCGGCGCCGTCACCTGACGGCCTCGGCGGTGCAGCGGCCCTGGGCGGGCGGCGGGCAGGCGTGCAGGGTCCCTGGCGGGCATGCTGGGTGCGGGCCAAGCCGGCGGCGCCGCTGCGTGCATCAAGTGCCCGGAAAGTTTGGACCAGGCACGCCGCGCGTGGTGCAGCCCGCCGCCGCCGTCACCTAAGCCTGCTGGCTTCAAACTCAGGCTGCACAGTGGGCAGGCGTGAACGGCTCTGCCATGCGCCAGGCGCTGCACGCACATGCAGGAGCACCGCCTGTGCACGCTCTGCTCTGCTTCATGCGCTGCCCATGTGGCGCTGGTGCGCTACGCACTTGGTCGGCGGGCGGCGTTGAAGCGCCGACTGGGCTTGCAGTGTGATTTTGAGAATTGAGCGTGTTGCGTGCCGCTCCTGAGGGCTCGTTGGACAGGGCACCCTCCAACAAGTTTGCAGAGCGTGTCCTGTCGGGCTGGCTGTTGGTCTGCTGATGGAACTGACCCTTACTCGCTGACCAGACCAAGGCAAGCAAGCAGTCTTGCCCCTTCCCAAGCTCTGTAGTGTCTTGGTCTCTGAGGTGATATGCGTCTTCAGCCTTTGCATGTGGCGTCTGTGGGTAAGAAAGTATTCAGAGCAATGTGCTGCCTTGCAGGTCAGGTGACGGCCAGCCATGGTTGCACAAGCTGTGTGCTGTGAGCTGAGACACCGGTTAGCCAGTGCTTTCACGCACTGTTGCTGTGTTTGCCTCCCAGTTGTTGCGTCCCAATGCTAGTGCTGCTTTTACCCTTACATGCTGCGCTTACATGAGGCAAGTGCTATCCGGCATGGGTGTGGGGATGTGTGTTGACATGCATGATGTCCTTCATTTTTGGAGTCGTCGTCGGGCCGTGCCTGCACGGGCTTGGAGCGTTTAGTCCTGTCAAGCTGGTCATGTCTTCTGTTCGTAGTGCAAGAAAATGGTGGCTTGGAAGGCATGATGGCTGTAACGCAGCTGTTCAAGCCGTGGCCCCCACACGTCCCCAACATCTGTCCAGGCAAATATGTAATGTGGCCCCTGGAATGCATCCCCCCGAACGCTGCTCTTCTCGCTCTGCTTCTTCGGTCACCACTTCACGCTATATGAGTTGGGTCCAGGCGCCGTGACACTGGTTTTCGTGGACAGTGTGCATGCAGTGTATGGCAAATGCACGGGCTGGCGTGCGCGGGCGCCGATAGCACTGGCGGGGCATGGCGCCCGGCGCGCGCAGCGCGTTGGACTCTCACCACAAGGCCGCCGCTGGCCGCAGCCGCGCGATCCTTGCGCTGGTCGCCGCCGCGACCGTGCTGTGCTCCGTGTCGTCTGTGCGCAACCTGGCAGGCGTGGTTGCGCAGCAACGCGAGGTGGTGTCTGGCGGGGCCGGCGGCGGGAGCGCGGCCGGCTGGACGGCTGCCGGGGGCGGGGCGGGGCAGGGGCCGGCGCGGCGGCGCGAGCTGCCTGAGGCGCAGGCTTTCTCCGGCGACGCTGGCCGCGCAGGTCTGCTGCACCACGTGCACTGCTGCCTGCGCTTTTGATAGGACCTTTGCAACACACACACGTATAGGAATACGAGCTCGTGCGAACATGACACCGGGTGCCGTGTAACTGCTGCGCAAGCATTTATCTTCAGTGGCACAGCTGTTCAGCAGCTGCGCCTGTCTTGACAACAATATCTGGTTGCGCAGGGCTTGTGGCGCGGCAGCAGATACGGGCGGAGCGGGGACGGCCAGCGCGCATTGCGCTGCCGACCGGCACGCCTAAGCCGGGCACCTGCAAGATCCTCAACAACACCGAGTGCGCTCTCCTGCCTGCCACACTGCCGCCCCAGCCTGGCACACGCAGCTCCGGAACCGATGAAGATGTGCAAAAGCTAGCAACTACCGCACTGTGGCTGTGTGACAGGTCTGCCACACTGTGGCTGTGTGACAGGGCTGCCTGAGCAAAATAGCTGCATTGCCAGCCAGGGCTGATTGCTTCTTTGACACACAGCGGCAGACTCTGGGGGTAACTTCAGCCGTAACTATCACATAGTTACGGGTCTGCCGCTGTATCCTACAAGGAAGCACTCAGCCCTGGCTGGCAATGCAGCTTTTCTGCTGAGGCAGCCCTGCCAATGATGCCTCTGGCTGTGATCATAGCCACAAGTAATACAGTAATATACTCCCCGCAAAGCTCGAGGCAGTAGCTTGCATCAAGCGCAGTTGACAGGCTTGGTGCAGTGATGCAGTGACGACTTCTGTGCCATGCTCAAGTGAGCCCGGCCCTAGTATGCTGGAGCGCGGCATACAAATATCCTGGAGCAGTGTGCAAGCTGACGGCGCTGTGCACGGGGCGGCAGCTACTGGGGGGAGGCAGTCGTGTGGGGCACCGAGAACAAAGTGGACACGCCGGAACAGTGCTGCGCGCAGTGCGCCGCGTACAAGCCGCAGCACGAGGACGACATCTACTGCAATGGCGCGCCTTTCTCGGAGTGCCTGCAACCCAGCGGCCGCTGGATAATTGTTTGCATGTCATGCACTTCATTGTTATCCGCATGTGCACTGGGTGCTATCAACCCTGTCCCTGTGCAGCGGATGTAGGCACTGCAGTGGTGAGGCCCCACTGTGCCCAGTCCTTTTGTAAGAGTCAGTGTGCCCTGGCCTATGTCCCAAGGCGCTGATGCTGGTCGGCATGCACAACGTAGACCTGCAGCTGCCCCTCTCAGCAGCAAGTGCGCGCGCGCAGTGTGGGTGTTCTGCGGCGACCCGATACGCTGCCAGGCCTCCTTCCGCAACTGCTGGCTGAAGCACCTGGTGCGGCCGAGCCCCACCCCGGCCGCGGCCTGCCTGCAGGGCTTGCGCTCTGCCCTACGTTGCAAGCCTGAGACAGTGCCTGCGCGGCTGCTCCATGGGCCTGCGGCGCAGGCCCCACCCACCCAGCGGCCGCATGTGCCTCTCGCTCCCGCGATTGCGACCAAGGCCCTGTCAGGCCTCTGCTGCACCCACACGTGCGGGATGGTGCCAGCGCGCCGCGGCGCCGGCCAGGCCGCCCGGCGACGCGCAAAGCCCCTGAGCTGCGGCGCGTGCGGGGCAGGCGCATCCGGAGGCCACCAACCCGACGGTGGGCCCGCATGTGCCCTGGACGTCGGGTGTCATTAGCGAGATCGACCCGACTGAGGAGGACCCCAAGCAGGCGCGCATGCGCGCAACCGCTGGCAGCATGGCACACACCTCTCCTGGCTCGTTGGCGCTGCCGTTTGTGTTTGCTACAGCGCAGTGCTGCGCTGGTGTCTGAAGGGGGACAGCAACCCCAAGCGTGCTGAATGAGTGAAAGGATGCGCGCGCCAGGTGGGGGGCGGCGAGCGGAAGTACCACGTTGTGATAACGGCGCAGGGCACCGCGGTGCACTGGCAGGCGCGCGTGCACTACTACTGGTACCGCAAGGTGCGCCCTGCTGGGCGCCACGCCCTCCGTCTGTGAGCGCGCTTTGGCGTTGAGTCGTGCCTGCGCAGGGCGCAGATGCATTTGAGGGCATTGCTTGAACTAGCTGCTTGCGAGGCGGTGTGGGAATGAGTATCTGTATGCGCCTGAAAAGCAAGGGCTTTTGGAGCGAGGTAAGCATGCGTTGAGGTGCGAGAAATCACTCGCATTACGAGGCAGAGGCGCGCGTGGTGCTGGCCTGTAACACGCTGTCGCCCGCCTGGCGCCGCGCGTGGCCGCGCACGGGCAGCAGCTGTGGCAGCGCGCGCGCAGCGTCCACACGGGCGCACAGGGCCGCGGTTCTCCGTGCAGCCACACACGGCAGCTGCCGCCGGAGCTGCCCGACGCGGTGCGGCGCGCGCGCAGGTGAAGGCGGCGTGCGAGGCGGCGCGCGGCAGGGCCTGCCAGATGGGCGGCTTCACGCGCATCCTGCACTCGGGCCGGCCGGATGAGCTCATGGACGAGATCCCGACCGTGGTCGTGGACCCCCTGCCCGACAAGGAGAACAAGGGGTGCGGCCGCCGCGCTGCCTGGGCGCGGGGGACAATATGGGCGCGGCCGCCCTGTGAGGGTTAGGGATAGGATCCAGCAGGCCGGGGCGCCTGGTGAGCCGGACCGCCTGAGCGTCGACGCCCATGAGGTCCCACTGGCGCTGCTTCTATTCAGCGCCGACTGTTTGCATGCCACAGTGGGAGTGTTGTCTGCCAGACACCCGACCGCCTGGCCCAAACTTACCTCCAACATGCGAGGTCGCCCTGGTTCCAGAAAGCCTCGCTGGCGCTCGGTCTCTTGTCAGCGGCAGCAGCACCGGGCCGCGCGTATGCGCACACGCGCCCCCACCACTCGGCACCCGCGCCACGGGCGCGCCCGTTGCCGTCGCGCAAGCGCCCGGCCCGACGGCGGCGCGCGCGCGCGCGCGCAGGTACGTCGTGCTCAACCGGCCCTTTGCGTTTGTGCAGTGGCTGGCCAAGGCGGACATCCCGGAGGCGTACGTGCTGATGTCGGAGCCGGACCATGTGTGGCTGCGCCCGATGCCCAACCTGATGGCCGGCGAGCGCGTGGCCGCCTTCCCCTTCTTCTACATCGAGCCGGCCAAGCCGGAGTTCAAGCACATCACCGAGAAGTTCACCGGGCCGCTCACGCGCCGGCAGGCCGAGGCGATCGCGCCCATGGGTGCGCGGGCGCTGCATACGTGAAAGCATATACCCTACCCTGGCTAATTAAAAAGGTCAGACCAGTGCTGATGCTGCGCGCGCGCGCGTCACTGGGCGTAGCAGGAACACCTGCGCTGAGTCGCGGGCGCCGCCCGACGTCCTTGTCTCTGCCTGAGGGCGGGCACGCACGCCCTGGCGAGTGCCCTGCTGAAACAGCGCGCCGGGCTGCATGCGCGCAGGCAACGCGCCGACGCTGATGTCCATGCGCGACCTGCGCAAGGTGGCGCCGATGTGGGTCAACGTGTCGCACGCCATGTTTGACGACAAGGAGGCGCACAAGGCGCGCGCCCCTGTGTGCGGGCGCGCCGGGTGGCGGGGGTCCGGCCCCGGTCCGCAGCGGCAGCGGTGGCCGCAGGGGCAGTTTTGGCGGCTGGGGCGACTGATCCCAGTCTGCTCCGGCAGCGGCGGGTGCAGGCGCGGCCGCCTGCCGGAGGGCGGGGACAGCTCGACATGACGCGGTGCAGTGACCTGTGCACTCTGCCAAGGCCTGCAGTCTGTCCTGGGCGCTGGTGTGAGCTGGCCTCTCACGTCCGTGCCCAGAGCCCAGGCCTGGCGAACGCCTCCAGCGTATGCATGGCCCTACCCTGACCCATCAGATCAAAGCGCAGCGCTGCGTGCGCCTTGAATGCTGCGGCACTTATTGCCACATCCGTGCCTGTGGGCTAGCCCCCCCATGCCGCGCGTCCCGGCTGCGCGCGCGCGCCTCACGCGGCGCCCGCGCCGCGCAGAAGTGGGGCTGGGTGCTGGAGATGTACGGCTTCACGATCGCGTGCTACAACGCGGGCATCGCGCCGGCGACGCTGCACATCAAGATGATGAGCCAGCCGCCGTGGGACACCAAGCTGTGGCCCTACTACCTGCTGCACTTCACCTACGGCACGCCCTGCCCCCCCGCCCCCCCCGCCGACGGGGGCGCCGACCGGCGCATGCCGGCGGATGACGCGGACCTTCCGGCGCTGCCATTGCGCTAAGCTGTTAGGGTTAGGTGAAGGGTTAAGCAAAGGGGCTATAACCCTAACCTGTTCTGGCTGAGCCCTTGACGCGCCCGGCTGCAGGCATGGACTATACGCTGGAAGGGAAGTTCACGCCGGGCAAGATAGGCGCGTGGCGCTTCGACAAGCGCTCGTACGCGGCGGGGCCGCCGCCGCGCGGGCTGGGCGAGCCGCCCAAGGGCATGACCAACGAGCTGGTACGCGCTGCGTGATGAACGCATGCGCCGCTTGGCGAGCGCGGAGCTGTCCCGAGCTCTGATTGCAACACCCAGCAGCGCTTTTGGAATGCGAGGTTGTAAAGTTGTGCTGCGTCTTGGTGTGGCTGCCCCATGTGGTTGCAGAGCTCCGTAGCGTTTGCTTTGTACCCTGCTGGGATCCCCAAACCAGGTGTGCGCCCGCCCGGCCGCGTGTGCCTGGGCGGCGTGCGCTCGGCTGACCTGCGCTGCCCCCCGCACGCAGACGCGCCACCTGATCCACGCGATCAACGAGGCGACCGAGGCCATCCCGGGCTGGGACGAGTATGTCGCCACCGGCAAAGCCACGCAGCTCTGGGACGGAAATGTCGCTGCAAAGCCCCGGTAGTGCAGCGGCACAGGGCGTCCTGTGCACTCCTGTGCATGGCGCGCCTGGTGGCGGCCACCGTGTTACTGTGCGACCGGTGTGCGCCGGAATGCATATGCATGGCCTAGCGCCATCAGGGCTGTGGCACTGCGCGCCCAGCCAATCTCTTACCTAACGTGTACACAACCCGGCCGACGACAGCGCTGGCCCTCCCCGCCTATGTAGCTATGCTCGGTTGTGCATTTTCAGCACTAGAGCTTTTGGGCTGCCCAGCCGCTGCTGAGACCGCTAGCTACAAACCGCCATCCGCCCTGTGTGGCCTGTGCGCGCGGCTGTCTTGGGCGTTCCTGCATGGCCGTTTGCGCCAACACCACGCTGTATCCTTGTGGTGTAGAGATCGGCGCATAGACACTGCGCAGCAACATGGAGTGGACTGATGACATGCCCACCTGGCGTGGCCAGGGCATGCGGCCAGGCTGGCAGTGCGGGGGTGCATGGACGCATTTCAGAGGCCTCAGCAAGTTTTGGGGTCCAGTTTGTTTCTGAGGGGGAGTCTCTAGCCAAAACCAGGGGTGCAGCTGCACCAAATTATCAGGCTCAAGCAGAACTCTAGACTTGCATCATGAGCCTACGGCAGCACCGCAGGTCAGCGTACGCATGTATGTCGTGTGGTGTGCTCGGCGCTGGGGGTGGACCTTCGAAGAGGCCAAATGCTGCCCAATGGTGCATGTCATTTTGCTTTGGCTCTGCTCGTGGGTTCCATACAGTTGCTGTGTGTTGAGCAAGGGGACGCCCCCTGCGGCTGTGACGTCAGTCCCTCGAGATCCACCAATATACATTGACATGGTGCCATACGTGTGCTTGACTGCAGCTGGTGCGCATGGCATGGGGGCATTGCATATGCCCCCATGCCATGCCCCACAATGCACATGTGGCCTAAGATTTTCACCCTTCGCACTTGCCTCAAGCATAAAAGCGACCGTCCTCGGCAACTACCCCAAGGAGCTGCCTGTGCCTTGGACAGTTTAGTGTCAAGTGGTACAGACAGTTGAACGCCACACGCCACACAGCTGCGCTTCTTGCGAGGTCCTAGCTCGGCACGAATCCAATAACAGGCCATAGACAGAGCTCTGTCCGCACAGGGGACTTGGTGTGACCAAGCTAGGTGCGCCACCAGCCAGAGCTGGTATGGTGTGGCCGATTCGCGTGGTCTGCAAAAGGTTGCTAGTAAAGCTGCCAATGCCTGCTCTACTGGTCTGCTGTGAAGCACAGGCTGGCACAGTGTTTCAAGCGCCCACAGCCACAGTAACACGGCGGTGGACCCTGCTGCTCACACCGCCAGTGCTCCCCCGCACGTCAAGCAGAGTACCGCCGCACTGCTCTCGGCAGGTGTCCTTCCACTGAGGCACCATCAGCGGCGGCATCAGCACCGCACACGAGCCCTGGCCTTGGGCCGCCGCTGCTGCTAACAGCGCTGCCTGGTGCATGCTGCAATGCAAGTTCAGCGCCCGCTCAACCCGTCACGCAGCCTATGGACGCACTGGCACAGTGCGCTGCCGCGAAGCGGCCGAGGCCGGCTGCGCTGCGCTGCGGCGGCCCCCTTCCGCCCCTCATCGCAGGCCGGCCTGCGCGCCACGCTCGGCGAGCGCCTGTGCGACGCGGCCGAGCTGCAGCCCGGCTTATTTGTGGTCGACCTGGCTTCCAACACAGGTGAACCTCGCCGCCGCCGCCTGCCTGGCGGCGCCCCTGTCTAGCCGGCCCGCCCGGCCAGCCCCGGCTGGCTGGTGCGGGCTGCGCCGTCTCTCGTGCGAGTCACACGCGCGGCGCCCGAGCGCAGGCAACACCGCGCTGGAGGCGGCGCACCGCGTCGGCGCGGCCGGGCGCGTGGTTGGCGTGGACGTCGCGGACAGCATGCACGGCCGCGCGGAACGCAAGGCGAGCGCGCAGGGGCTGGCCAACGTCGCGTTCCGGCAGGCGCGCGCCACCGCCCGCGCGCGGCGGCAAGGCAGGCAGTGCCCGTCTTGCTGACCCAGGCGACGCGGGGCGCGCCCGGGCGCGCTGAGCAGCGCCTGGGCGCTGAGCGCGGCCTCGCTATAAATATCCCACAGCGTGGAGGGAGCAAGGGGCCTGCATGGAGCGCTGGGACGCGGCAAGGCGTCGCTTCAAATTGCCGCCGCATCTGCCCCTTCCAGTGACGCCCAGTCCAGCGACAGGCCGCAAGCAAGCACTTGGGCACTGCCTACTGCATGTGCATGATCAGGGGTACCAGTCCCATACGAAGACGCATGACCATGGAGGCACGGGGCGCGCAGGAGGCCATCGAGGCGGTCGACTTCCCCGCGGCCAGCATCGACCGCGTGATCTGCAACAGCGGGCTCGCGTACCTGCAGGACACGCCGGCGGCGCTGCGGCGCTATCGGGGTTGGCTGCGCCCGGGCGGCAGGCGCGCGCCCTGCCTGGCGCGCGCGCCGCTCAGCATTGGGCGCCGTTTGCACAGAGTGTGCCTTCAGCACAGTGGCCCGGGAAGCCTCGGGAGGCTGGAGCGCGTCGCACATGTGTGCGCATGCATGGAGCAGGCGCGCATCGGTCAGGCGGTGGGTATGATGCTCGCATGCAGGCTGTGCGAGGCAGCCATGTTTGGCGTGCTGTTACTGCGCCTGTGGGACTTGCGCAGCCACTGTGCAGTAGTGTCGAAGTGACCTGTGCTGACGGCGCTGCAGCATGCGCTGCGCGGCAGGCTGTGCTTCAACGTCCAGCGCGTGCCCAGCGTGCCGCTGAGCGACGTGGCCTTTGAGCTGGCGGCCTCCATGTTTGGCGTGCGCATCGAGGACGTGGGCGCCGCGCTGGGCACCCCGCGCGTCATTAAGGCGGCGCTTGCGGCCGCTGGGTTTGCGGATATAAAGGCGTGCTCCTGAAAGCGCCCAAGTCTCATCATGCATCATGGTAACCACTTGTATACAAGCTCGGTTGTGCACAACGCCGCTCTGTATCCTGCGACCTTGAACAACGGCCTTGAGTAGTTCACATGCTGCTTTACGTATTGGCATTACCATGCGAGCCAGCATTGGTGCAGAGTATTGGCATGAAGCGCATTCAGGTGGAGCATGGCAGCATGCATGACATCAAACGCATGTCTAAGAGATGCGAGGCTGGAAATGCAGCTGACTTACTTCTAAGGCTGCTTCAGACCCTTTGTCCAGACAGACTTTAGTCTGAACAGTCTGTGATGTCTGTTGATTACAGTAACTTCTGTGCCGTGTGCTTACAGGTGCAGGAGACGGAGGAGGTGGCGGTGCTGCCAAATACCACCGCAGAGGGCTTTGCGGCCGACATGTTCGAGTACATAGAGGGCTACCCGCCCGCGCCGCTCGCCGACCGGCTGACCGACGCGCAGCTGGCGGCGCTGCAGCGCGAGTTTCTGCCCAGGGCGGCGGCCAGGGCCGAGCGCTGGGCGCAGGGGACGTCCCTCGTGCGGCCATATTTCATGCTGTGGGCTGTTGCCAAGGCGTGACTGTTGACGTAGCTGTCTGCATGCCACGCTGTGTAGCTACAAGGCGGCTGCCTTGTGGAAAACGTACGACGATGCTGCTGTGTGGCTGTACTGACCTACTGAACGCCGGGACTCGATGAGTTTTGTTGACGTTGGCCAACGGCCAGGGCCATGTGGCCACCAAAATGGGGCGCCATTGTGCATGCCCTAAGGTGGCCCCTGCATGTTCAAACTCACCTGATGGCCTCAAGTGTCTGCATTTCGCAAGCATCTTCCGATTGCCGGATCACCGCCACACCGCCAGCAGCCGCCTCACTGACTTCCGTTGCCTGCCCACGCCAACAAGAGCACACAGAGGAGTTTGCAGCTTGATCAGGATGCAGGCCCGTGCATGCTTGCTGGCCGCGCTGGCGTGCCTGGCGCCGCTGGCGTGCCTCGCACAGCTTACTGAGGGCTTCCACGGCCCGGAGATCAAGCACGTCTTCGTGGTCAGGTGAGGGAGGAGCTAGGGCAGAGATTACTCGCTGCAGCTGCACTCTATCTCCACGTATTGGCAGCACAAGCACTGGTCTCCTGCTGCATAGCGCTCGTGGCCAGTGTGTGGGCTAGTGTGGAGGCCGCGCAGCTGGCCACCTGCGCGCTGGCAAGACTCTTCGCAACTAGCTGATCTCTTACCCAGTGTGCGCTGTGCGCATCAGCGTCGATGGCTTTCACGCGGTGGACCTGGCGTCCTTCACAGCAGATTTTCCTACATCCAACCTCGCTAAGCTGTCCGGCCAGGGCGTGCGCTCCTGATCCCCATGTTGCTGGTAGCCTGCGCACCAGTGGCACGCAGTGCGAGCAACAGTCTGTTCCACGTTTGCCTCGCTACGCTCTGGCCAGGACTGTGGGGGCCTGCAGGCAAGCTTGACACTGGCTGTGTCCGTGCAGGTGACCTACACAAACAATTATGTCAACCCGCCTACTGACTCCTTCCCTGGCGTGGTCAACCTTGTGTCCGGTGCGACCTGCCGCGCAGCACGGCCCTCAGCACCTGCTCCAGCCCCGCCGCCTGGGCGGCCAGGCCCTCGGCTGCCACCTTTACGGGCCATAGAGCGCGCTAGGAGTACAGTCTCACATGCGCATATGTGTGAGGCCTGCAAGCACGGAGTCACCAGGCAGCTAGTTCTGACTTGCACGCGTGCCCCTGCAGGCGGCTCCAGCAAGGTGTCTGGCATCTTCTACGGTGCGCGCGCTTCATTCATGTGCCTATCATGGTTTGCTTGCTTCAGCCTGCATAATTCCCGCCAGTGCATGGTTGCCTAAGGTTGCTGTGCGCCTTGCGGACCTCCATGCTGCTTTGTCATCAAGCGCCTGTAGGAGCCCGCTCTGTCGAGGCCCATAGCGCAAGCATGCCGTGCGGCTGCTGCTCCTGCCCGCTGGCGCTCGAGCTTCCATGCCCAGACCTGTGTCTCATATGCTGACTGGCGCCCCGGTGGTAACAGAGGGCTCCTACAGCCGCACGCTCTACCCGCCTGGCTCCAACTGCACGGGCACGCCGGGCACAGTCGTGGACTTCAGGTGGGCCCTTTGAGAAGGCCCGTGCCTGTGCCTCCGGCCATGCTGCAGCGGGCCTCCGTCACGCGTGCTCGTGAGAGCTTGCTTCTGCCAAAGAACCCGACCCCAACCCCCACCCTATAACCCCATATCGAGGCGCTCAGAGCTAGCTTCTGCCGCGTGCGTGCAGCGAGGCGCTGGACAGCCAGCCGGAGACGCTGTCGGGCGGCCTCATCGACACCACCAAGCTGCCCCGCGACGGCAGCAAGGGCTGCACGCCTGTGTACCCGCAGAAGTGCGCTCCCTTGAGCGCACGTGGCCTGCGAGGAAGAGATGCTATACGTGCAGCTGTGGAGCTCTCGTTCGCTTTGATGCTCAGTCAGACAGGCGTTGTGACGCTTGCATTGCCTAGCTCTACCCAGCTTTTGCAACCAACACCCTCAATCACTGCAGATGTGTGCGAGGCCATGCTCAGTGCATGCATGCGACTGCACTTCTGCACAAGCTGACCAGACATGCACAGCAGCACCGCTGCTGCACAGCATTCCCAATGCTAGCCAGGCATGCTTAAGGCTCTAAAACATGTGGCGCGCGCGCAGCTACCTGAAGATCAACACCATGTTTGGCGTGGCCAAGGCTCACGGCCTCACCACCACCTGGTCCGACAAGGCCAGCGGCTACGTCGTGCGTGCCCCCCCAATACTGAACGAGCGTGCCTCACAAGTCAACCGCATAGTTCACACATGTGGCGCCTGCGTAGCTTCACTGCGTTGCACATGTTGCAAAAGCGCAACGACAGCCATCACCCCCATGCGCCATATTAGCCTAATAGGGTCCGCTGCGCGCGCAGATTGTCAACGGCCCTGGCCCGCAGAACGGTGCTGCTCCCTTTGGCGCAGTGCGGTGCTGCTCAGCTTGACAACTTTCCTCCAGCTCTGTGGGTCAGATTGGCAGAGCCATGTCTGCTGTTGCGGCTTCTTCTGTTGCGGCTTCTTCGAGCATTACCCCCGACACCTCCTCACATGGCCTTGCACAACAGCTGCATTTGACTCTGACACCATCACCCCAGGCTCCACCACAAACATGGACGACATCTACACGCCCGCGTACGACTACCTAGTGGCCAAGCTTGACATCACGCAGCTCATCCAGTGTGAACCCACGGCCCACAATATGTGATGTAGACAAAGTCAGTCTGCGCCTTTTTGCCTTCGAATGGTGTCCTGTGCAGCCCTGCGTTGCCAAGCCCACCTGTCTGCTCTCCGTCTTTGTCCATCCCTGTAATGGTGAGGAAATCATGCTTGTGTACATCCGGCCCAGCTCGGCGTTGAGCCCGCATCAGAGGCCCCCAGCAGGCCTGCGCGCTGCTGCATGCCACGCGCCCACATATCCTGGCAATCACCAGAGGCGCACGGACCGCGGACAGGTACGACGAGCTGCACATGAACGCGGTGGTCAACTGGACCAAGTCCATCAAGTCCGACGGCACCCCGCTGCCGGGCATCCCCGCCCTCATGGGCACCTCCCTGCAGGTGCGCAGAGCTCACCTTGCAATGCTTGCGTGACTCACCCTGGCCGCCTACTCATGATAGGACCTCGCGCCGGTCAAACCTCGTGGGACATGGGTAGGACTCTGTGCCCGTGCGTACCGTAGACAGTGACAGCTCGCTGCTGAGCGGCGCGCCGCGCGGCGCGTCAGTCCATCAACGGCGCCGCCAAGAGCAACAACAACGCCACGGCCAAGAACGCGGACCCCATCGCGGCGAACGAGATCATCCAGGCCGGCGACTACGCCGTTAAGACCGCCCCGGAGCAGCAGGCGGACGCGTCGGGCGTCGTGCGCAACACATACGTCAGCTCCCAGCTCAACGCGCGCGGCGACCCCTCGGCGCGCCCCGGCTCCCCTGGTCTCCAGCCCTGCACTGTGGGCACGCGGCAAGTCCGGCCGGGGTTGGCCGTCAGTGATGCAGTAGTGATGTTCTGTAACACAGCCAGCCAGGAGTGCTGAGTGCAGGCGCGCAAGGTGCGCGCCCAGCAACGCCACGGGAATGCAGCTTACAACACACATGTTCTCCCGCCCGCCTCGTCTCGCTTGCAGTGCGGCACAGGCGGGTACATGCCGGAGCTGCCGGCGGCGCCGCTGGCGCTGGACGGCCTGCCCGGCGCCGGTGCATGCGGCAGCCGCGAGTCACAAGAGACAGCAGGTGACGCGTCGGCGCGCGCGCAGGCGGAGCCGATGTCGGAGCTGTCGACGGCGCTGCTCGCGCTGGACGGCATGTTCGGCGTCATCCTGAACGCGCTGGATGAGGCCGGCATCCGCGAGAAGACCGTGCTCATCATCACCGCCAAGCACGGCAACTCGCCCATCAACCGGTCCATCCTGTCGCGCAAGTCTGTGTGCGTGCCCGCCTGCGCCCCGCTGCACTACCAAGCGGTGATGAAAAGAGCTCGGGCCCCACATGCTGTCTGCTTGGGAGGCACAGCCCGTCCAAGCACAAAGCAGGGCCTCACCCGTGCAGTCATGCATGCGCCGCTGCAGCCTTGCACGGCGGCCGCCCCAGTCTGGTTAGCGCTCTCCTTGTGACGCGAGCCCCTGCGTACCAACACCATTGTGACCTATCAGGATATGGCGCCTCTGAGAGCCGACAGTCCAGTCATGGCTCTGAAAGTCAGCCACACTTGTGCAGCCGCAAGCCCAAACTGCTCAGTGCGGCAAGCTCGTCCTGGCGCGCGCAGCTCGTCGCTCACCGCCCTCCTGGCGGGCACCAACCCGGTCGTCCAGACCGCCTCGGACACCGCCGCCTACGTCTGGCTCAAGTCCAACGCGACCGCCGACGTGCAGGCGCGCGCCCCGCGCCGCCCGGGGAGCCCTCCTCCGGCAGCGCCTTCCAGCAGGGGTTCTCTGGGGCCCCTGCCTGCTCGCGCTCTTCGGCACACCCAGGCGCCTTCGGTTGTAAGGCTGCCTCTACATGCGGCGCCCGCATGCGCCAAGAAACCTGCACGGGGTCGTGCACAGGCGGGAGGACAAAATGCAGGCTCTGCACAAGATCCCCCTGCATGCTATACTGATATGCCAGCACACACGCGCAGGCCGCCGTCAGCGCGATCACCGCCAGCCCGGCCACACTGGCCGCTATCGGCGTCAGCAACCCGGCGACGGAGATCCTGTATGGCCCTTCGCTCGCGGCACTCTTCGGCACGCTCGTTGATGTTGTCCCGCAGATAGTTGTGGCCCCGGACGTCGGCACGCTGTACAGCGGCTCCAACAACAAGGTGTCCGACCACGGCGGGTGCGCCCTTAACCCATACCTTTTAGTTGCCATGATGACTTCCGTCACTGCAATGATGCAAGGCCTTCATCTTCCAAGTTGCCAGATACTTGCAGCGCCGTATAACAGTGCGGGGTGCCCCGCATACTCGACCAATGCAGCATCGGCTGCCTGTGTGGTGGTTCACAACTGTGCCAGGCCTCAGGCGTTCTAACGATCCACAGCAACATGCGTGCCCAAGAGCGTACAACAGCTCAGCTCGCGACTTGATCCTGATTGCCGCATGGAATGCGCGAGCATCACACGCACCTGCTAGCCCGCACCAGGCAGCGCCCCCGCACCAGGCATAGGCAGGAGCTCCAGCGCAAGGAAACCAAGGAAGGACAAGGACGGCAAGGAAGGCAAGGAAACCAAGTCGTTAGCTTGCACCACCCTCGTCGATAATGCGCCATGCTGTGCGCCGACCCGTTCTGGCACATCCCTCGCCGGCGTCCCACGCCGGCCACCATCAGTAAGGCGGCGCGCGTGCGCGCGCGCAGCCTGATGACCTCCGACGAGCACACCGCGCTGCTCGTGTCATTCCCCTGCCTGGTCCCGGGCGTGGTGACGCAGAACGTGACCTCCACCCAGGCGCGCGCGGGCCGGCGCCCGCCCCTCCCTGCCCTGCACCGCGGATTTTGCTCGACGGCTGCGTGTAGCCCCGGCTGCATGTCAAGGGCGACCGGGCGCGGCGCGTGCCAGGGCCTGTGTTCGCTGCCTGCCTCCCGCGCGCATGCTCTGAACGGGAACGGCGTGCTGCTGCAGCACACTCGGGATGGTGAACGCAGGCGGCGGCCTGCGAGCCTGCCAGTGCATGACCGCACTGCCTCTCAGAGATTGCCAGGAGCTGCCAGGTGTGGCCGACGTGCGCTGGAGGCGACACCGCGCCCTCTGCCGGGCACTGGGGTCCAGCCCCACAGCAAGCATGGCAGGGCAAAGCCCCGTCCCTCGGGCCCCCGGCTCCCAGCCGGGCTTCCTGGGAAGGCGCGAGCTCGAGCGGGACAGGTTTCAAACCCTGGCATCATGTGGCTCAGCATGCGCGCGCCGCGCAGGTGGCGCCCACGGCGCTCAAGCTGCTCGGCCTCAACCCGGCCGAGCTCCAGGGCGTGCAGGCCGAGGGCACGCAGCCGCTGCCGGGCCTGTCCTTCGGCAAGTGCCACCACCTGCTCCCCGCGCTCGGCAGCCTGCCCGCCGCGCTGCCCTTCGCCGCGCAGGCGCCCATGAGTGCCCAGGCGCCGCGCGCCGCGCTCGCGCCGCGCGGCGGCATGTAGGTTGTGTGTTGGTGCTGAGCCCTCGTACAGAGGGTAGGGCCCTGGCGGCGGCGGCTGTGGCTCTCCTGCCAGCTTTGGGGCGGCTGGAATGCTGGTGCCCGGCAGAAGGAGGAGCGGAGGTAGGCTTTGGACGGCGCAGGCCAACATCCCTTTTTGGGCGACGTCGGCCGCGCCAGACTGCGCCTTCTGCGCCTGCGCGCGGAAGGCCGCCAAGGCCTTGCTGCTGTTGCTGTGCATGGCGGCCGGGGCGCTGCTGCTGGCGCCCTGGGGTTTGCTTGGTCCCAAGGGGGCGATGTGGTTTTACGCATCTAGCTGTCGCCGTCTGACAGGCGGCAGACTGTGCATGCGAGCGGTGCGAGTCCAGCAAGCGCTTTCTGGCAGTGTGCGCTGGAGCAACTTGGGCAGCTGCTGTTTTTCTGAAGCTAGATTGCAACTAGTGTCTGGCTTGGGGCCCGAGGATGACCTTGTGCGCATGCCGCTCTGCATTGTCATTACATCCTGGTTTTTGGCCTGTGCTGCAACCCCTGCAAGCTTGCTGCTCCCTGCTGGCACCAACCTGCAGCAGGTATTCAGAGCAGCTGGACAGCATAGGGAAATTTAGTGCACTCTGGACGCTCAGGGCCCCATCTCATGAGATAGATGCTGCCACCTGCCTGTCTTTTGCATGCCACTGCCGGCGATGTGTCTGGGGTTCCACAGGCTGGTCAGGACAGTGCGCACTGCTTGCAACCACTGATAGGGAGTATTTTGTGGCTGAGTTCTGTTGTGAGGCCAGTCCCAGGGCCATTGCCTGGTGCGTGCAGGGGGGTAGGAAAGCAGACCATGTGTGCTGTGGAAGTGATGCCTGCTGTAACTGATGTAACTACAACCGCCAAGAGAGCTCCAAGCTGTAGCACTTGCAGTGCGAGCCTCGCACTCTCACATGAGCCTCGTACTCTCATATCTTCGCAGAACAGTCTTGCTCGCATCATAGTGCATGGGCAAGTGGGGCTGGTGGCGCACCCCAGCGTGGGCCTGCCTGCCTACGCAGGGACATCATGCAGACAGCTCACGTGCCGCGGACGCCGCCAGGCGCCTGGGCGGGGCCGGGCGCGCGCAGGACGCGCGCAGCCGGGCCGAGGCTGGGGAGTGGCGCATGCGTTATGTGCGCCGCCCGCGCGCAGGTGGGATTTGAGTTGGGGTTAAGGGCTTTCTGAGGCCCACACCATGCCGCTGCGCGGTGCTGGGCCGGGGAGGGCGCGCAGCGGCGACCACGGCCTGCTGCGGCCGCCGGGCACGCAGCGCACGACCCCGCTCGGCCGCTGGCGACTCTTATGCTGGGCCGTGCCCCAGCAGTGCCGCAGCCGCCGGCGCTTGCGCAGGGCAGCCACCCCCAGACCTGCTGCGGCGGAGGCCGGGCCGGGCGCTGCCCTTCTCATTGTGGGTGTCTGCAAATGGAGCACACGCGCGCACCGCACGGCTCAAGATACGGGGCACCCTTTCTCCGGAATTTTCTCGGACTGCTCCTAGACTTTTCTCGGACTGCTCCTAGACTTTTCTTGGACTGCTCCCGCACCAGCTCACTTTCCCAGCCTCTTAGCACTTGCCGAGCACCTGTCAACACACAGCTGGGTGGGCAGGCACTCACAAGAGGCCGCACACGACTCCAAGCGAGTCCTGGAAAGAATGTGCCACGCCCGGCGAAGTCAGCACGGAAGTGAAGATGCTGTCGCCCGACCGCGCACCCCGCCTACCTGTCGAGTGTTGCCGGCGTGTGCGCGCGCGCTGCGCCGGGGCCGGCCTGCCGGGGTTACAGCCACCCCAGCGGTCCGATGGCGCACGCCCTCCCCGGCAACCCTCAACAGAAGGCGGGGCGCGCGTCTGTCGGGTGACAGCGCAATCTTTACTTCCATGCTGACTGCGCCTGGTGTGGCAAACGGCTGGTCCTGGGACCCGCTAGGCGTCGTGCGCGGCTTCTTGTGCGCGCCTGCCCACCCAGCCCAGCGCCGCCGCATTCAGCGAGCGCTGCGCGCGGCGGACACGCGCGGCCGCAGCCGCGCCGCACCAGCAGCACTGCAAAGATGCCCCTGCCAGCGCGCCTGGCAAGGTAGCTGCTCAATGTGATCACCCTAGGAGGCAGCGCGACACGCCTGGAATGCGGCCCGCACCGGCTCTGCTCGCGCATCAGATATTGCATTTGCGCGACGTCAAGCCTGTAAGGCATGCAGCACATTTCCATTGAAGAGCCATGTGACATATGGTGCAACCGTGCAGGGGACCCGCACAATTAGTGCCGCGCGAGCTGGGTAGAGCGGGTTCCCAGGCATCTCCGCTGCCTCCTAAGCGCTGTTCTGGAGTTGATGCCATGCATGTCTTGGAGGCCTTATACATCAATCCCGTTGGCCCAAGCTCAGAGCCCAGTGCGTTAGGCGGGACGCTAGATGCCAAGAAGAGGTACAACAACCGCTCAGAGCAGACATGGTCGGTAGTCATGCAGCAAGCAACGAGAGGTGAGTGGCGCTGTAGCGTTCTGTGGCACGATTCTGTGGTACGTTTCTTTCGGTGTAATTGAACGGGCGCTTGCTCTGCCAAGACCAGGTATAAGGCATGCAGCAAGACAATACAGCAACACAGAAACACCCACAGACGCACATGATTACCATTTAAGCAACGCCACATGCGTTCATGCACCTGCGCATTGCTATTGTACCGCCAGTGATCACGCCCCTCCCTTCACGCCAAAACAGAAGTGGTGAACGGCAGGGTGTACTGCTGAGATTACCTACATCGAATGCGGCTCTCCCCACGGCCTAGCCCCCACTACCTAGCGATGCAAATGCTGGCCGATGACGTTCAAGAATACCTGGCGCGCAGCACAATGAAGTCAGAAGGGGCATGCATGCTACTCTGTGCTGCGCATCTGGCACAGATGCGCAGCAAGTGCCCTTGAGCAGCCTCGAAACGCAAGTGCTGCTACCACGCCACGACATCCAAGCGGCGTGGTAGCAGCGCTTGCCACCGACTGTGCAGGTGGCGCGCTGAGCGTGGGCTGTGACATGCCCTTGGAGGGCACTGTGCAGCCCTGCCCCACAGCTTTTTGCACAGGCACCACGCGCATGGAGCGCCCCCGGGTGCTGCTGAGGGAGCAGGAGCTGGTCCGCGGGCGCGCGCCTGCTCCAGCGTGGGCAGCGAGAGGCCGTACGCGGTGACGCCCAGCGCGGGCCCAGCTGCCTCGAGCGCGCGGAGCACGCGTGCGGGCGAACGCCCCGGCGCCAGCGGCAGCGCAAAGCGCGCGCGGCCCAGGTGCCGCGCCTGCGCAGGGGCGGGTGTTGAGCCGCGCGTCTGGAGGCGGGGTCCT
>JAABUP010005203.1_pt1 | contig 20162 bp, 18 predicted proteins | sample 5559201 | NCBI WGS metagenome assembly JAABUP01 (sample SAMN10711887, study PRJNA513373) | rock metagenome | isolation source: Antarctica rocks | place: Antarctica
CTTTACAGTCTCAGCAGCAGCAACATTGATGATGTAAGATCATACAGCAGACAGAAGTTTGCAGTTCTTAATGAAGTGGCTGTTGTCTTCACAGTGCATGCATAGTTGTTTTATACAATGTTCTGTCACTTTCTTCTCTGACACTCATTGTGCTCTGCATCTCTCTTTAGTTTTTGTAGCTGCAACAATGATGTGCTCAATGAGTTCTCAGTTCATCTTGTCTGTGTGAGACTGTTGTGTGATGATAGTAGTTGTTGTACAACACTCTTGAGTAACAGTCTTCTGAATTGAGTTTAAGTTGTGACTGACTCACTGTAGCAAGATAATGTACTCATCATACAACACAGAGATTGAGGTAACAATCAGAGCTTGTGTGAGTGTTGCATCAAGACTGTTATTAAGAAATGTTTTTTTAACAGCATCATTTCATTTCAAGCCTTCTGCTTCTAGCAGCATTTGTTCAAAGATGATCAGACATTTAATGAATGATTTTCCTTTCTGTTTTAAAGCTTTCAAGATACAAGTTGCTCTCTTCTTTAATTTTAAGTCATTATACACATGTTGAAGCTGATTGATCAGCTTCTCAATGATCATATGATTTAAAACTTCATTTAACTTGATACAAGTCACAATTTAAGATGTGATCTGACTTAAAGTCAACTCTTTCAACTGACTGTGTAAGTATTAGAACTGCACACTGACATTGTCATCTGACATGTTCACATTCAATTTAGCAACAATTTGTTGTAGTCAAGGTCTGAATTTCACTCTTTTTTCTTCAAATTTGAGTGAGTCAAAAAGATGCCGCTTTGAGTGTCAATTCACTCTCATTGCTGCAGTGAGCTGCTTTAAAGTGAGACTGTTTGTACAATTGATTAATTCTTGAGAAGAAGGTGATGTTGCAACAGCTGATGTTGAAATAGCTGTATTTACTGATGTAGCTGACATAAGATTGTCTTGATTCATCACAAAGATGTAAAGAAAATCTGTACAAGTCTTCATGTTCTGCATGTTCTCTTCTGTATGACTCTTTATGCTGCATAATTCTGTTATAAGTATTTGCACTCAAGAAGAAATCTTCTCAACAACAATCTTCACTTCATCTGTCATAGAGGTTTCTGCACTCATTCTGCACTGATTTCAACAATTGTACAGCAAGGCCTTTAGTGTAGGTCAGATTTAAATGAGAATAGTATTTTAATGTTACAGGTTTGCAATGAGATTGATGCTCAATTAATAATTTCTAAATATAAGAAGAATACTATGAAGAGAAAAGAAGAGCTTCATACAGAAGTGAAAAGATAATGTGCTTTAGTCTTAAGGTCTTAGTAAGCAACTAGATTATAAGACCTTAGTAAGGGTTCAACTCATGACAGATTGATTTAATTGATTTCAGATTCTAAACATAACAGCTGCACTGTGTTCTTAACAGTCTTCTCAATGACATCTAGATATGAGTAACTTAACTATCTCAATAATTTAACAACTGAGCAATCACAGCAATACAGAAAGAAAGACACTGACTGAGCTCATAATCTGTTAAACAGTCTACTTATAAGAATAGTTTTAATAAAGTAAAATAGTATATATTGTAACTACTGAAGAAGAAGAAGAAGAACTTACATGCAGTGATGAAGAGTTTTCATCATTGTGTGACAATGATGATCTAACTACTTTAGAAAGGTAATTGCGGAACAGTAAGATTAACAACCCCTATTTTCAACAATGATTAGATTCATGTCAAATCATGTGACCTGTTTTCAGAACGCCTTGCTGCTGAGGTGGTGATACCCTCATTTGTCGTGTTGAATCTTTAATATTGCTTACATAACCTCCTCACTAATTCAATGTGTTTACGAGTACTACTAAAGTCATGACAACTTTATGCTTATCTCTCAAACCTTTTCAGTGATTCAGTGTCAAGTTTTTGAATTGCTTAGATAAGTGTTTTTGCTCATTCATCCTGTTTCACGTTAGCAATGGAGAAACTCATCCTTGCAGTGACGAGCTTTGTCCGCGAGTACATGAGTCAATTCGATTCCTCACACGACTATCAGCATATTCTACGCGTCTTGAGTCTGGCAAACCAGATTGCATCAAGAGAACGAAGTCTTCACCCACACATCTGCTACGATACAGATGTGGTGACTCTCGCAAGCCTTCTGCATGACGTTGGGGACAAGAAGTACCTAAAGAAAGACGAAGTCAGTGGTCAAATGGTTGAGAAATTTCATACATTGCACGGCGCAGATGCTGAGCTCGCTCGCAGAGTGCAGCTGATTGTCGCCCACGTATCCTATTCAACTGAGATCAAGGATCCAGCAAAGGTGCAAAAGGTCCTATCTGAACAGCCTGAGCTGGCTGTTGTTCAGGATGCTGATCGGCTGGATGCGATCGGCGCAATCGGGATTGGGAGATGTACCTTTGCTGGGGCTAAGAGACAGGAAGATGGTATGATTGGAGCAATAACCCATCTCGGGGAGAAGCTCGAAAGGCTGGAAGGCATGATGAAGATAGGGACGGGAAAAGAGTTGGCTGCAGTAAGGACTCGGAGGCTGAAGACATTTAGGAGTTGGTGGGGAGAGGAAGCTATGGTTATCGAACACATGGGCTCTGAGTGATAATCACACCATTGGCAGACTGTCTACCAAAGGCCTCAAATCAACGGTTCAGCTCAGCGTTCCTCGTCCAAGAGAACTATGTTTTGGAGCTGCCGCACTCTGGCTCCACCGTGAGTCTCATGTTCGAGTTCCGTGGAGGAATGTGTCGCCATTGAGTTACTTCGCCCTTATTTGCTTGCCCACCTCATGTACTATCAGTGGTTACTAGTTTATGAGTGTGAACCTTAGCTGTCGATTGCAGTATCTCGGGTCTATCAAACACATGAAGCTGCTGACGTAAGGTTGGTGATACAGATGACTGGAGATCTCAATTCATCCAGATAATCTATGCTTTATATGCTGAATGTTTCACCAGCCGAAATGACCTTATGAAGCAGTCAGCTTACTGTCTACAGCTCTACACTTTCAAGAAGAAAAAAAGCTAAGGGATAGGAGTTGAATGCGTTCTGTGTCACGGTCAGGTTACAGCCCTTCAATTGCATACAAAGTACAAGGTCCCCTGCCTGAGCTTTGATGTTTACAGGTCGGATATGCAATGAAGTTGACTGTCGCGCAAGAGAATGTTTTCACAGCAAATAACAACTCACAGGACTACACTTCCCCGCAGAAGCGTAGGATTTAGGGCTAGAATCTATTTATCAAATCGGGTCAGGAGCGTATCAGCAACGGCTGACAAACATTCACAAGCACCTGCAATGCAGTTGATCAATGTACCAGCCATGTAAGGCATCCTCTGACTCAGAAGTTGGAGGTGTAGTATATGAGGCGACGAACGAGTCCACTCTCCAGGGGCCTTACATGTCACGTTCATGGAGCATTCTCATCCAATGTACTCACATCCGTGGCACAGTCCCGGCTGCGACTCTTTTCCGGCTACTCTCACACTACTGTTACCCTTCAGATATGACAGTGAAAGGGGCAGAGACAAGGTGGGTGAGTGCGTCCGGGGCTGCGTCTTGCGCCATTAGTCATTCTCTTCCCTAAAATTGACCTTCATGGAAGATGTTGCACGGTTAGGGTGAACCTCAATACATCTGAGGCTCTCACAGCTGACGGAATTCCAGTGGGTCTGACTACAGAAAGACTATTGAATGTCAGCAGCTCATGATTATCTGAAATTGACGGGGTCAATTAAACATGTCATGATGTGTTGCACAAACAGGCATCATCGATGGCACAAGACTTGAAGACATTCTCTGCGGGGCCTTTGCAGACTGCCGGCTCCATTGTCGGAATGTAACTCTCCCACAGGACGCCGAGCGGGCGGTATTGCCTACTAGGGTAGGTTTCTTGCTTAGACCAGGAGTTTGTGAAGGCCGAAGGCCTACAGCCATTCCTCCAATCGTCCAACAGCAACAGCAACAGCAACCTGCTTCGGTTGAGAACCAGCTTCTTGAAATAAAAGAAAGGAGAACGAGAAGTTTTGAAAGACAGCAGCCATCAACGAGGTCAGGAAAGTAGCAGTGTCAATAATGGGAGAGGAGGCCAAGGATCTAAAATGCACAGACGAGATGTCTCGCAGAGTTAGGCATTCACGTTCCAATTGACCCCTGTAAGCCACCATTTTAGCTCCGGTTGGATTTTGACATCGGCCCGTCCGGGATGGCCCGCATTCACTGTCATACATATAAATACATACTTCGTACCTACGAGGGCGCGTCGCTTAGTATCCGGGCGGTGTACAACTGCTACGTCAAAAGGGACCGGCCCGGTGTATGTCTCCTTATAGGTCCTAACCTTTCTTTCCAGCTTCTTTCACGGCTTAAGAGTTCAGGAAACGGCCCCTCAGTGCACCTCGCCTTCCCCTCAGGGTTTCCAACATGGCGCCAGATCCAGTACATTCCACTTTCTCAGAGACCTATTCCCTCCCTGGCGCTTTCAATCACGACGAAAAGCAGAACAGCAACATACGAGAGTCAGAAAGTATACCCATCACACCCGACTACCCTGGCGCTTTCAAATTAATTTTCATTTTCGTCGCCTTGATTGTCAGCATCTTCCTCTCCGCCCTCGACATGACCATAATCGCGACAGCCATCCCGCGGATAACCGACGAATTCCACAGCCTCAATCAAGTAGGCTGGTACGGCAGCGCCTTCTTCCTCACGAACGCGTCCTTCCAATCGACATGGGGGAAAGGATACAGATATTTCCCGTTGAAAACGACATTCCTGCTTGCCATATTCGTTTTTGAAATGGGCAGTCTGATCTGCGCGGTTGCAAGGAATAGCGCGACGCTTATTGTTGGGAGGGCGTTCGCAGGAGCCGGGGGCGCAGGTATTAGTGGGGGGGCTTTCACCATTATTGCGTTCATTGGCCCGCCGAGACGGCGCCCGGCGTATATTGGTGTCATGGGAGCGACATATGGCTGCGCGAGTGTTATTGGTCCATTGCTCGGGGGTCTCTTCACGGATCATGTTTCATGGCGATGGTGCTTCTTCATCAACTTGCCCCTGGGAGGTCTTGCCGCAGCCATCATCCTCGTCTCCTTCCAGACCCCGACAGAGGCAAAGCCAGCAGAAGCCACATGGCTTGAGAAGTTTCTTCAGATGGACTTTCTGGGTACCTTCACGATTATGGCAGCCCTTGTGTGCTACCTGTTGGCGATGCAATGGGGTGGCGTTACCAAACCGTGGAGCCACCCATCCGTAATAGGCACACTCGTCGGCTTCGCCCTACTCGTCATCCTATTCGGGTTCATTGAATGGCAAATGGGCGATCGAGCTCTGATTCAATTCCATCTTCTGAAGAGCCACACCATTATCATCAATCTCATCTATATCTTCTTCCTGGCCGGTGTTTTCTTCCCTTTGTTTTACTTCTTCCCTTTGTACTTTCAATCAATCCACAACATCTCCGCTGCAGGGAGTGGGATCCGCAACATTCCCCTAGTCCTCGGCATCTCAATCTTCACCATTGTATCAAATAGCCTGATCTCGGCTTTTGGCCACTGGGTCCCGTTCCTGGTCATGGGCCCCGTCATCGCTACGATAGGTAGCGGTCTCATATACACTCTCGACATCGGTTCTTCGTCGGGCAAATGGATCGGATATCAAGCTCTGACGGGCATCGGTATCGGGCTGGCAGTGCAAGTGCCTATGATTGCCAACCAGCGGTTAGTCGCCATGCACGACATTCCCGCAATCACGGCCATCACCCTGTTCTCTGAGACAATCGGTGCAGCATTCTTAGTTTCGGCGGGTGGGACTGCCTTCACCAATAGACTGGTCTCAAGTCTAGCCACCAAAGCTCCCAATCTTGATCCTGCTCTTGTCGTTGGTGCGGGTGCCACAGAGCTTCGGAAGGTCTTCAACGTTGCTGAGCTGCCAGGAATTCTTGAGTCATTTATGGACGGTCTGAAAGTGACATTTGCGCTGGCAGTCGCTTGTGCCGGTATTGCAGTTCTTCTTTCCTCATTCACCGCGTTGAGGACGTTGAAAGAAAAGGTCAAAACCGCGCCTCTATAGATTTCTGTTAATGAATTCAAAAGTTCTCTCTTAGATCAGCATGCGCAACTATATGTTGTATTCTCTAAGGTATATATGAGCATGGAGAATCTTTTCGGCCTCCCTATATGCTGCTCGGTAAAAGGCGTAATTCTGATCGTTGGCGATGAGTATAAAGAGGTGTGGCAAAGTGGATTCATCAAAGCCGGTTTCCCCGTAGACCTTGAAGTACGTACAGCAGTCAAAGAACAGAAGTTGCGTATAGCATATATATACTGCCATCGATGTCAGCTGATTTAGAGAGCAGCGGACCGGATCAAGCTCGCCTTAACAAGGTCTCCAACACGACGAACTAAGATTGCTCTCACCAATGATCCACTTCCGTCCCGCTTCACACAGCCTGTTCCATCGTCTATTGAAATGCTGGAGGCGAGAGTTATGACTGATGATACTCCGAGGACGCAGCGAGCGGAGCGCAGTCTGGTCACGGTCGGTGAGTGAATTGGCTAGTTCTTGAAGAGGCATGCTTGCGGCACGTTCGAAAACATCCACTTTTGTCCGGAAGTACCGTCTCCAGTCGGTCTCCTCCTCATGCAAGTATGATCGCCGAAAGTGCACATCTACCACAGCGAGCTGTTTCGATGTTGCTTATAGCGCTTAAGAGGAAGTGTACTCTAGGGTTATATTTCAACGCCAGTTCGTCACAAAATTCCGGCACAGCAACGCCGCATTACATTGTTGTCCTTCCTTGCCGTGATCCAGAGAGTGGCACCAAAGGGAACGAGAGACAGGACCATACTTGCAGTTGCGAGATGTTGGAGACTGTGATACTTTGAAGAAAGTCCGATAGCTAGAAAAATCCCTCCAAGGGCAAGAACGATCAAGGAGACAATGGCAGACCAGGAAATTCTGAACCCTTCGTCGACGTAGAGGCCCCACCCCCAAGGAGGCGAGGGTAAAGGGGTACTGGGTTCAAGTCCGGCCCCGACTTTCCTCGGCGTTGAGTTGAAGACCCAATACGGCTGATAAACCTGACCGAGAGCCTCGTCAAACTTCATGGAATCGCCGGGCGAGAGCCAAAGATGCATCGTCCAATCATCAGAGACTTCAGGAGCCGCATCTCTGGCTAGCAATTCGGGAGGACAGTCGTAGTGCCAATCGGGAGGCATCTGGTTTGGAAGCCACGCCCAAGGATAGCCGCAAGCTGCTCGGCGCGGTGCTGGAAGCTTGAACTGCTGCTTATTAATGGTAGTTCAATGTTGGGTGATAGTATTACGTACTCGAACGAATCGTATTTTTGTCACTGCTTTCAAGAGGAGCGGTAACTTCCATTTCGGCCTTCAAGTCTTTAAATAGGTTATTGGTTATTGTTAAGCTCGGTCCTGAAAGTACCAAGTGATCTACTTCGGTGCAGAGGAGAATCCAGCCGCTCTCAAACGCTGGTCTCAATGACTCCGGTGGTCCATGTGGGTTCTTGTTTGGCGAGTTCGCAGTGTCGTTCATCGGTTGCTTCCCTTTATCGATTTGAGGGCTTCTCGCAGCGACGGGTTTTCTTCCGATAACAGGTCTACTACCTTCTGAGCTGGTACCTGAACGTCGCCAAGTGTTCCCGCTGTCAGATCGTCCTGAGCCTGCTTTCTTGATCTCTCTGAGCTCCGCTCCAGGTTCGGGTGGTCCACTATTTCCGCTGATATTGTAATGAAATTGGCGGCCACCAGGTCCACGGTTAATATCAATCACAACAATTAGGGTGTTCTGCATTGGCTGTTGACTTACACATCGCCATCTGATGCGGGTCTTTCCTGGTTCTGGAGGCTTTCCTGCAATCCTATAACCTGCAACAAGCGCATTGTAAAGGATTGCACGAAATTAGTTATTCTTAATATCTGCAGCAAACGCTCCCTGCTTTAAGCAGCGGTCTTCAGAGCAGGCGGTTCGCTTTCTGATATGGAGAGATCATCTTCCTGATGCGATTCCGGATTTTATTTCTTGGACCTAAGCGCAGCCAAGCCTGGTTGTAAAGGGGGAAAATAGGGATAGCAGCAGCTGTTGTAGATTTAGCGCCAGCCGGTATAACAAGAGCAGCATGGTCTGTCGTAGAGGAGAGCCCAAGAGCTGGCTCCGGAATGGCCGCTGGGGTGCGGGTGGACTTTGCATACTTGATACATCTGGTGAGCTCGGTGGTTTTGGTTCTGGTATGCTTGGTACCGGACCTTGTTGCCTGGACAGTCCGCCCAGCTTACTCTGCGATGATATAGATACAACATCAATAGACTTGACAAATTAAAGGAGATTTTCTTGCAATTCCCAAAATGGCTTTCCATCCACGAAAAATTGTTTGAGTCGCTCGTACTTGATACCTAGATCTGCCACATCCGCCTTTTCCCCTTGTTTAGAAGTCTCAACAGGTAATCGTGACAGAAAGCGCTTTATGTCAGCTACCCGTTCACGCTCCTCTGTGAATAAGTTTCTGAATTCTGTGCTGATTGCAGGTTTTCTCAGATCTTCCTTCTGCACTGAGCGGCTAATCTCTTCTGCAAAAGGTCTTGCGTTGAGGATAATGAGCCGTGTTACTTGTCCTTCTATTGGCTCACGGGTTTGAGATCGGAGTCCGGAAGAGTAGTCTCCCATGAACTTGACAAAGTAGTCTTCGAAAATTCTGTTGTCAACGTTGGATAGCGCTTGTGAGTAAAGGAAGCTGAGAGCCGGGTCCATCCTAAGTATAAAGTAAATCTGTTCGCCAACCGCCGTAGGAATTTCACACAGCGAAGATTAACTATCCACAAACGACGAAGCATTCCTCGAAGACGGAGGAGGTCCAGGCCCAAACGCCGATGGCCCAACGGCTCTGCTCGCGAATAAATTGTCCGCCAAACACTATCTTGAAAGGGGTAGTTCTAGGTGAGAAATTCTGATTTATGAGATTGAGGATCCAGCCCCTGGGCACTGAACCAGTTCAATTTGACGTTCCCCACAGGCACAAACTTGAGTCCGCTGAAATCTATGAAGTCTAAATTTATTTCGCTATCAAGAGGCATATAGCGTTGGGAAGTTGAGGCTCGAGTTCTTTCCAGGTAAACTCCGAGATCCAGTTCCATCTTGTCCCAGTATCTATAGTTGCGTCGATCTTTTTGAGCGATAGACCCTTTCCTGTGTGCACCTCGATCCAGAAGGTTGTATTATCCTAGTTATCCAGGTCGTAAGAGTCGCTATCTTCTGCCCCAAATCTCGAGATGGCGGACCTCAAAGTTTTTCTATTCATCGTCAGCGCAAACCCATCGCCCGGCTTACACCATGTTACCAACTCGACCTAGAGTCACAAGAACCATAGCTATCTACTATCAGTCCCCAGAGCAAGGTACAAATCAAAGCTTACAACGGTGATAAAGACGGTAGGAATGGCTGCTATCGGCTCTGAGCCTACGCTTCCATCAAAGTCTTCGCCAGCCTCGGGGATATATTCCATTCTGCAAGGTTACGGTGCGGCTGAAAAACAGCGGCGGCAACCTTGCTGCCTGTGATGTACAAGGATGCTGTCGGGGTTTTGCTGGTGGCTGCGATAAGTCAACATTATTCGAAGGTTGGCGAAGCCGGCATGGCAGAATCGACTACAAGTAATACATAGGGCGCTTTCGTTCTGATTTCGCCTTGTGATACGTGCTGAATGAAGCGTAACCACCTTTCATATATTACCAGCGCTGTACTCCGTAATCTTAGCCTGGTCCCACTGATCAATTAAGTTAGCTTTTAATTATCTTTCATTTCTAAATGTAGCATTCTTCATTTGATCAGCGAGACCGACTTCCTTTCTCAATAGACTGGTCTTGAGTCTGGCCACCAATGCTTCTCAGTCTGGAGTCGGCTCTTTATGGTTGGTGCAGGTGCGACAGAGCTGTCAGGGGTTCTTGAATTGTATATGGAGGGTCTCGGAGTAACGTTTATCGGTATCGATTGCTGTTCTTAATCCCTTGTTCACCGCGCTGAGGATGTTGAAAGAAAAGGTCAAACCTGCGGCTGTATAGGTATCGTGGAATACATTCAGAAATCGACTCTTGAATCGCCATCCGCAAGTGAATATTGTATTCTGAAGTTCACACGTGAAAAGATAAAAAAACTCATGAATTAAGTTAGTAAACTCCCAGCTAAACTTCGATGCGGCAAAGCAAGTCTAGACTACCTCCCGCAGTACCGGCCAGCAAATTCAGATATCCTTACAGTGTCAGGCTCATGGGCCTGTCTTCGTGCGGCGTGTCCTCCCGAGCACGGTCCCCCTCCACCTTCGTCCCTCCAAATTCTCAACCCTATCCTCTAGCAGCACTTCCCTCCCATACCGCCTCCCATACTATTGTTCTGATCCGCAACATTGACGCTTTGTGACCCACCCTGATCCGACTTTGACGTGTCGATGATCCTCTTCTTGATATCGGCCGCCAAGCTATAAAACGCCTTCTCGACGTTGATGTTGCTCTTTGCCGAGACCTCCAGGAACGGGATTCTCAACTCGTCTGCAAGTTGCTGACCTCGCTCTGTCGATACCACGCGCTTTTCTTCCCAGTCGCACTTGTTGCCGATCAGGATCTTGTTTACGCCTTCTGTGGCGTGCTGCTCGACGTTCGAGAACCACGTTCTGATATCTACGCAACAATTCCACGCGTCAGCAATCGCCTTTAACCCAGCCAGAACCCACCAGCAGCTAAGGTCGATCGACCATGGGGATTTCTTACTATTGAACGAACGTTCATCCGTGACGTCGTAGACGAGCAATATCCCCATCGCGCCTCGATAGTAGGCCGTAGTAATCGTCCTGAACCTTTCCTGCCCTGCCGTATCCCATATCTGCAACTTGACCCTCTTCCCGTCCAGTTCGATGGTCCGGATCTTGAAGTCGATGCCGATGGTGGTGATGAAGGAGGGGGTGAAGGAGTCTTCGCTGAAGCGGAGGAGACAGCATGATTTACCCACGCCCGAGTCGCCGATGAGGAGGAGTTTGATCTGTGTGAGAACTGGTCAACGGATGGATTTACGGTACGGAGGTTGATTGAAGTGCAGAGGAGCACGTACTAGGAAGTCGTAGTTTCGTGTACCGGCCATGATAATCTAAGTACAAGAGCGTTGGGGGATTTGAAAGGTTAAAAGTTCGCTCTGGACGGCCAGCAGGTGTGCTGTAAGGCCACGACTGTTGGAGACACCCTTATCTGCGGCGAGTTTGGCTGGAAGTGCTGGACAGTGGACGTGAGCGCTCGCAGTGTTCAAGGGAAAGGTTCAGGGCTAATGTTTTTTTGTGGAGATATGGGCGAGTCAGGTGTTCGCAATGTCAGTCATGTTGTGCAGGAGACTGTATTGGGGGCCCTTTCTCAGGGTTCAGTTTGCGGGATGAGGCGTCACTGTGCCACTGCCACATATCTTTGCGAGACTAGCCACAACCGAAAGCTTTGACCAGATGAGGCGTAGAGTACATTACCCTGGACACGCCTGGTTCTTCCTACGGAAACCCCAATCCAAATGCAGTACCTCTTGATTCTAGATAAGTCGAAGAAATATACCCTTTCTCGCGTTCAAAGCGCTCCACAAATGCAGTGCGAAGAGCAGGCTTAGTACGCCACGCCTGAGAGAAGACGCCAGACCATGCACGGCTGCTCCATACATCGAAAAGTTCTGCTCCATATCATCCCAGCCATTTTGCGTAAGCCCATCGGATCCTCTCCACAACCCTCAATTGTCGCTCCACCCCTGTTCGAATATCCACTAGATCGTTCACTTCTTCCAAGAACTCACGGTTGATCTCCCCAGGTAATATCCGCTGGGCGGTTTGTCGAAGCACGTGTACCTCGCAAAGAAGAAGTCCGTGGTCTTTGTAGGAGAGCATACCGTTATTAGAGGGTGTTGATGAAGTCATGATCCGGTCGATATTGCTGTTGAGCCATGAGCACGAGGCGACCTAACAACTAGAGAGTATCGAATGGCGCATTGCTTACCGTAGCACTCGAACCATCTGACTTCGGCACTTGCCCTTCTTCATGCCTTTTCGCTTGCCGAAAACCCCACTGAACCATCTAGAGACCCCTAGGCATACTAATATACCAGGAGTGAGACCGACGAAGCTACTATGGTCAGTTTTGCATCCTCATAACGAAAGTCGAGCTGTACCCACCCAAAAACTAGCTCCTGACTCTTGAGCAGAGTGTCAATGCCACTGATGGCAACCTCAACATCGACCTTGGTCTTCTGAATCTGGATGAGCAATGCACGGACCAGATCACCTCTTACTGTTCCCATGAACGGTTTCCGTAAGTCGCGCTCATACGCTCTCAAAACAGGGGTCAGATCGCCCTCTTTAACTTTGGCTCTTATCTCAGCTATCTGCGACTCATTGAGAGGACCCCCATAAGTAGCATCGGGATTGTCGATTGCAAAATCCACGACCATTCTTTCTAAGCTTGCCCTATCGCCCTCCAGACTTCCCTTGCTCATGATCGCGACTTCGCTGTTCTCGTCATGGCGAATAGTTCCGATAATCTTTTTCACGGGTTCTACTACCCAATTGTACCAGAAGTCGACGACAGTTGTACCGATGTCGCGCACCCAAGCCGTAATATCTGCTCTACGATTCACGAAAATCCGGAGCAGTGTGCTCGACGACAGCAGGAGAATTGTTGCTGGTAACCAGTAACGGATTATCAATGATGGCCGGCCGTATTCTGTTGCTAGTTCTTTTGAGGCTGCGCTATGGTTTGGCATATGGACATTGAGGATCTTCTGAAGTCTGTTGGCGAGCAGCGCAGGCCTCGGTGACGGTCCATCGTCGGTTGTCTGGTTTTGTACAACCTCGGAATCATCCTCAACACTCGTGAACACAGTATCCTCGAAGTCAGTGACTCCAATTTCAATTGCCGTGACGTTACGAAGGACCGTCTCCATTAATGCAACGCTCTTCGCAACTACACCTTTCCACTCGTCTTTGTCAACGTCGTCATTATGACCCTTGGCTGCAATGGACCCTTCCTCGTCCATGTCAAACGTAAGGCCTTCATCCATAAGTACGCCAAGGCCACTCGCACTCATCTCGCGGAGCTTTTTGAGATGGTCTTGCTTCCGCCTTGCTTCCGCTCGACACATTGCAAATGGCGACATGACCTTGGACTGCATGTCCGCTATTGATCGATCCCGAATGCTATCCTTGACGAGGCCATAGAACTGTCTCCAGCGGTCAGCTAAAGGTCTTGTAGTTTGCCTCTCGACTTCTTTCGAGCCTGTGATCGATTCTAGCCGCCGTTTTGCGTCTTCGTAAATGTCCTTCGACCAGTGCCAAAGCCTCAAAGGGGACGTCTGGACGGTGTAAAGCGCGGTATATGTGTTCGAACCTAGCACCTCATCCCAATACCATATGTCGTTGCTCAAAGGTATGGTTTGTTCAAGGAGAGCATTTAGAATCAAGCCATAGGTCTGCGCCGTAGCTTTGCTGACCAGCAGCCACTCGAGTTCGCGCTCGTACGCCGTATCAGCTTTGCCAATGGTGTTGGCCGAAGTTGCTATTGATGGTAAATGCGCTTGCTCCAGGAGGGTTTGAATTTTCCATGGTCCCAGCAGCGCTCTTGACGAAGATGTAGTCGACAAAGCCTTCACGATTGCCTGTAGCTGTATAACTCGGGCAAGGTCCGGTCCGCGAGCAGGAATCTCTTGAGCCTCTTGCGATGCATCTCTAGCAGCGGTGAGGAAGGGCGAAGATGGTGTGGAGCTTAGATTCGAGAATTGGAGTCTGTCGAGTTGACCGTCGACCCGACGGACCTGGCTAGGTATGTGATCAGCACAAGGTCTTGCCAGCAGCAGACTACCTCAGGCCTCTTTCTGAACTCACTCAGCTACAAACGACATGTTTGGGACGTGTCAAGACACCAGTGTGCTCGACAGCTTTTCTCTGTCAACTATCGCTCGCATCTTGGTTGGAATAGCTTCATCGCGATTTTGTGGTTGAGCATGTTTTCGTGGTTACAGTGTGCCGCATTATGACGTTGGAATTCGACACGTGAGCCACCAACGGCCGTGCATACCTTAGATAAGAGCGACTGGAGCATCTGTTGTGAACCCCGACAAGCATACTTGACAGCGCAAGTGGTACGAGCACTCTTAATGTAGGACTCGCATGGCCGAACCTTATCAACCAGATGCCACCTTTTGTCGTCTCTGGCGCTCGCACAAAGATTTCACTATGTCACGGGAAGCTCACGTCGGGAGTTTTGTTTACCATTGATTACTCTCATGCATAGTGCCTCAAGAATTTATGCCCATAACGGCACGTTGATAAACTTTGTATTTTGAGGGCAGAGATGGACATATGTGAATGAGATAGGGTAAACCCAGAGTTGTAGGTCTGAAAGGGGAAAGTTATGAAGAGCATCGACAACTTCGGCAGACATCAAAAATATTGATTATGTTTCATAATACTGGCTCGTAGGAATCTCTTCTGGAAGGCTAAAGTATGAGCACCCTACATGTCCAATTACCTAAGTCTCATGACGGTCAACTTTTTGGGTTGGGCGATGATCGTCAGGGACCAGCGGCGATGACGCTTGAGGCTGAGGCTCAGATCTGATGAGGTGACACGGCAATCTGTGGTTCCGACGTAACTTACCGCCACAGTCGCTAAAATACCAATCATACGTGGTAGCGGTCCGGAAGCTCATGTTCCAGGGTGGTGTGCTTCTCCATTAATGTAATGTTGAAATTTGCGTGCATCTCTTATCGCCGAGACGAACGTCTTTGTGTCCCTTCAACAACAAAACCGCCACGAGCTCTCTCTCTGCTGCCTTGCTTCAATGATGGACGTCGCCATGTAAGCAATGTACAGAGGGAATCAAAAGACATATAACGGCTAAAGCAAAGCTCAACAGGAATTCAACAATACTCCTTACCGCCTTCTCAGATACTTACTGGGCCCAATTCGACGAGATCTCCAAATACAATGTTCATCTGAACATCTTCGAGCGAATGTGGGCTGCATGGTACGCATATATGCAGAATGATGTCCTGGCCACAGGCGTTATGTCCTTTGTGATGCATGAAGCTGTGTACTTTGGGCGGTCACTGCCCTGGCTTATTATCGACCGGCTACCTTACTTCAACAAATACAAGATTCAGAACGTATGTCCTACACTGCGTCTAAACTGTCAGACGGCAGATCGCTCCACTTCAGTATTTTGTGGACTGTACTGATCCTGTTCCAGCAAAAACTCCCAACCGCTCAGGAACAATGGAATTGCGCGAAGCTGGTTCTGCTCAGCCACTTCACCGTCGAGCTACCGCAGATTTGGTGAGTGGTCATGCTTCCAAGTCTGGTGGCGTAGCCATGTTAACATACATAGGTTATTCCATCCCATGGCTCAGTACTTTGGCTTAGCGACTGGCGTTCCTTTCCCCTCCATCCTCACCATGGCATACCAGATCGCAATATTCTTCGTGCTGGAAGATACATGGCACTATTGGTCACATAGAGCGCTTCATTGGGGTCCGCTCTACAAGAACATCCATAAGATTCACCATCAGTACTCAGCTCCGTTCGGTCTTGCCGCCGAGTATGCTTCGCCAATCGAAGTCATGATCCTGGGCTTGGGAACTGTGGGCGTGCCGATCCTATGGTGCGCAACTACTGGAGGCCTCCACATCCTTACCATGTACATCTGGATCATATGCCGGCTTTTGCAGGCTATCGACGCACATAGCGGATACGAGTTTCCATGGAGCTTGCACCATTTCCTACCCTTCTGGGCCGGTGCCGAGCACCACGATGTTCACCATGAGCGGTTCATCGGTAATTACTCCAGCAGCTTCCGGTGGTGGGATTACGTTCTTGATACAGAGTCCGGACCCGAAGCGACAAAGAGGAGGCGGGAGCGAAAATTAGCGAAGGAGGCGAAGAAGATCCAGTAGAGCTTTCGTTCTCCGCTAGGTTGGCGTCCAGTCCCAGTGCGCAATGAACCCGCAAGACGTGCGCGATGACCTCACCTTAGAGCCGTTAGACTTGGGGACTATTGCAGCACTTTCACGAGCTTAGATCGTTTCATCAGTTCCGGAGTTCTTTCTGTACGTTCAACCGACTTGGCGCAATAGATGTTTTGGAGGCCATGTTCGAAGGCGCTTGTTTAGACAACGTCCTCAACTTTGGAGCAAAGACTTGTGGGCGTTCAATAGTGCAATCTTTTCATCTTGCTCATCTCGAGACATGTTCCACAAATTCTGCCTCCGGCAGAACCGTGACATGGCCCGTCATCGCCCTTCGCCATAGTCTTTCCCTTGCCCAGAAACGGCTGACTCCGTATCATAAGTACCGCTCATCGACAGCCTCGGTCTCAGCTGTGAGCGAAATTCTTTCGAATCCGTACCCAGTAGATTAAATCCTGCTCCCAAGTCCTTCTAGCTCTTCCGCGCCGCTGCCCTCCCAACACACCCTTATCTCATGGACTCATCACCCTTCCCTTCGCTTCCCTTCCCTCTCCCATCCAAATCCTCCCCCTCCCTCCTCTTCAAATCCGCAATCTCCCCAAAAACCTTTGCCTGCTCGTCACAGAACCGCGCCATCTGTATATCTTTCAAGGAAAGCCCTGGGGGCTTGTGTGTTGTCCAGCGGATGTGAGTGCGGTTGTAGACCTATCTTTTGTTAGCGGAGGCTTGGTAGAGAGGTGAGTTTGAGAGGGGATGACTTACATTTGTCCATTCCGGGTGGTGGTTTTGGACTTTGCATTCTGCCGCGACGGCGTCCATGAATTCCTGAGACACCCGTCACTCCAAACGTCCCCATCTCCCCACATGACATCACAATGCTATCTTGGGTAAAAAGCGTCGGGACGAATACGACCGCATCCATACCCACACCCGCGCAAACCCCGCGAAAAGAAACCATCTCTCCACCCCCTTCCCACTGGCCGTCAACGTCCATCGTCCGCCTTGAGGACTGTCGAGTAGGGGTTCGAGTTGGGGGAGGAGGTGTGTGGAGTTTGAGCCGGCTGAGAGGATGGGTATGGGGACGGGTTTTGAGGCGGGGGCCGTGGTGGTGGTGGTGAGGGGTTGGCGGTGGGAGAGGGCGAGGAGTCTGAGGGAGGGAGACCGGAGGTGGGGGTGGGGGTGGGGGTGGGTGGAGGGGAGGAGGAAGAGGCGGGGGGGTGGGATCATGGGGAGGGAGGGGTTGGGCTAAGTCAGGCCGCGATGTTGACGAGTTGTGGAGCGTGAACTGAATACTGCGGGTTGTGTGATTTCGGAGTTTGCAGAACTTGTTTATGACATTGAGCTCGGTAGAGGAAATTACTTGTTACTACTTCTTCATACACTTGTTCAACGCAAGAAATCCTATCATGACATATGGACTTGTAAAGGGGATGTGTGATTGGTTGGCTTGCTTGGGAGCCTCAATCGCCCTTGATTGTTGTCACCTCCGCTGGAGATTGTATCGAGACAAGCATCTCCAACACGGTTAGTCGGCCCTTATAGTACTCGTGGCCTAGGCCGGGCGGCACACGGATGCGAGGATAACAACACCGACGTCTTGAATGCCGTCAGTATCTACACAATTTCTGTCATTCTGGGCTGCCAGACAGGCACGAGAGAGGATATGAAGGAAGCTCTAGCTCAGATTAGCTTATCTACTAGTGGTCGTTACTGGATGTCTAAGTAATTTCCAGCTTAGTCATAAACCTTTGCAGTCTTTATGACTGCAATCTCTGACTAATATAAAGAACACTGAACCTTTTGTCTAGCAGGTGTTTGCATCACAGCAGCTGTTTCTCAGAATAATCATTACTCTTATTAGAATTTGAATATATGTTTCAGACAATAATGAAGTGTACCTTACAGTTTACTGAATATTTTACAAACTATTACTAAGACACCTGCAGTTCATTGCCTTTATGACATAATGAATTTCTCTGTTATCTGAGCCACTTGTTTATTCAGGTCATCTTGTCACAACAAACACTGTCACTCATCTTGCTGTTGTCACATATTCACAATGGCTTCAGATGAACTGACTAAGTCAATTTTTGACATTGACATCTGATATTTCTTAGCTTTAGCTAATTTAAATAGTAATTCATCAGTCTTTCTTTACAAAATCACTTGAATCTATGACCTACCTCAGTTTACTCTACAAGCTTAATGAAAAGAAAGGTGATCAGCAAAGGCCTTTCATATCACTTAACAGTGACTGTCAGTGTATAAGAAGAATGCTTTAATTCAGTGAATTGATACTATAACAGTTTGAGGATGACCTTCACAAATTGAACAGTTAAAATTCATGATCAAACAGCTTATGAAGGCTAAGAGTGATCAAAACCCTTTAGAACACAACTGATATTTAAGTTTTCTGTGTTAACATTCAGAATTTAAGACTCGATATAGTTGCAATCTCAATCAGAATTAAAAGAACACTGAAAACATCAAATTCATTCAGAAATGATTTGATCTATACAACTTCACTTGAATTCAGTATGGTATCTTGAAGTTAAATATATACAACATAAATGAAAAGAGATTTGCTATGAGTATCACTGATAGCTTCAAAGTTTTAATATGACATATGAAAAGACAAGCTTTCAGTGTTCAAACTGACAATCAGAACTGAATGTTTCTTATTGAGTGTGTGTGTTTCAATGACAATGTTCTTTTTCTTTACTTTATCTTCAAGAACAAGAACATACAGCAGGCTTGACTAGACTTTATTAAGAATGATAAGACTGTTTTATCAGTCAGTGAAAACAGCTGAATCATCAATGAACTAAAGCTTCAATGACTAAAGGTCTTTAATCTACACACTACAGCATGAACTTGAGAAACTCATTGACTTTTAATACTGAATGATCATGAAAGTCATGTATCTAGCAACTTTATTCAGTACTGCTGTGATTATAGCATTATTGCTTTGTGTCTTTCATCTCATTCAACTCATTTGTTACAGTCACTGAATGTTGAAGTCTTCAGCTCATTAACTAAGACCTATAAGAAACTAGTGCATGAGCACTTCTGTTATAATGCTGTTAATGTCAGTAAGGTGAACTTTTTGCACTATTATCATAAGACTAAATCAACAGCTATTACAACTAAAAATGTTCTTAGTGTATGATGAGCTGCTGAACTTATTTCATATGATTCTTTTATTATTACTTTAAATCTTTCTCAGTCAACAACTTCTTTCTTTACATTCTTTATAAATTTCAATAAAGTTCAGGTCAACATCACTGTCACATCTTATACAGCAACTCAAATCAATTAGTTTGTGAATGAGGTTCTTACTAGTATGACTTCATTATTACATTTATATGTATCATAGGTTTGCAATGAGACCAATGCTTGATTGATAATTTTTAAATACAAGAAGAATACTATGAAGAGAAAAAAAAGAGCTTCATACAGAAGTGAAAAGATAATATGCTTTAGTCTTAAAGTCTTAGTAAGCAACTAGATCATAAGACCTTAGTATGAGTTCAACTTATGACATCATCTTTCTCTTTCTTTTCAAGGTTGTGTTTTAAATCTCTGAAAAGGTTATTGTATGATTGTCAATGTCTGTTAACACATGTTTGCCTGCTTTGTATGAGTAAGGTTTGCAGATGAAAATTTTTTCATTGCTTGCGTGATTTTCTCAGACAATTCACTCAAGCTTATCTGTCAGTGAAGTGAGTTATAAATTCCTCACCTCACATACAACTTCTTTTTTTCTTTCTTCTTCAACTTCTTCACTCATAACTTTTGTATGTGAAATCTTTCTTGATTGAATATGTCAGCACTGACTCTTGTATGACAAGCTCAGCAGCAACAACATCAACAACAACAACAATGTAAGTGTTGTACAGATACATATCTCAGAGCTGACAGCTCACAGAGTTCTTATTCTTTACAATGTGTATGTTGCTGCTCTCATTCTTGTGACTGCTGATGAAGATTCAGTTCTCTTTATTAATCAGCAGCAGCTCACTCAGTACACTCACTTCTCTCAGACAAGAAGCATTCTTGTGCTGCTCAGTGTGAATGTTCTGTTCATATGACTCTGTATTATGTTGAATCAGATGAGAACTCATTGACTGTTATACATCAACACAATTTTAATTCAGAG
>JAABUP010005205.1_pt1 | contig 20154 bp, 28 predicted proteins | sample 5559201 | NCBI WGS metagenome assembly JAABUP01 (sample SAMN10711887, study PRJNA513373) | rock metagenome | isolation source: Antarctica rocks | place: Antarctica
TGCACCGCTTTGTGTGGAGATCAACTAGATGTCGCCTGAATCTGAGATGGCAGCCGACCCTCTTCGCAACGGGAGCGTGGATGTAATCACATGGGACTTGCTGTTGCCAGGCGCAGCCAAGATCACCTCTTCTTTACCTTCTTTCGCGTGTCCCCTTCCTGCGCCAGGCACCTGCCGAGCAAATGCAGATGCTGCAGACTTCAGTATCTACCTGAATCCCGAGACCTTCTGCGAAATTGCGGGAGAGTTTTGGAGAACCATCGGCTTCAGGCATCCTATCACCAAGGAGCTTGCCTACAAGGAACAGGTGACGCTGCTATGGCCCAATGACCAGAGGTACTGCCGAGCTGCTCACCACATTGAGGCAAAGTATATACAGTACAAGGCAAACAAGCGGTGCAAGCTAGTCGCCCTCAAGCAGACCCTGGATAAGAGAGCAGTGTATGATGAGAATTCAGCAGCAAATCTGCTCAATGCTGCCAAGTACTCTGCTGTGGCTGATTTGCTGTGGCCTTTCATTATACCTGCACAGGGTTACCCTAGCAGCATTGCTGGCAAAGCTCTCCTGTATGCCAAAAAGCTTTGGCATTATTGGTCATTCAATGGCTGGATGAGCATTCAAATCAGTGATGCCAGGATTGGATTTTACAGCTGCTGGCATCCCACCTATTCACCTGAGCTTCAGTGGCTGATGAAGCATGCATCAGCAATCGATTGTTATGCTGCGGATGGCACACACCCAGCAAGCCATTTGTTTGATCATGTCTCTCGCTGGGATCTGATGTACCATGGCGGGCTTGCAGCGGACATCAGTGTCAGCAGAAACCTGAACCGGCTGTTGGACGCAGCGACTTGCTTTGCATATTGGACCACCATAAGGCAGCACGAGCTTGCAGGTGCACTGATTCTGCGCAATAGGCTGAATGCTGCTGTAGCTGGTGGTACGACTTCAAGAGTTATGTTGGGTAGTATGGCTCGCTTGCCACCTGAACTGCTGCAAGTCATAGCTGGTCACCTAGAGTGATAAGTTGCACTACGTGAATCTAAACCTTGTGTTTGCCTGTGTGGAGGTCTTCAAAATGTGAAAAACACTTCTTGCATCAGTAAGAGTGTGCTGCTTGCTTTTGAGGACTGATTTCAAATTTTCAAAGTTTGAGCCTTGGTGAGTAATATTCTAATGTTGACACAGATGATTCTTGTTTGAGCTGACATTGTCGGGTACAGTGCTATGTCTCCTTTCAAGTGTGCTTGCTTGTTGTACATGTGCTGTTGCAGCTTACAAAGCTTACAAGTGTGCGGACCTGTCTTGACAATACCTTGTTGCTGACGATTTTCCCTATATTCAGTAACTTCACCCCCAACAGACTAACAGTGTCATTACAATCATGTTGAAGGAGTACTGACCATCATTTTGATTCAAATACGCATTCACGTATGTAAGTAAACATGCACGACTCTGAGCACAGGATTGCATGTGCATGCAGACTGACATGCATAGCAAACTGTGTATCAGTATGGCAGCGCAGACAATAAGATTGGCCACACAGCATGAGCTGAGTCAGCATACTGTCGCATCTTGTGTGCTATGGTACATGTTGCATGCTGAGCAAGCAGGGCTCAAGATTTTGTTAATGTCATTGCGCAGTGCACTGAAAAGGCCTGAAAAGATCCAGATTGCTTGGAGGCTCCTCTGCTCAAGAATGCTATACAACCCAATGATGGTTGGCTGACTCAATGTGCACTTTCTGATTGCCACAGTTCTTAGTTTTACAGGCATAACAATCATTTTGTAAAACACATGACCCTTGAGACTGCTTTGCAACGACAAGCAAAAGAAAAAGGGGGGGGGGAGGGGAACTACGCCTTGCGGCGTCAAATTAATGAGAAGCCAAGTATTATACCGGGCTGCCCATTGCTTTGCAACAACTCATGACGCACAAGCAACCCTGGTCTGCCAGGTGTCGGGACAACGCTTTGCTCACATCTCATGTGTACATGCTGTGCTCTTCTCCTCATATATGATGCATCCCTTTTATCTCAAACCTCAATGCTCCAGATGAACGCATGTCTGAGATCACTGCATATATTAAAAGGCTTGTGTCAATGGGGCAGGGCAATCATGAGTCACATCATGGCTGTGTCATGTTGATTTTGTTGTCCTTGCAGGCTTCTGGTTTGGGCTATGGCCTATGATCATAGCTCCAGGCTGCCGCCTTAGGAGGCTCCCGTCATGATCGCTGGATAGTGTAAACTTTAATATTCACAATAGTAATGATAATAAATAATAATAATAGCAATAATAATAAATAATAAGAATAATATAATTTTCTCTTCTTGCAGGCTTTTGGGCTAGCTGTGTTGATGGCCAGAGCCGGCCTTGCAGTTCCCGCAGACGCACCTGTGCAGCTGCCGGCATACAGCGCTGTTCTTGCTGATATTGGAGATGAACAGAGCCTCTCTGCCAACCTATCTACCTTCAGTGGTCACCTCAGACGAATACAGGTGAAGCCACGCCTCTTGGTATTACACCCTTGTACTTTTTTTGTTTTGCGCGTTGTTATTGGTCTTCAATGTGCGCGTTTTCAAGTCCACTTTGGGTAAACTTTGCAAAATGTCAAGCTTTGCAGTCAAGCAGAACAGCATCTGTCGGCAGAGTTCTGGTGCTGCTTGATGAAGTGGGGATCGTTACTGAGGCCATGTGACTGAAGAGTTGTCCTTAGAACTTGTCCTCATTACAGCTTGAGAGAAGTTGGACAAAACTTACACAACTCCAAGGCAGTCAGGGCAGCAGATCCTTGATGCTGCTTTATGAAGCTTGGGGCTGACAAATTGAGCTCAAATGAAGCATGACAGCACAGCAAATAGCCTGTTCAGATCATGTGTAAGTGTCAGACGCACATGACTTCAAGACAAATTAGGCGAACCCTAGAGCTGTGGCCAATTTTGCAGGCAGTCAGGGCAGCATCTGACAGCAGATCCCTGGTGTTGCTGGATGAGGTAGGGACTGGTACTGAGCCAGTGGAGGGGTCAGCCCTGGGGGTGGCCCTGCTGGAAACCCTGGTCAAGGGGGGTAGGGGAGGTGCTGGGTTCACCATGGCTACTACCCATCACAGGTTCGTGCTTGAAAGCGCTTTGCATGCAAGATGGCAGTCAGTCACTCAACAAATCAAAAGATATATTGATACTGTAGAGAACATCACCTGTAAGGGAGCAGCTGTCAGGATAAAGGGAAAGTTCTTGTCGTTCACTGACTCACTCACTCACTCACTCACTCACTCACTCACTCACTCACTCACTCACTCACTCACTCACTCACTCACTCACTCACTCACTCACTCACTCACTCACTCACTCACTCATCTCCATCCAGCATGCATCTTCCCATCATGTCAGGTGTAGCCCTGATGTAAGGTATAGCCCTGATGTCAGGTATAGCCCTGAGTAGCTCCCTGTATGGATTCTCATTTTGGCATTCAGCCAACCCTCTACATCTGGAGACTGAATACACAATCATTGCCTCAGCTTTTGTTATGTCCTGCAGCTCACTCACCTCCCTCAAGTTTGAAAACGACGCCTTTGAGAATGCAAGTGTGGAGTTTGATGAGCAGAAGCTAGCCCCCACCTACCGCCTCTTGTGGGGTGTACCTGGGCGCTCCAATGCCCTCAACATTGCAGCAGGCCTCGGTTTAGATGCCTCCCTAGTGCAAGCAGCCAGAGACAGCTTGGGCACTGGCCAGGTGGAGTGTGGTTGCCCTTTGTGCATACTTGAGCTGTTGCATGCAGTTGTGTCATGTGTCTGCTGTCATCTGTCAGTGCTGCTCACTTGTGTGATGGTTCTATTGTCATCTGTCAGTGCTGCTCAGTTGTGTGATGTGTCTGCTGTCATCTGTGATTGTTGCGGGCCTGGCTGCAGGCTCTTGATCAGTGAGAGCAGCTAGAGACAGCTCAGGCTGGAAGTATTCAGTGTCACATTATTGCATGTGCACAATTGCTGTCATCACCTCTTGGTGATGCACACGTCTTCTGTTGCATGATGATGCATTAGTCACACGAAAGAAGCAGGGACATGATGCGTGTTCAGGAGCTTGCTGCCAGAATGCATGCATGACAGGCACAATGCAGTAGCCTCTGATGTACCAACCTGGTCTTTATCACTGGGCAGATTCTGAAGCTTGACATAAGCAGACCTGATGAACAAATGAGTGCACACTTTGAGTGTCATGTGTTTATGTACAGGCGGCGGTCGACAGCACAATCATGGAGCTTGAAGATTTGAAACGGACTGTGACAGCTGACAACGGCGCTGTGCAGCAGCTGCAGCGTCAGATGGCCACTGTGCGCAGGAAGCTGGTCAGTAGCAGGTCAGCATTTGCGGGAAATGGGGCTTGACTTGAGATCACAGTTCCAGTCTGCCGCATGTCTGAGGTTTTCATATATCCCTCGCATGTTTCTGACTCATGAAGAACACACGTATGACAGCAGATGAAAGAATCAACAGATTCCCCCATGCCCGTTGATGTGTTGAATGACTAGGCATGGTTTGCTGTAAGAGCAAATGGGAGAGTAAGGAGAAGAGCAAGTCACTCAGCAGCTGAGCAAAGTGATGTGACTCACGGCGAGCCAATGATAGTGGTACCAAAGGTCCCTTTGAGTTCCATGTGCAGTGACTGACTCGGTCATGAGCCAGGGTACAGGAACCCAGGTGTAGTCATTGAGAGGCTGCCTAAATCAAGCTGATGAGGGCATCCCCAAGCTACAGATTTATTAGTCTCCAACTTGACTACACAAACAAAAGAGTTGTTTTTCCTTTTGTTTTTGAGTGTGGGTGCCTCATGCAGGCAGGAAGTTGCCCAAAGTCAGGCCTCCTTACAGCTGAGAAAATCAGAAGCTATCACAAAGGCTGTGCAAGCAACTCGTCAGCAACTGATTCCAATCATAGAGCAACAGGAAAAGGAAGCGTCAGCCAGAAAGCAAGAAGCTCAAAAGGCTCAGGTGTGTGCTGTGCTATAATGTGCTGCATAGGGGAATGCGCACTCCATGGGTTGCTCTGTGTGCTGTGCTGCTCTTGGTTGTGGTTGTGGTTGTGGTTGTGGTTGTGGTTGTGGTTGTGGTTGTAATTGTGGGTGTGGGTGTAGTTGTGGTTGTGGAATAATATGCTTGTTGGCTACCTGCCTTCCAACTTGACGCTTGCCTGGCATCACCTCTCTGAATTGATGCAAGATGCATGCAACCTGGAACGTTGCCCTGCAACAACTGTAGCATGTAGGGATCTGAAAATCTCATGCTGAAGATGGCCACACATGTTGCTGTAAATTGGGTTTGAAGCCATGCAGCACTTGTGTTGTGGGGTGGAAGGCTTAGCCAGATGCTCAGTCTGTCTGAGTTGGTGATCAGTCTGAGCATGTGCAGGAGGTAGAGCAGCACAAGAAGCTGGTGAGTCAGGGGTGGCGGCCAGCAGTGGGCAGCACTGTCTATGTGCCTCGTCTCAATGCAAGCCTCAAGGTATGTCATGTGTGCAGCTGCAAATGACCAGCATGCCTTATGCTTTTGCCATACGCAAGTGACAGCTCATTATGTATCAGTGTTTGTACATGTACATGCATACAGCATAGATGCATGTACAAACACTGATACATCATGCTGACACAGGTGATGCATGCACCTGACCCCAGCAAACTAGATGCCAACATAACCTCAGCACAGAGTGCTGGGCTCTGAGTATGTGCAGCTTGTCACTCTGTATTATGGTTATGTCTGCTTACGTTGTATGGCTTTGGTTTGCAGGTTGTCAAAGCACCAAGCTCGCCTGGAGAGGACGCCATGCTTGTCGTCCAAAAAGGTTTCATGCAAGTTACAGTGAGCATGAACGAGATACAGAAACGGAAACCAAAGTGACCTGGAACGATTTGTAAGCAGGCCGGCAACATGGCCGATTGCAGTGTTGGCCTTGCACTTTCTGCACTGCTGACACTTGTGACTTTTATAGCCGCACACACATATGAGAGGCCAAAGCCCGAAACGAGGCAGCCCCACCACGCCAGCATGAATGGAAGCAATAATTTTGCTAATGCAGCAAGTCCTCTAAAGCACACTCGTCCCATGCATCAAGTGACACCAACTGCATTTACCAGGCAAATCTTGACCTTGCCAGACAATGCCATGGGCTGATAGCAGATGATTAAAGAGGCAGATCAACTTTTACTCGCAGGTATGGTCAGGAAGTTTCATGATATCGATATAGCTCAAGTCATGGATTCGTTCGTGCAGCAAAGCGAATGTCATACACTGCAATACGCAGGCTAAGGACATCCCTGCTAAGTTGAAAACACAATCACCAGCAAACAGTGCTTTTAGACACGCAAGTCAGCATGCATGAAAAATTGTTCAGCCTGGTGCTGCTGAACAGCAAGTTGTCAGATGGTACAGCCCAGTGTTAGTCCTCTGATGGTACTGCTCTCAGTCCATAATCATGGCTTTCTTGAGCAAAGACTCCACAGTGTCTGACGGCTTTGCACCAACTTCTAGCCATTTCTTGATTGCAGGGGCATTTAGGTTGGTGTCTTTCTTGAGAGGGTCATACCACCCTAGTTCCTGCAGAGAGAGAGAGCGCTTTGGATTCTCCTTCAATTGTCTCAAACATAGATCTACCAGAGCAAGGACAAAGGGGATGATGTACCTCCAGCGGTCTGCCGTCACGCCTTTTGCGAGAGTCAACTGCAACTAGTCTGTAGAAGGGCAGCTTTTTCCTGCCTCTCCTAGAGAATCGAAGCTGCAGACAGCATCACTAGTCGGTGGCAGTGCTACAACAGTGGACACGGGCCTGGTTTGTGACAGCGTGACATTGAAGCTTACCACTACTCTGTTCTCTACAGGTTGCAACTGTGCAGTTCTGGACTGGGCTGGGGCCTGCCTCTGCAACAACACACCAAGGAATTCATGATTGCGTACAGTTAATGTCAGCAGGCTGGCTTTACCAAGATTATAGCGTCAAGTTCCAGGCCCTTACCGACACAGAAAGGCAAGCTGAGCTACCAACGTGTGATCTGAACGTGAGAGGCCTAGAGGCGGTCAAGTGCCGGCAACAGCCTAGGCCCGCAGGCGCGAAGGTGGTCATTCCAACCCTCTCTCTGTCACTATAAGTATACAAACCAACGACAACAACCACACCTCGTTGACCTGCCCTGGCTGCCCCTATCCTTTGCCGCATAGTGCAACCTTCTTCTTCTGTCTTGTTCCCCACCCAAAAGTAGCTTCGACAGCTGCAACACGTCCGAAATGCAAATGGTACCAACCTCAGCATATCTGGCTTGCAGCGTGATACAGCACACGCGACACATGAAGTTTGTTCACAAGTTACAACGCGTGGCTTCTGTGCGAAGCAGTGGCTGACTACGCCTGCAGGCAACTCACTGACATGCAGTGGCCTGTAGCCCTTCCGGCCATGTGAGGAAAGCACCTGATGCAGCATCAGGTGGATGGCACAGCGTCGGGCGTTCCTGGAAGCCGCACCTTCTACAAGCGAACACTGCCGTGTCCTCCAGCAGTGGCTTTTTCATCTTCAGAAGGTGGCGAACCTCGTCGCTAGTATACAGATGATGAGCTGCACGAGTGTTCAAATGCAGTTGCTTTGCAGGTAAAGCACTGTTTGCAGATGCTTTGCTGGACGGCACCTTGCAAGGCTTCTTCAAGCTCATCGAGCAGTTCAGGTACACAACCTTTAGCTACAAGCAGCTCGTGACATATTTCGTGCAACAAAATGCGGCGTTTGATGCTGCAATACTGCAACTTGGCATCCATACCGGGCTGTTCCTTCATGCCGTGTCACAGAAATGCAGACTGGTCAGCTGAAGTAACCAAAGTGTTCACAACAAGCTTGCATGTGTCTTCTGACAAACCAATTAAGGACAACGTGCTTTATTGCATACAAGCTGTCAAAACAACACTTCTGCCTTCTGATGGCAATCAAGCCATGCTACCAGCTCCCTGCCATTGAAAAGAAGAGCCTGGCCTTAAAACCCCATCTTGAGCAGTTCCTTCTGGGCACCAGCCCTTTCATTCTGCGCACAGAACACAAGATGAGCCAGCCTTTTGTGGCTTGGCCAGCTTAGCCATGGTCCTAAATGCCCTGGCCATTGACCCAAGAAGAGCCTGGAAGGGCCCTTGGCGCTGGTTTCATGAGCAGATGCTGGACTGTTGCCAGCCCCTCTCAACAGTGATTGAGACTGGGATCAACTTAGATCAGGTGCTGCTGCTTTTGATGCCATTCAATCGTAGACTTGAATCATCATGCCTTATTAGCAAACCAGAGCAGCATGTCCCATGGAATGCAAACTCTCTGCAAAAATGCACATGCTCGGCGCTGATCAATTGCATCTGTTCTTTATGCCTGCTTTATGATCAGACCGCTAGTGTGAAAGTCCTTTCTGGAAACATGGCAATGCCTCAGTTGTGCTGGATCAGCTGTCATGACTCATGTTTTGCTCTGGGCTGTTGCCTTAGGAGGCTCCTGTTATGATCGCTGAACAGCGTAAACTTTTCTTTTCTTTCTGACTCATGTTGTGCAGCAGGCAGCTTGTCTAGCAAGATGCAACGGAGCAATGGCAGAACTGGTTCGCTATGACAGCTTGTCTGAAGAGAAATTCAGAGCCACTGTGCAGGAAATCTGCACGTCTGACCAGCAGCATATCATCGTGTCATATTCCCGGAAACAGTTCCTCCAAACAGGTCAGCAAACTCTAATCCCAAAGTTACATGGTCAGGCATTTCCAGAAAAGTACGTACTGTCACGCAGAATGCATATCTGCTGCAGGCCAGAACACTGTAGTGCCTGACAGGTTGTGTAAGGTCACGCACTGTCCTGCTTCCGGCATAAAGATGCACTGCACATGGTGCTTGCGCCTGTAGCCAAGACAGTCTACTCTCCACTTCTCTCCACAGTGTGTGCAGCATGGTGTAAAACGCACGACCCCCATGTGAGGTCTGAAATTCAAAGCGTTGATGTGCAACACGCTGACATGCTCACCGCCATGCATGAATTGTTGATGCCAGAGCAACTTCACAGTGACATCTAAGAATAATCATAATCAAAACGCCTTTGAAATTATGATGAGCTAGGTATGTGCAGGACGAGTCTTGTCTCTCCAGAGCAGCCTGTCTTGTGTCTAATGCACAGTGACATCTGCTTTTCTCTATTGCAACATGTCACCACAGCTGACAAGTCCTGCTGCAGCACATATGCATGCGGTGCAGAGCAAAATTTGACTTCACTGCCTGTCTGCTGCAGATGTAAGTCACACTGGGTCACTACTCTCAGCTATGGCACGTTCCCATGAAGAAATGCAATCCATGAAAACCTGTGGCTAAAAAGAAAGTAGAACCGTGAATACCGTCTGCAGCATGAGAGAGAAACGCAGTTGTGTCATGCTGCAGGAGATGGTCATTTCAGCCCAGTAGGAGGCTTCCATGAAAAGAAAGACATGGTCCTGATCCTGGACACTGCACGCTTTAAGTACCCGCCCCACTGGGTTCCCCTGGCACAGCTTCATCAAGCTATGGCTGCGGTGGACCCTGCCACTGGCAAGGCCAGGGGCTTCATCAGACTTGTTGCTAATCCCAAGCTAGACTCTGTCATGTTCACCCTGAAGAGGCCGACAAGGTGCGCACAAGAAAAAGCAGGAAAAAGCGGAAAAAGCAGGAAAAAGCAGAAAAGGCCGAGGCGGTGTTGTCTAGTGTCGTGCTGCTGGACAACAAGCCTGGTGCTGACAATGCTAAGCACACCAAGAAGCCAGAGTGTTATATGCTTTTGTTGCTTGGCCAGCCTTAGTTTGCTTGCAAGACCGTCTGTCAACTGACTGGTCAATGCAAAGAACAATGCTTATTAAGGTCTGTGTGCATGTCAATCCACTTGTGGTTTCAGATGCTGCTGGCTGGCTGCACAATTTTGCACTTTGCAAGCTTGGCCATATCATCAACAAACTGTGTATCTATGCAGAGCTTGGCAGCAGGTCCGGGTCTTCATGGACATCACACTGCCAGACTTACTCACATCACATCAACAGCAAACCAGCTCTTCACGTCACTCACCGTCACAGCCACACCATCCCGACATTGCCTCTCCCGCATTTCCTGACCACGATGCGACTCTCTCATCAGCATCTGCGAGGGATGCAGCAGTCAGACTGCTCAGGTCAGTTCTGAGTGCACTACCCAAGGAAGAGGTCCTGGAGATACTGGTAGTTAGGAGCTCGCCTACCAATTGCTGCAGTGCAGCAGCCCCAGCTTGCATCCCACCAGCAGCTGCTGCAAGCTTCATCAATGAACTCCACAGCACTGAGATCTACCGCGTGGTGCAACAATGCCTCCAAGAGTCAACAGACGCGCTGCAGACAGATGTATGCTCGACAATCGACTCTCACTCTGAAAGTGCTGTCATTTTGGGACCTCGGGCAGATGCAAACCCCACTTGCAATGGCCAAAGCAAAGATTCTCACGCAAGCAGCTCGCACAACCAGCTCATTGGAATGAGCAAGGGCACACTCACCAATACTGAGCCGAGTCTGAGTCCTGAGGTTGACAAGCTCCCAAGTGATGGTTTATGCATTTCAGCAGCCAAGCAGTTGGCTGCTATACATGATCTTGCATGCAAAGCAAGCTCAGCTCACACTGACTCAGCAGAACTTGCAAGTGCACAGCTACCCTCAATTACCATATCAAGCTGCTGTCATCAGCAGCCGACAGAGTCACAATCACACGAGGCAACACAGAAGCAGCGTCAACAGTCCAGCAATAGTCTGGATGACTTGCAGTCTTTTGCCATAAGGTCAGCAGCAGTGGACGCAGATGTTGACAGCCTAGGCAGCGTGACTAAATCCATGTCGCAGCATGCGAAGCAACTGCATGGCATTGAGGCGCTGTGTATGTTCCTGTTGACTACTGACGGTGTTTGGAGCCTGGTGAAAGATGTTCAGGTGGGTGTAACTGCTTTCTTTGGGCATGACTGCAGACCTAGCTTTCATGCCTCAACAGTCATGGCTCGGGCAGAAGCAATGCAGACGGTGCTCAGTCTGTACTCCTTGCTTCAGTTTGTGCAGTAAGATGTGTGCACTCAGCAGCAAGGTGCTCTCCAAGCTCCGTCTGAAAAATGCGTGTGAGCAGACCTGCCGTCTCTTCAACAGAATGTGTGCCACTGTGCAAAAAGAATTTGAGCTACACATTGAGCTGTGCATGGCATGTTGTATGAGTTCGTTCTCCCATATCTCTTGGTACCTTATAAAGCTGTATGTAGGCAACAGGCCAGACTACAAGTCTTTGACATGCAGGTACAAGCACGAGTCTTGCAGATGATGGATATGTCGGCTTATGCAATTGTGGCCAGTGAAGTAGCCTATCTTGCTGCACAATGGAATGAGCTTCCTGCATTGCAAACGCTGGAACGTGAAGGAAGCAAGCTTTCATGTGCAGCGTGTTCAGACACCTGAAAGACGCTCATACAACCAACAGCTGCAGCAACAATCCTGCTTGCATCTACATTTACTATATACTGCTCAAAGTTGGTGCAGTGCGCTGCATATGCTGGGTGCTAATGTATGTTCTGTGTGCTATAGCTCAGCAGCTTTAGTCCATGCTGTGCAGCTCAGTGCATGCATATAGCATATATACAACATGTGGTTTAGGCTTGCATTGTCTGAGCCTCCTATTTGTCAACTGAATATGTAATGAGGTAAGACCATGAGATGGCATGCACAGCATAGCATGCATGTCTGTACTGCTACGTTGTGGCCCAACATTATATGCTTGCATATCTGAAGCTTGCCAAAGATGTTACAACATGCAACGCTTATGTGTTTCCAACATTTGCACACTGCTGAAGTCGAGGTTGTTAACCAGCACAAACTTGACCTGACAAGTTCACATTGCAGACTTGCTTCAATCTCGCACCATGGACTTCATTACACGTGTGCACTCCTGGCTAGAGAAACAGCTTGCAGAGGCATTTTGGCAGCTCTGTGCCCTAATGAAATGATGATACAGAAGCTGCTGTGCAGTCCCAAGCTGCTCGGAGCATATGACCTTGCACTCAAGTTGGCAGAAACAGCAGCCAGCTGAGGCCAAAGAAGGCCTGACCTGCAATGATCCTGCATGTGCAAGCTTTCTTTAGCTCACATGTTGATATGTGTCCCAAAGCCTTTTGACCCATCAAGACTTTGCGCCAGAAGAGCTTGATCTGGAGAAGTGACAAGATTGACAACCAGGCGTACCTTTGTCATGTAAAAGGTGTCTATGAGGTGGGGTTGCTGTTTGGGCCCCTCTTCTTGCCAAAGCCGACAACTGCAGTGAGCAGCACAGAAGACTTAACATCACATTCTGTTAACGCCAGCTGCCTGGCGCAGCTTTGCCACCCAAAAATCCGCAGTGCACAAACAATCTGACAAGCTGCTGTGCTGGGCAGAGGTCTTGTATGGGAAAATGCTGACTTGCTGGCAGGCTGCTTTGCAAAGCAATTGCGAGACTGTGTCGTGGAGTGAGTGTGCTTGCATGCACACTGTGGGCCTGTCAGTGGCTTGCCCAAGCTGGCTGTGGCTGTGGCTGTGAGCTTTGCTGGCTATATTCTTGCTGCACAGTGCTGCTGGCAACTCACCAACGTTGACAAATCGCCTGTTGTACTTGATCCTCTTCATCGCACGGCCCTTGGGGTTCTTTTTCTTTTCTTGCTTTGCTACCTTTGGTGTCTGTCCACGTACCTTACCGGCACGAGCCAAGGATCCGTGCACCTTACCTGCAACAAATATGGATTGTCAACAAGGTAACCAACAGCACCTGATTCTCGCATACTTGCAGGGCGCGAACACTAAACCGTACCCATGACTGCTCTGACTCCTAGCGAATGCTGTGATGGCGTACACAAAGGGCACTTGTGCTGCCTGGCTGGTGTTTCGGGGTTCGGCGGCTGTATGATTGATTGATGGTGACGGATTGCATAGATTAGTCAGCACCATGTCGAGAGAGAGGAAAGGCAGATTGTGCAGAGCAAAAGCTAGTTTCGTGCGATCCTATCCTGCCGTTGAAGGCCGGTGTTGTGCGTTGTTGCTTATTTTCGAGGTTTCGAATCATTCTCGATCGATCCTACGCAAAAGAGTCGTGTCGTGACATCTGACGATCGTGACCTAAGGGTGCAAGTTGCGTGAACGGAATCCAAGAGCTTTTGCCAAGCACTTGCCGCAATTTTTCGAAAGGATAAACGCAAAGGTTGCCGGCTTGCATGTACGAGTAAAGGCGCTTGCATGATACGTATATCTAGCAGTTCTGGAGGAAGCGCAAAGGGTCGTCAGCCGCTGCGAAGTTGAAGGCTAGCGTCACACCGAGCTGGTAGATATGCGTAAATCAGCATCCCGTAAGAACCTTGAGAATGCCGGAGACGGTGAGGGCAGTATGCATGGAGCGAAGGGGATTAGCAGAAGTCTCTCCAATGTCAGACTCAACAAGACTTTCGGCAAGGCCGAAGCCGATACTTATTGGTACGATTGAACAGCAAGCGCATATGCCCAAGCCAAGTGCCTGCAAGCACCAACTGTCACCAGGCAGCCGTTGCTGGACTGCATTCTTGCTTAGCTCTGATCTGGCTGGAACTGCTGTGTTGCAGGGCGCAGGACTGTTACCCTGTAAGCGTTGCTGACTATGAACTGATACATGTAGTCGGCAAAGGCGCAAGTGCTACGGTGAGCCTGTGCATGCGCTGCTGCAGCAACATGTAACTCAATTCCCATTCTGCCCAAGCTTGCATATGCAAGACAATGCAAATATTTATGCTCAGCACAGAAGCTTACAGCAACCCAATTGACCACTGCTTGCTGCATTGCGTCACGTGAACACCGACCGTCTGTCTGTTAATCCACAACATTCCTCTCACAGGTGTGGTTGGCAAACTGCATACCTATGGAGAAAATGGTTGCTATCAAGCTGATGGATCTGGAGAACTTTGGTGCCAACCTGGTGCGCTGCCTTGAGCCTGCATGCACATCATGCATACTGCGCCCAGCAAACTTCTGCAGAACACCTGTGAACCTTTTCATCAGGACGCATGTTGTGTGCACCGCCAGGCAGTCACTTCATAGCACCTCACTGTCACTGCTTCACTGTCACCGCACCACTGCTGCGTCATTCTCCATGAGCTTCCTGAACTTGTCATTGTCAGGGTGTTTCACACATCAACATTGCACGCAAGGCAGTCATCATTGTGTCAGCATTCACACAAGCTCCCGTCGCAAAGCATGGCATAACACTGGCATGATGCTGGCATGCGGCACATTTTGCCTCAGCAGACCTTACAATACTTGGCTTTTCATCAAATTGATGCCAAAAGATGTAAACTTTTCTTTCCTGCAGGCCATTGTGCCTGGGCAGCCCGCTATAATGCTTGGCTTCTTACTAAATTGACGCCAAATGGTGTAAACTTTTTTTCCCTTTTCTTTTGGTGCTTTTGGTGTAAACTTTTCTTTTCTGCAGGACATTGTGATGCGGGAAGCCATGGTGATGCGCCAACAGCGTCACCCCAACGTGTTACCCCTGCTGGCGGCCTTCCTGTCAGACGCTGTGCTGTGGATGGTCATGCCTTATGTTGCCGGTGGCTCAGCCATTCACATCCTCAACAAGAAGTGCCCTGGGGTAAGCAACCTCTAGTATGTGTTTGACGTGATTATGTATTATAACATTATAGTATATAATACATTATATTAAATTAATTATCACATTATACAATATCATAAATATAAGTTATATTCTAATATAGTATAATGTGTATGTCATATAAAATATGTAATGCTATTATTGGGAAAGCAAGCTGCATGCAGAAGTATCACTTTTCTGCGCGTAGTGATGTTACCATTAATTGGTAATTGCAATTTTCAGCGCGCAAATAGAATCATCACTACTGCAGGGTCAGCAACCCCCTGTCTGCATGCAGTGACACTACCAGCAAAGACAGTGGTGCTGAAATTTGTGCTGTGAATCCTCATGGAAATAATGACTGGTGTCTCAGCCATGCCTGGCTTCATTGCCAAGCGCGCTGGTCTCAGCAGTTAGGACATGACAGAGCTGCTTTCCTTTTTTTGTAACGCTCATGCATCTAATGTTGTCTATGATGAATGCCCAAGCTATGTGATGCTGGCGCATCTACTGTTGCAGATTGTTCAAGCACAAAAAGCTCTATGTTGTCTATATTCTTTTGCTTCAAGTATGCCCACAACTGGCATGCATTGCGACTGGCAGGATAAGATTGCTGTGCGTGATCAATATACGTGTGTGGTGCAGGGTTATGTACGTATAGGATTCAGGATTGTTTAGGGTTTCATGATGCTTCACATGTCCCATGTGCCATCATCTCTACTAGCGATACTCTGATGCAGTTTACAATCTGCTTTACTCAGACAGCACAACCATACAGGCCCTCGTTCCCCACTCCCCAGACCCCAGACCCCAGACCCCCAATTGAACATTCGTTGCATCCGGATGATCCTCCACATCATAATGCATGGATCATCCACAGATCATCACAAGCCCGTCCATGTGCAGGGCTACGAGGAAAACGTGATTGCAACCATAGGCAAGGCAGTTCTGTCTGGGCTGCACTACATGCACCCCAGGGGATTCATCCACCGAGACATCAAGGGCGAGAACGTGCTGGTTGATGAGGATGGAAACGTCATGCTTGCAGATTTTGGAGTGACTGCTGCAATGGAGCCGAGACCCAACTCGCCCACAGCTGGCAGCAGCCCCTCTGGCTTTGAGCCCTCATCAGTAAGCTCCCAACCTGTGCATGTTTGAATTCAGTATTAGTCTGTTTTGTGAATCTTTCTGTGGGGCGTGATGACCACTGAGTCCCTCCTCCCCCTCCCCCTCCTCCTCCCCCTCCTCCTCCTCCTCTTCCTCCGCCTCTTCATCTTCTTCTTGTTTGTCTTCTTCTTCTTCTTCTTCTTCTCTTTCTTTCATTGATGACCAGCGAATGGAGGGCTTGTGCAGATTGACAGTGGGATTGAAGCTCAGGCTCAGGTCCTATGTTGCAATTGTTCTTGAGGGTTTGAAGGTTGTTAGTGTGTTGCTGTTGATGTTGCTGTCTTTTCAGAGATTGCTGGCTCTGAGGGAGTGCTACCAAGTGTGTGTGATGTATCTTGATGAACAGGCAGCATGCCTGATTAGGCTTTGATCAGCAAGGGGGGTCCGATCCATCAATCTGTGCTTGCATGTACAGCACCCTTCAGTCATGGGAACATGCATGCTACTGCTGACAGGCATCAGGTGCTGCAGACACATGCACAGACAGAGCTTGGGCATTGCATATGCACTAAGTGAGCAACTGTCAAAGCATGAAAGTATAACCACATAACAGTATGACAATGTAAATGTATGACTGTATTGCAGGGTCTTCCTACTTCGGAAGGTCAGACACAGCCAGCAGTGATAGATCATACCATTGCATATGCACCATACGAGTGTATGCCTGCATAACTGTATGACCGTATGACTGCAGGCTGCTTCATCCCAGCAAAGGTCAGACACAGCCAGCAGTGAGAGATCATACCATTGTATGACTGTATAACCGCGTAACTGTATCACCGTATGACCGTATGACTGTATTGCAGGGTGCTTCCTCCTTGCAGAGGTCAAACACAGCCAGCTGAGAGGTCGTGCCATTGTACGACTGTATGACCGCGTAACTGTATCACTGTATGACCGTATGACTGTATTGCAGGGTGCTTCCTCCTTGCAAAGGTCAGACACAGCCAGCAGTGAGAGATCATACCATTGCTACCTGGAAAGGCACACCTTTGTGGGCACTCCCTGCTTCATGGCCCCTGAAGTCATGGAACAAGAAGGGTACTTCCTACTGCTTAGCTGCTGCCCTTTGACTTTGACCTTTGCTTTTTGCCTTTTGCCTTTCGCCTTTCGCCTTTCGCCTTTCGCCTTTCGCCTTTTCGCCTTTGCCCTTTTGCCTTTTGCCTTTCAACTTCTCCCTGGGCTGTGCCCTTCTCTGTTTCCAGTCCTTCTATGGCTTCTCACAGCATGAGGTGTGGGACTATCAACACTACCAACATGCTGTTGGTGTTGCAGGTATTACCAGGCAGCAGACATCTGGGCGTTTGGGATTTTGCTGATGGAGCTAGCAACAGGGCATGCGCCATATGCTAATTTCAGTCTGACCAACATCATCATCATGACCATGCACAGCCCAGTGCCAGAGCTGGAGAGAACCTTCTCAGATGTAAGTGCCCTGTTTCCCTGTTCCATTTCTTGATGTTGCATTTCCCCCTCCTGTACCCTTGGACCCCAGCTTGCCTCTCCACCCTTGTTTCCCAGCCCCCTCCCCCACCCTTGTTTCCAATTTCCTCCTCCCCCACCCTTGTTCCCAAGTCCCCTCTCCCCCACCCTTGTTCTAAAGTTCCCACCCTGGTTCCCACCCTTGTTCTCAAGTTCCCTCCTCCACCCTTGTTCCCAAGCCCCCTCCTCCACCCTTGTTCCCAAGCCCTCTCCTCCACCCATGCTCACAAGCCCCCTCCCCGCATCCTTCCTCCACCCAAGGACCCGGGCCCCCACTTCCACTTGTGCCACATACAGATGGAAGGTGCAAGTCTCTCTTTCACTCCATCCACTGGCCCACATGTTGCCCTCAGATAACAGCTCACCTGCCAACAACGTGCAATTGGCTGGTTCTGCAATCATATAGCGTGTACAGAAACTCAGCACATATGGGGACATTATGCATTGGACTCGTCAGACCTCCAGTAGGTAGCATGAACACACAAACAACCTGCCTCCTGGATCATACATCCTGGATGTGCCCTGAATGTGCCCTGAATGGGCCCTGAGTGTGCCCTGAATGTGCCGTGAACGTGCCCTGAGTGTGCAATCACTCCTGATGATGGCTGTGTTGGTCTGTGTCTCTCTTGGTTCTTTTCCTCTGATGAAAGACTGCAAAGTGGTCGAATGGTCTAGCTGGCCCGACAATCATCAACTCCCTGCCTGACTGGCTGACTGACTGAATCAAATGACTGGCTGACTGGCCAACTGGCTGGCTGGCTGACTGATGGGTTGACTGACTGCCTGACTGACTGACTGTCTGACTAACTGACTGGCTGACTGACCGACTGGCCAACTGGCTGGCTGGCTGAATGATGGATTGACTGTCTGACTGACTGTCTGATTGCCTCACTGACTGTCTGATTGGCTCACTGACTGACTGACTGTCTGTCTGTGGGTGGTGCAGGCCTTGAGGGAAGTGGTGGGCAAGTGCCTGGACAAGAACCCAGAAGCACGTCCCACTGCTGCTGACCTGCTCAAGCACAAGTTCTTCAAGGTCAGCATTGGGAAAACCCAGAACCAAGTGATAAAAGTACTGCAGGTTTCAGCCTTGGCAAGATGACAGCAAGTACACATGAGTCAAACTTGCAGCATGCAGCGAGAGCATACAGTCCTTCAATGGACAGGCTCTCTCAGCAATAGTGATAGGGCTCCATTGAAATTTCCTTGTCTGTGTGCCTGTGTGTGCCGAATGCAAAAGGCAACAAAAGCAGCAGCCAGTAGGTGGAAGGCGATGTTGGTGTGGATGCAAACATTCTGTCTGACATGTGAGTGTGTGTGTAGCTGCAGATCCAGCACACGTCAGTCTGACATGTAAGTGTGTGTGTGAGTGCAGACGTCAAAGGTCTCAGCATACATCAGGCTGACATGTGAGTGTGTGTGTAACCGCAGATGTCAAAGGACCCAGCATTACCTCAGTCTGACATGTGTGAGTGTGTGTGACGTTGCAGATGGCAAAGGACCCAGCATACATCAGTCTTGAAATAGTCTGATATGTGAGTGTGTGTGTGTGACACTGCAGATGGCAAAGGACCCAGCATACATCCGGGATGCTCTGCTGGTAGATGATGGCGGTGTCAATGTGCCTCAGCACTCTTCAGGCTCCCACTTTGGTGGTGGCAGCACCAGGAACAAGACCATTGGGCGAGGCATGCGCAGCATCTCATCAAAGGTGTTTCCCTTGTAGACCATATAGAGATGCGCAAGACAGACTGCTTTGGAAAGACAAGACTTGTCCCACACGTACCTAGCTCATCATGAGCTGGAACGCGTTGTTGTTGTTGTTGTTGTTGTTGTTGTTGTTGTTGTTGGTTTTTGTTTTTAGTTATTTTAATTATTGATATTATTATTATAGGTGTTTCCCTTGAGCTCCCTCTGTCTGAGACTGTGCATCTGCTGTCTGTTAGTGGATGTGATTATAGGGCAAATGGGTGCATGGTGTTGGCAAGCTGACTGAGACTGTGCATCTGCTGTCTGTTAGTGGATGTGATCATAGGGCAAATGGGTGCATGGTGTTGGCAAGCTGACTGATGCACATTGAAAGTTTCAGCATCACCAAGAGGCAGCAGGCATGCTTGTTGCTGCATCAAGTCTGCCAAACGTTGTCCTCAGGGTTGTACTCAGGGTGTACTCAGAAGTGTACTGGTTCCATGATGCTAGGGGGAGACATGCGTCAAAGTATGGGAAAGAGTGCATTGCGTTGAGACTGTTTGTTTGCTGTTCATATGTTTGTGAATGCACTATTTCGCTCAACTGGTCAGCAGTCTCATAAATTAGTCTGGATTTTCAGCTGCTCACTGACTTGCTGCAGGGTCTGCAAAGTATGCCCAGCCATAAACGACTTTATGAATACACATGTGTTCATGTGATGCAGAAAAATGTGCAGTACAATGCGATGCATGCCGTGCTAGCCTCCAACGCCTTTGATGGCAAGAAGATTCTGAAGAAGGTGACCAAGGGCACTTGGACCAACAAGGGCTGTACCATTGACCCTTGCAGCTTAGTCAACGCAGCTGGCGTTGCATTCACCACTTTGAGAAGGATGGAAGGCTCCACTCAGGGCTTTGGCAATGGCTTTGTTCTTGCCAGGTACGCTTGTCACTGTGTGCTGTTTGAGAGCATGGTGTTTTGGCTTTGTTCTTTGCCCGGTACGCTTGTCACTGTGTGCTGTTGAGAGCATGGTGTTTTGGCTTTGTGCTTGCCAGGCACGCTTGTCACTGTGTGCTGTTGAGAGCATGGTGTTTTGGCTTTGTTCTCTGCCCGGTACGCTTGTCACTGTGTGCTGTTGAGAGCATGGTGTTTTGG
>JAABUP010005206.1_pt1 | contig 20148 bp, 31 predicted proteins | sample 5559201 | NCBI WGS metagenome assembly JAABUP01 (sample SAMN10711887, study PRJNA513373) | rock metagenome | isolation source: Antarctica rocks | place: Antarctica
GTAAGCAAGACGGGGCCAAGTGGACCTGCAGTAACGTGTGGCGCTGTTGCAGCGTGGTGTGCTGCAACGGCACCAGCGTTCAGTCGCGGGCAGGCAATGGCTTCGGGTGCATTGCCATCAGGGTCCCCTGCTTCGGTGCAAGGGTGCATGACAGGGCAGTTCTGCAAGGTGGCAGAAAGGCCCCTGCAATTGCCCGAACACGCCTTGTTCAAAATTGCAGTCAAGGATCGACCATAGTTGACCAATTTGCCTTGTGTCCCAAGCGCCATCTGCCAGATATGTCACACGACGTAGCTTTGCACCAGACGTGTGCTTGATGAGCATCAGAACTCTTACTGCTGCAAGGATGCAACGAGGGCCAGTCCTTGCTTCTTTAAGCGTTGCGGACACCGATACTGAGAGCCAGCTGTCATATGCCTCGGGGCCCAAGTCCATCAGGCCCACAGTCAAAGTCGCCTGGAACGGTGGCAAGAAGGTAGAGAGGCATAAGCACGCTGTTTTGGGGGCATATTCAAATGATGAAACTGCCTACTGCAGCACTGCAGGTTGATGAAGAGAACTTCTTGCATATGCAAGAGGAGTATTACAAGCTTAAGCGAGCAGAGAAAGCCAATGAAGAGACAATGCGACAGTATGTGCGGTGATGCAGCTCTTTGTCTCTAAAGCCCTGGCAGGCACCCGCTGATCTGGTGCACTCCTGTAGGCTCACAGCTCAGCTGGCTCGAACAGAAGAAGCCGCCAAAAGGGCAATGGTGTCTAGGGACCCATCAGCAAAAGGCGGTGCTGCCCAGAGGCTGCTGAATCTTGAATGTGAACTGTCAAGGGTGCAGGCTGACAGAACAGAGCTTGAGGCCAGATACATGAAGGAGCACAAGCGTGCAGGAGACTTCAAAACAAAGTCTGAAGAGCTCAAAAGGCGTTTGGACACAGTTTTGAGGGATCAGCGGCAACTAGTGCAACGCGTTGGTAATGCTGAGGCCCGCAGGTATGCCTTGTCCTGGATTCTGTGTCATTTAAGGCTCAGAGGGCTGATACTGCTGCAAATCTTATGGCTTCACAATTGCAGCTGACACACTGCTTTGCCGCCTGTCAGTTCAATGCCCCATACTTCCAATGACACTCATGCAGCCATTCAGCCACACCTCCCTGCACCAGTGTTGATGCTGAGACCAGTGTTGCAAGTGAGCTACTGCTGTCAACCATCCAGTGCTGGCACGGCAGAACCGTTTGTCCGCCTGCAGACCGCGGAACAGTCCTCTGCAGTCTTCCCTCAAGTCGACGGACACTCTGATGTTAGCAGCTCACAAGCAGCTTGCTGAACAGCAGCAGGAGCTTGACAGGCTACGGCAGGAAATGAGCACGCCAACAGAGGCTCCGCAGCCTTCTTCAGACCATCATGTTTCTGATTCACAAATGCAAGTCTCAGCGATGCAGGCCTTGGTCGCCACATACAAGCAGCAGCTTGGTAGCTCTCAGCATCAAGTCTTGAGCCTTGAGCAGCAGGTCACCATGCTGACGCAGCAGCAGTCAGAGGCACAGAAGCGTACTGCCAAGCAACCAAATCAGCTCAACTTGGATGAGATATCAATCAATGGGCAGGCTGTCTTTGTTGACAAGGCAGCTGGCAAGGTGTATACACGCAGAAGCAGTGATGGCACATTGCATCAATGCGGGCTCTGGGACAAGACTACTGGGATTGAGCTGTTCCAGCAGCCGCCTCAGATCAGCGCAGGTCTTGCTCAGCTTCAACATTACTTGATTGCTGACAACAGCAAGCAGCTCCAGCAAGTATTTGACAAGTTTGATACTGATCACCTAGGATCCATCACAATGCATAGCCTTCCAAGTCTATTGCACAGTCTGTTGCCCAGACCTTCAGAGAATGAACTGCAGTTCATCTTGTCTCAGCTGGCGATCCAAGACAAAGATAGGCTGACATTGAATGAGCTGGTAGACTGGGTCCAAGCAAGCTTGCAAGCATCAGATGCCATCATGGCGGCAGAAGCAGTTGTGCCGCAGGACTTTCAGCAGCTACGCAGTCAAATCAAACAGCGGCAGCAGGAGCTGTGTGACCTGTTTGGAGTTTATGACAACACAGGAAAGGGCACACTGGACATACGCCAACTGACTCAGCTTCTCAAGCGGCTGCTCAGCAGCATCACCGACAGCCAGATCAGGCAGTTAGTTGCCAAGCTGCATGTTGGGGGTGTACAGGGCACAGTCAGCCTGCAAGACCTGTTTGATGCAGTGCGGCTGGGCGCTGCAGCCAAGCTGCACAGTGGCATGCATGTGCGCTCCTCTGTCAATGCTAGCCCAACTGGTGCCAGGAAAGCATCAGGTGAGCTCCAGGCTCTAAGGCATCAGCTTGCCCAACTGAAGCAGACAGCGCAGCATCATGCACAAGCCTGCAGCAACAAGGACGCTGAGCTGATCCAGATGCGCCGTGCCCTTGGACAGCTGCAGCAAGACTTGCACAGAGCTGAGCAACATCAACTTGCATCTCCTGCTGCTGCTTCTGGCATTCAGCATGGCACAGAGGCTCTGGAAGCTCAAATTCGTGCAGCTTGGGACAAGGCTAATGTCCTCAAAACGCGTTTCATTGAGAGCAAGAGTGCTTTTGAGCAGCTGAAGATACAGCATGCACGAGTCATCCAGGTATTGGCTCAATTTGGCTGATGCATCTGTATGACATGCAGCTATAGCCCATAACTTGAACAGCCTATCAAACTTGAATATACGCTGCAAAGTGATCATGCACCCATACATGCTTTTGGCAGGAGCTGGATACAAAGGTCCAGGGTCTACATGAGCAGCGCATGAAGCAGCTGAGCTTGGAGCGGGAGTGCAGCAGGCTGCGTCAGGAAGTTGACCGCCTTGCTGTGCTTCAGCCCCTGCTTGAAGGTCAGCTTTGCGTTCATGCCTGTCAGTCTCACACACACTCTACTCACCATTCACTCCTATCATGTGACATACACACAGCAGCCTTTGCCAAACATGCAATTACCTTGCAGCCCCTGTGTGGGCTGGGCAGACTTGTCGCAGCCATTCAGCACTCTGCTCACTTTCCCTCCCAAAACAGGATTGCAGTTTGTGACATGGCAAACTGCCCAGCTTAGCCTGTTCCTCAGCTCAGTTTCCGCTATGTCTGGGTGGCCTTTCTTGACTAACTATGCCATCGTGTGAAGCTCATGACAGCCTGGTGATGCTAACAGACCTGCACGCACATCACCTCATGATTCAGTATAGGGTGCCAAGCTGGCAGACCTACACGCGCTTGGTCTGAACAAGGTCAAACATTGCGTGTTTGACTCAGACATCAAAGCACATGTCATCTAGCTAGCTGCAGTGCTTATGCAGCTGAGAGGAATGACCGAGTGAGACTAGAGAAGGAGAACAGCAGTCTGATGGCCAAGGCCTTTGCTGCCCCCAGCACTGCCCTCGTTGAGCTTCGGGGGCTGAAGACTGAGGTGTACAGCCTGCGCCGGGACAAGGCCAATGCTGAGCTACGTGAGGCAGAAGCCAGACGGGAGCTGGCAGACCTCACCAGCCGGGTCAGCACCCATGCATGCTTTTGCTAACTGGAGGCTGTCACGAATGCAGTTTATTTGTCATCTGTGTTCATGTCGTCAGAAAAGCTTGGCAACACAAAGGCATATGCTCAAATGCTACAGTACATCAGTGTGTCAAGATCTGGCAACAGGAAACCATTGGGCCAGAGTGCACGGACATATGTGGGATTTGCTTCCTTGAAAGGATTCACATGTTATCACAATTGTTGTATGTCACACCTGGCATCCCTAAGGCGCTCCATTTGTGCTGCATTTTCAAGGCTCTCACAGCAAAGCCTTCTGGCATGCCTTGATTGCGCACAAGTCCCCTTTGGTTGCCAGCCTGCATATGTGACAGCCCACCAGACCCTGTCCCAAGAGCTGACATTGGGCTGTCAATACAGGGGTCAAGGCATGAAGGGCAGCCAGCAGAGATGTTGCGCATGCAACAGGAGCTGACAGCAGCACACAAGCTCGTGGCTCATCTCAAAATAGAGCTGGATGCTGCACATGGCCGGCTAGACATCTTCAGGTTGCAGCTCTTGCTGTCATAGTACACTCTCAACGCATGTCTCAGTATGTCTTATGGATCAGCTATGCTTGGCGTGACGTTGTGCTGATCAAGTGGTAGAGTAGTAGAGACTGACTACAGCTGGGCCATGCTTCAGCTGTGTGCTATTCCACAGGAGTCTTTCACATGTAGTTCCGCCCTGTCTGTCTTGTACTCTGTCTCTGAGGCTGGAGCTTGTGAGACCCAAGACAAGAAAAGCCCTGCAAACCCATCACTACTGCATACCAACCTGCTCATGTGTAGCTCTGTCTGTGAAATCAGTTGCAGGGTGTTGCATCTGCTTGGTAGTGTATATCTTGCATGTTCACTTTCAAAACCACAGGCCAAGGCTGTGAACATCATCTGTGCAGTCTTTTTGGCTGTCTCAACATGGATATTGCATTCACCAAGTGTACACTGACTCTGGGATCCTTTCACAGGAGCTTGGCCCCTGTGCAGACCAGCAGCCAAGCCATCCATGACCTGGCGGGCCTTCAGGCGTTTGCAGCAACAGGTGAAGACCATACGAGAAGGTGAGACACACAGAACCCTCAACAATGTTCAGTATAACATGTATTTTGTATTATGTATTTGTACCATTTATAGTCTGTGGGGCTCACAGTTGCTTACCATATGAGAAGGTGAGGCATACAGAACCCTCAACGGTGTTCAGTATAACACATGTTCTGTATCACGTATGTGTGTTTCGTATTTGTCTGTGGGGCTCTCACAGTTGCTTTCCATCAGAACAATCTGCAAGCTGTGAACCAGATGCATGATGACGCAAGATGACTTGGCCCGCATGGCAGCGTCCCATTATTGAAACCACAGAATTGACAAGCTGCACTCCAGATCTGACACGTGTACGCAGAGAGTTGACAAGCTTGCAGTCAGCATACCAGACTGAAAGGGTTGAAGGTGACAAGGTGCGTCAGCTGCTTGCATATGAAGAGACCAGGCGCTGCAACTTAGAGGAGATCCTGGATCAAGTTCACAAGCATGCCAAGGACCAGCAGCGCAATCTGCAGAACAAGGTGCCAATCTTGAGTCATTGCAATACTCACCATCGCTTCTGCACTGTGCATCTATCTTTAAACAGACTGTTAGTAGCTGTCCCCTTTGTTTGCAGCATCCTGCAGAGGCTTTCACAAACTATGATGGCTAAGGCAAATGTCTCCACAGCTGTTGATGACCTGCAGCCCCTGCTGGGTGCAATGCCATTCATTGAAGACCAACATGCGCAAGGCTGCTGACTGTCTGTGCGCAGCCCACATCAGGTTGCGCAACTGGTTTTGGCAAAATGCAGGTGGCACAGCTGCAGCAAGAGTGCACTAGGCTTGAACAGCTTGCTGAGGACTTAGACAGGCAGCTTGTCATGAGGACAGGCAGGCAAACAGACAGCCAAGATCGCAGCTCATCAGAGCAGCAGCACCTCTCAACTAGTGGTGCTCAAGTGACAGACAGCATAGAAGGTAGTCACCTCTTATCATGAAATTATACTTAAACTCTGGCACCACCTGTGCCATCGAAGTGGCATTGAGCAAGAGCACAATCAGGCTCTGCAGCAGCTGGCATATGCATAAGCCTATTTTAGACAACAAAGTGGTGCATTTCTTGGACAATCAGGGCTCTGCGCAGTGGTCAAAACCATGTCTCTATAATGACATCTCTATGACTGCAATAACACGGTCAAATATGCATTGATGGGTCTCTGGCCTGTTTGCCTACCGGAGTCATGGCTGCTGCATTGCAGACCTGGCAGACAATGAGAACATCATTGAGGTGCATGTGATTGGAGCAGAGCTGCAATGTGCCACTGGGGCCAACTTTGCCAGCTTTGTGGAGCTCGACTTCTTTGAGCATGCCACTCAGGCCACTCCAGTGATTCAGGGTAGAAGGCAAGTTGCACTCCCCAAGCATAACATGCACAGCATGCACAACTCCCGCACATTTAGCACTGCATCAGCACTGCCTTTTGCAACTACATGCAGAATTGCTGTTCACAACTACGAGCGCTTTGTATGTGAAGGAGAAGACGCTCACAATGCGTTATGTTGTACGCAAGCTTAGATCCAGCAGTGCTGCTCAAACAGCAGATGTGATGGCAACCCAGAATCATGAGCACGAGCCAGCAGCACAGACCCAATAGCCAGCTGTGAGGCGTATTCCTGCAGTGAGTCAGCACAAGCCACAGGATCAAACACTGAAGCTGTCGATGCAGGCCTCAATACGACACCACTGTCCAGTTTGTGGTGGAGATGGACAGATTCCTAGCAGAGCACAAGGACAGCAGCTGCCTTACTCTCAGGCTACACCGTAGTAATGGTCATGACTATGAGCCTCTGGGTGCTGCCTGCATTCCCTTGCCACAGCTGCTGAGCAGTTTGCACCTTGGTGTCAATGCTACCACGCACAGTCCTTGCCAGCATGCTCAGGTAACACGCTGATGTGTGCTGCATGGCAAAATTGCGTGTAACACATGGCTATGTTGCGTGCTCCATGAATGTGCTGTGTGCAGCCTGATGCCCCTGTCTGACACATGCCATCATTGACATGACACCATGCAGCTCTCTGTCAGCCTACATGACATACTTCCCACAATCCGCCTTTGCCAATGCACTACTTCAGCAATGCTTGCAGGCGTGCCTGACCATCAGATTGCCATGATGGGGCAAAAGTTGCTGCCTGTTGAGCAAACAAGACCAGCTACAACGTTGTGTTGTGATGAGTGCCTTGCTGCAGATTATTGGCAAGCACGGGGAAGTGCTGGGCAATGTAGAGTATGCAGCAGCCATCCACAGGCCTATACCCTCCATGGGGCAGGCCAAGTTCGTCAAGGCACAGCCAGGCCATGAGATGGGCAGCACTGATAGCACCATCCTTGCTGTCACCTTGCAGCATGCAGACTTACCCCAGCACAGGCACTTTGTGAAGCAGCCTGCTAAGCAAACCCTTGCTGCCGGTACAGCTTCCATGACATCACAGGACAGCACTGCTTTGAGTGCATTTCATGGGGGTGCCATACCTGCTGAGTGGAATGCGGACGTCGGCCAGCCACAGGACATGCATCTAGGTGCTGTGTCAGATGAGGAGGCTGGCAGGTCGCTGAGCGAGCATGAGGATGCGCACTCCCTCATTCCTTCTGGCTCAGGTATCACATGCTTTGCCGCAGCTTTGATACATTTTGTCACACAGATGCCATTGATTTCAGGAGAAGTTTCTTACTTTCTGCTTTTGCCGCCATATCTGCCTTTGCTGTCATGTCTGCGTTTGCTGATGCATGTGCCTTTGCCTGATACATCTGACTTTGGCTGATATATCTGCACTTGCTGTGCCATCTTAACAACACATGCGTTGACTGCTTTCATATGTCAGAATCCCCTTGCTTGAAGCAACTCTTAATCCTGTCCAGGCATCATTGCACATGCAAGCCCTTCTATCCAGTATTGCTGCCAGCATGCCACATGATACACAGAGAATGTCAAGCACCAAACATCACCAAACCTATCCGTCTTCATGGTGCAGACGATGGGGTTCATCAGGATAGCCCAGAAGAACAATCAGCTCCAACAGGTGACTGGCAACAGCCTGTTGCTGCAGTCTATCCAGCAAGGACCACTGCAGACAGTGTGCTTGACAAAATATTGAGGGATATTGCTGACACGGCAGTGGCATCAGCAGCACAGGCTGAACTCAGCAGCAGGCGCACCACAGCAGACAGCGTGCTCAGCACACTGCTCAGGGACGTTGCTGACACCAGCCCTGCATCTGCAGAATTTCAAGCACCAGCTACCAGTAGCAGACGCCCAACTGCAGACAGCGTGCTTGATTCTGGGCTGGGGCAGACTGCTGCACCCAGTTCTGCATTGGTACATCACCCAACAGGAGCGCAGCCTAGTAGTACGAGGACCACTACTGACAGTGTGCTGGACAAAACACTGCTGGAAGTGGAGAGCCGGTCATGTGCTGTCTCACCGCAGCCGTCTGGAGTAGCAGACACTCTAGCAGCTTCCAGTAACAGCAGACGCCACACGGCTGACAGTGTACTGGATGCTGTTCTGAGGGAGATGACTCAGCCTAGTGCTGCTGCACCACAACCTTCCACCACCAGTGCTACACGAAATGATGCCACCGGGGGAATGCATTTATCAGCACATCCTACGGCTGCTGGTCACATGCAGAATGTGCTTGACCGACCAGGTCACAGACCAACAGCTGACGCAGTCCTGGATGACGTGCTGGCCGATGTTGAGGAAGCTGAGCAGGAGTCGGTTGACAGCTTGCTGGATGGGGTGCTAGATGAGGTTGTTGGTGCTGCCAGTCGGCAGAGGACTACTGCTGACAGTGTGCTGGATGCCATGCTGAATGGCGTGTCCACCAGCGGGCTCCTTTCAGAGGAAGGCATGCCTAGGCATTCTGATGGGCACCATGTTGATGAGACGCCACATCTGCAGCAAGGGCAGGCTCAATCAATTAGCCTCCAGGCAAGCCTCACATGCACATACTTCAGCATACAAAACATCCAACTGCTGTGACCTGTGCCAGTACACTCAGCAGCATGCTGCTAGGCCTTAAGCTTAGCCAGCATAACACTCAGCATAACACTCAGCATAACACCATGCCTGTGGCCACATACTGCAATTGCATGGTCAAGCTGACCAGCAATGTTTTCAACACTGGGGACGCTAGACCTTTTCGATTTCACAAAGAACCCTCATGTTTGGTCGTGGCTGGTGCCTTGCAGGATGAACAGGGCGAGGAGGGAGGCAGCATCTATTCCAGCAGTCCGCGAGCCATGCTGCCCTCTGCTGCACAGCCCCTGTCAGTGCGGGGACGTGCCCGCTATGTGGGCACAGACAGCATGGAGGGCCTGCAGGAAGCCCCCCTCACACAAGTCTGCTGCCCTCTCACTTCCACTGACCCCCAGGTGAACTATAGACTAGCCGTTGCTGTCACCATCTGTTGCGTTTGATATGCTGAAGCATCAGGGATCAGGTTGAATTTTTTTGCCTGAAGCTTGTGCCATGTGCCTCTGCACAGAGCGGTGAGTGCAGTCCCATGTAGTGAAGCTGCACATTGAAGAATGTCCATTTTTGATATCTAGGCCTGACTGTCCAGATTGCCTGCATCATCCAGATGGCAATGCATGTTGAAGCACATCAGTAGCGCGCTGCATGCCCTGATGCAACATATTCTTGCCTGAAATGCCTGAAAGAAATGCTTCCAATCTTTGACGCTCAGGAGTCTCCACTGCAGGACTGGCCAGATTTGCGCAGCCATGTGGTGATCTGCATTGAGTCATTGGAGCTGGCGCAGTCTGTGCAGCAGGACCCTGCCATCCAAAGCATCTTTGTGATGTACAACTTTCTGCCGCACTTCTGCCAGTCTGCACAGGAGCAATGCACTGAGCCAAATGCCAAAGGCCATGGGGTGCTACATTACAACCATGCTGTGGTAAGGCTTATGCACTCACTCACTCACCAGTGTGGGTCATTGCACATCCTGCTGCTTGCTCTCCAGCACACCTGGGCTCCATTTTCCCCATCCAGGGCGTCGCATTGACAGCTGTGTCTTACAGGCATATGCAGTTGGTCATGACAGCAGTCACCACCTGGCAGCTCGGCAGGAAGTGCAAAGTCAGCTGCACTCTCCAGAAGGGGCTGTAGTGCCTGTCTGTTTGGTGTGTGACAGGATGTCAGAAGATACAGCTGCATCTGAGGACTACCACCAGTTTGGCTTTGGGGAGATTAGCCTGCAGGTAAGGCCGCTGGAGGAGTACACATTAAAATATAGGCTGCTATGCTGCAATGCTGCAAGCCATCTGCTCAGCAAACATGATATTGTGCTCACAACCACCGCTGTGTTCATGTGATGACCATGGCGTTCACCCTGAGAGTGTGATTGGTGCAGGCTGTGCTGGAGCAGGACAGAGACCTGCAGCATCATCAATTGCCCATGCTTGATGCTGAGCAGCATCATGTTGGTGACCTGACTGTCACTGTCAGAGCAGTCGAGGCATTCCGCAGCATGGATGCATGATCTTGGTCATCGACTGTTAGCAGCAGCACGCTTGTAATTACGCGTTTATTTTGGCAATCAATCTACCATCTCAATGCAGCCGGTTTGTGGCCAATCAGGGCTAGATCTACATGCCCTGGAGGTCTTGACATGCTGATTGCCATGCAAAGTGCACTTTGTTGACTGCAATGTCATATGAGAGTCAGTGTCTTGCCTTGTCCAGGCACAGGGTTTTCGGGTCCAGGCTCCTGTTGGCATCTTCTTTCGGCTATATATGTCCAGAATTGCGTCATCAGCCAACAAACAGACAGTGTCAACTAAGCTCATGCTAAGTTAATGATGCTTCAATTACAAAACATCTCTCACATGCTGCCTACAGACCAGCCAAAGTTGCCAGCAGACCGTTCTTGACCAAAATACCCGTGTGGTGTCGTCATTACTCACCATAATGAACACATGCAAAAAGAAGAAGTGCGACGATCGACGTGACGTCGAGCATGCACGTTATTGAACCTTGTCGCGGTTGTGCTACTCGTTGCCCTCAGCTGGTCCGCAGCTGTTGCGGTCGTGATACTCGTTGTATAGCAATTGGCCCCAGTTCCCGAGACTTCTCCTCACAGTTACTTACCTAGGATGGCGTCCGCTCTCAAGCAGGCGGGTTCAGCTCTGAGCAAAACAGCTCCCGCTGCCGGCCCCAGCAACAGCGCTCAGTATGTTGTCTCAAAGCTTGATCAGCTGGTCAACTGGGCCCGACAAGGGTCTATGTGGCCTATGACTTTTGGGCTGGCCTGTTGTGCTGTGGAGATGATGCACACTGGAGCTGCCAGATATGATCTAGATCGGTTTGGAATTATTTTCAGACCCAGCCCCAGGCAGTCAGATGTGATGATTGTTGCTGGCACACTGACAAACAAGATGGCTCCTGCACTGCGTAAGGTGTATGACCAGGTGAGTCAAGAATGCAGTGCTGGCTGTGCTACACTCCTGGTGTGATGACATCTCCAAATGGGAAAGGCACAGCTTGTGTTAGATTGTGTCTTTTCTACTGCTGATTGTGTGCATTGTGCAAGATTTGAGCAACAGTGACTTCGCCTGCAGATGCCTGAGCCTCGGTGGGTCATCTCCATGGGGTCTTGCGCCAACGGTGGTGGATACTACCATTACTCTTATTCTGTTGTACGGGGCTGTGACCGCATTGTGCCAGTGGACATCTACGTGCCAGGCTGCCCGCCAACTGCAGAGGGGTTGATGTATGGGCTACTGCAGCTCCAGAAGAAGATTGCCAAGACAAAGAAGACTCAGATCTGGTTGAACAGATAGGGCAGGATTATATCCGTGGCAGTATGTCAGCTTTATGACACATCGATGCCGTAGCTCTTCTTGCAATTGGCGGCCTGTTTTGCTGAATCACTTTATAGTTTTGCTAGACCTGTGCCACCCTGCATTTCATGTATTTGGTTTTTTCTGTCCTTGTATAGTTCACATATGGTAATGACTTTCTGCAATAGGCAGGTTGCCATGCTTCTGCGGCAGTATTGTGTTGACTAGCAACACATGGTACACTGTGCTTTGGCCAGAAATGGCAGACTGCCTTGAAAGTATTGCAGAATTGCTGGTTTGCTGCTCTCGCAGTCTTTTGCAACATGATTGCCTAGCGTAGCTGGTATGCTTATTGTAAGCTTCACAGATGCTTGCTCACAATAGATCATCTTTCATGAGCCGCATTTCATGTCTGAGGCATGGCTTGTCTACTGCTGCTTAATTCAAAATATGCTGCAGCTGCAATGCCTGACCAGGACATGAAGTCTGTTTGCAGGGAGTAGGTGCAGCATGACCAATGTGCATCATGCATCTTCACATTGTCATGTGGCTGATGCAGTCTCATGGACGTTCTAAGATACTCTAGACGTGACATGCTGAATTTGAACTCCAAGGCTCAAACGGCAACCAATGAAGTTCAGAACCTGTCAAAAGGTGTCCTTGTCATAGCCATATCATGCATGACAGGCACTATCCATCCTGAAAGGAATATGCCAGTGACTGTGGTTCAGCATCGAAATCTGAAGGATCTTCTGGAAAGCGGTCCCCTTTGTCCTTGGCATATAGTTTACTGACATAGGCGGGGTCCAGAGATACCTGCAGCCAAATTGTACATTAACATACTAGTCATTGCACACACAATGCGGGATGTTCTGCTGCATAATCACGTATCATCTCATACAGCACATGCCTGATGCAAAAAAGCAAGCCTGCAGATGCCAGGCACACTTACAAAAAGAGCAACAATGCAGCAACCTTGTGTATTTTACCTGTGTGTGTATTGACTGAAGCTTCTCAGCGAGAGCAAAGGACGCTTGGATAGTTGCATTGAGATGCTGCACGGCACTTGTACTGGTGTACTGTTCTGGATCTTCAAGAAAACGCACCATGCCAGCAGAAGCATCAATCTCAGCAAATATCTCGCCGGCGTCAACCATTCTGCATAACAAAACAGCATGGGGCACCACGGTCTGCCATGACAACAAGGTTCAACAACACAGTATCAATGGCTTGATCAGGCTGTGACTGCTGTCAATTTGATGTATCTAGCCAGACACATAATGCAGTGCACCACTGTCTCAACCCTCCATGGCTTGTGATGGTACAAATGCTGTCTAGCTCGCGATGGGAGATTTGCATGTTACAAAACTAGAGATGAGCACATACCTGAGTATGTGGCCCTCAGCTTCAGTAGCAGTCTCCAAGCCAACCTGCTGAGCAATGTCTGCCAAAGACAGTGTCAGGAAAGTTTGTGTCAGCTTCTGTATTGCTCTCTTGGTCCTGCCAGCCAAGACCAGCTTGACAAGACCCATGTTTCCATCCTGCATTGCCACGATGACATCAGTGCTAGAGTGATTTTTTGGTGTACACATCAGCAAGTCTAATGCCACAGCATGACATGGTAAGCTGGATATGCCAGCGGCAAGGAATGGCCAAACAGCCACCAGTGGTTGGCCTTCATATTGCTTCTCATGACAAACGCCGCTTCATTGCAGTGAGCTTGTTATCCAAGCAACTGCAGACAACTTAAGGGACAGAGTGATGTGAACTGGGATCTCTGTCACCAGAAACTGCCCAGACAAGACACAATGGGTGTGTGCATATGCCTCATCAAGATCTGTACAGATGAGGGACAAGAGCGTGCCTCCAGAAAGCGAGCTTGATGTTTCTCTATGGCACTGGGAAGATCTTGCTGCTTCTTGCTTGAGTACGCAGTTGCCAAGTCTATGTATGATTGTGCTTCAGACTTGATGAATCGAGAAACTGATGAGGGTGTGAACTTTGGCAACGCTGTGACGCTGCCTGCAAATTGCAACAGATCAAATTGACTGTCAGACCCACCAGGACTTGCATCTGCAGACGCACAATAAGCTCAAACATACTCACAATGTTGCAATCCAAGGGGCAGTCAACAGTGCAGCCTTACCGCTATGTATGAGGGATACAAGTGCATACTTCTTGTAGGTTGCTATTGTAATGGCATTGACCACAAATGTCGGTGCTGTCAGCCCTTGCACAAACATGTGCAACGCCTCTGGGTATTTGCGTCGGCCTGCAGTATCAGCTGTGAGGGCACAGAAGAATGATACAAGACCAGCAAGTATCTGCAGGCTTTTGTCTCTCACCAGTGTGAATCATGCCTCCATAATAGCAATACAGTAGCAGGTCAGTGGGTTTCATGCTCGTCTTGGCTGGTTCCACATCTAAAATGGTCTGCTCTAGCACAAAGGCAGCAGCATTGTAATGCTTTGCCTGTAGGCAGCTGCAGGTCAAACTCTGACTCAGCACCGCTGCCACAACAATGCAGAATGCATGGCTTGGTCATGCTGTGTCACCTGAGGGCAAACTCGGCATGAATGGGTGTGACATGTTCTGGCGTGGGAGCTAATTTTTGCAGGCCATCTTTGAGAGGGGAGACTGCCAACTTGGGGCTGCCCAGAGCCACAGCGTGATCCCTCACTTGCCGGCACAATGCCACAACTGCAGCATCGTTCGATGATGATCATACTCAAATACTTGCTCAGCAGAAAGTCCTGCTGTGCCCAGAGGTGCTCTGGAATACTTACACTTGTCCGGAGCCAGCCTGATCTGCTCAACATCACAGGTCGAAAGAAAACGTGTTGCTGCGACCAGGAACTGCTGGCTGCCGTGTTGTGGCAAGCCGGTGTTGCCCACGATATGTCTGTGGTCAGCAAGGCGAGAGACTCATGATGTGGAAATGTCAGTCGTACGTTATGCACAAACCAATCACTTACAGAAAGAACAGACAGCCTAGGCTTTCTCTGGCAGGATCAAGATGAGTCAAAGCTTCTACGACCTTCTGGCTCTGGTTATGCAGCGAGTCTTCGCTGACTTTGAGCTGCTGCAGAAGCTGTACAAGCTCCTGAGGACCCCTGGAGGACATGTCCTTGATGGCATGAAGAAGCTGTGACAAGTTCATGATTGCAAGCGGAGATCAGCAGCGCGGCTCTGCTTCAGTCAATCACGCTGAATTTGTGTTACCATAGCGGAGCATGGCTTCGAATTCCAGACCAGCACAGGGCATGCACAGGATCAAGACAGACAGTGAACAGGGCGATCACCCTATCGCCCTATATAGTTACTGCAGTGCGAGCTTCGCTGTTGACTGCATTTTGCACATTGAGATGCCGGGGTAAAGCGTCGCAGAGACGAGCAAGTGCAGATGGGTCAAGTGGGACTTGCCTGTGTCTCTGACAATGACCAAGCTTTCCACGAGCAATCGTTAAAATCATTCTCCGCGCCATGAGGCTGATCTGCAAAGACAACTTCGGCACTTTTTTTTTTTTTGTTAATGCCTGTAGTTGGATCCATTGGCGCTGCTCAGGTGTACTCACCGAACGCAGTCTCAGCTTGCTTTGCGTCCAGAGAGCACCAGCAGCACTTTCGAATTGCGCTCAGACGTTGACTTGTTGCTATAGCTTAGAGTTTGCGTTTGTGACGACCTGATGATGATAATTCGCACGCAGGCGAAAAGGTCAGCATCTGAGGAAGTAGACCCATCTGGCGAAGACGACTTCGTGCGCGTAGATGTGGAGGGGGGACGCGCCACGCAGGATGCTCCAGATCATACAACGGCGCAGCACGGCAGGCAGTCACGCGAAAGCTGCAAAAGGGTCCGTGCAAACGATTCCATCAGTCCAGAGGAACACGTTGCAGCCTTGTCTTTGAACCATGACGAAGAAGAAACAGCGTCCCCCAGCACCCAAACGACTCCTGAGGGCCCACAACAGCAGATCAGACTAGCAAAGCTGTTGTTGCAGCGGGGCAAGCAGAAGCAGGCTCTACAATTGCTGCATGCAGTCATAACATCAGACTCAGCCAACGCTGATGCACTATGTCTCAGAGGGACATGCTTCTTGGCAGAGGGCAACCAAGCAGGGGTGAGGATTGCTTGTTCTGTTTCAAAAAGGCTTGCGCGGACTGTTTCCTCTGGAGCTGCAACACAACCACACTGCTTTCCATGCAGCACTCAGGTGCACACTTTGCTTCACGCAGGCTTTTGCTAGCTTTGCTGCAGCGCTGGCAGTGCAACCTTTGCACACAGAAGCCTTAGTCGCCTGCGCAGCTGTCTACAAGACCTCTGGCCAGCTGCTGAAAGCAGTCAGCACCTTGGAAACAGCTGTCGCTGCAGCACCTACAGATGCTACAGTGCAGCAAGCCTATGCGGCAGCACTCAATGCACTTGGTGAGTAGCATGCTGCCCTCATTGTATTGCACATGCAGTGCTGAGCAATCCAACAGCCCCTGGCATTTTGAATACCCATGTGGCAGTTGTTGCACACTCAGTTGCATCTGATTTTCTCTTCTGTGGCTGCAATAGCATGTATCATATTGTCATCCAAGTTGTCACAGCTTTGCTTACTCATTGTCAGACTGCCCCTTCAGGCACCCAGCTCAAAGCTCAAGGTCAAAGGGTGGAAGCCCAAGACAAGTACACAGAAGCTGTACAAATATGCCCGACATATGCTGATGGGTTCTATGACCTGGGTGTGTACTATAGTGAGAATCAGCAGGTATAGTGATCAACCTGCCCACCTTCACCAATGGCACACTCCCCATGTCGCCCCATGCAGCCATTTCATGAAGCTTCACACCTCCTCCTCTTTTGCATGTTAGTGTGCTGCCCAAAAGCATTGACCTTGGACGTGAGATGTTCAGTGATAGAAAGCATTACAGTCAATAGCTTGGCAAAGTTTTCATGCATGCCTGCAGTTTGACATGGCTCAGAAGGAGTACGAGCACTGCCTGAAGCTGCGGCCTTACTTTGCAGAGGCGCACTGCAACCTGGGAGTCATTCACCACCTACAGGGTCACCTGCAGCAAGCCATTGCTGCATACCAACAGGCTTACTCCCACGCTCCCAACCTGAAGCTAGTACGTGACCACTTGGCCATGGCTTACAGCGATCAAGCTACTCAGATCAAGGAGCAAGGCGACACAGCAGCTGCAATTCTGTTGTATGAAGAGGCCCTTGCATACAGCCCTCGCTATGTGAGGGCCGTGTACAACCTGGGAGTGGCACATGCAGAGTGCGGGCAGCATGACAAAGCCATTTTCATGTACAACATGGCCATTGCACTTGATCCAGCCTTTGCTGAGGCCTACAACAACCTGGCAGTGATCATGAGGGAGTTGGGCAACCTGCAAGCAGCCGTGGAAGCGTGTGAAGCTGCACTGCACATCCGGCCTAGCTTTCCCCAGTGCTTGAACAACCTAGCCACCATCTACACAGCCCAAGGCCGAGCCTTGGAAGCACTGCATCTGCTTCAAGCAGCACTGCTAGCATGGCCTGCGTATGCTGAAGCGCACAACAATTTGGGGGTGCTGCAGCGTGATATGGGCTGTATACCTGAAGCTCTTGTGTCATACGAGACCTGCCTCAAGCTGGATGTCAACAATCGCAACGCAGGCCAGAATAAGCTTCTGGCACTGAATTACATTCATGGTGGCGAGGAGCAAATGGTTTGTGATGCTCATACAGAGTGGGGAAGGGAGTTTCAGCAGCTTTTCACACCTCTCCCACAGCTGCCACCGCCAAATCAGGACGCAGCTGACAGCGCAGAGCCACTGATTATTGGTTATATCTCGCCTGATCTGTTCACACACTCTGTGTCCTACTTTGCTGAGGCGCCGCTCAGACACCACCACTCAAGTGCAGTCAAGCATATTGTGTATAACTGCTCACCTAGAGGTGACAGCAAGACTGAGATGCTGAGGGGTGCAACAGAGGGCACCAGCGGAGTGTGGAAGGATGTCGCCAAGCTGTCTGAGCACGACTTGGCTGCTCTGGTGACTGCTCAAGCCATGCTAAGACATCTCTGCTCTGCTTGTTGCTGTCTGCTCCCATAAACAACAGGCTTTCATCTGCGCCTGATCTTGAAGATTTCGCACAGGTGTTGCACAACCATCTCATGCCTTATCTCTTGCCCATGCAACAGCACGAGTGAACCACATAGTCTGCACTCTCCTGCTTCCTTGTATACCAATACTTGATTGCGCGCATGCATGATGGCAGGCACAGACATGCCTTGCCACACCTCAAAACTTGCAGCTTCGTATTCAGCATAGTTACAGACTGCTACTGAATGTACTGACACTGCACCCGTTGCATGAATTGATGTCTCACATGAAATGCATGGCCATGCCACACAGACAGTGAGGCAAACAGTGTGCAGGTGAGGCGTGATGGTGTGCAAGTGTTGGTGGAGCTGACAGGGCAGACAGCCAACAACCGGCTGGGAGTGATGGCCATGCAGCCTGCCCCTGTGCAACTCACCTGGATAGGCTACCCCAACTCCACTGGCTTACCAGCTGTGCACTACCGCCTCACAGGTCATCTCAGTTGCTGTACAGCAGACCCTAGCTGAAAGTCCTTGTCGTTCCACTTGCATACAGCTTTGTTGATGGTGTTGACAACACTGCAGGAATACAGTAAGTTTGAGTACAGCTGTTTGTCCTGGTATTCACAATGGAGCTGCATCCCCCATTGCATCACTGGCAGCATGCTCTGTGTAACATTGCACCTGATCTACAGCTTAAGCTATAGGGCAGCTTGTACTATATCAGCTATTGATGGCAGAAACATGCCTGGAATACGCGCTTACATACAGACAAGCATTGACCGCAGCCGTGAACAGTGTTTGGTGTGGGTGCAGATAGTTTGTGTGACCCAGCAGATACAGGGCAGACCTTTGTGGAGGAGCTGGTTCGTCTGCCTCACTGCTTCCTCTGTTACACACCAGCGACAGGTCAGATGCCTGCATGCATAGCCGCTGCAATTTTGTGCCTCCCACTGTACAACTTAGACCTTGTCTAGCTTTGCCAGCGCATGTATGTGTGTACAGCTCTCTATTCTGCAGCATTCATGTGCTGAAAATGTTCTGAAGGTCCAATACATAGTGTATGAACATGGAGATGATTGGATTTGAAGTGATGATCTCATGCATGCAAAACTCATGCAACTGTGCAGATGCGCCTGAGGTGGGCCCTTTGCCAGCACTGCTGAATGGCTTCATCACTTTTGGCTCCTTCAACAACATGGCCAAGATTACCCCCAAGGTACTGCGATCACAATCTCACTTTTGCTGACCACTATGTATTGCAGAAGGTAGGCTAACACTTGCATTCAGGAGGTTGCAGTCCCTGCCTCCTGCTGATACAGACTGAGCACCAACAGCTGCATTTGATGCTTGTCTGAGCTCTGCCCTGTGGTCTTGTCTAATGCTTCCAGACAGAGTTACTGCTACATGTTGCAGTTGAGACGGTTGAGGTGCAGGTGATTGACGTGTGGGTGAAGATTCTGCAAGCGGTGCCAAGTGCTAGATTTCTTCTCAAGAACAAGCCCTTTGCCTGTCCAGCAGCCAGGGAGCATGTGCTGCAATTGTTTGTCAAGAAGGGTATTGCTGCTCACCGCATTGATCTGCTACCGCTGGCTCCTGCCAATGCAGGTCAGATACATCTGCATCACTGATCACAGTGAAAGTGGCAACCATTTAGCGTTCCTGACCTATCTGTGATAACTTGTGCACTGGCATCGTTTACTGTTGCTGATGATTTGAGTGCATGTTGTGACAATGAGGACAGCAAGGTCAAGATCGCACAGGCTATTCAACACATCACTAGGAGTATCTTGCACATGTACATGTGCACTTGGATGATAAGCTGACACATGTGCGGGCAATGCAGATCATTTGGCCATGTATGGGGATATGGACATCAGCCTTGACACTTTCCCATATGCCGGCACCACAACAACATGTGAGAGCTTGTACATGGGTGTACCCTGCATCACATTGGCTGGCAATTGCCATGCTCACAATGTTGGGATGTCACTGCTGACCACAATCGGCCTCAACAAGGGCTGGATTGCCCAAAATGAATCAAAATATATAGAGTTGGCTGTCCAGGCAGCTGGTGATCTACATGCTTTGTCACAGCTCAGGAAGGATCTGCGTCAGCAAATGAGAAGCTGTCCTCTTTGTGATGCTGAGGGCTTTGTCACAGATCTGGAAGCTTGCTATCAACAGCTGTGGCAGCGTTATATACACCAGAGCAAGCAGGCTGCTGTGCAAACTGTCAAGACATAGATGAGGCTGACTCATAAGGACTGTACACAGCCAAATTTAGTATTGAATAGTTTAAAAGCAGCAGTCATATCCAGTGCAGTGGTGACAAGCAAGAGGCCTGGCATTGCGGTCAAGTGATTGTTAGCATGTAATTTTGAAAGCCAAGTGGCCATGGCTGTCTTGACACTCACAGCAGCATTGTGGCCAGTGTCTGCAGAAATTGTTGCAGAGTTAGCAAAGATGAGTGGTGTGCTGCATTCTGTTACACTTCTGTTGACAGTTCCTGTAACAACACAGCTCAGCATGCCTGAGCTGATCTCAGCCTGATGTAACTTAGCAGCAATCCAAAGAGCACATGATGTCTTCCACAGCTTGCATGTGGACAACATGCACTGGGACGGCTGTT
>JAABUP010005207.1_pt1 | contig 20146 bp, 24 predicted proteins | sample 5559201 | NCBI WGS metagenome assembly JAABUP01 (sample SAMN10711887, study PRJNA513373) | rock metagenome | isolation source: Antarctica rocks | place: Antarctica
AGGATGGAGATGATCTCACAGCTGCGTAGAGTGCTTCGAGGAAAGCGCCTCGCAAAATCACCGGGCAATCAAGCAGACGTGAACGCAATCGAGCTTTAGAATTCGGCAGAAGAGGATATGTAGGATGTATAATGCGGTAGTACCTTCCTCGACGTTAGCGCTCACGTAAAACTCGACTTTGAAATTTACTTACTCGTCGATAGTGTCATCATCCCATTCTAAGAGGCTATCGTGATGATCTTGCTCTGCTGGTCTAATTTCGTTGGACTCAAAAGGCATGCTGATACTCTCGCGTCTTCCTACATCAGATGAACCGTACCTCCAGAATGACTGTGCCGTGCCGTTTGGCGAAACTTGTGATCTATAGGTGGACGAAATGTGGTTGATGTCGGACTGCGAAGTCTGAGGAATATGTAGGACTGCAGCTGGATGTGGCAAGTGCCTCGGCGCGTCCTGAGCGGACCAATCTCCAATGGAAGGGAGTCTCTCGCCAGATCGTTGTATTTGAGATTGCATATATGCTGAGTTGTGGAGACCTTCCGACATGGAATGTGTCCTCTTCCTAGATGGAGCCCCATCTGTCGGTGGGGAAAATTCATTCATAGCTCTAGGTGATGTGCCGTCTTGACTCAGATGTGTATAATGTTGCAAGTCTGGATGTCGCACCGGTAGTTGGTTTTCCAGCGTGTTCAGTCGATCCGCAAGCTCCTTGATGTATCTAATGACCTGGTCAACGCCCCCCATATGGAAATAGCGGCGACGACATCATACCCTTTGCTTGGACCTCTTTTCATTGGTACTCTGCTAAACTGGCATCGCGTTCCAACACGCTTACAGTTCGAGCACTGTTCTACACCGGACTCCGACGTTGCGTCGCAACGTATCTTCATAGTGTCAGTTGTGAAGAACACGTCAAGGATACATGGGGATGAGGTACCTTCTTCCTACGACATTCGTCACAAGCACGAGAGACTTTTGACCGCTTCCTTGGTGCTGAATCACCGAAGCTCGGATCGTGATTCGGGTCAAGTCCTCCTTGCGCCAATTCCTCGGGGGAAGCTTGCCGTCTCAAGTCTTGCCCAGGTTGATTGGGAGGCACCATCTCCTGTCCATCTCCAATGTTTCCCGTCATATTGGGGGCGACGTTACGCGACAGTTGCGCGGACAGTTGGAGCTCGTCGGCCGACGGCATCTGCTGCTGACTCGTATAGAACGGATGCGCGCCGTCACCCATTTGTGCAGCGGTGGGAGATGGGTACGACTGAATTGGGGGCATCTTGGACGCGTCTTGATTCAGGTTCGGGTTTTTCGAGTCTCGGAAGTAGTAAGGGTGGCCTGACTGCCCGGCCGAGGTGGAGTTGAGTTCGGCGAGTGAGCTGTGAGGTTGTAAGGCAACGCCGGCCATTGCCGTTCAAAGGAGTCTAGCAAGTTCAGTACACCATTAGCAGCCTGAGGTATTTTACGCGACCGCAGTCTGGCTTCTCCCCACAGGATTAGAGGATTGTGATGATGCTCTGCTCTAATATTGATTCGAGATTCCACCAACCTTTTGCAGCGGAGGACGGATTTGTTAATTGGGGACCGGAAAAACAAGACGGCGATCTGGAGAGGGGGTTTGGAATCTTCGGCTATGATCACATCGCTCGCCGCTTTGTTATTCTTTTCACAATGTTTATGACTGGAGAATTATATCCCAACATCTCCGGACATCAATGCTACGGGTGTGTTCTGTTCGTCCTCTTTTCATGACTGTCAATAAAGTTCCATCTTACGTACGGGTCTTCACGATCATTGTTGTACTCACCGAGGTTGTCTCGACATCGGGACGACGTTTTGCCTGCATGTTGTGCGACCAGCGGTTCCGCCTAGCTTTGTACAATCCCTTTGGGCCAAGATTCAGCGGTAACTTACAGGACACGTCTGGCGCTGTTGTGCATCAGGTTCCGAAGGGAATCGAGTTCCGAGTCTGTTCGCCGGAAACACCATGCAACAGCCCTCAGGGTGATGGGTTGAGGTAGCAGACTCCATTACTTGATGGACGAAAGCTGAAAGATTTCATCCTTTTGTCTGCGTCAAGTGATGATGACTTCTGCGTTTCTGGGAAAAGGGATCGAATGCTTTCTGAACTTTGATTCTTACTGCATCGCTCTGCAATCCCTCCGTGTTCTAAGAAATCAATCATCCGTCATGTGTTCTGGTACCTCAACTGTTTTACATCCAATAAAGTGCCTTCGAAGCCTCGGAATCCAGCAACGCAACGTTCAACAAGTCTAGTGGCGGAAGCCAGGGATACGTTACAGACTTGAAGCTCCACAGGCGCCGTCATGGTGGGTTATTCCGTCATCTAGATAACTTCTCCGAAAGAAGTATTGATCATGCGCTCGATTGTTGCTGCCAACGGACCCGCCGAAATTTGGGTCGTGCACGCTACAAACTTACGGGCTGATACACACACATGCTGGTGTAAACGGCAACACTGTTACGGATTTGCCACCGTCACCATACCATGAAGCTGGCCACCGTGGCCTCATGACGAACTGCTTATCAAGCAGTGGTGTATATAGACGGCCGAAACAGCAATTGAGGCAGCTACCTTTTGACCCAATGGGTCTCGTCCTTCCTGACTTAAGGTGACCCGTTTCCACAACGCAATTCTCGGTCTCAGCGATTCCTCAAGATTATATCCTGGGCTATGTGGTGGCTTAACTTCTATGAGTACTAGTAATGCTCAGTATGTTCATGATGCTTTTCTTTGTGGAGCTGATACCACAGTCGGTATCGCGGCCGCTTGTCATTCGCTGTCAGCGGTCTCTGAATGATCACTTTCTCGGACGTTTCAAATAGTCACTCGAGGCACGAACCCTAAAGAATTTTCTTATGGTCTCGATTGTTCAAAAACCAAAGAAGTGGTTCGAGAGAGACATCATTAACCGTACAGCCCGAGCAGTCAATGATTCAGAGCGTGTATCTCGGCTGAAACCAGACCGTGTACAAGCAATATCGCACGTTTGATTGTCTTATTCACTTGTTACTGATGAGGTACTAGACTTCTTATTGCAAAAGTTTTTGCGTGTGTTCTATGAATCCGTATGGCGTCGGGAGCGGAGCAGCAATACCAGTTGGATTCATGGCCGACAAACTTGATCGGCCAAGCGGAACTGATACTGAAGCAACACCGCGTGCATAGTCCGCTAAGTCGTGAACAGGCTCAGAACAGCCCGTTCGACGCCGCTAACATTCCTCTATATTGGATCAACCCCTGCCGACCTGGAGTTGAGCCTCGATTCGTCAAAGCCAAACCCCCTTAGGTCCTTAACGACAGTGATGCATGCAACTCAGCTGACGTCGGAGAGTCTATGGTCTGGGATGGCGATGTGGTGGGCAATTTGGCGTATGGGCAATCATTGCTTATTTCAGTAAATTCAAAACTATTGGCCCTTTGATCCCCCGTCCTCAAGTTTCGAGATCGATATCAGGAGCATGATCGGACTCGAGGGCTTGTCAAATTCTGACCCTAGTCTGAGCCACTGTTTCTTTGGCGTGGTAACCACTCATTGAATCACCCGAACGATGGCGGTCGAACATTGATAGGGAATGCCTTTCTCTTTCTGTTTCTTAGAAATGATGATGATGATGAGGAATCCTGCCCCAATCCTGTCTACACCTCTTCACACGTTCAGGAAGGTGCTCGAGTATCCGAGTCACTCGAGCGCAGGGCAAAGAACGCTTGATATGTTGACGTTGTCCATATGTCCTTCGCAATCGATACTTGTTGCGAATTAAGAGGGTTGGTAGAATGCTGTCACTTCATTCAGATGATAATTGGATGGATGATATTGATACTGGCAGTCTCGATAAAGTGCGTGCACGGGGCTATGCTAGAAATTACGCACGCCTAGGGATTCCCCGGTCAGTGCGCGATTTTCGCAGCTGGAGGCGAAGTGCGGTTACTCGTACTCGCACCCCCACGAGAGCTGCTGCTCCTTCAATATCTGAGAAGGAGAGACCAGGTAGGGGAAGGAAGCATCAGAGCAGTCATGTCATGCCTCAAACTTAAGGTACTTAGATGAAGGACGGGGGCGCTTGCGGGCAGAACAATTCAATCGTACATACATAGCACCCGCAGTATTGGTATATGTGATGAAAGGGTATCCGTGATACGGACAATGAACCGAACGATGATGCTCGTACAGCGCATCAGCTCGCACGTCTACGAAGCCAGGAGCGCTTATAAAAGCTTTCGGTGAGAATAGGAAATGGGGCTACGTACAGATCTGCAACACTGGGCACTACAGGCTGCCGTGCCAGCGAAAACCGAATCCTATGGTCGCCGGTCACCGGTACCTTATATATCTTCATCCCACCCACCATCGCCTTTCCTTTCCTTTACACATATTCTTTGAGGATCAGAGAGGCGAGACAGAACACCCGTTTTGGTCGCCTCTACCGGCTTTCGGTGTTCTGCTGTCAAGGCCGGCACCATTCGGTGCAAGGCTCGGCCATTCTGTCTCCGGTGTCTACAGGCGTTCGTTCACGAAAGGCGTTCGGTATCCAGCATAATATCCTTAGCAGTGTGCATGCGATTCTGTCACAATTAGTTGACTCGATCAGTTCGACTTCGCGATCAAGTGTGATTGGAACTTTCTTTTGTTTCTTCTATCCTTTTTCTTGAAAGCGTTTGTTCTTACCTTCTTCCACACGTTTGAGCCGACCGTGGTTTGGTTGGCGAGTGCTTGGCCACTTCTACACCGGCGATGTTGATCGATGGCGAAAAGTATGCCTGTGACGCCTGTGTAAGAGGTCATCGGGTCAGCAACTGTCAACACACAGGTAAGCAACAATCACACTCCTGAAGCCGAAATTCGAGCTTTACTCTGCCATCGTGAAAGCTTGTCTAACGATCGTACATACAGATCGACCTCTTACACACATCAACAAGAAGGGTCGCCCCGTATCACAATGCACCCACTGTCGAGGTCTCCGCAAGTCTCGTGCCGCTCATGTGAAGTGCGACTGCGGAGAGAAGTCTCACAGCAAGGGAGAATGTATATACGCGGAGAGGGGCGACTCGAAAAGTGAGCTTGATGGTGACGATCATATCCATTCTGTGTCTGATCGATACGCAGTGGACCAACATATCTGCTGTTGTACTCATGGCGCTCGTTGCACCTGTGCACTTAAGAAAGAATATCTCTACCCCGTTCCAGAAGTGGGCCCCCCGGAAAGTCCCCCATCATCAAGCATCAGCATTCGGAAACCTGGACTTATAGCAACGCGATCAGAAAATTCGTTGACGGTCTTTTCCAATGGCCATCACAAGCCGACCCATAAACACAATGATATGGCTCACAAATGTGGCGTTCCATATAAAATACCGAGGTCTCATACCATTCATGGACACTCTGAGATTGCTCAGCGCTCCTTGGACAGCCTTCCTCTGACCATTACGGCCGATGCGCCCCCGTCACAGATCTCAGACTCTATTAATAGCGCACAACAAGATGTACGTCTTAGCAAGTCCGAGCACGGTTCACCACGACCAAAGCCTGTCTCGAACGTGGAGCTACTCAACAGTTCACTACCGCCTCTAGATCTGCCATTGTCGGGCTTTAGGAACGGGCCGGGTCAGCAAAGTTTTGGGATTGGCAATACTACCGCTCTCGACAGCTATTACTCCCCTTTGGACGCCGAGCAAATGAACTTCTCGGCGGGCCTCAGCATGCCTCCAGTAGATTGGTCCGCTTTCGATTTACCTCTTGAGAATGGTGCTTTTTCCACGTCGTACAGCCAACCGCCGTCATACGCAAGCTTCGATCATAGCAATGTTGGTCAGCCAGGCCTCACGACTTCCTCGTCCGGCGAGATATCTGAAGTTGAGGACTACTTGCCTTTAGGTGGGCTAAGCCCGCCTATTATGGAACAGAATCAGTTCGCTTCAGAGTCACCCGAGGTTGGAGAGGCTGATGCATATCGACTGAGCACGGCTTCGTCATATCTAGGCATTCCACAAGCCTCAATGCTGGCAGCGAACGACATCGACTCTCTCGATATTGATAGTTTTCTCAAAGGTACAAACACTGGAACTTCTCCACCGAACCAGGCCAACACAGAGGCAGCAATGGATCCGGAGACGTTCGCCAGGCATGGATTCACAGTTCAAGACGCTCAAAAGCTGGCTCATACCGGTGTTCCCACAGACGCAATGGGAGATCTATCTCTACCTGTCACCAGGGACAGCACGGATCCTCTTTGGGCAGCGTCATTCAGCGAAAATGCATCTTTGAGCAAGAAGTGGAAGTGCCAGACACTGTGTGGACCAGCTAACACGTGTAAAAAGGCAACTGGCCTTGAGTGTATAGTCTTTTTTCATTCAATGGACTGTCACGGACAATCTCACGATTCATGAGGATTGGGGTACGCTGTTCATCGAATTTGCATCATGGTGTCTATAGATTTCTTACTTTCACTATCTTACGGACATGATCTCGCCCGAATGGTTTGCATGTCGTCTGCAAACGCAAAGCAATCGAATTATTGCACATACTTGGACTTGGTGTTGTTGCAGTTTTCACCTCTCGAACCAGACGAATATTTGCAGAAAACATTTCTCCGTGCGATAAATCCCCCATAGACTAAGACAAGGACGCGCTGTGACATTACTCGTGGACTGGTTGGTAGTGATGAACGATTCCAAGAACAATCTCATAGGTACTAATCCCGGTGCTCGTGTCCGACTCAAGTAATAATAGTTCCATTCGGGTATCCTCGCTTTCCCACTCCCAATCCTCAAACAGAAGCCAAGAATCGAAGAAGCCAGCGAAGCGAAACCCCATCACCAACCCAAACCACCCAACGCAACCGTACTATCCATTATCCCATTCCATCAATAATATCCATTCTTCGAACCGAACCGAACCAAACCAAACCAAAACCATCACCGTCCGCAACCCTCCCTACAAGGCAAGCCATCAATGATCCACCCCCACCCCAACCCTCACAGCGCCACACCACACCACAACACCAATCTTCCCTGTGTCTCCATCATCGAGTGCCATCTACTCGCTTCCACCTAGGCGGTTTTCTTCGCACCCGACACAGCCCGGCCCTGGCGTTGCTGGTACGCCGTATATCCCACGGCCGCAGCGACCAGTATGCCGATGATGAAGATATTGCCTGTATTGCCCCCGCAAGTGTCAGCCTATATCTACGCCTAAACCCCCATCCTCATCGTCGCCGTAGTTTCCCACCGCCCACCGCCCATCAACACCACACCACACCTCCCCTTCCAACCAGACCACCCGCCCAAAACAAAACAAAACAAAACAAAACAAACAAACAAACAAACAACCCCGGTAGACATGACGACAGACAAACAACACCTCCCCGCCGTAGACAACGGACGACTTACCGATCAAGAAATCAAACAAGCCCCTAACCAGATCCAACACGCCAGAAACCATAGTGGCGAAGACGGCGCCGAGGGATTGGACCGAGGAGAAGAGCGTGTTGAGCAGGGATTGGAAGATGCCGAGGATGGAGGAGATGAGGTTTTGGAACGATTCGAGGATGCCCGTCATCTTTCTCGATTCCCTTTTCCCTTTTTTTTTGGGGGGGAAAGGTTTTGGTGGAGGTGAGGTCGAGTTGGAGTTGGAGTTGGAGTTGGTGGTGAAGTGGGGAAGTGGTGAAGTGGTGAAGTGGTGATTGATGGGAGATGTGACTTTTGAATAAGTTGTGGCTGAGTTTTGTTGGAAGAGAAGAGGAGATCTGGCAGTGAGTGGGATTTATGTGCTGGTAACTTGGTAACGAGCGATTGTCCACCTCAGATCAGGTATTGCTGGGGAAATGACGTCACTGTGATCGCGATAACCGTTCCGTGTTTTTCGTCTCTGTCCGTTGCCTGGAAAGCCACAGGGATCAACATGCGCCACATCAACACGTTGGGTCTGTTATGGATTTTGCGCGAGACCAGTACAAGATAAGGGATGCATGATGTCTCCTACACAGATCTATGGAATTATGAGATTCGTGAAACATGAGCGGTAATGTCCCAAGACCCTAACCACAATTACCCCAATCGTCTCCAACGACATCTTCAATCTCCACAACGCCGCTGACCTCCCCTTTATCATCGACGATACCTAATATTGTCCCAGGCTTGAGGAATGTTCTTCCTCTAGGCTCTTTGCGCATAGTGATAATCCAGTCTCTGGCCTCCTCGACAGTCGAGTGTGCGGGAATGGAGATCCAGTCCCCTTTCTCAATGACAGTGTCTGCTAGTTCACTTACAGGACGATCCATATCCCTGAGTTTTTGTATTTGACGAGGTGCCATGATCTTATTCGTTTTGACCCGAACCCACCCTCCTGGTGACCGGACCGCTTCTAGCATAACATCTAATGCCCGAAGGTCGAGATCTGTTCGAGGTCGAGCAATAGGCACATTGTCAACCGTAGTGGCTAATTCAGCGATGCGCTTCGGTCCAGCCTCAGCAACGCTTTGACCAATCGCTCCACCTGGATGATAACCGTGGAAGACTTCGGCAGGTCCTTTACCGGGAAAGTTATGGAGCCTGCGGGCCACCGCAATCGCCAGAGCATCGCCGAGTGCTAGCGCAACAGTAGTGGAGGTCGTAGGCGCAGAGACGCCGAAAGAAACCTTCTCAGGCTCATGGATAGGTGCTGAGAGGAGAATGCCGTTGCTGCGGTTGGCAAGGAGAGGACATGTCGAAGGATGAGTATGTGATGTAAGAGCGATCAATGTGGTATCAGAGGAAAGATAACGGACGAGAGAGAGAAGCTCGGATGTTCGGCCGGAAAAGGTAATGAGAAGGAGAATGTCATTCTAAGAGTATACAATAAGCTTCAAGACCTCGTTCACGATCATGCGATGATTAACTTACCGGCCCAATGAGGCCAAGGTCTCCATGCAGCGCCTCTGTTGGATGTAGGAACGCACTTCGTATGCCAAAACTGTTCATCGTCGCAACGACCTTCCCCCCAATCTTTCCGCTCTTGCCCACACCACTGACAACCAATTTCCCTCCATTGAGTATTGCTTTTGATATGCGATTCACAGCATCGACGAAACCTCTCTGTACGACCTGATCCGTCTGGTAAAGTCTTTCGAGGCACGTCAATGCGGTTCTCTCCGTGGATATGACGTGAAGGGCAGTAGTTATAGCTGCTGTATTGATAGCAGATTGTGTCGACTCGTCGATGTCTGGTGGTGTCATCGGCAATTGTGGAATTGACTCGGATACCAGTGGCATCGGCGTAGGGAGTGATGGTGAGATGGGTGTCAACAGCTGTGACTTCTGCGGATTGACCGCAAGAGACATCATGAGCCGATCCTCCATATCTAAGTATAGATCGAATGTGAACAGTAAAGGTTATGAATATGGCAACAGTCAAAGATAGTAGCTTTTAGCAAGAAGTGTCAAATGGAATCGCCGCCGCTGTGTTGTGTGTTGAGGAAGTCTAGAAGGTCGTCATCAAAGAACGATGATGATGGCTGATTCAGAGAATGACCGCTTGAAATAGCAAAAACAGCTGGAGCTGTCATTTCGCATATAAAGAAATCTGACATCTCCCTTTGTAATCATCATCGTTAGTGCATCGTCGGATATGCAGGGACCAGACCCCACTGAGCCCGGAAGACGGCGAAACGGGCACGCCATCCAACGTCGGTGAGCATGTACTTGTACGAGCAAGAAGTGTTTCTGACTGAAAGCAAGCTGGGTGTTGACATAAACTCCGAGAGCTCCCGCAACTTTCCCTCTTCTGACGAATCCATTCGTCATCGAACCGAGCCAACTTATTACGCGAGTCCAATCAATAGAAATACTTACAGTAGGGGTACATGTAGAGGTGAAAGTGCGGACATAAGGAAAGACGATAATTATGCGGCAAGTTACATGTACCTATTTATGGTCATCTCTTCCGTTGTACGTGTCCACAGTTGTTTACTGTAGACAGACGGAACCTCCTTTGAGGGACTTCGTACAGGTACCTTGGGTATACAATTAATAATTGGTACTTGAGTACATGCCCTAGCCGGAAAAAGCCATTCCCTAACTTATATGGAATTTAAATCCGTAGTTTTTCAGGCATGTTCCACCAGACACATCTATCCCGGATCTCCACAAATCTATTCACCAATTTCATCGTATCGAATCACACACACTACTGTTGTATCCAAGATCTGACTAGTATTCAATCATCACTCCAGCTCCTTTCGTTACAGCCCTTCTCGCCCTCCTTCAAATTCATCAACGTCGTACTCTTCCGGGTATCTGTCTAAGATATCTCGTAGCTCTTGCATCTGAGCTTCGCTTTCTTCGCTCAACTCCTCATAGACATCGGTAAACATCTCTCGCAGAGCTGTTCTCTTCTCTTTCTCGGCTGCTGAGAAAGCCTTCAGTACATCCTTCCTAACACTTGACCTCGCCTGTTTCTCCTTCCCTTCATCCCACAGCCCCTTATTTTCCATCCACTTCCGTAACCGTGTAATGGGATTATCTCGCCGTTTCCAATCCTCGACTTCGACCTTTGCACGGTACGCGAAGCTATCGTCACTGGTGCTGTGATGAGATACACGGTAGCTCATCGCTTCGATTAGTATAGGCTTCCCGCCATCCGCAAGTGCCATCTGTCTCGCCTCTTTGGTAACCTCACGTACGGCGAATATATCGTTTCCATCGACTCTTATTGTATCGATGCCGTAGCCAACGCCACGACTGGCAATACCATCGCCTCGGTACTGCTCTAAGGTCGGTGTGGAAATGGCGTACCCGTTGTTGCGGCAGATGAAGACAACGGGACATGATCGAGTAGCCGCGATATTAAGAGCAGCGTGGAAATCGCCTTCACTGGCGGCCCCTTCCCCGAAGTAACATGCCACAACTCGAGGAGAAATGTTGGGGTTTTGTAAAGCTTGGATCTTGAGAGCGTAGGCGGCACCAGCTGCTTGAGGGATTTGGGTTGCAAGAGGCGAAGATATCGTATGCTGATATTAACTGTTAGATGCTGTAATGTCTTACAGCTGATGGAAACCAAACCCACAATATTCAGCTCTCGACTGCCGTAATGCACGGGCATATTGCGGCCCTTTCCAGCATCCTTGCGATTGGCAAATAATTGGCTCATAAAATCCTCCAATGTAAACCCACGTTGTTGAAAGACACCGGTCTCTCGGTACTGCGCGAATATCACATCTTCAGGAGTCAGTGCTGATGCTGAGCCGACGGCGATGCCCTCTTCACCGGCCGACACCTAGGCCTCGATCAGCCACGGCTTCATTGCATAGACTGGTCGACATGACCCGTTCGTACCATGTAAAAGCTCAGTCGCCCTTGTCTCTGTGCGTCGAACATGATCAAGTCCATGATACTCACTACAACCCTTACGAGCCATATCAGCCCACTATACCTCCTTGACGTATCTGACCCATGTCCATTATACCTGTCAACATATCTTTGTACCACTTCAGCACTTCCTGATCACTGACGTCCTTCGGCGCTCGCGCTTCATCCACAATGGCTCCATCAGAGTCCATGACCCTATACGTAGGAATCGCGGGGTGCGTAGACGGTCTCTCGAAGGAGAGGTTTGTCGTGAACTTGCTGTTGACAGCACCTGGGAAGTGAACGCTGCCACGACTATCAGAACAGCCGTTGAAGCAGAACATCGAAATTACTTACTGATCTGACCCTGGCCTTTGGGACACAGAGCTGCATCGTATTTGAGACCTCCATTGAGGACTTCGACTTGCGCCACTTCGGACTCTATGGCAACTCCGTAACAGATGTGAGGAGCAATGAGAAGACATTGTTCCATCGATCAATCATCATGGATGTTATAGAACTATGTAGAAGTGCAGCGGGTAGGAATAAGCCGCATTTATTCACTCCGCGATGGAAGCCCAGTCGGCTTGCATCGGCTTCACGATCACCACGCTAAACCCGTTCAGTCTGCTTTTGATGTTCTGAAGGACAACTTCACTACTTGCAAATTCAGGAACCATTCGAAGTAGATGGCTTCAAGACCCATATGGAGGACACTGACAGCAGCTTCAGGTCGGAAGATATCCGCAAGGCAACCTTACCGGTGCTTTTCATGCTCATTACGGCTGGCTCAGGAACAAGCCAAACGAGATGACCGAACTACGCATTTCGGCTTTGAGACTGTACCAGAGTCTGCGAAGGAGTCCAAAGGTAAAGCAATTAATGATCTTCCTGCCACTCAACCATACTAACTATGAATACTCGCAGTCGGGGCGGTCTTCTCCTCAGTCGCCTCATCCTACGACACCATGAACGATCTGATGTCTCTGGGCATCCACCGCCTTTGGAAAGACCGTTTCGTACGCTCCCTCAATCCCGGCTCCGATCCTTCAATCTATACCTCTACCCCCTCCCAAGGCTGGAACATCTTAGACATAGCCGGCGGAACGGGGGATATTGCTTTCCGCATGCTCGACCACGCCACTACCATCAACAACGACCACCAAACCCGCGTCACGGTCGCAGACATCAATCCGGACATGCTCTCGGAGGGTAGGAAGAGGAGTTTGGAGACGCAATACGCGAATAGTGGGCGATTAAACTTCTTGGAGGCGAATGCGGAAAAGCTGCCTATGATCGAGAGCAACTCGATAGATCTCTACACGGTAGCGTTTGGTATAAGGAACTTCACGAACAGGCAAGCTGCGCTGCACGAAGCATTCCGTGTCCTCAAGCCCGGTGGCGTTTTTGCTTGTCTGGAGTTCAGCAAAGTCAATAACAGCCTGTTTGACGCGGTGTACAAGCGATGGAGCTTCGGCGCAATACCGCTGATTGGGCAGCTGGTGGCGGGTGATAGAGGGAGCTATCAATATCTGGTGGAGAGTATCGAAAGATTTCCGAGTCAGACGGAATTTCGAGATATGATTGAAGAGGCGGGTTTTTTGATACCGGGTAAAGGCTGGGAGGACTTGACGGGAGGGATTGCCGCTATACACAAGGGTGTTAAGTCATTGGACAAACGAAGATGAGGAACTATATGGTGGTTGTATTCTTTTCGCTCTTCGGTTAGCGTGGCGTTGATGATCGATATTGGGCATGTAAATGGGAAAGAGTAGACATGTACAGACGGTTGTGCGACTGGCGGGCGCCCGGTACACTCAACACATTGTTATATATAATCGGCAATGTAGCGTACCATACAGCCTTACTAGCCGGCAAATGGAATCCGAATAACTACCCCAGAACGCCGTGCAATGCCGCTCCAGGTCCCAAAGGTTTGAAATCGCCCACAATGCAGATGTTCTCTATGACTTGGATGTCTTCCCATACGCACCTCCCTCCCTTCTTCGCATCTCCAACGCTCTTTTGTACGGTGGAGCCGTCGGCGGTTGCACCGGATCCAAGCTCACCCTATCCTTAGGCAGATGATAGGTAGCATCAGCATCCCAAGCCGACAAATCACCACAAGCCAAGAACGGCGCAATCCAACTAGTGTCATCCTCCTCATCCGATTCAAACTCCAATATCGTCACACCGTCTTCCCTAACCGTCCTCTTCTGCCTCTCTCCCCCTGTCCTCCCCTTCCCTTCCTCCTTCGTAGACTCTCGACCTTTCATGACCCCAATACCAAGGGGATTCTCCAAACTAGCCCTAAACCCCTCGGGCGGCTGAAACCCCTCACAAACAACAAAGGCCTCCACGCTACTCGCCCTGCTACTCCTCGGCTTCGCGCACCGCACTCTGTCGAACATGACTTTCAACTGCGCGTAAATCAAGTCCACGTCTTTGCCTCGGAAGATCTTGGCGACGAACTTGCCGCCTGGTTTGAGCACGCACAGGGCGAGGTTGAGCGCGGAGAAGAGGAGTTGCGATTGGATGTAGATGTCGAAATCATGCAGGCCTGTGACGTCTGGAGCGCCGTCGCTGATGACGAGGTCGACGGGGTGTGAAGAGGTAGTGGTGGTGGTTGAAGATGAAGGGGGAGAGGAAGAAGGGTCGTAGATGTCGGGGTCTAAGGCTTGAAGGATGCGGGGGATTGTAGAGGGGTGGGTGATGTCGCCTTTGAGGATTGTGATCCCTTCGAGTGGGGACATTGGTTGGAGATCTATGGCGACTATTTTGACATTCTTCCTAGGCTGTAGTATTGGCTCGTCTTCAATTTCTTCTGGAGCATCCTCTGAACCCTTATCGCCATGTACAATTCTCCTCTCCCGTCGCAGCTTCTCCGCCTGAGCTCTCCTCCCAAAGCTTTCGCCCTTGATCAACACTCTGCTTAGAACCTGACTCCAGCTTCCAGGGGCGGCGCAGAGATCTACGACGCGGGTGACACCTTCGAAGAGGTTGAATTCCTCGTCGAGTTGGATGAGCTTGAATGCGGAGCGTGCGCGCCAGCCTTGTTCTTTTGCGAGACGGTAGTATGCATCGCGTTTGTCTTTGGAGGATTTTCCCATGATTGATTGGATCAAGGAGATAGCAGCAAGAGAAGATACGAAGTTGAAACAGAACTTGAACCTTAGTAAAGTTAAGGTAACTACCCGGCCCCGACTAATCCAGCTAGCACCGGCGCCCAGAGAAAGGTTGATCCCTCAAAGAAGGTTAGCTTTCACTTTGCATTGCAGTCACATATCAAGTTGTGCACTTCAGGTTCAAATCATCCCTCATGACAAAGCAACAGCAGGGAGTCAAGTATTCATACACTTGTTTTTAAATCTCAAACTGCTACAAGTATGTTGATAGAATGCTGCGCTACTCTATACATTGTGGAGCACATTCAAGGTAATGGCTGGTAATCTATATCTCAACCATGGGTAAGTTAGATCCATAGTGTCAGGTATAATATGTACTAAGCCTATTCCAACATGTATTGCAGTTGGAGAGACGCTTGGGCGGCAGGTGTGGACGACGCCTTGGTGTGCATACAGACTGATGGTCGGATGAAAAACTTGACTGAAGCGTGGGGTGCCTTTGTCACTATCTTGCCTACCCCGGATCCTTGCCTTTCATGCTATATGCCTTGAGTGTTGCACGCACATCAGCAGCAGTGAGCGTAGATGGAGACTTCTTGTTTCCCTCCGTCGGCCGGAGCTTCGCCTTCAAGTAATTATTACAACAATGCTCGACGGGGACTTCAACTTTTGGGCGTCTCCTAAGAGGTCGTGGATACTGACGTAGGGCCGTATATCCATGCTCGTACCACCGGGTACGGCAATTATATCTGAAGATATACTCGATACTGACCATGGCGATTGGGCGTTTTGTCTTCCGATGATCGAAGGGTGAAGCTCTCACTCTTGGTTTGATCTGGATATTGGGCATACGCGGAGGATCTGGGCCGGTATATAGGCCGATATTACTCGTAAGTGTGTCCGGAGCTCGCTCGTTTTTCTCGAGGGGGCAGGAGGTGCAGCTTGCGCCTCCGATATGAAAAAGCTGTGGCTCGTCGTCTTCGAAGTCGTGCTGGCCGTACATCTCGAGGAAGAAGAACTTCACCGGTAAGGTGACACCGACCTTATGCAGTGTTTCATTTTCGGGAGGATATCTTGAATTGGACGGAGTTGAGATTTCCGGGGTTTTGACAATGGTAAGAAATCGTCCGTCAAATTCATCTTTTCCATGAACATGTCCATGAATGGCATTGAAGTCTAGGGCGCGTAAGTTGCCTTTAGGAGCCTGGCCTGGCATTAAAACGGCGACGTCGGTTGTTGTGATGGTGTTTGAGATGCTAGCCAGGTACACTTCAAGACCAGTCCCTGCAACAGAACGCAGATGATGACCCTGTAGTGAAGTGAAATGTGCGTAGACCCTAAGCTGCTCATAAGAACGGAATACAGGATGGAAGAAGTCTTGCCTATAGTTCTTGATTGCCCAGATAGCTTTCGAATAATTGCACTTCAGAACCTGAGCAATCAGGTGGAGTTTCCTGACGTTGAAGTGTCCGGCGCTGAATGCTGTTGCGATTCGGAAAGCAAGCTTGAAGGAGCCCCGACACCACAGGACGAAAGTGGTATTGGGACACTGAATCCATACACCGTCCCGTGTGATGCCGTGATAGTGTCCAAGGTGGGCAACTATCTTACAGACTCCCACATCCCAGCCATACAGTGAAACCGTTCCATTATTCAACTCCATCGGTCCAAGCGGCTCAACCTTATTCATGTCAAGGACGTCACTAGCAATTTGTCGGACTTCAAAATGTGGCATTGCGCAGTTATAATTTGGGATTGTGAGAGGAACTCCAGGCGTCTTCCACATGATCGCGCAGCATGCCCAACGCACATGCTGCTGTTTGATGGCCTGTTCCCACCATAATCTCCAAATGTCCTCCACACGTTCTGCCTGCGCAACGTCAATTTGAACCCCAGAAGCCGCCATACCTCCATAAATCATATCTTGCGGAACGCTGCAATGCCGCTGACTGATTAGGGTCATGAATCGTGTCCGGTCGATGTCTTGAAGACGGTTGAGGAGTAAAGGACGGATTCGATGGTTCAGTCTTTGAACTCTCTCATGGTGCTCGACTGAGAAGAATTCATTAAGAACAAAGATCATAGCAAGAAAATGACTGTCTTGAATGCTAATCGATAGCTCGTCTGTACCGACCCATATGACAGACTTGGCGAGGAGGAACTCTTGTGCCGTCCAGACACGCGTACCCCATGAACCATCAATTAAGCAACTGATACCATAGAGAGCTCTAGTAATCAAGCTTTTCCCAGGCTCTTCCTTGCACCAGCTTGTCTTCCTCACGCTCCAGTCGTCTTCCTCAACCATCTTGATCGCTGGATCTAAAGCCTGTGTAAGCTTGTCGACGTCTTCCTGGGTCGTTTTAAGACCAAAGGGAAGCGTGACGACGACCGACACAGCCTTTGAATAAATAGAGCCCATCAGAGGGATTTGACGATGCTTGTCTGCCCCATCAGCCTGGTCTATGCAGAAGGTATCGATCCAGCAATGATCACAGTCCTGCAAAGATTGGTTACGGGCATAGGCCAAACTTAGCACGGCTTGGCCTCCAGTGGTTTCACGGAACGGACTTTTCGGATCGAAGAGACAGTCAGCCCATGTGTGCGAGACTGCAACGTAAGGCGGCATTGAGTCTATGGGATACCCCTCGAGGATACCAGTCGATAACCTCACAAGTCGTGTCGTGCTTGCTGTGGACATATTGCATGGTCTTTGTATGGATCCAAGTGGAAGTAGTACCATGAATCGTCAATTTGAGGCAGGATCGCGCGTTCACTTCTCGAGATGATGCCGTGTGATTACTAACCGTCGCTAGCTTAGCCATTAGTGACTAATTGAAAGACCTGAACGAAGTCGGAGGCAGTTGTTCGCGCACACATGTAAAGACGTATGGCGGAGTGGACATTCGGGACGGCCCGAAGGTTCATCCGCAAGATCTGCGTTGCCGAATAGTTTTCCAAAACTCGAGAAGGGCGCCCCTATGGCACCAATGGAGAAGAAACGGGCTAGAGATGATGGACCAAGGCCGCAGAAGACTAGGAAACGTCAGAAATCGAACGGTGACGACAAAGGCTCATCACTCCAAAACGCCAGCTACGATCTGGGCAAGCTGGTCTCAGTCGACGAACTGAAATGGAGCGAAGTGACCTTGCCGGATCGATTCGAGGATGCCGAGGGCTTCTTCGGATTGGAGGAGATTGAAGGTGTAGAGGTTGTGAGACCAGAGGGAGGAGAGAAAGTGCAATATATTGTATGTTGTGTACATATGGTATTTGCATGGGGTTGCTAATGTATCGAAGCTGGCAGGAAAGTCCGCAAAGAACGGCCTTCTGAAGCCCCGCAATCATACTAGCAGTGCAAATAACCCTCGCCACGATGCATTTCATGCTACTTTAGCTGCGACGGAGGACGGAGCATGGGAGGGTTTCGATGATGACGGCAGCGATTCGCAAAACCTCGAGCAGACATCCCGCGAACCAACGGGAAATGATACCAAGCTTGGCAAGCTCAAATCCACGAGAAAAAGAAAGAACGACATGAATAGCAAGCCGAAGCAATCTACTACGAATACAACTACGTCCACGCCGGGAAATACCTTTGCCAGGTTGGAAGATGCTGCAGATGATGAGGTGGATGGTAAGAGCTACGCACAGATTTAGTGGAGGAGACAGCTAATGCGCTCTTCAGTGTCGGCCTGGCAATCTCTCGATTTATCTTCCGAGACTCTATCGTCTCTGTCGAAAATGAAGTTTACTCGACCCACATCTATCCAAGCTTCTGCCATACCGGAGATTTTGAATGAACATGATGTAATAGGGAAAGCCTCAACTGGGTCAGGGAAGACTCTTGCCTTTGGTATACCTATACTAGAGCATTACCTCGCGACTCTCGAAAGTGGCTCGAAAGAGACGAAAGAAAGCGCCGAAGACAAGAGGCGGAGTCCACCCATCGCCTTGATCCTTCTACCAACTCGAGAACTGGCGCATCAGATATCCGCACATCTCACAGATCTCTGCTCGAACGCCACAGCGGACGGTCCTCGTATTGCCACGCTTACCGGAGGGCTGTCAGTGCAAAAGCAGCAGCGCTTGTTATCCACAGCGGACATCATTGTCGGTACGCCTGGCAGACTATGGGAAGTCATCAGCGAAGGCCAAGGTCTTGTCAAGTGGCTGAGGCAGATAAAGTATCTAGTGGTTGATGAAGCAGATCGACTTCTCAGTGAAGGGCACTTCAAGGAGGTCGAAGAGATTCTAAATGCCTTGGACCGGGAGGATGAGGAGGGTGAGAACGGGAACGAGGCGAATGCCAAGGATGAGAAACCATCAAGCCCCAAGAGCCGGCGTCAGACTCTAGTGTTTTCAGCTACATTCCACAAGGGGCTGCAACAAAAGCTCGCGGGCAAAGGAAAGCCTGGTGGTGGCGACCTCATGGATAAGAAAGAGTCTATGGAGTACCTTCTCAAAAAGCTAAACTTCCGAGAGGAGAGGCCGAAATTCGTCGATGTGAATCCAATTTCGCAGATGGCGGAAGGTCTGAAAGAAGGTCTCGTCGAATGTGCAGCTTTAGAAAAGGTAAGCTACGACATAGACAGATGACGGTCGAAGGCATACTTACGGAAGTCTAGGATCTTTACCTATACGCCCTCCTTCTCTATCATCCAAAAAGGCGAACTTTGATCTTCACCAACTCTATTCACTCAGTCCGCCGTCTAACCCCCTTCCTCCAAAATTTGGGTCTCCCTGCCCATGCCTTGCATTCACAAATGCCCCAGAAGGCCCGTCTTCGCTGTATCGAGCGTTTCTCATCCCCTTCGCATCCCGGGTCAGTTCTAATAGCCACCGATGTCGCCGCACGAGGTCTCGACATCCCTACCGTTGAATTAGTAGTTCACTACCACCTACCACGGGCAGCAGATATGTACGTCCATCGTTCAGGGCGAACAGCTCGAGCCGCAAAATCCGGCTCTAGCATCCTTCTCTGCGCCCCGGAAGAAGTCGTTGGAGTGAGGCGGCTTATTGCAAAAGTACACGCCCGCAACGCCGTCACATGCGCAGAGAGCAAGAAGTACTTCATGCGCACACTCGATCTTGACAGGCGGGTTGTGGCACGGCTGAAGCCTCGCGCAACCTTGGCGAAGAAGATCGCGGATAATTCGCTGGCGAAGGAGAAAAAGGGCCACGAAGACGACTGGTTGCGTACCGCAGCCGACGAGCTCGGTGTGGACTACGACAGTGAAGAATTCGCGGCCCAAGAAGGCAGTAGAAAAGGGAGAGGACAAGGCAGGAAGGCGGCGGAGAAGGAATCCAGGGGTCTCTCGAAAGAAGACATGCAGGGTCTGAGAGCGGAATTGAAGGAGCTTTTGGCGCAGAGGGTCAATGTCGGGGTCAGCGAGAGGTATCTGACCGCTGGTGGTGTGGACGTTGATGAGCTGTTGCGGAACGGCGAGAACGGAGAGTTTCTGGGCAACGTGGGCGGATTAGGTTTTTGATATGGCCGCATATTGCGACTGTGAGAGATCACTGATAACTAGGGTGCAATGCGCGCATCGTGGAACGTTGTTTTGCTCAGAGTCTTGCGATCAACATGGCAAGCATCAATATACGGTCCGCTGATCAGGTATTGCTGTAGAGAGCAATGATTAGCCGCACAGCCGGATACATGTGCTGAGATCATTACTCT